>Ga0326727_10000986_pt1 | contig 110770 bp, 91 predicted proteins | sample MB2enrmetagenome_FD_207643 | JGI IMG/M metagenome (GOLD analysis project Ga0326727, IMG submission 207643) | Lab enriched peat soil microbial communities from McLean, Ithaca, NY, United States - MB29MY | ecosystem: Environmental > Terrestrial > Soil > Wetlands > Peat | place: USA: New York...
CCCCCAAAACCAACCCCACGGCAGCCTCAGTGAGGCCGTCCCTATGACTCAACCGGACATTTCACTTGCTTCAAAAAGCGGACATTTTAACTTGCTAAGGACACCGAGGTGGGATGAGTGTCGAACGTGGATCGAGAGCCGACCTGCTCGGTCGTTACGCTCCTGCCGCCGCAGCATGGGAAGCCGGCTTGGCGACGATTTTTCCCGTACCCTGCGCGAGCGAGGCACGCAGCGCTTGCTCAACTCGATTGATCACTTCGGTCACGATGTCGGCCGGATCATACTCAGCCTGCAGCACGGCCTGGGCGATTCCGGCATTAAAGCGCAATCCCGGAAGCTGCAATTGAGATTGCAGCCTCTGTAATTTTTCCGCCGCGGCTACGCTTTCCTTTTCGGCCGTATCCCCCAGTACGACAGCAATCGCTGTCGTATCGTAACGGAAGGCCAAGTCGTTTTGCCGCAAGTTGGCGGTAAACAGTTGCCCTATCTTCTCCATCGAAGCTTCCAGCCCGGATTCGCCAAGTTCTCTCAGCAGGGCGGTTTTCTCGCCAAACTGTAACAGCACCACGCTCAAGGGAGTGCTCTGCTGCAAGCTGCGCTTGGTTTCGGCCGTCAGCAAGTCCAGATAAGAAGCGCGGTTCAGCAATCCGGAACGCTCATCCGTGACCGAAAGGTTTTTCACCAGCCGTCGCAGGCCAGCGTTATTCTGCGCAATCACAATCTGATCGCTGACTGTCTTGAGCACCACGGGATCGCTCGAGTCCCAAGTTCGGCGCACGTTGTGCAGCAGCAACAGCAGGCCGACGTTATCTTGCCCATCGGTCATCGGCTGAGCCAGCAAAGAAACGCTCCCCACCTCAGCGAGTAACTGACTGATATTTGCCATCTCCGTAGCACTTTGGGCATCCGTGACTGTCAACGTCCCCTGCGCGATGGCCATGTCATGGAGTTCACCTACTGCCGTTTCAAACGCGGGCAGGTCGAGCGGCAGGCAACCCGGACTGCAAAACTGCTGGACACCCGAGGTATGCTGTCCGGGTTTCCGCATCGCCACCAGGCAACGGGAGACCTTCCATTGGGCGCCAATCTCGTTGGCCGCAGTGGCCATCACCGCGTCGGCGTTGTTTTGCCGGTAAAGCTTACGGGTGATTTCAGCCACTTTGGTGAAGCTGCTTACGTCGGCGGCAGGCGCTGGAGCAACGGGAGCTACTGGAGCCGCAGGCGGGGCCACGGAAGCCGGTGGCGGCGGGACATGAAGCGGCGGCGGCGGCGGAACTGCTGCAGCGTACTGCGGCACAATGCCGGCGGTCGTGTACAACTGCATCAGCGCGGGATTTCGCTCTTCCTCGTGGGGAAACAACTCCAGGATGCGTTGCAGCCTTTCCGTGGCTTTCTGCCGCATGCCGTACTGCACCAGAATCTCTGCCTGCAGCATCATGTCCTGCAGCGCAGCCGCCCCTAGCATGGTATCGGCGTTGCGGATGGGAGCGGCTGCAGAGTCGGACATGCTGGAGAACCGCGAGGCAATGGCTTTGAATCGACGGTCGTCAATCTTGCCGCGCAACAGGTCCAGCCGTTTCTGATGTCCGGCCTCATAGGCATCCACTTCGGCGGCCTGATCCAGGCAGTCTGCGGCCTTGACATACTCGCCGGCGGCGCAGTGCAGATCAAACAACTTGAGCAAGGTTTGGCAATAGTCTGCCTCGCGGTTGGCAATGTTGTACTGCTGGCCCATGAATTCCAGCATGCTAACGAAACTACGGCGTTTGCTCAGCGCGTCGTGCATGGCGATGAAGAAGGCCCGCTGCTCGCCGCGCCGTTGCTGGTGTTCGGCCAGCTTCTTGGCCAGGGCCACGGCGTCTTCGTCTTGCTGCGCGTCAATGTAAAGTCCAATCAAGCTCGAGACTTCTCCGATTCGGGACGGAGGGCTTTCTTCAAACAACCCCCAGATCACCGGCTCGGCCTCGGTCAGCCGCTGTGTTCCTAAGAGGGCTTGGGCGTAGGCCTCGCGCAACCCCACCGACGCGCCGCTCTGCTGCGCTGGCTGTTGGAGAACGAAAATTGCGGCTCCAGCTTGTCCCTGAGCAAGTAAATCCTTGCTGTAGGCCAGCGCGATCGTCGGATCCGCGGGGTTCTCGTTGTAAGCCCGCTCGACCCAGGAAGCCGGGTCGCCGCCCGAGCGGTCCGCCAGTTCCGCCACTTTGAGGAATGCCTCGGCCGCCTTGACTGCGTCCCCCATCTCGGCGGAAAGCTCGCCCAAACGAGCATAGTTCTTTTCGTTGGTATCGAGTGCCAGAATCCGCTCCAGCACATCCCGCGCATCTGGCTTGCGCCCTTGTTTGGTCAGTTCCTGAAGGGCTTGTTCGTAAGTGTCGAGCGCCAGCTTCCGGTTGCATCCTTCGAGCAACTGCCCGAAGCGCAACTTCTGCTCCCAGGTAGGCGGTACGATCCGTTCCAGCTTTTTGTAGGTCAGGCTTGCTCTGGTCGCGTCCCCGGCTGCCGCCTGGCGTTCAAACATCTCCCCGAGGAGCCTTACTGCTTGTGGGGTATGCCGCAGGGAAAGCGACAAATCGATGGCCATGTGGCAGACGGTCTCATTCTCGGGCTCCGCCGCCAGCACCTGCAGGTTCTCCTCCAGCGCTTCGGCCAGTTTGCCTTTTTGTAACAGTTTCTCCGCGCGCGCCAGGCGTTTGGCGATCTCAGCCCGGTCCGGTCGCTTGCTCAAGTCAGCCATAGATGACGGCGGGTACGCGGAGATACCCCCAGAAATTCTAGGTGCCATGAGAGAAGCCCAGCAATCAGGGAAACCACCGGCGGATTACGATAGTCACCGGCAGTCAGGCCAGGGTTGCGAGATCGCCCAAGGCGCGGTCTGTGCTGGTTACCAATGTGACTGTCCCGCGGCCATTTCGCTGCTGGTCACCAGCCTTCACACCTGCAATATTCCGCCGAATTCCGCTGTCTCGTTTTAGAATGACCCCGTGAGCGACGCAGTCCGCATCGCAGTCCTCGGAGATTACGACCCTAAGTCTCCCACCCTGCCTGCCATCGACAAGAGCTTGCAGCACGCGGCTACCACGCTGGGCATAGCGGTCGAATCGCAATGGCTGCCCACCCCTTCGCTGATTGAAGCTGGGGCGATGAAGCTGCTGGAAACCTTCGACGGAATCTGGGCTGCGCCCGGCAGTCCTTACCTGAGTTTCCACGGCATGCTGAAAGGCATCGAGTTCGCCCGCCGCTACGACTGGCCGTTTCTGGCAACCTGTGGCGGATTTCAGTATGCCTTCATCGAGTGCGCGCGCAACGTTCTGGGCATCAAGGACGCCGACAGCGCAGAAAACAATTCCGGATCGAAGAACATTATCGTTTACCCAGTCGCCTGCGCCGTTCCCAACCGGCCCAATAATGCGCCCAAACTCTCCGGGCCAATCGCGGAAATTCGCCTTCGCCCGGGCTCGTACCTGCAGTCCTTTTACATGCGGGACACGGTTACGGAAGAGTTTTTCTGCAATTTCGAGATCAATCCCGAATATGAGTGGGCGGCAATCGAAGCCGGCTTCCCGGTTGTGGCGCGCGGCTCCAAGGGCGAGATCCGCGCTATCGAATCACCCACTCACCGCTTTTACCTGGCGACTCTTTTTCAGCCGCAGCTTTCCTCCAAGCCCGGAAAACCTCATCCCGTAATTCTCGCGTTCGTGCAGGCGGCCGCCGATTGGGGCAAGAAGAAACTCGACGATCGTGTGCTGGAGTAGGCCAAGTGAGCGAAGACCCTACGAAGACGATTCGGGAAGACTACGACAGACTGGCCGAGCAGTATGCGATTCATGTCGCCGGTGAATTGCAGCACAAACCACTCGACCGCGAACTGCTTGACCGTTTTGCTGCGCGGATCCGAGAACAAGGCGAAGTGTGCGATATGGGCTGTGGACCTGGCCACGTGGCGCGTTACTTGCACGATGCCGGTGTCAACGTCTTCGGGCTGGATTTGTCCCCGAGTATGTTGGAGCAAGCCCGCAAGCTGAATCCCGGCATCCCATTCCGCGAAGGCAACATGTTGAACCTGGATTTGCCCGAAGGCATGCTGGCCGGCATCGCGGCATTCTATGCCATTGTTAATCTGCCCAAGGACTCACTTCCCGTGGTGTTTCAGCGGATGCTCACAGTGCTGCAGCCGGCTGGAGTTTTGCTGCTTGCATTTCACGTGGGAGACCAGATCCTCAAAGAGGACGAGTTGTGGGGCCTGAAAATATCTATGAATTTTCTGTTCTTCCAGCCAGCCGAAATTCGGCACAGCTTGGAGCAAGCGGGCTTCGTAGTGGAGGAGATTGTCGAACGGGATCCCTATCCCGACGTGGAATACCCGAGCAGGCGGGCTTACATTTTTGCCAGCAAAAAGCGTTGTGCTGACTGAACGTCACACCAGCCTGAGCTCAAACACCGGATAACTTCCAGCCACTTCCTCAAACGCCTCTGCCGGCGAGCCTGCAGCTACCGGAAAATACCGCTGCACTTCTGACCTGTAGCGGTCCAGATACTCTTTCAAGATCGGTGGCCTATCCGCATTCGACAAAGCGCGAAGCCCAAACCTCTGCTGCGAACTCCCTTTTTTCAGCGTAATCTCTCCGGTTGCCTCTGCATTCCGCACCCACTGCGTTCTGCCTCGCGGAGCAACCAGAAACTTCTTGCCATTCATCTCCAGCAAACTCACCGGCGTCGAGTAGATTTTCCCGGTCTTTCGTCCTCGCACTTCCAGAACGTAGTGGTACGACCTGCCCAGGCCCATCCCCACCACAAATCCGAATACCTGATTGAAGAGTCGCTCGGGCGCCGTCGGCGCGCGAAACTCCGCCAAGGTTGCGCTCATAAAATCATTCTGCGCCAGAGGAAGCCTCCCGGCAAACTCCTCACCCCTGCTTGATGAACTTCAACGCCGCCGAATTCATGCAGTAGCGAAGATGCGTAGGCGGCGGGCCGTCGTCGAACACGTGGCCGAGATGCGCATCACACAAAGTGCAGGAAATCGCACTTCGTATCATGCCCAGACTTGCATCTCTCGTTTCCTGCACGTTCTCCTTCGCGATGGGCGCCCAGAAACTCGGCCAGCCCGTCCCCGATTCGAACTTCGTGTCTGAGCTGAACAGCGCATTCTCGCAGCAGATGCAGCGGTAAAGCCCCTTGTCGTGCAGGTTCCAGTACTGCCCGCTGAAGGCCATCTCGGTGCCGGCGTGGCGCGTAACCGCAAACCCAATCGGGGATAACAGCTTTCGCCATTCATCTTCCGTTTTCACGACTTGCATTACCCGAACTTTCTTCAGCTTCTGGCCTGCGCCGGAGAACTGCACAATCGTGACTTCGTGTGGCTCGGCCGCTGCCGCCGCTACCAGGACTTTTGGCCGCCGCAATGACAAAAGCAGCGCACCTGCAGCCGCAGACGCCGCGACCACAAGAAAACCCCGCCGCCCTGCGCTCTTCACTTGCTCGTTTCGTTCCGGATCAGTGTTAAACATCTCCGCTCCCGTTACTCTCGCCACGTAGGCAATCACTTTCCGTTGTAAAGGTTCGGAAACTGCTGCCGCAGATTCGCCACCTTCGGTGCGTCGTTATACATGATGTAAGGGTTGTCCGGATGCAGTGCCGCATAGTTCTGGTGATAGGCCTCGGCCTCGTAAAACGCCTTCAGCGGCGCCACCTGGGTAACAATCTGCCGGGGAAATACCTTCGCAGCACTTAGCTGCGCAATGTAGGCTTCCGCAATTCGCCTCTGTTCATCGCTGTTGTAGAAAATGGCCGACCGATACTGCGTTCCCGTATCCGGCCCCTGCCGGTTCAGTTCCGTGGGATTATGCGCCACCGAGAAAAACACCCGCAAGAGCTGGCCGTAAGTGATTTGCGACGGATCATAGACGATCTTCACCGACTCCGCGTGTCCGGTTTCGCCGGTACTAACCTGCTCGTACTCCGGATTCTTGACCGTGCCACCGGTATATCCAGAAGTGGCGCTGATCACGCCTTTCACATGCTGAAACACCGCCTGGATGCCCCAGAAGCATCCCCCTGCAACCACCGCCGTCTCCTTGCTGGAAGCCTTGGCCAGGGCCTCGTCCGTGGACGCTGCCGGGACCGCCGACGCAGGCCCACTGCCCGCCACGTGAATCGAAATGCCGATAACTACAGCCAAGAGAATCGCAGACACGCGCAACCGTAAACGAGACATAACCCCTCCTCAATCCCACAATTCAGTACGTGTTTGATTAGAGTCCGGATGCAGCCAAAAGTTTCGACGAGATTGTTGGGTGCCTCACGGTCACACGTGGCGACGGCCGTCGGGCGGAGCAAGCTCCGCAGAAACTTTGATTTAGGCGCGAGCGTCCTCGCTCGTGCGCAACGGCCAACCGCCGCCTCATGTATCATGTCTTCACCTCATCGATCGAGCCGCAAGCTCAAGAATTTTGAAGAGGCCGAATGGGCGTGGCGCGGACAACCTGGCAGGATGCGGCAGCCATCTGTAACCATGCTGTCGAAGCCTCCCTGCCGATCTCGCGCGAAAGCGCCTGCCGCCTGATTCGTTGTTCTGACCGGGAGCTTCCCGAACTTCTCGCGGCGGCGCGCGGGGCTGCGAACAAATTCAAGCTCGGAATCATCACCTACTCCCGCAAAGTCTTCATCCCGCTGACCAACCTCTGTCGCGACCACTGCGGCTACTGCACCTTCCGTCGCGATCCCGGCCAGCCGGGCGCACACACCATGAATCCAGAGGAAGTGCTGCACGTGGCGCGCGCTGGCGAAAAACTCGGCTGCACCGAAGCGCTCTTCAGCCTTGGCGACAAACCGGAGCTGCAATTTCCGGAAATGCGCGAGACCCTCCGCCGCCTGGGATACAAGTCCACATTGCATTATCTGGAGGCCATGTGCGAACTGGTTCTGCGCGAAACCAGCTTGTTGCCCCATCCCAATCCCGGTTTGCTGAGCGACGAATGGGTGGCGCGGCTGGCAGCTGTCTCACCCAGCATGGGCCTCATGTTGGAGACCACGAACCCCGCCCTTTTGCGGCCCGGAGCGGCCCACGACAATGCGCCTGACAAAGTCCCTGCCAAACGCCTTCGTACCATAGAGGCTGCTGGAAGGCAGGGAGTGCCTTTCACCACTGGCATTCTGATTGGTATCGGCGAATCTCCCGAGGATCGTGTGGATGCCTTGCTGGCGATTCGCAAGCTTCATCAGCGTTATGGCCACATTCAGGAGGTCATCATCCAGAACTTTCGCGTCAAGCGTGGGATTCCGATGCAAGCTTGGCCCGAACCCACATCCGGAGAGATGATGCGTGCCATAGCGGTTGCGCGCCTGCTCATGCCGGAGATGAACCTTCAGGCACCACCCAATCTTTCCGACCCATACTACGACCAGTTTCTGGATGCGGGCATCAATGACTGGGGCGGAATCTCGCCGTTGACGCCGGACTTCATCAATCCGGAACGGCCCTGGCCGCAGATTGAAGAACTGCGCCGACGCACAGAAGGCAAAGGGTTCAAATTACGCCAGCGGCTCCCGGTTTATCCGGAATTTCTTCCCGTTCTCCTTCAGCGTCCCGGCTTGCTCTCGGAAAAGCTCAGCGCCGCCGGCGATGCTGAAGGGCTCGCCCGGAGCGCCGCTTGATTGCAGTCCTCACTGGCGGCACCGGGGGCGCCAAGTTTGTCGAGGGCTTGCACCGCGTGGTTCCCGGCGAGCAACTCACCTGCATCGTGAACACGGGAGATGATTTCAAGTGGTGGGGCCTGCATATTTCTCCTGATTTAGATTCAATCACCTATGCGCTTGCGGGCCGTTTGAGCCCTGAGCGCGGATGGGGCATTCGCGACGACACTTTCTTCTGCCTGGAGACCATGCGTGAACTTGGCGAGCCGAGCTGGTTTCAGACCGGCGATCGCGACCTGGCGGTTCACTTGCTCAGATCGAGAATGCTGGCAGAGGGCAAGACGCTCTCTGAGGCTGCCGCGGCCATCACTGCGAAACTCGGCGCCGATGCACGCATTCTGCCAATGACGGATTCACCCGTCGAGACCCGAATCGAGACGCCTGACGGCGAACTCAACTTTCAGGAATACTTCGTAAGGCGTCATCATCAAGATCAGGTCAACTCGGTGCGTTTTGAAGGTGCAGCCGCTGCCCGACCCGCGCCCGGCGTGGTTGACGCTATCCGCGCCGCCAGCGCTGTGATTCTGGCTCCGAGTAATCCGATCACCAGCATCGGCCCGATTTTGGCTGTGCCGGGCATTCGTGAGGCTCTGCGCGCAACCCCGGCGGAGGTCGTTGCCATTAGCCCGATCGTTGCCAACACTGCAGTCTCGGGACCTGCCGGCGCGCTGATGGCTGCACAAGGCTATTCCGTCTCCATAGCCGGAGTCGCCCAGGTATACGCGGACTTTCTTGATATTCTGGTCGTGGATCGGCGCGACGCGGACGCGGCGAAGGAGTTGAATCGGCCCGGCCTGCGCGTCTACTGCGACGACACAATCATGCGTACCACTGACGACAAAACTCGACTTGCCCAAACTGTGCTCGCACTGGCGGCAGACTCCGGCACTGCTTCGGACCGGCCATGATCCTTGTCCCCGTGAAGAACCTCTCGAACGCAAAACAGCGGCTGGCCGCGCTGCTCGATCAGCCCACCCGCACCGCGCTCGCGCAAGCCATGCTGCTGGATGTTCTAGAGGCGATCCACGCCTGGCCGCAGCGGCCGGCGGTTGCGCTGGTTACTGGCGATGATTTCGCGGCCGGTTGTGCGCGGAAGTTTGGCTTCGAAATCATCCCTGACAATTCCAATCGCAGCGAAACCGATGCGATCGAAATGGCCACAAAAGCTTGCGGGGAACGCGGCGCGCGCAGCACGCTGGTGCTTCCGGCCGACATTCCCTTGGTTCAAGCAGCCGAGTTGGAACAGATTCTTCAAGCCGCACCCACCGAGGGTTCCGTACTGGTTCCTTCGGCGGACAGCCGCGGTACCAATGCTGCCTGGAGAAGTCCGGCGGCGCTGTTTCCGCTGCGTTTTGGCAACGACAGTTTCAGACCGCATCTCGCTGCTGCGCGCGCGACGGGCAAGCCTTGCATCGTGTTGTCGCTGCCTGGAATCGGCCTGGACATCGATAGCCCCGCCGATCTGCGCCAACTCGCCACAACTCCGGGGGAAACCAGCGCCCAGCGGCTCGCCCGACAACTCAACTTGGCGGAACTTCCCAACGCCGCAAATCAATGAGATCTGAATGACGCGCACCCGCGAGCTTCGGCAATTGCGAATTTTACCCATTTCGTTTGCGGACGAGATTTGCCCCGGCGATTCTCTGATCGAAAAGCTTCTAGCCGCCTTGCGCCGGGTGGCCAGAATCTCGCTTCGCTCCGGCGACATCCTGATTGTGAAGCACAAGATCGTTTCCAAGGCGGAAGGACAACTTGTTGATCTCAAAACCATTCGGCCTTCCGCCAGTTCGCTCGCTTGGGGCCGTCGCTACAAAGTTGATCCTCGTGTAATCCAGCTTGCCCTGGCGCAGAGCAAACGCGTGGTTCGCCGGAAATATGGAGTATTGATCACCCAGACTCACTCCGGATTTGTCTGCGCCAACAGCGGCGTGGATGTTTCGAACGTCGATGGCGGCTGCCACGCGCTTCTGCTGCCCGAAGACCCCGACCGCTCGGCTGCGCGGCTTCACCGCGAGATCAAGAAGCATCTGGGCCTTTCCATTCCTGTCATCATTACGGACAGCTTTGGCCGCCCCTGGCGTGAAGGACTGACGGAAGCAGCCATAGGCGTAGCCGGAATGAAGGCCCTGCGCGATTACCGTGGCGCGCGCGACCCGCATGGCTACCGGTTGCGCGCGAGCGTCGAAGCTGTGGCAGACGAGTTGGCTTGCGCTGCGGGCCTGGTTTGCGGCAAGCTGGCTCGTACTCCGGCATGTGTTGTTAGGGGCTTCGCCTATCGGCCAGGCCGCGGCTCTGCCCGCGACCTGATTCGTCCGGCAGCACGCGACCTGTTTCGCTGATAGGATTTGGACAAAAGGAACCTTGTGAATCGCGCATTAGCGCAGTCGGAACTGGAGAATTTCTCCTCCCTCGAATGGGGGGACATCGCTCCGCGTATGAGCAGCCCCGCCTGCTGCGCTTTGGAGCAGGTGATGCAAACGCTGGATGGAAGCACGCTGAGCCGGGAGCAGTGTCTCCTGCTGGCCAACGCGGAAGGCGATGATCTTCTCGGCCTGCTGCTGGCGGCCGATGCCATTCGCCAGGAACTAGCCGGCAACATCGTGACCTACGTCGTGAATCGCAACATCAATTTCACAAATATCTGCTTCATCGGCTGCAAGTTTTGTGCATTCAGCCGCGGCCCCCGTGAGGCGGACGCCTATTTTCTCTCTCTGGACCAAATCGCGCAGAAAACGCGGGAAGCCCGCCAGATGGGCGCAACGGAAGTCTGCATCCAGGGCGGCTTGCCTCGGGATCTGCCACCGTTCTACTACCGCGATCTCCTGCGTGCGGTCAAGCGAGCCGCACCTGAAATGCACACCCATGCTTTTTCCCCGATGGAGATTGTCTACGGCGTCGAACTCACGGGTATGAAGCTGCCGGACTATTTGTGCATGCTGCGCGAGAACGGCCTCAACACGCTGCCAGGCACGGCTGCGGAGATTCTCGACGACGACGTCCGTCAAATCCTCTCACGGAACAAGCTGCACACTGGCGAATGGGAGCAGGTGATCCGCGCCGCTCACGCCTGCGGCATTCGCAGTACGTGTACTCTGATGTACGGCCACGTGGAAACCCCAGAGCATTGGGTCAGCCAGATTCTGCTGTTTCGCGAAATCCAGCGCGAAACCGGAGGGTTCACCGAATTCGTTCCCTTGGGATTCGTGCATCACAATACACTTCTTTTTCAGCAAGGCCTTTCACGCACCGGCCCAACTCTGGCCGAACACCTGAAAATCCACGCTCTGGCCCGCGTGCTGCTGGCCGGTTACATCAACAACATTCAGGTTTCCTGGGTAAAGTTGAACCGCCGCCTATCGCAACTTTGTCTGCATGCCGGCGCCAACGATTATGGCGGCACGCTGATGGAGGAAAATATTTCCCGAGAAGCCGGCTCGCAAGCCGGACAGTACACCAGCCCGCAGGAGTTCCAATGCATGATTCGCGAAGCCGGCCGCATTCCCGCGGAACGCAATACTTTGTACACGCGTATCCAACTCAAACTGCAGCCGGAGGAACCTGTTGCCGAACCGGCGTTCACCATGGAGTTCGCATGACGGAGCGCGTCTGAAACAGACTTTGCCCATCGGCGTGATCGGGGGCACCGGAGCGCAAGGCTTCGGGTTGGCTCTGCGTTGGGCGCAGGCGGGAGAAACCGTGATCATCGGGTCCCGCGAGGCTGGGCGTGCCCAGCAGGCAGCCGAGAAAATAAAGAAGAAGCTCGGACCGGATGCGAGAGTTTCCGGTGACGAGAACCGCGCCGTCTGCGCGGCGTGCGACCTTCTCGTGCTGACCGTCCCTTTCGAAGGCCACGCGGCGCTGCTGAAAGAACTCAAGCCAGCGATTCACCCCGCGGCCATCATCGTAGATACCACGGTCCCTCTGGCTGCCAGCGTTGGCGGCCGCGCTACCCGTACGCTTACCCTCTGGCAAGGCTCGGCGGCAGAACAAACCGCCGAACTGGTTCCCGCGGGAGTGCCGGTAGTAGCGGCTTTCCAGAATGTCGGATCGAAAATGCTGACGAGTGAAGGCCCAGTCGACTGCGATGTGATCGTTTGTGGCGACGACCGCGACGCCGTGAAGACTGTGCGCCAGCTCGCGGCCAAAATCCCGGGGGTTCGCGCACTCGATGGCGGCCCGCTGGAAAATGCGCGCGTGCTTGAACAGATCACCGCGTTGTTAATCGGCTTCAGCGTTCGCAACAAGACCCACTGCGGCATTCGCATCACCGGCCTGCCGCCGTCGGCGTTGGTTTCGCAGTAATGCCGTGCGGTGTCACTCGTCCAGCAGAAGGTGAGCCGCGGCGGATTCAGGCCCGCGCCGGCGCCAGAACAGTAGGACGCCCGAAGACCTTAGCGCGTGACGACCACCTAGCCGTAACGGAACAACACAGCATCGAGCTAATCCTAACGCGACGCGGGCTTCGACGGCTTCCCCGGAATCGAATGCGTTTCACAACAGAATTTGCGACGACCGGAGTCAGGGGCAACACCTCTTTTCGTTCCTGTGATCAGCAGAGCGGGAGCCGCCCTTTCCCGGAACAAGTCCCAGTTTGGTACGCTTGTGGCTAGCCGTATACTTTAGACATGTCAGATCTGAACAGCCAAAGCGTTAATGTCAACACATGGTCCAGACTGACATCATTTTTGCGCCCGATGCGGGGGCGGTGATTTCTTTCGAAGCCATGGACCCGGACAAGACCTTTGTCGCGCCAGAGCCTGAAGTGACGGACGTTAGGCCTGGATACGTCAGAGACTATGTCAGCGGCGTTGTCGTAAGGGCCACTCCCGAGGAAGTTGAAGCGGTGCAGGTTTTCGCACAACGCCTCGTCGAGGACTACAGGTATCCGAGAGACTGCCTACAAACTAGGCCGCAATTTCGCGTGAGGAAGCGGCCGTCAGACGAGGCTAAGGCTTACCCTGTCGACATCGCTGTCTTCAAGAGCTTTGGCCGTGCCGAGGATGACCTTTACCTGGTCGTCGAATGTAAGAAGAAAAACAGAAAAGATGGGTTGTCGCAGCTCAAGCTTTACCTCGATATGTCGCCGGCAGAGCTTGGGGTCTGGTTTAACGGGGACGAGCACGTTTATCTGCGTAAAGTTCATAAGCCGTCCGGCGCCAGAGAGTACCACGAACTGCCCAACATTCCCCGCTACGGGCAGCGCATCAACGATATAGGCCTGTTCAAGCGGAAAGACCTTGTTGCGCCATCGAATCTAAAGGCCGTATTTCGCGATCTGCGGAACCACCTAGCGGGAATTACCACCGGGATCACGCGGGACGAAGCCCTCGCACAAGAAATCATTAATATTCTGTTTTGCAAGATTCTTGATGAACAGGAAACAGCACCGGGCGAAACCGTCACGTTCCGTGCAGGGATCGATGAAGCCGGGAAGGATGTAAAGAAGCGTATTCTCGCTCTATTCGAGAAGGTCAAGACCGCAGTGTACGATGACGTGTTTAGCAAGACGGACACGATCGCCCTCGACGCGGAGAGCGTGCGGTACGTTGTCGGCGAGTTGCAGAACTACTGCGTGATGGAAGCCGACCGCGATGCGATAGGCGATGCGTTCGAGGTGTTTATCGGGCCGGCTCTGCGCGGAGCTGAGGGGCAGTTCTTCACGCCGCGAAACGTTGTGAAGATGATGGTCGAGATCCTCGACCCGAAGCCCGGAGAGCAGATTATCGACCCAGCCTGCGGCTCGGGTGGATTTCTGATCACGGCGCTCGATCATGTCTGGGACCAGGTCGAGAAGGAAGCGACCCACAAAAGCTGGTCCGAAAGACAGAAATTAAAGCGGGAAATGGAAGTCGCCACAGACTGTTTCCGTGGCATCGACAAGGACGCTTTTTTGGCGAAGGTTTGCAAGGCCTACATGGCGCTGATTGGTGACGGCCGAGGGGGAGTATTTTGCGAAAACTCCCTGCTCCCGCCTTCCGAGTGGCATCCAGCCGCGCAACTGAAGGTGCAATTAGGCACTTTTGATGTACTTCTTACTAACCCGCCGTTTGGGGCAAAAATTCCGATCAAGGGCACGACCGTGCTGTCGCAATACGACCTTGCATACAAGTGGGAACGTGACAAGGCGACAAAGGAACCTGTCCGCACGACTCAATTGGAAGAGAAGCGTCCCCCTCAGATTTTATTCCTGGAGCGCTGCTTGGAGTTTCTGAAGCCGGGTGGGCGCATGGGGATCGTCCTGCCTGAGAGTATTCTAGGCAATCCCTCGTATGAGTATCTTGTCTCTTTCATCCAGCAGCACACCAAGATTCTCGGTGTGGTGACAATGCCGGAATCTCTCTTTAAGACGAGTGGCAAAGGTGGCACTCATACTAAAGTGGCAGTTCTTTTCTTGGAGAAGAGCAAAGGGACGAAGGGCTATGAGACCTTTATGTCCGATGTGAGGTGGTGTGGGCACGATTCGCGGGGCAATCCGACGATTCGGAAGGACCAGACCACGGGACGGTTGGTTCTGCTCGACGAAGTGCCCTTGGTGCCGGAGCGCTACCGCAAAGTTAGAACAAAGCGGGACCGCCTTGGATTCCTGCTTCCCGTAGACAAGGTGAGAAACCGGATTTTTGTTCCGAAATACTACGACCCCGGGATTGAGGCGGAGCTGGAAGCGCTGAAAAAAACGCACGAGCTGATCAGATTGGGCGATCTACAGAAGAGCAAAGTACTATCGGTCGGTACGGGTGTCGAGATCGGAAAGATGGCTTATGGGACGGGTACGATCCCGTTCATTCGAACCTCTGACCTTTCCAACTGGGAAATAAAGGCTGACTTCAAACATGGAATCAGCGACGATCTCTACGAAGAACTCAAACACAAAGTCGATGTGCATGCGGGCGACATTCTGCTCGTACGAGACGGCACGTACCTAATCGGCACGAGTGCTGTTGTCACTGAAGCCGATCTGCCCATGCTTTTTCAGAGCCACATCTACAAACTTCGGATCCTAAAGCCGTTAGCCATCAACCCCTGGTTGCTGTTTGCTTGCCTCAATACGCCCATCGTCAAAAGACAAATTCGGTCGAAGCAGTTCACGCAGGATATCATCGACACTTTGGGGAAACGACTCACGGAGATACTCATTCCGGTACCGAAAGACGCTGGAGTGGCGGCAAGTATCGCCCGCGAGACAAAGGAAATCATTGAGAAGCGCGCGATTCTGCGAGATCGGTCGAAAGCAATCGTTCTGGAGTTACAAGGTCCGAACATGGTGACGAACGAAGACCTGGAAGCGCTGTCTGACTTGTAGAAGAACCAGCCGTCCCATTCTTCCGGCCGTAGTCGGGATCCTTCTCACATCAGCCACACCGCGTCCACATCCACGATCACCTGCGTGCGCGGAATCTTTTGCTGCGCCGCGTACGCCAGCATCGAGCGCAACAGCGCATTCAGCTTCTCTCTGCTGGCAGACTTCAGCACAAACTGATAACGGTAATCCCGCTTCAGCCGCACAATCGGCGCCGCCGCCGGTCCCAAAACGCGAATACCCTCATGCCGCGTCTTCTCAAACCATCGCCCCAGCACGCCCGACCAGCGCATCGCCTCATCCAGGTTGTCGCTGCGCACCAGTACGTTGGCCAGCGCGCTGTAGGGCGGATAATGCATCCAGCTCCGGTAACGCAGCTCTTTTTCGTAGAAGCCGACGAAATCGTGACGCGCAGCATACTGCACCGCGTAATGGTCCTGAAAATAAGTTTGCAGGATCACCTTGCCGGGTGTTGTGCCGCGGCCGGCGCGGCCGGCAACCTGGGTGAGCAATTGAAAGGTACGCTCGGCCGCGCGGAAATCCGGCAACCCAAGGGCTGCATCGGCTCCCACCACGCCCACCAGCGTAACGCCGTGAATGTCGTGCCCTTTAGCAATCATCTGTGTGCCCACCAGCAGATCAAGTTCGCCGTGATCGAGGGCATTCAATGCCCGCTCGAAATCTTCCCGCCCACGGACGGTGTCGCGATCCAACCGTCCGATTCGCGCCTGCGGAAACATTCCGTGCAGCAGCTCTTCCAGTTTTTCGGAGCCTGTACCAAGGAAATACACATACTCGCTGCCGCAAGCCTGGCAGAGTTTCGGCACTGGGGCCATGAATCCGCAGTAGTGGCAAACCATGCGCTGAGAACGCTTGTGGTGGGTCATGGCGACGGCGCAATTTCTACACTCGAGCCGGCTTCCGCAGGCGCGGCAAAGCACGACCGGCGAATATCCACGGCGGTTCAGCAGAACCATGGCCTGCTCGCCGCGCTCCAGGCGTTCGCGAATCTCTTCCGCCAGCCTGCGGGAAATCACCTGCTCCTGCCCGGTTTCCTGAAACTCCAAACGCATATCGACGACTTCCACTTCCGGCAAGGGCCGTTGCTCCACCCGGTCGGGCAATTCCAGTAGCGCATATTTATTTTTCCGGGCATTGAAGTACGACTCCAGTGACGGCGTCGCCGAACCCAGCACCACCACCGCACTCGCCAACTTGGCGCGCATCACGGCCACATCCCGGCCGTGATAACGCGGCGTTTCGTCCTGCTTGTAGGAGGGATCCTGCTCCTCATCGACAATCATCAATTTCAAGTCCGCCACGGGAGCGAACACCGCCGAACGCGTACCCACCACCATGCGCGCCAAGCCCTGCTTGATGCGGTGCCACTGCTCAGCGCGCTCCTGGTCGGAGAGAGCGGAGTGCAGAACCGCCACTTCTTCTCCAAACACTTGGTGCAGATCCGCTGCCACGGCGGGAGTCAGTCCAATTTCAGGCACCAGCAGGATTGCCGAACCACCTGTCTCCAGCACTGATCGCATTGCGGCCAGGTACACGGCGGTTTTCCCCGAGCCGGTAACTCCATGCAGCAAAACTCCCGCGAACTTCCCACTCGTTACTCGGTCGCGAATGTGGTTCAACGCACTTTTCTGCGCGGCGGTAAAGTCCACCTCCAGCGGTGAAAGACGCGCCTTCAGGCTGGAGACGCTGAATCCCGCCGCTTCCTCGGCAATCTCCACCAGTCCACGCTTTACCAGCCCCGTCAGAGTCGAGCGCGACACTTCGAGGGTCTGCAATGCTTCCACCGCGAGCCGTCCCCCAGATGCCGCCAGCGTTTCCACCAGGGTGCGCTGGTTCGCGTTCAATTTCCCTTCCGCGCTCTTCAGCACTGCAACGCGTACCGTACGCGTTGCCTCTTGCGGGTGCGACAGGTCTTCGCGCGCGATCCACTTCTTTCGCACCAGGCCCGCCAGCAAGGACCTGGAAACGCGCGTTGCCGACCGCACACTCTCCTCCCGCGCTGTCTGCCGCTCAGCCAGATACTCGAGCACGCGAAACTCGGCGAGTTGCTCTTCCGGTGTTTTGCGGGAGCGCGCCGACGATCCCGACATTCCCGCCAGATGCAGCGCCATCTGCCCGGCCTCGGTGATCCGGTAGGCGATGGTTCGCTTGAATTCCGCCGCAAGCGGCAGCATGGTGCGAAACACCTCGCCCACCGGCGCAAGATAGTAGTCTGCGATCCACTTGCCCAGGCGCGTTAGCTGTTCATCGAGGACTGGCGATGAATCGAGCACGGAGAGAATAGTTTTCGTTCGGACATTGGGCTCCTTATCGTGCAGCGCAACCACTACCCCCGACATACGCTGTTGCCGGAATGGAACCAGGACACGACCGCCCGCTACTGGCGTCAAGCCCGCGGGCACGCGGTACGTGAAAGTCGTATCGAGCGGAAGCGGAAGCGCAACATCGCAAAATTCAGCCATGGATGAGAAGTCGGTCACTTTCACGCCACGGATGGTTGGTTCTTGCAGCATCCACAGCGCCTGCAAGGATTGTACAAACCCTTGACATTTCCGTGACAACTGGCCAGTCGGACAAACCTAGCATCACACTCATGCGCAGGCTAAGAAAAAAATTCCGGCGTGCGCTGTGACATCGGGCATTGACCCATTCAAGGAGAATTCAATATGAAAAGCAGACCCGGCCGCATCCTCGCGTTGGCCGCATTCTTGGGGCTGATGCTGGGTATTCTACCCAGCCAGGCCTTCGCACAATACACCCTAACAAAACTCACCTCGAACGTGACCGGCCAGGCGAAGCACATAGACCCGCTGCTGGTCAACGCCTGGGGAATCGCGTACGGCCCCGGCGAACCCTTCTGGGTCAGCGACGAAGGCGACGGCTGGTCCACGCTTTACGACGGATCAGGGAACCCGCAATCCTTGCAGGTAGTCGTTCCCCCGGCTTCGGGCAGCGGCCCCGGCATGCCGACTGGCCTGGCATACAACGGTTCTTCGGAGTTCCAGATCGACAGCTGGCCTTCCGCTTTCCTGTTCGCAACCCTCGACGGCACCATCCAAGGCTGGTCGCACTTTGACCCTTCGACTACTCTGATCGCGGTGAATAACTCCGGCTCGAAAGCCAGCTATACGGGCATTGGCGTAACCGCCCACAGTTCCGGCAACTTTCTCTACGCCGCAGATGCCAACAACAACAAGGTTGACATCTACGACGGCACTTTCACGTTCGTAACGTCTTTCACCGATCCCAAGGTTCCCAAGGGTTTCGCGCCGTTTAACGTGGAAGACATCAATGGCCAAGTGTATGTCACATTCGCGGCCACCAATGGCGGCCCCGGCGGCTACGTGGACATTTACAAAGAAAACGGCACGCTGGTGAAGCGGCTGATCCATGGCAAACCGTTGAACCAACCCTGGGGACTTGCTATGGCACCAAAGAATTTTGGCCCGCTCAGCGGAACTCTGCTGGTTGCGAATGACAACAACCTCACCAGCACAATCAGCGGCTTCAACCCAACAACCGGCGCATACGTCGGTACAATTAAGAACTCGAAGGGAAAGGCCCTGGAGATTGACCAGCTTTGGGGCATCGAGTTTGGCGGCGGAAGTTCGTCAAACGGAAAGACGAACTCGCTGTACTTTACCGCCGGACCGAACAACAGCGCCGATGGACTTTTTGGGGTGATTAACTTTAAGTAATCTGAGGCATCCTCCTGAAGCGCAGTTCGGCAGCGCGCAAACCGGATGTTCTCTCCAGGTGGAGAGTGTGTCCGGTTTGCCGCTTTTTTGGGAGAATTGCACGAGGCGCAGGCCACCTCCCTCGCCGTGGCGCTCCCCAACTCGGTCGTCTGGAGTGTAACTTGGCGGTGGTCGCCGGTCCCTGCTAACATCGGCTCAAGATGCCGCCCCGTCAGCGAGTTGGCAAAAAGCGAAAGGTGAGAACCCATCAACCACCTCCACCCCATGGGGGTCGCCGGGCGATTTCTTCCGCCGAACTGGTGGTGATCACCGGAATGAGCGGTTCCGGCAAAGCTTCCGTTCTTAAGGCCTTTGAGGATCTGGGTTATTACTGCGTGGACAATCTGCCCGTCGGCTTGATTCCGCGTTTCGCGGAACTGGTGACGCAATCCTCCGAGATCAAACGAACAGCGATTGTCGTCGATGTGCGCGAAGGTGCTCAACTCGAGTCCTTGCCTGCCATCGTGATTGGAATGCAGAAGATCATTCCCACCAGGACCATTTTTCTGGAAGCCTCCGACGCCGCCCTGTTGCGCCGCTATAGTGAGACGCGCCGGCCCCATCCCTTGGGCACCAACACTTCGGTCAAGGCTTCGCTGGCGGCAGAACGCCGCCATCTTCGCCGCATTCGTGCCATCGCCGACCTGGTCATCGACACTTCGCGTTTCAACGTGCACGAACTTCGGGCCTACATTACCGAACGCTTTCAGCATAGCGAATCGAGCAAGAACATTCTCATCTCTTGCGTCAGTTTTGGGTTCAAGCAGGGCGTCCCCGAGGATGCCGACATGGTTTTCGATGTTCGCTTCCTGCCCAATCCCCACTTCGTGCCCGAGTTTCGTCCTTTCACCGGACGCGATGCGCCAGTGGCCAAATACGTCCGTTCGTTTCCGCAAACGAAGGAATTCACCAATAAAGTGAGCGATCTTCTTGTTTTCCTGCTGCCGCATTTCATTCACGAAGGCAAGAGTTATCTGACCATCGCTTTCGGTTGCACGGGTGGGCAGCATCGCTCGGTAATGATGGCCGAGGAGTTCGGCCAAGTCCTGCGCAAAGCCGGATACCGTGTGAAGATTGTCCATCGCGACAGCCCAAAATGATTTGAATGGGAATCTAAACCGTCATGCGGAAACCGCCTTATCCGTTCACCCCTCAACCGGTAGCCCGAAGCTGGTATGACTGCCATCCCGGTTGGAAAATCGTTATCGGCGGGTTGGTCGTCGTCCTCTTTCTCGGGGTTGCCGTGGGTTTTGTCGTTTGGTCGAACATGGCCGGCTTGCGCGCCAGTTCGGTGGTGCAGGAGGCGACGGCGCGCGCTCTTGCGAATCCGCAGGCGATCTCCGAATTAGGGGAACCGGTTCGCCCCGGCCGCTTTGTGTACGGGAAGCTCCGGACGCGCGGAGAGTTTGGATTTGCCGACTTCGATGTTCCGCTGGAGGGTTCTCGCAGCGAGGGCATCGTGTCGGGATTGGCATTTCGAATCCGCGGCCAATGGCATTTTCGGCGTCTGGAAGTTGGGGTCGTAGGGTTTCCTTCCATCGACTTGCTGCAGGCGGGAGACACCAAGTAGTTCTGCGCATCTCCGACGGCGTGGAAACAGCCGGACCGCGAAGGGACATGCCCTGAGTTGATGGCGAGCCGACGAACATCCTGCGACTCAAGTAAAATATGAGCTTGCGACGCACACCGATGCCATCGGCGCTACGCGGTGGGAGCCCCTTATGCGGCAACTGACCCGGCTGGTCCGCTATGTGCTGCCTTTCCTGTTGCAGTTGGTCCCAGGTGTGATCCTGCTTGCCGCAGTCGGGTTTCTCGAGGCGTTTCGGCTTGTTCTGGTCAAACCGATTTTGGACCGCGTTCTGAACCCATCGTCGGGGTCCGACAACATTCAACTCTTCACCGTTCCGAGCACCCACCACGTTGTTTATCTGCAGCAGTTCGTCCCCGCCCATTTTCACAACGCCTGGACGATTGTGGCCTACGCGCTGGTCGGGTCGACGATCCTGAAGGGTCTTTTCGATTACGCGGGCACGTATTTGGTGAACCATGCCGGTTTCGGCATGATTACCGATTTGCGGAATGACCTGTATAACTCGGTGTTGCGGCGGTCGGCAGCTTTCTTTCAAAAACACACGACCGGCACCCTGATCTCGACCATCATTAATGATATCGAGCGCGTGCAGTACGCCATGTCGAGCGTGCTGGCGGAGTTCCTGCAGCAGTTTTTCACCTTTTTGTTTATGGCGGCTGTGGTAGTGATCTTGGGGCGGAAACTGGCATGGGTGCTCGTCCTGTTTGTCCCCTTCATCATATACTCGGCAGCCAGGATCGGACGGCGCGTGCGGCACACGACACGCCGCGGGCAGGACAAACTGGCCGACATCCAGAACATCCTGCAGGAAACCATCACGGGCAACCGGATCGTGAAAGCCTTCAGCATGGAGTCCTGGGAAATCGCCCGCTTTCGCAAGGCGGCGCAGCGGCTCTTTCGTGCCAACCTGCGCTCGGTAGCGGCCGCTGCGGTCAGTTCGCCGTTGATGGATGTGTTTGGGGCAATTGCTATCGCTCTGCTCTTGCTGCTGGGCCGCGAGAAGATCGCGCACAACGAATTCACTTTGGGCGCATTCGGCGCATTCATTGCCGCGGTGTTCAGCCTCTACAATCCGGTTCGGAAGTTCGCACTTTTCAACAACAACTTCCAGCAGGCACTAGGAGCGTCGTCGGAGATTTTCAAGTTCATAGATACTGAGGATGAGGTTCGCGAGAAACGCGGCGCTAAAACGCTCCCTCCATTTTCCCGCAGCATACAGTTCGACAGCGTCGGTTTCTCCTATGAGCCTAATGGCGACGACACGCGGGAAGTGCTGCATGATGTCAATCTGGAAGTGCGTGCGGGTGAAGTGCTGGCGGTGGTTGGCTCCAGCGGAGCCGGGAAAAGCACCCTGGTCCACCTCATCCCCCGCTTCTTCGACGTGACCTCGGGACGTTTGCTCATCGATGGTTGCGACGTCCGCGATGTGACCTTGGCCTCCTTGCGCTCTCAGATCGGCGTGGTTGCTCAGGAGACAGTGCTGTTTAACGACACGGTAAGAAACAACATCGCCTACGGTCAGCCCGGCATTGCTCAGAGTGCCGTAGTGGCTGCTGCGCAAGCGGCCTTGGCCCACGATTTCATTTGCGAAATGCCCAACGGATATGACACGGTAATCGGCGAACGTGGACTCCGCCTCTCCGGCGGCGAGCGCCAGCGGATCGCCATTGCCCGCGCCATTTTAAAGAATGCACCGATCCTGATCCTCGACGAAGCCACTTCCGCCCTCGACAGTGAATCCGAGGCGCTGGTGCAGTCTGCGCTGCAGAACCTGATGACCGGGCGCACGGTCGTGGTCATCGCCCACCGGCTTTCGACCGTCCGGCGCGCCGACCGCATTGTGGTTCTGGAAAATGGCACAATCACCGATATGGGCGCGCATGAAGATTTGATGAAGAAGTTGGGAACCTACCGCCGTCTGTACGAGCTCCAGTTTGTGGATTTGAATTCAACTCGTATGGATCCGGCACCGTTGAGGCCTTAGATCATGCCTATCCGCTCCATGACCGGTTTCGCGCTGGTGAAGGGACAAGTGAACGGCCAACTGAGCTTCGCGCTTTCGCTCAAGTCGGTCAACCATCGTTTTCTGGATTTGCATTTCCGCACCCCGGCCGATAGTGACTCGCTGGAAATGAAGTGCCGCCGCGTTCTGAAAGAACGGCTGGCCCGCGGCCACCTCGAACTGACCTTGAGCCTGGAGCGTGGCGGCGGCGAAACGGTTTCTCTCAATCGCGCCCTGGTGGCTGGATTCGTGAATGCTTTCCGGTCCGCTGCCACCGAGTTCGGGTTGGCAGCCGAACCCGACCTCAACACCATCCTTCGTATGCCCGGGGCGCTGGAAACTGCGTCTTTGCCCGCTGAAACGGAGATGGAGGCCACCGTCCTGGCCAAACTAGAGGAGGCTTTGGAGCATCTGAACCGGATGCGCGAGGAGGAGGGCCGCGGCATTGACCGTGAACTGCGGCAGCGCATGGTCCACGTTCAACAAGCCGGACAAGAGGTTGAAAAACACCGGCACGCCGTCTTGAAAACCTATGCCGACAAGTTGCGGGCGCGGCTGCAGGAGCTGATCGGCTCGCAGATTGATCCTGAGCGCATTCTGCAGGAGGCCGCTTTGCTGGTCGATCGCAGCGATATCCATGAAGAACTGGTTCGCCTGGAAAACCACGTCCACCATTTTCTGGGCTTGCTGGATCAGGGCGGTGAGGTCGGCAAGAAACTCGACTTCCTCCTGCAGGAGATGAACCGCGAGGCCAATACGTTACTTTCGAAAACTTCCGGCTTGACTGGCGAAGCCCTTACAATTACAGAGCTTGGCCTTTCCATGAAAGCGGACATCGAAAAGGCCCGCGAACAGGTGCAGAACCTCGAATGACCACGGTTTACATCATCTCAGCCCCGTCCGGGTCGGGAAAATCTACCTTGGTGGAACGGGTGCGCGAGACTGTCCTTAGGCTCGATTTTTCCATTTCCTACACCACCCGGTTTCCGCGGGGAAGCGAGCAGAACGGCCGCGAGTACTTTTTCATCTCACGCTCTGAATTTGAGAAGATGATCCAGGCCGGTGAGTTCCTGGAGTATGCCGATGTTTTTGGCAACTACTATGGCACGGCCCGCCGTTTTCTGCGCGAAGCCCAGCAGCAGGGTCACGACCTTTTGCTCGATATTGACGTGCAGGGCGCGGAAAAGATTAAACTGGAGTTAGCGCAAGCGGTCAGTATTTTTGTTCTTCCCCCTGACCGTAGGGAACTGGAGAAGCGTCTGCGCCACCGCAGCCTGGATGCCGAGGACGTCATCCAGCGCCGGTTGGTCACGGCCTCTCGTGAGATTGAGAAATTCGGCGAATACGACTATATTCTGGTGAACGACCGTCTGGAGGATTCCACCGCAGCGCTTGAAGCCATTCTTCTTGCCGAACGGCGGAAGCGCTGGGGAACCCAACAGACCGCTGACGACTTCGAAATACTGGCCATCGCCGAGCGCTGCCGGCTCAGCAACGTTCGCGATCGGGTGCAACCGATCCTGGCCTCTTTCGCGGCGCCGGCGACTCCAGGCGGATGTTGAACGACAAGGGAGAATACCATGAAGTTGATAGAAGGCTTCGACAGTAACTATCGGTATATTCTCGTGGCCGCTCGCCGCGCGCGCCAACTGCAGAACGGCGCTCCGCCGGCGATCGATACGGGATCGCGCAAGCCCTGCCGCATCGCCCAGGACGAAATCAAAGCCGGCAAGGTGAAGTGGGAAGTTCCTGAGCCAGCCAAGTCGGCGGCTGAGGTTGCCCACGAAGTGCTGGATAAGGCCGCCCTGGGGGAAAGTTAGAGTTCTGGCGCCGGGGTAATCGGTGCTGTGCTGGCGCCGCTTCCCTGACGGAGTTCCGTCCAGGCACGCCTTGCAGCCAAGCGGCTGTTAGCTGCTGAAATCCAGGTTTGGGTTCAGCCGTCGAGATCCAGCGCAATGCTCATGAAAATCGCACTCGGCATCACCGGTGGCATCGCGGCTTACAAGTCCGCGGAAATTCTTCGCCTGCTGCAGGACCGGGGCATTCGCGTGCAGGTGATCATGACCCACGCCGCCCAGGAGTTCATCCGGCCGCTCACCTTCGCAGCTCTCTCCGGCGAGAAAGTCATCACTGAAATGTTCCCTGCGGGGAACGAATCACCCAACATTGATTCCGCCGTCGAGCACATTTCGGTCGCTCAGTCCATCGACGCCCTGCTGGTTGCGCCCGCTACCGCTGACACTCTGGCGCGCTTCGCACAGGGCATCGCCAACGATTTTCTGAGCACGCTGTATCTGGCCACCACCGCGCCGGTCATTGTCGCGCCAGCCATGAACGTCAACATGTGGGAGCATCCGGCGACTCAGACGAATCTCGAAATTTTGCGTAAACGCGGCGTCAGGGTCGTCGAGCCTGGCGCCGGGTACTTGGCATGCGGTATGACCGGGCCAGGCCGCCTCGCGGAAAACCAAACCATCGTGGCCGCCACGCTGGAAGCTCTGGGCGCATCTCAGGACTTGGCCAGCGAAACCGTCCTGATCACTGCCGGCCCGACGCGCGAAAAGATCGACCCGGTTCGTTATCTGACCAACCGTTCCAGCGGACGCATGGGTTACGCGCTCGCAGAAGCTGCCCTGCGCCGCGGTGCCCGCGTTTTGCTCATTACCGGCCCCACTGCGCTCGACCCGCCGACGGCGGCTGAAGTCACGCGGGTGGAAACCGCGGACGAAATGCGGCAGGCGGTTTTGCAAAAGCTGCCCCAGGCAACCATTGTCATCAAGACCGCTGCAGTTGCTGACTACCGGCCGAAACAGACGGCAGCCCACAAGATCAAGCGCTCTGGCCCCATGACTCTCGATCTCGAGCCGACGCCGGACATTCTCGCTGAAATCGCCAGCCACAAGAAGTCGCAGATCGTCATTGGATTCGCCGCCGAAACCCAAAACGCTCTCGAAAATGCTCGCAAAAAGCTCGCGGCCAAATCTCTGGACGCCATCGTGGTCAACGACGTTTCGCGCGAAGGCATCGGCTTCGATTCAAACCGCAACGCCGTCGCCATCATTACTCAACACGAAGTCATCGACATCCCCGAGACCACCAAGTGGGAAGTCGCTCAGCACGTGCTCGATCAGGTCGTCAAGCTGCGCAAGGCCAGACCGGTCGCTGTGTGAAACTCCTAGAGGGCAATTTCTTGCATATCGAGAGAGTAACGCTCGGGACGAAAAACCCCACATCTGCCAAAATCAAGCAGATGTGGGGCACCGTCCGATCATGCGGAGATGATGTGGGCCACCAGCCAGAACTGTTTCCGTTGTAACTACATTATGCAATTCTCAATAATGCGTGCCTGAGTGGTTACGTCGCCTCAGCTCGCAGACTGCTCCAAGAATGTACAGTGGTAGCGTTCGTGTTACAAAACTCAATCGGAGAATTAAGATGATAAGAAAAGTGTTCCCGATTTTTCTGCTACTCTGCGGCCTTAGTTACGGCCAGACCCAGAATCAGACCTGCACCCTGGTGTTGCAGCCGGTAGTGAGTGGGCAGCCGGTCTATTGTTTGGGCACCAACGGTAACAATGCCCCAATCTGGGCTATCACGGTCAATACCTCCGGGACTGTGACGGTAACCAGTGTGGTCGACGTGGTTGAGAACTACACGTCGGCGGGGAATATATCTGCTAACATGCAACACCTCGATGATTTTGGTTGGCAGGGAACGTTCTATGACGATACCGACACGTGGCAGTTCCATGTGGCCTTGCTGTATCTCTTGGGGGACGGAGGATTGGTGCTGAATGCTGCCGGAGCGGGGTCTTTGGTACCTGCAGAGGCTCGCCTCAAACATCACCGCTGAGATACGACAGGGAAGGCTGCAACCCCGTACCCCACATCTGCCAAAACCAGCAGATGTGGGGCACCGTCCTCGGCGCGACAGCCGGGGGCGGCTGTGGCGGCGTGTTCTCGCTACTCGCCGCAGCCGTCGGGCTGGCTGACGGCGCCGATGTGGGCTTCGTGATCGATATACTGCCTGCCAGCGGCCAGCGCCTTGCGATTGATCTCCAGCATTGAGACTTTCTTGACCTTTTTCTCAATCGTCTCCATGGCGGTGCTGGAAGCCAGACATTCTGTTTCTTCCAGCAGCGCACCCAGCATGACGATATTGGCGGCCCTGGTCGAGCCGAGACGGTCGGCGATCTCTGAGGCGGGAACGCAAATGACCCGCGCCTCCGGCGGCTGAAAATCAGCCGGCAGGTGGGTGGCGTTGTACAGGATGGTTCCGGTGGCCGGCACTTGCGGCGCGAACTTGCGCAGCGAAGGCTCGTTCATCGCGATCAGCACATCGGGACAGGAGATCAACGGAGAGCCTACCCGTTCCTTCGATAAGCAAACATGGCAGTGAGCGCTACCGGAACGCATTTCGGGGCCATACGAGGGAAGCCAACTGACCTCCAACCCTTCCCGCATGCCTGCCTCGGCGAGCAATTGTCCGAGCAGCAAAATTCCCTGGCCGCCAAACCCAGCCACTTTGATGCCGAAGCTCTTGAAATGATGATGATGGTGTGGCTTGGTCTCGGCCACGCCAGTGTCAGCGATGGGCGTAATTTCCAGCGCCTCTGGGATGGGCCGGACGGGTGGAGGATTACCCTCTGGCATTTCCACCTTGCGGTCACGGAACACATTCAGCGGGAAAACGGGAATCATTTTCTCCGCCACCCACTTGCGCGCTTCGGTGGGATCTTTGCCCCAAATGGTTGGGCAAGGAGAGAGAATTTCCACCAAGGTGAACCCCGCGCCCTCTTTCTGCAGCTCCAGGGCTTTGCGCACCGCCTTGCGCGCCTTCATGACGTTCTTATTGTCCGACAGCGCCACGCGCTCGATGTAAACCGGGGCTTCCAGCGACGACAATAATTCCGCTACATGCATAGGGAAGCCTTCGTTGGCAGGACGGCGGCCAAAAGGCGAAGTGGTGCTCTTCTGGTCCACCAGCGTAGTGGGCGCCATCTGCCCCCCGGTCATGCCGTAGATGGCATTGTTAACGAAAAACACGGTGATCTTCTCGCCACGATTTGCGGCATGGATAATCTCGGCAGTTCCGATCGCCGCCAGGTCGCCGTCGCCCTGGTAGGAGATCACTATGCTTTCCGGACAAGCACGTTTCAAAGCCGTCGCAGCCGCTGGCGCGCGCCCGTGGGCGACTTGCACATTGCCCACATCGAAGTAATAGTAGGCGAACACGGAGCAGCCCACCGGGCTGACAAAAATAGTTCTGTCCTGCACTCCCAAATCCTCAAGGGCCTCGGCAATCAGCTTGTGCACCACCCCGTGTCCACAGCCGGGGCAATAGTGAGTCTGCTTCTGCAGATCGGCCTTCCGTTCGTAGCCGTTATAAAAGACGTGCGATTTGGAGTGCGTAACTTCGTATCCGTTCTTGCTGCTCGGCGCTTCAGTTGTGACGACCTTGTCTTCGTTTGCCATGATGTCTCCGGTTCCCGCTGCGGAGTTTCGCTCCGCCTGCACCCTTCGGCTTCGCTCCGGGGGCAGGCTCGAGGGAAGCCCGCGCCTGCATCGAAATCCGACTAAACCAGCGCAGTCATGCGCTGTACCACCTGGGCGTGCATTTCCTCCACTGTCGGGACATTGCCGCCGACGCGCCCATAAAATTCCACCGGCACTTTGCCGTTCAGCGACAGCCTTACATCCTCGATCATCTGGCCGTTGCTGAGTTCGACAACCAAAACCTTCTGCACCCGCGAAGCCACTTCAGCCAGTTCCGTCGAGGGGTACGGCCACAGCGAAATGGGCCGGAAAAGCCCGGCGCGGACGCCCTCTTTGCGCAACGACTCAATGGCAGAGCGCAACACGCGCGACACGATGCCGAAGCCCACCAGCAGAATCTCAGCGTCGTCGACGCAATACAGTTCATGCCGCGTCTCCAGCTGCCGGGCGCGAATGTACTTGGCCTCCAGCTTGCGGTTGTGAGCTTCCAGTTCGTCCGGCTCCAGAAAGATTGAGCTGATCAGGTTTTTACGTGTCTCCTCGGTTCCCTTGACCGCCCAAGGCTTGTCGGGAAGCACCGGCTCTTCGTACTTCAGTTCCAGCGGTTCCATCATCTGGCCAACGAAACCGTCGGTGAGAATGATGGCCGGATTGCGATAGGCGTCGGCCAGCTCAAAAGCCAGCATGGTAAGGTCGGCCATCTCCTGCACTGAGGCTGGAGCCAAGACAAAATTGCGGTAATTTCCGTGGCCGCCACCCTTCACCATGGCGAAGTAATCGCTTTGCTCCGGGGCGATATTGCCCAGTCCAGGCCCCCCGCGCACCACGTCCACCACCACGCAGGGCAGCTCCGAACCCGCCAGGTAAGAAATACCCTCCTGCATGAGACTGAGGCCGGGGCCAGAGGATGCGGTCATGACGCGGGCCCCGGCCGCAGATGCGCCGTACACCATGTTGATGGCGGCGACTTCGCTCTCCGCCTGCAGAAATGTGCCGCCAACCTGCGGGAGATAGAACGCCGCAGCCTCGGCGATTTCGCTGGCAGGAGTAATCGGATAGCCATAGTAGGCGGTGCAGCCGGCCAGGACTGCGCCCTTGATGATCGCTTCGTTGCCCTTACAAAGTTGCATGTTCGGCTCCTTTTGTCTCCACTACCACCTTGGGCGGCGGTGCCAGACGGAAGACCGTAATCGCCCCCGGCTCCGGACAGCAATAGAAGCAAATGCCGCAACCGGTGCAACCCTCCCCTGTGTAGTGCGCCGGGTGCGCCCCGTAGCGGTTCAACTCCGGCAACAATTCCAGACATTTCGGCGGACAGGACTCCACGCACAATCCGCAACCCTTGCATTCCTCGATGTCGATCATCACATTACCGCGTGCTGGCCCTGCCATAATTCACCTCGCTAAGGCTGCGTCCGAAACCGGACGTTGCAGCCACTTGGTTTTTTCGCAGTATTCGTAAAGTTCCTGACGGAACTTGGGATGTGCAATCTCGATTAGTGCCGTGGCCCGCTCCCGGATGCACTTGCCGTGTAAGTAGGCCACACCAAACTCAGTAACCACGTATCGCACCAGCCCGCGGGAGGTCACCACACCCGCGCCTGCGCTCAGCATGGGGACGATACGGGAAATCTCTCCATCTTTGGCAGTGGAAGAAATGGCGATGATCGGTTTGCCGCCCTTGGAACGGGAAGCGCCCCGCAGAAAATCCACTTGTCCGCCAATGCCGCTGTAGAACCGGTTGCCGATCGAGTCGGAACAAACCTGGCCGGTCAGATCGATCTGCAGCGCAGAATTGATGGCGACCATCTTGTCGTTGCGAGCGATCAAACTGGGATCGTTCACATAGGAAGTGGGATGAAACTCGAAGGCGGGGTTGTTGTCCACGAAGTCGAACACCATCTTCGTGCCCAAAACAAATCCGGCAATGATCTTGCGCGGTTTGAAGTTCTTGCGCTCGCCGTTGATGACCCCCGTCTCGATCAGCGGAATCACGCCGTCGGAGACCAGTTCGCTGTGGACGCCCAGGTCTTTGCGATCCATCAGCAGCGGGAGAACAGCATCTGGGATTCCGCCAATGCCGGTCTGTAGCACGGCGCCGTCTTCGATCAGGCTGGCTACGTTACGCGCGATCGAGGTCTGCAATTCGGTCACCTGCGCCCGCTTCATGGCGCACAGCGGCCGGGATGATTCCACGATGGCGCCCAGTTCGCTGACGTGAATGAAGCTGTCGCCGTAGGTGCGCGGCATCTGGTCATTGATCTGCGCCACCACGAAGCGGGCGCACTTGGCCGCGGTCAGGGAGGTGTCTACTCCGACACCGAAACTGCAAAAGCCATTGCGGTCCGGCGGAGACAGTTGCAGCAGGGCCACGTGGAGCGGCATGGCGCCGCTTTCGAACAAATCTTCAATTTCGCTCAAGTAGATCGGCGTGTAATCTGCCCGGCCATCGTTGATGGCTTCGCGGACGTTGCCACCGATGAAAACCGCGTTGTGACGGAAGTGCCCGGCCATCTCTGGAGCCACGTAAGGCGCTGCTCCCATGGTGAGCATGTGGACGATTTCTACGTCCCGTACTTCCGGAGCGCGGCGGATCAAGGCCTCGACCAAGGTCTCCGGTTCCGCGCAACCCGGTTGGATATATACGCGCATGCCGGATTGCACGCAGCGCAGCGCGTCATCCGGTGTCCGCAACTTCTTGCTGTAGTCGGTACGCCAAGACATGACAGGTCCTCTTCCTCTACAATTTGCCGGCTGGGGCAATGACTACCGCTTGCTCATACCCTAATGCAGCATAAAAAATTGCCCGATCAAAGAACTGCTCCAGCAACTGCAACATTTCCAGTTCCCCAAACACTTCCACCGGACGGTCCAAGGGAGACTCCTTGCGCAGGAACTCCCACAGGTTTTCTTTGGTGAGAACAATGACCATAATGAGCTGGCTGAGAGGCACGCCTTGTTGCGCCCGCCGCGCTCCGATTTCCAGGTAACGCCTCTCGATGTCGAATTCGGTCTTCCCCAGCAGCCAGTCCCCGAGATGGCGGTAGATCTCGTAAACCCGCTCCCGGAGTTCCTCCGTCGATACTTTACTGAATTCGCGTGTGTGTTCCGACTCCTGAACCTTGAGCAATAGGGAACTGGCTAGGGCTTCAGAGTGGGACTCGATCAGACGCACGAGTCGGTAGAGCAGCATCATGACCGTCTCTCCTTTTCCTCTAGACCCAGTGTCAGCCAGCAGGAGGTTTTGCAGCGGTGATCAATGCCACGACCACGTGTGATGCCTATCACATTGGCAGTCCATTGAGCGTACAGGACGCTAAACGGACCTCTGCAAACGCGCCGCAAACGTGGATTTCAGAGCGCGAAAGCAATCAGTTTCCGGGCGGGCGACGGGACCTGCAGACGGGACGCGGCAGCTCGCGATGAATAGGCCCAACAAAAACCCGGCAGGCCTGGTTGAGCCTGCCGGGTAGTGGCGAGTGACTTCGCCGACCTCGACTACTTACGAAAGGAAGAATTCCTTTGCCAAGGCGGCCCAGTCTTTATCGGGAATCTGTCCGGCTACGTCGTCGATTGCTACGCCACCGTCCTGCGCCAGAGCACCAGCCGGCATCATTCCGGCGAACATCGGCATCTGCTTCTGCAAGCGGCCGGCGGACTCTTCCGTCCACCAGCGGGCCAGCGTACCCCCCAGCAGGTTGCGGAAGTTGACCTTCGCGTCGGGCGAGTTCACTGTGATGAGCCAACCGTCGCCGTAGCAGTCCTTCCGCGCCAATTCGGGATTGGTGGCAACCGCATCGTTGACATCGCTGATACTTCCTTCGATGGGCGATACCATGTCAACTGCTACGCCATCGCGATGCAGCGTGAACAGCTTCTGCCCCTGGCGAATCCACTGGCCACGCTTGGGGAGCGTGATGCTTTCCAACTTGCCGGCCAGCTTGGTTGCGAAGTCATCCATGCCAACCCGCACCATGGTTGGGCTCTCACTCAATGCCCAAGTGTGACCGGGATGATAACGGAGGTTCTCGGGAACCGAGAATCCGCCGACCAGGCTGGGGGCGATCCGCCCTTCGCGTTTGGCTGCTTGCAATACGGGCTGAACCACAACCGCTTTGCGGCTGTGGAAGTAATCGATGAGCAGGAACGTCACGAATGTCAAGAGAACCAGTACGACTGTCATAAGTCACCTCGCCGGAGGGCCTTCTTAGTTTCTTTTTGGCCACTCGCCGCTTTTCTTAAAGGCAACTGTTATGCCAAAGCTCATGCGCACGCATGGTCTCCTTAGCGTACTCTGTATGTTGTTGAAACAAAACTTGATATACTAATCGCCTGCATGGCAACGCAAACGAGATCGCTGAAAAGTGCATCAATGAAGCGATGAACATTGCAACAGCTCTAGACTGGCATTTTCATGCGCTTACAGGAGATCGGCGCAAAAGCTCATGTGTTTATAACGAGTTAGGAAGGTTGAAGTTTGTGCTTAAAATCGCAATACGGAGTGTGGCTAGGTGCAACAACAATCGGCTCCCTCGGGCCGAACCTCGGCTGTTCTCGGCGTGAGGCGTGGAAAATGGGCGACACGGACTCAGGGTAAGTCGATGCTGATGAGTTCCCATCCCCTGCTCACGCTCTGGAACGTGCCCTAAGTCATCGTAGTGGGCGCACGCCACATTGCCTCACCTCCACCGAAGATCGGCGGGATCTGCTCCAATGGCTTATACTTCCGCCTTGCGTTCTTCGCAGATGACCTCTTCAGCAAGCTCGCGCCTGGCCTACGTTGACTGGATGCGCGGACTGGCGTGCGTGCTGATGTTTCAGACGCACTGCTACGACTCGTGGCTCGGCCCGGACGCCCGCAAGACGACATTCTTCATGTGGTCGCAGTTGGGTGGGACACTGCCCGCGCCATTGTTTTTGTTTCTGGCTGGGACCTCGTTTGCGCTGGTCACGGACAAACTCTTGAAGAAAGGGTTGCCTACCAACCAGATTGCACTGACAACGATCCGCCGCGGGGCCGAGATTTTCGGGATGGGTCTGCTGCTCCGTCTGCAGGAGTTCTTGCTCGCCTGGGGCTGGGCACCTTGGACTGATCTGTTGCGAGTGGACATTCTCAACACCATTGGGATGTCGATGATGCTGATGGGGGTGATCTGCTGGGCGGCAGCCAGAATCAGCGGAAGCCCGAGCGTTCGTTTGGCGATGGCGGCGAGCGCAGTTGGCGTAGCACTGAGCATCGCGCTGCTCACGCCCATGCTGTGGACCGTTTGGCGTCCGCGCGGTCTGCCGTGGCCCGTCGAGTCCTATATCAACGGTGCGCACAACCTGGGGCAGCCCCAAGCGTGGCTTTTCCCCATCTTTCCCTGGTCGGCATTCGCATTTGTGGGACTTGCACTGGGATTCTCGTTGCAGAGCGAATGGGGGCGGCAACGTGGGGCGGCGCCGTTCTTTCTGGCTGGAGCAGGCGGGGTAGCACTGATTTATCTTGCCCGGTGGCTGGATGCGCGACCGGTACAGCTTTATCCGGTTTACGATTTCTGGCACACCAGCCCGAACTTCTTTCTCATCCGCGTGGGATTGCTCTTGATTATTCTGGCCTTGGCCTATGTGTGGTGCCGGTGGGGCGCGGGGCAGTGGGGATTTAGTCCGCTGATCCAGCTGGGGCGGACCTCGCTGTTGGTTTACTGGGTGCACATTGAATTTGTGTATGGGCGGTTCTCCATCCTGACAAAGCGGACACAGAACATCCCCTCGGCGACGCTCGGCCTAATGACGATTTTCCTGGCTATGCTGGTGCTGTCAGTGCTGCGAACCCGGTTCAAACGCACCGCCGGCTAAAGCCAGCCGCGCAGATCGATTGCGGCAATGTCTGCAGGGTTCGTCGAGCTTGAAAAACAGAAAGCGCTGCTATTTCAGCACTAACACGACGTAATACATCCCCCCGGCTTCGTGGCTGCTTTGCCCGTAGCACGTTCCAACAGAGAGTTCTCCGATGTCTGTGCCGGTGACCGTCCTCACTGCGCTAGCCGGCAATTCTGCGGGCGAGAATGAAGTGTAGCGCAACACGTGGCGACCGGGGAGCTGAGGCACATCCAAAGACTTCCGTTGCGCCATCGAGCACGCGGCTTTGTGAGCCGCGCTCATTGAGGTTCTGCGGAGCGATGCTACGCCGGCCTGAGATCGGGCCTGCGACACGGCGCGAACAACGGCTTCTTCGGCCCACTCACCGGAGTAAACGGGCGAACTGTGAGCGAAGTCCTCGGTGACATAAAGCAACCTGCCACTGCGAACCACGCTGATTCCCGCCACATTGAACCGCGCATTGAGCAGGTTATCGCGGTGGGCAGGCGAGTGCATGAGCGCATCGTGAGCCTGTTTGACGGTCGGCGCCAAGGCAACGTTTTCTCCCGCTCGGTCGAGATGAAGCTTGGAACCTGCGGTCAGGCGCTGTAAGAGTGAAGTCTCGTCGGAAAACTGGTGGGAAAGCTCCTCCTGCGCGGCCATTTCCGTAGTGTGCGAACCGGCCGCTTGACTCAAGTCGCGGTCCATCTGTAGCGGAGCCACACCAACGTGCGCACGCGCCTGGTTCGCCAGATCGAGAAACTCGCGCGCGGCTGCGTCATCAGACAGCAAATCCTGCGACGGTATCTCCTCGGGTTGCACAGCCGCGGGAGCGGCGGCCTCTGGTTGCTGCGCCGCGCAGGCGGAAACTAGGCTTACGACAACAACCGCCAGCCGGATTGTCGGGACCCGAAACATGCGTTGCCCTACGCTTCCGGGACCCGGGAGATCGAACTTGTAGCTTTGCTTTAGGCACGATAGCCAATAGAATCCGTTTAGGCATGATCACAACGGAGATATAACCAATTGGCCTCCCTCTCGTTACTAGTTGGCCTGTTAGTCGGTCTGAACCTTGTACTCCTGGCCTTGCTCAGCGTTGTACTAAAACAACAGCTCGGTAACCGGTCGCAAGTAAGTGCGCTGCAAGAGCTTATGGGCAGGTCGGATGCCGCGCAGGACGCGCTTTCTCGCCAGTTCGCCGCCACCAGCAGCGAGCTGGCTGCACGATTGGAGCAGACCAAAGGTGATATTCGCCAACAAGTCGCTGACCGTTTGGGTGAAGGATTTCTAACCATTCAGTCTGGCATTGATCAGCAAATGCTCGCGGGACGCCGCGAACAGTCGGAGCGGTTGGCTGAGGCGCGCACGGAGTTGAGCAATTCTTTGGCGCTGACAACGGCACAGCTCAAGTCAGAGTTCGAGAGCCTTAACCAGAACACCGCGCAGAATCTGGAGGCGATCCGCGACCGCGTGGATAATCGGCTGATCGCCATCACTGACCAGGTGCAGCAAAAGCTCGACCAGAACATCAAGGAAGGGTTTGCGCAGTTTGAGAAAGTGCAGCAACACTTGAAAGCGGCTGAAGAACAACTCCGCGAAGTGGGCACGCTGGGCCACTCCATCAACGATTTGAACAATCTGCTCAAGCTGCCGCACCTGCGTGGCAAGTTTGGCGAAGCTAGCCTGGAGCGGCTGCTGGCGGACTTCCTGCCGGCGCACATGTTCGAACTGCAATGCACCGTGGCAGGCGGTGGGCGTGTGGACGCGATGATTCAGTTCCCTGACCGGCGGTTGCCCATCGACGCCAAGTTTCCCCGCGAACAGGTGTTGGCGTTATTTGAGAGCAATGATGAAGCCGAGATCGAAGAAGCGCGCAAGGAATTCGTGCGCGTGATGAAGACCGAAGCCAAGCGCATCAAAGCGTACATTCAGCCGGAATACGGCACCACCGAGATTGCTCTGATGTACCTGCCCAGCGAAACGCTGTACATGGAGGCGGTGCGCAATCGCGACCTGGCGGATTGGCTCAATCAGCAGCATGTGTTTCCGGTCTCGCCGAATACGCTTTTGATGACCCTGCAGACGATCGCGCTGGTGCATAAGTGGTACGAAGTGGCCAGCCGCTTCGAGAAGAGCCGCGTGGAACTGGCCAAGGCGCAGAAGTCGTTTGATTATTTCCAGGGCCAGTTCGAGAACGTGGGCAAGAACCTGAACAAAGCGCAGGAAGCGTTCGAGACGGCGCAGCGACATCTGAAGAGTTATCGCGGAAAGGTCAGCGCGCTCAGCGGCCAGGAGCAACTTGAACTGGACGCGGGAACAGGCGCTGCCGAGTCGCTGCCGCTGCCGGATAAAGCGAGCGCGTAGAGGGGTGTGGTCGAAAGCAATCTTGGTGGAGGTGACCTGCGACGTGCAGACATTGAACGTTGGCGCGGGGCAAACGGACCAGGAGTACAAAGCGACTGAAAAGCAACGCCGTGCCGACCTTCTTGCCGACAGCCGCAGCGCGGCGAACTACTTCTTCTGGGCAGCGGGTCTGGCCGCGCTCGGCACGGGCCTGCTTCCGATAAGGCTGAACGTGATTGTAAGCATCGGTACCGTTGAGCTCCTGACCCTTTATGGTAGGCAGCTTGGCCCGCTCTATCCCATCGCTGTCTTATGCACAGCGGCGGCGTGGGTGGTTGTGGTGGCGGGCCTCGGACTTGCCGCGCGCAGCGGGCATCGCTGGGCCTTCCTCGCCGGCATAGCTCTATATGGAGTTGACATGCTCTCCCTCATGGTCACGTTCTCATTGTGGGCATTTGGAGCCCATGCCTTCTTCGTGTTCCGATGGTTCCAAGGACAAAAAGCATTGAAGGAAGTCGGGGAACCAACCGTCTTGACGAGTTGACGCCGAAAAGGGTAGGCATCCGGTTGGATGAACGATCGTCTGCCCAAGAGTGGGTCGGCGATTTTCAGTTCGCGTTGTGGCTTGCGCTTTTCAGCGTGATCGCCGTGGGCAGCAACTCCGCCTCCAGCCCACGCGAGAGCAGATGTTTCCGCACCCGCTCAGTCACTTTTCTTGCGCTGGCTTTCGGATCCAGGAAGATCAGCACTGACGGCCCCGCACCGCTGAGAGCAACTCCGAGAATACCTTTGTCTTTCAGACTCTGCAAAGCCGGCAGCAGCGGGCACAGCGGCGCGCGGTAGGGCTGGTGCAGGCGATCCTCCAGCGCCACAGAAAGAAGCTCGGGACGGCCAAGCGCGAAAGCGCTGAGCAGCAGCATGGAGTTCTGGATGTTGGTGACCGCATCTGTGCGGGAATATTGCTCTGGCAGCGTGCGCCGCGCTTGCTCGGTTGAAAGGGATTCTTGCGGCACGGCCAGCAGTAGCGGCCACTGCCCTTTCGGCCGGATGGTTGCGACCCTGACTTCGCCGTTTTGAAGGCTCCGCGCAACCGCAAGCCCGCCCATCCAGCAGGCGGCCGCATTGTCCGGATGATGCTCGCAACGGGCGGCCTCGCTCACAATCTGCGTGTCGTTCCGTCCCAGGCACCCGAAATGGTTGGCCAATGCAATACCCGCCAGGCGCGCAGCCGCCGATGATCCACAGCCTTTGCCGATAGGAATTTCATTGGCGATTCGCAAAGCAAGTGGCTGGATCGGTTTGCCCTGCGACTCGAGGACTTCGCGGTAGGTGGTCAGAATGAGGTGGTCGTCGATTTGTCCGCAAATGGCTTGGTCGCGGCCGGAAGCGGTCACGGAAAATTCATCTGCAGCTTTGGCTTTGACTCTGAGGAACATCGAGAGAGCGATGGCTGCGGCGTCGAATGCCGGCCCCAGGTTGGCAGAAGTCGCCGGCAGGGTTATGCGGAACGGACGCGCTAGTTGCATTCTCATTCTCTAACCTTAGGCGCTAAAGCACGCATTCATACGACAACACTCATCGCAGTGCCGGAAACGCTGCGCCAGCCAAGACCCGACGGATCAGACTTGGGACTGGCTGTCCGCATCCTCCAAGACTCTAATCACCGCATCCGTTGTCGCTTCGAGAACCACGGGACCGCGCTGAGCTTTCGCAAGGCCGGACGCCTGTGGATCTCCAGCCGGGAACAAGTCTCCTCGATGGAACTTCAAAGTGAAGTCGGGATCTTTCAGCAAGTGTCCGGTCAGAATCAACACTATAGACTCTGACCTCTTCACAAAGCCCTGCTTCACCAGCTTTTTCAGCCCCGCCAGTGTCACAGCAGAAGCGGGCTCGCACCCGATGCCGTCGGCGCCGATTTCGGCTTTGGCGAGCGCAATCTCAGCTTCGCTGACCTGCTCAACCGTCCCGCCAGTGCCTTCCAGCACGCGCACCGCTTTTTTCCACGAGGCCGGATTGCCGATCCGAATCGCGCTGGCCATGGTCTCGGGATGAACCGCAATCAGTCTCTTGCCGCCGGTTTCGCGCATGGTGCGAACCAGCGGGTTCGCGCCCTCGGCTTGAATAATAGAAATTTTCGGCAAAGCCGGAATCAAACCGAGTTGCTTCATCTCGAAAAACGCCTTGCCGAGCGCGGACGAATTGCCCAGATTTCCTCCCGGCACGATCACATGGTCAGGAACCTGCCAATTCAACTGCTCCATCAGTTCGAACGCCGCCGTCTTCTGACCTTCAATGCGGTAGGGGTTAACGGAGTTCAGCAAATATACCGGCATGCGTTCGACAACTTCGTTCAAGACTCCCATGCAACCGTCGAAGTCGGTCTGCAATTCGCAGGTCAAGGCGCCGTAGTCGAGGGCCTGGGAAAGTTTTCCCCAGGAAATTTTCCCTTGCGGAACCAGAACAAGGCTTCTCATGCCCGCTCGCGCGGCATAGGCTGCCATAGACGCTGATGTGTTGCCGGTCGAAGCGCACGCGACCCAGCGAAAGCCTTGCTGTTTGGCAACCGACGCAGCCACGGTCATGCCGGTGTCTTTGAATGATCCCGTGGGATTCATTCCCTGATGCTTGGCCAGCAGACGCTCGACGCCCGCTGACACAGCGCAGCGCGGCAAGGCGTACAAGGGAGTGTTGCCTTCGCGCAGCGTGACCACTTCCGCTGCGCCGATTTCCTGCGGCAGGACCTCGCGAAACCGCCAGACGCCGCTTTGATCCAGGGGCATCCCCGAGGCGCGACGCTGACGCCAAAGCTCGATCAGAGCGGCCGGCTGGGAGGCTTCGCTCCAGTGCGGATAAATTTCCAAAAGCTCGCCGCAAGCCGGGCAACGAAAAGCGGTTCCCGTATCGCTGGCGGTGGACCCGCAACCGACGCAGCGAAACTGTGATTTCGATTTGTAGTTGGCTTGGACAGGTGATTCCATGCGGCTCAAATTATAAGGCCGCCGGCTTGCTGAGCGTGCCGGGAGGCGCTACCCTGATTGTAAGTTCGCGAGCCGCACGAACCCGCAGCCGTCCCGAAGGAGCCACTATGAAACGACGCGACTACCGCCCCGAAACCAAGGCCGTTCATGGACGCCGCGAGCACGGCCAAACCAACGCGCCGCTGACCACTCCGATCTACCAGACTTCGACGTTTGAAGTGGCCGACAACGAAGAGCAGTTGCGGGTCACGCCGACCGACCAGTTCTACACGCGCTATGGCAACCCCACCAACACGGCCGCGGAGCAAGCGATTGCCGAACTGGAGGGCACGGAAGCGGCGCAAGTGTTTTCGTCGGGGATGAACGCCATCACGACGACCGTTCTTGCGCTGCTGAGAAGCGGCGACCACGTGGTGGCACAGCGCGACATCTACGGCGGGGCGACGAAGTTCTTCGATCAGTGGTTGCCGAAACTGGGTATTACGACCACGTTTGTCGATACCAATGACTTCGAGGCCCACGCCCACGCGATTCGGCCCAACACGCGGCTGCTTTTTCTCGAATCACCAACCAACCCCACGCTGCGAGTTGTGGATTTGCGCAAGGCTGCCGCGCTGGCCAGGGAACATAAGTTGATTTCCATGGTGGACAGCACCTTTGCTACTCCGGTTAACACGCGACCGGCTGAGTTGGGCATCGATCTGGTGATGCACTCCGGAACCAAGTTTTTTTCCGGGCACTCGGATTTGATCTGCGGGGCAGTGGCAGGAAGCGCCGACCTCATCAACAGAATTCACGAAACCCGCACTACGCTGGGCGGGAACATGGACCCGCACGCAGCCTGGCTACTGCTGCGCGGCATCAAGACGCTGGCGGTGCGGGTGCAGCGGCAGAATAGCAATGCTCTGGCGGTGGCGCGTTTCCTGGCGCAGCACAAAGATGTGAGAAAGGTCCACTATCCGTTTTTGGAGGACCATCCGGACCGCGCCATTGCCGTCGAGCAAATGCAAGGCGGAGGCGGCGTGCTCAGTTTTGAAGTGGAGGGCAGCGGCCAGGATGCGCGGCGCGTGTCAGAGGCGCTGCGCTTGTTTACGCTCGCACCCAGCTTAGGTGGAGTCGATTCGCTGGTTACGATTCCGGTGGTGACCTCTCATGCCATGGTCTCGCCGGAACAACGCGCCAAGATGGGCATAACCGAGCAGTTGGTGCGGTTGTCAGTGGGAGTTGAAAATGTGGATGACCTGATCGCCGATCTGGAGCAAGCGTTCGCGGTGCTTAGGCCATCCCGGGAACCGGTGCACGCCGACCGAAGCGCACCTATGTAGAGATTGAATCCGGCAACCGAACTTGGAATCGAGGCTGTCGCCTCAGGGGAGGATCGAGATTATGAAAACCGCACTCAAGGTGATTGGCGTTGTTATAGCAGTTCTCATTGTGGCCCTGATTGCACTTCCGTTCGTCATTGACGTGAACACTTTTCGTCCGCAGATCGAAGCGGAGCTTACCACGGTGCTGGGACGGCAGGTCAAGATTGGAAACATGAGCCTTTCCTTGCTTGGCGGCAGCCTGGCTGCTGACGATCTTGCAATTGCGGATGACCCCGCGTTCAGCCATCAGCCGTTTGTGAAGGCCAAGGCGCTCAACGTCGGCGTGCAATTGATGCCGCTGATTTTCTCCAAGGTCTTGAACGTTACGGATCTGACCATCGATCGGCCACAGGTTTCTCTGGTTCGGAACGCGGCCGGAAAATGGAACTTTTCGAGCATCGGCGGAACAGCCACTCCCAGCCCGGCAAAAGCGCCGCCGAAGACCGGAACTAACCCGAATGTTTCGGTGGCCAAGCTGGAGGTTAAGAACGGGACTATATCGGTGGCAAACACCGGTTCTTCCGCCAAGCCGCAGGTGTACCAGAATGTAAACATCGCGGTGAAGGATTTCTCGTTCGCCTCGCAGTTTCCTTTTTCTCTCAGCACATCCCTGCCAGGTGGTGGCGAGGCGAAAATGGAGGGCAAGGCTGGCCCCATCAGTCCAACCGATGCCGCTCTTACTCCACTCGAAGCCAACGTGGGCGTAAAGCAGATGGACCTCGCGGCCTCGGGTTTTGTTGAGCCTTCAACGGGCATCGGTGGCGTCGCCAACTTTGAAGGAACGCTGGCGTCGGACGGCAAGGCCGTGCGTACAAACGGCGCAGTCACGTTGGACAAGCTGAAGCTTTCGGCAAAAGGAACGCCGGCTTCGCGCGCCGTGAATCTGAAATATGCCACGGTTTATGAGTTGGCGAACAATTCAGGGCAACTGACGCAAGGCGAGGTCACGCTGGGACAAGCGGTTGCCCGTCTGACTGGCAGATACCAGGTTGAACCCAGCACGACCGTGCTGAACATGAAGTTGAACGCTGACAACATGCCGGTCAACGACCTCGAAACGATGCTGCCGGCCTTGGGGGTAGTTTTGCCGAAAGGATCATCGCTGCAGGGCGGCACGCTGTCGGCGGACCTGGCCATCAGCGGACCAGCGGACAAACTGTTGATCACCGGGCCAGTCAAGCTGACCAACACCAAGCTGGTAGGGTTCGATTTCGCCTCCAAGCTGGCCGCTATTTCGCAATTCACCGGCGGCAAAGGCGGTTCCAGCCCAGATACTTCGATTGAGAACCTCAGTTCGGATGTTCGTGTGGCGCCGGAAGGGATTACGACCCAGAATGTCAACCTCAATGTGCCGGAGCTGGGCGTCGTAACCGGAAATGGCACGATCAGTCCACAGGATGCGCTGAACTACACCATGAATGCGAAGCTGGGCGGCGCTGTGGGAGGTCTGGCCAAAGGAGGGCTGCCGTTTTTCATCCAGGGAACGGCCTCGGATCCCAAGTTCGTGCCCGACGTGAAGGGAATCGTCGGCAGTCAGCTTGGCGGCTTGCTGGGAGGACAGAAGGGTTCTGCCAACTCGCCGCTCGATCAATTGCAGGGCTTGTTCGGGAAGAAAAAGAAGTAGCACGTGGGCGGAATGACCGTCCACAAAGGGCTTGGCTGGTCTTCTCGGCTCCTGGACCAAGCCGCTGGCTCAGTGCGCTATTACTCCGGGGCCGCGCTTTGGCCTGTGCATGAAGAAGATCAGGGGAAACATCACCACAAACATGAGCGCCAGGAACAGGAACACGTCGTTGTAGGAAAGCATTGCCGCCTGTCTTTGCACCGTTCCCCAGATAGCTCCATAGGCCTGCCGTGTGGCAGTGGCTGAGTCGCTTCCTTGCGACATGAACAGCGCACGCATGCCGGCGATAGCCGACCGGGTCTGCGGGCTGGTGGACGTAACGTACTTGTCGAGCGTGTTAATGTGGGCCTGCATGCGGCGAAACTGAATCGTTTCCACCATGGAAATGCCCACGCTGCCGCCGATGTTACGCATCAGGTTAAAGATGCTGGTGGCATTTCCCATGCGCTCTTTGGGGATGGGATCATTCGTCACCGTAGTCAACGGCACAAAAATCAAGCCCAGCGCAGCTCCCTGAATGCTGAGCGGTCCCCAAAAATTCCAGAAGCCCACATCCAGGCTGAGAAACGAAAGTTGGTACAGGGCCAGCGCGCAGCCGAGAAAGCCGAGGACGAGCAGCTTCCGGGCATCGACCTTGCCAGTCAAATAGCCGATCAGCGGCATCGCCAGGAAAGACGCCAAACCGCGCGGAAGATTGGTGATGCCGGCGTGGGTTGCGGTGTAGCCGAGCAGCTCCTGCATCAGCAATGGCAGCAGCACCGTACTGCCATAAAGCACGAAGCCGATCACCGTCATGAGAAACGTGCCGATTGCCCACGAGCGGTACTTGAATACGGTGAGATCGATGATGGGGTGCTCAGCTTTCAGTTCGCGGGCGATGAGGCCGCCCAGTCCTACCACCGTAAGCACGGCCAGGGTAATGATGAAATGGGAGCCGAACCAATCGTCTTCCTGGCCTTTGTCGAGCATGATCTGCAGAGATCCCATCCCGACCACCAGCAGGCCGATCCCCCAATAATCAATCCCCGTGCGCTCTTTGCGCAGATAGGGAGGATCGAATACAAACGCTTCGGTCAGCAAAAGCGCGATCACGCCGATCGGAATGTTGATGTAGAACACCCAGCGCCAACTGTAGTTGTCGGTCAGCCAGCCCCCGAGCACCGGACCCAGCATGGGTGCGACCACGATGCCCAGTGCCCAGAAACCCATGGCTTGGCCACGTTTATGCGGCGGAAACGATTCCAAAAGAATCGCCTGAGAGAGCGGCTGCAATCCTCCGCCGCAAGCCCCCTGAATCACCCGAAAAGTGATCAGGAACGGCAACGTCGGCGCCAGGCCACAGAAAAAAGAAGCCACGGTAAACCCGGTAACCGACGCCATGAGCAAGCGCTTGCGCCCGAAGCGGCTGGCCAGCCAGCCGGTCATTGGCAGAATGATGGCGTTGGCCACCAAATAAGAAGTGAGCGTCCAGGTCGCTTCGTCGGTGCTGGCAGAAAGGCTCCCCGCAATGTGCGGAAGAGAGACGTTGACCACGGTCGTGTCCAGCACTTCCATGAAGGTGCTCGACATGACCGCAATGGCGATCAGCCAGGGATTGATGGCATGGTGGCTGGAGCTTTCGGACATGCGAATAGCTATTCTACGTGTCTTGCTGAAGTTTGGTTGTGCGGGAGCTCAAAGCGTGTAACCTGATTTTTTGTATTGGATGCTCCCGTAGTAGTTAACGTTCCGAATAAGGGAACTGCGGTACTTAGCGCCGCGTATCTTGAATCAGCGGGAAGTGAACCCGGCCGGGATCACGCAGAGAAGGCTTGGCAGATGCAGTTGCTTACTTCGCTGCTGTAGCCGCCTGAACTGCGGGCTTCGCCTGCCTCGACAGCGTGCTCCTCTGTGTTATCGAGTCGCGATCATCAACCCCGCGGGACCGGGCAAAGTAACCCTGTGGATATCTTTGAATCCCACGTCTCGCAGCCAGTCGGAGTATTCCTGCTCCGTGTAACAACCTCCCGCGTCGGTGCCGACCAGCATGTTGATGGCAAACAGGGCGGCGAACTTGGGCTTTGTGCGGCTCGGATCGAGAATGAAATCCTGAATCACGATCCGGCCATTGGGCGCCAAAGCTGTGTGCACCCGCTGGAAAAGTCGCTGGTTCTGCGCCGGCGAGAACATGTGGGCAATGGCCGACACCAGCACCACATCGTACCCCTCGCCCAGCGGCGAGTTGAGCATATCTCCCGCCTGCACCTTGATGCGCTGCGCGAGCCCGGCGTCACGCACATACTTTGAGGTGATGTCCACCACCTCGGGCACGTCGAGCACAAGCGCCTCCAACTGCGGAAACGCCTTGGCGAAGGCAATCGAGTAGGCTGCAGACCCGCCTCCCAAATCGAGCATACGCCGCACGCCATCGCCCACTGCTTTGAGCACAGCGCCAGTACGCTCGCGGGAATTCCGGTCCATGGCAGCGATGAAGGCCTGCGTCGCCTCCGGGCTGCGTGCGTGCGCCGGGTTAGCGCCCTTGCGCAGCCGTTCCGTCAAATGTGACCATCGCTCCCACAAATTGGCATGATGCAGCAGCCCCGCGCGGGCATCGTCCGCAGAATGCCTGGTCAGGAACCGTCCGCTGACAGGTGTATTGTGGAAGGTGCCGTCCTGCTTGGTGAGCAAACCCATGCTGACCAGCGCATCCAGCAGAGTTGCCGTCCCGTGGGCATCGATTGCTGCGCGATGAGCCACCTCGTTGGCAGAACTCCCATTGCCCACGGCATTAAAGATATCCAGTTCCAGAGCAGTCAGCAGAACCCGGCTGGTCCAAAAGCCGCGAACCGTCTCGAGAAGGTCCTCGGGGACGGTCCCGGCCTCGTCTTTGGCTTTCAGCATGGCAAGGTAACGGTCGTGATGCTCCAGGATTTCGGCTTTCATGCCAGCCGAGTCCGTCCTCTGGAGGCGAGCAACCGCTTGCCCCCCTTGGAAGTGCGACCGAACTACTTCCGCCACGTCATCCGGCTGGATCTTTGAATACCAAACGCCGTCCGGATAGGTAATCATCACCGGGCCGCCGTCGCACAGGCCCAGGCAGCCGCACGACGACACCTGCACCTCCCGATCAAGCCCTGCTCGGCCTAACTCTCGATACAGGCTCTCCAAAAGCTTGCCCGCTCCACTCGCCGAACAACACGTCACCCCTTCGGGCTTTTGCTGAGTGCAAACAAAAACGTGATAACGAAACGGTTCCATGAGCCTCTCCGCGCAGCAATGGGTTTGCTTTGCCGCAAGAATTCATTTTCGGCGTGAACTCAAGTTGCGCCTATGAAGTGGATCACGTTGACGTGTGACGGCGGAGGCCAGAGCGTGGCAACTTAGCGTATGAGTGTCGAACTCTGCCGAAGTGCGGAGCGGGCGCCCACGAATTGAGAACGCCCACTCGCTTTCTCAATGCCCCAGCCTTATGGGGCGGTACAGTTCTGACTTCCCGCCGGACAAATGCGCACGCAAGCCGTGGCCACACACTGTTGGGTGCCGCTCGGGCCACAGATGTTCTGAGTGCCCACGGTTGCCGTGATCGCTACGTAGCCATTAGTACCGTCGTCCTGCGAGCAGGCATTCTCGCTATAGTCCGAACCAAAAAGGTTCTGTGGCGGCAGGTAGGTTAGAGCTTCGTTTAAGGGTACGTTTGAGAAGCCCTCAGCGTACGCCGAGCACTCTTGATTCTTGCTCGGCACGGAGATACATCCCGGTCCATCGTAGTTGTTGTTACCGTGCGTGGAATAGCAATGGTCGTAACCGTCGTTCCACGATATGCAGCTCATCTGCCACAGCACGGTATCGGTATCCGGCAAGTTGGTGTTCACTGTGAAGGTCACAACCGAAGAGCCGTCGGTGCAATCAGGACTGTTGCCGTTGCCCGCATCCGCCGGACAACCAGCGGAACTCGGTTGGAGGGCAACGTAAGGCTGGACTAACAGATGGATGGTTTGCGTGCCGGCCGCCGCGGGATCCACGTCCGGAGCGGCGGAGATGGTGACGTCGAAGCTGCTGTTGATGACCGCCGGGGCGGTATAGAGAGTCCCACACGGTCCGTTGCCGGCACAGTTCGGATTGCCGCTTTGCCCGTTTCCGTAGCTGGGGTTTACTGTGCCACAGGGATTGCCGGACGCAGTACAGTTGAGACCGGGCGAACTTAACGTCCAGGTAAAGTTCTGGTCTGGGTCCGGGTTACCGTTATTGTTCACCGTAGCGTTGAACACCTGAGTTTGCCCTGCCGGGAGCGTCACCGGTTGGCTGGGGTCGATGACCACCGTGTACTGTGGCCCCTGCACGATCTTGACTGTGGCGGAAGCTGACGCTTGCGGGTTAGCCACGGATGCGGCCGTCACAGTGATCGTGCTGGGATTGGGGACGGTGGAAGGCGCATCGTAGCTCGCTGTGTTCTGACATGCCGGAGTTCCATTCTGGTGCGTCTGCGGATTAATCGAGCCGTTATCCTGACCGTTATTGGTCAGCGACCAAGTCACCTCGTAACTGGGATTTTCCCCAGAGAACTGGGCGGTGGCAGTAAACATCTGTTGCCCGGGGTACTGGTCTTCGGGCAGGAATTTCCTTCCCTTACTCGAACGCTGCGAGTTCCTGTGCATAAGGGCACCGCAAGTAGCACAAGTTTCCAGCGTGACTGAGGTCGGACTAATAGTCACTGCGGGCATCGGCACGGCGGCCAGCATGAGCGGCAGGGTTCCGGCAGTCTTGTTGTCCACTTGGGAAACAGCACCAATGGTGACATTAGGATTGGCGGGGACCGTTCCGGGAGCGATGTAAAGCCCATTCGTCGTGATGGTGCCGTAGACGCTGCTGCCGCCGGCAACTTGGTTCACTTCCCAGGTCACGCCCTGGTTCGGAGCGCCAGTGACAGTCGCATTGAACTGCACCTGTGTTCCCGGACCGACTGAACTCAAGTTCTGGCAGATGTCATTCTGTGAAATCTTAACCTGCAGCGCAGGCGCTTGAGTGATAGTCACGGTCGTACTTGCCTGGGCTTCCGCTTGTGCATCCGAGGCCGCAGTCACGTACACCTGATTGGGTGTTGGAACCTGCGCCGGCCCGGTAAAGACCGCAGCGTTGTCAGGCCCCGGCACAATCGTGCCGACCGAGGCGTTGCCGCCGGCGATGCCGTCCACATACCAAGTCACGCCGGTGTTCTTGGTGTTGGTCACAGTCGCCTGGAAATTCTGCGCCCACCCAGTCGGGACGGTGGCCGTGTTAGCGGGCGTGAGAGCAACGACAGGGCTGCCAGCGGGCGGCGAAGACAACAGAATGGTTGCTGAGGCAAAATACCGGTTCTCTTCCACCGAAACCGCACTGACCGGAATCTGGCTCTGGTTGCTCGTCAGCGGAGCCACATAAATCGCCTGGTCCCCGTTACCAGGTACAGGGGTAACGGTTCCGTAAGCGGCGTTTCCGCCGGGTACCCCAGCCACTTCCCAGGTCACTGCGGTGTTGGAAAGTGCCACCGAAGCCGTAAGCAGGGCGATTCCACCGTAATATAGATTTACCGATTTTGGCGAAACTTTGACCGGCAGCGGAGTGCCACTCAAAGTCACACTGGCGTTCGCCTGCTTGCTGTTATCGGCATTCGCCGCCGCGGTGACGGTGACCACATTGGGGATTGGCACATAGAGAGGCGCGGTATAGTTGCCGTTACTGTCGACAGTTCCGACAAAAGCGTTGCCGCCCACAATGCCGTTGACCAGCCAACTAACAGTAGTCAGGCTGGTGTTACCGACGGTCGCGGTGAACGGCTGTATCGTTCCAGTCGTCACCGCCACGGTGGCGGGAGAAATCTGAACGGTCACGCCAGAAAGAGCGTTGTTACTGCTGAACGGCGCAGCTGAGGTTCCGCCGCAACCGACTTGCGCCAAGCCTGCAATTATCGTTGTTGCGGTGATAAGGATTGCGTACCACTGCCGTCTCTTTCCACTATTTCTATTATTTGTATGCATTAGAGGCTCCACGTTTGCACAACCGGTTTCAACCAACTTTCAATCGTCGTGTCCCGGCTCAGTCTTGCTTGCTTCCGGCCGGGCCTTCTGCGCCGCGCTGGGTGGTGGCGCCGGCGGCTGCAATTGCGCCTTAATCCACTGGAACATGCGCCCCCCGCCCTCGGCGGAGAAAAACTTCTTGGTGTCGTCGTAGTATAGGACCTGCGCGGACTTGGGCGCGGCGGCGTTGATCTTCTCCTTGGCGGTCTTCGGCGTGACCGTATCGTCCATCACGTTTTGAATGCGGACTTGCTGGGTGAGGGCCGGAAGGTACTGCACTGGGTCCAAGTTGGCAACCTTTTTCTGAAACTCCGGCTTCAGATAATTGGCGCGCTCCTCGTCCGGAATAATGCCAGATTCTGCCACCCAATCCTGCCAATCTCCCCAAGGGTTGAGCACATCGATCGTCTTGATGCGCGGTTCCACTGACGCCGCCAGAATGGCAATCGCGCCCCCTGATCCAGTGCCGAACATCCCGACTTTACCCATGTCCAAATCGCCGCGCCCCGCCAGGTAATTCAAAATCATCTGCACATCGTGCACGGACGTACTCAGCGACTCCTGCAGTTCGCTGACAAACCACTGCTTCATCGGGCGGTTGGAATAACGCTGGCCAGTCAGCGCAGAAACAAACCCGACCGCCGCAAAGCCGCCGGCCGTGATGCGGGCGCAATATGCGTCGTCCCGGAAACGGTCCGTCTCCGAGGGGTAGCTGTAAAGGTAAAGAACCACCGGAGGCTTAACCACACTTTTTGGTTTGATGACGTATAAATCGATGGGATCGCCCCGCCGCCACTTCACCTGCAGAAGCTCGCGGGTGAATTGAGGCATATCGTCTTTTTGCCCCACCACCGCCGGCTCGGCACGCAGGTCGCTATGGGCCAACGTGAGTGTGGTCCAGTCTTCGACATTGCCCGCTAAGGGGCGCCCCGGGAGCTCTGGGCTCGCCTGCTGGCTCCACGCCTGAACCGCAAACAAACAAGTGATAAACCAAGCTGCTGCCAAGGCCTGCCGCAGCAACGCATTCCTGAACGAACACTGCATTCACATTCCTTTGACCAATGATCTGTAAAAACAGGAAGGAAGCTGCCGCGTCAGCGGCAGCTTGCCCTCCGACATACGCAATACAGTCAACTACTGTTTGAAACCGATCAGCTCAAGACCGGTGTCGGTGATGTTATCCAGATCGGCTTGCAACACGAACACAGCTCCACCCTCGTCGCCGCCCGCTTCCTTCACGCCGGGGATGTGGCCGTTGGAGATCTGCGTCCCCTTCGCGAGGCCGGGACGTGAGAAGTGGGAACGAAACACCGTGAGATACTGGGACCCGTTGTAATCAAATGGCACGAAGTCCGGGATGCTGTTGATCGCTGCGTTCTGGGCGTTGGCGACCAGCGCCTGCACACCAGAGGGAACCGTCGCAGAGGTTGCGACCCGGAGAACCGTCCACGCCGGATAGCTGCCGTTTAGGATGTTGGTAAAGGTAACCTCACCGGGGCAACCGCTGGTGCAATTCGGCGGCAAGCTACCGCCTGAATAGCTGGGGAAGATGGGATCCACACCGTCCAATGTCAGGTAGCGGACATCGGCCTGCACGTTGGCAAAGTTCCCGGTACTCCAGAAAGCGTATCCGAGAACGTCGCCATTGGCGCTGCTAGAAACCTGGGAAACCATCTCGCCAGTGCCAATCACGCGCTTGCGCCATCCGCCGCTGTAAGGATTCGCGATGTTCAGCGGATTGCCGCCCGACGTGCCCGGGTTTACGCCCAACTCTTGCGTCGAGCCGATTTCCACGCTTCGCGGAATGTTGAACTCGAAGGTGTTGTAAGTGCCCGAAGTCGGTTCGCGCAGGCAGATGTTCATCGGCACCGCGTTCAGCCCCGTGGCCGAAGAGATGTCGCGGGTGTACGGATAGGTGCCGTTCACCGCCATAGTGAGGTCGAAGCGATTGACGTTCTGGAAGGCGTTGGCGTTGCTGAAGTCGCCATTGCCACCGGCGGTCTGCGTGGTATTTACAAAGATCACAACCGGTTCCGCGCCTACCGAAACTGTGGTCCAGTTCTTGGCTTTCTTGCCGCTGATGGGATCGGTTCCGGAGAGCGCGAACGCTACCGGCGTAGCCGACTTGTTGCTGAAGGTGCTCAGGATCGGCGTCCCTACCGGGCCAGGACCATAGCCCAGACCGTTGTAGTTGGTCGTGTTAAGAGTTCCGAGTGCGCGGTTGGTGGCAAACAGCGCGTCCTCTGGACGGATATCGGTCATCGCAGCATTGAACGCCTGGCTTTCCAGCGCGTTGATGACCGCCTGCGGCAAGCCGCCGGCTGTGTCAGTAAGAGTGGGAACCAGGTTGCCCCCGGCGGTGCCGGCTGGCTCCAGAATGTTCAAAGTCGAAGTGGGCTGTGCGAAGTACAGTTGGTTGCCCACTACCGAGTCCACAGACAGGTAAGCGCAAACCACCGTGGGTTTCGTGGAGTTGTCCCATTCGATCCAAACGTTGCCGGTCTGCGTCGGAGCGCCCCCGCCGCGGAGGTCCACGCCCTGCGCGCCGCTCTTGAATGTCCAGATGTTACCACCGCAGGTCGAGCTTCCATAGCCGGCCAGTGCAAACGTGTTGAACATGGCCGAGGAACCAGCCCCATTGAAATTCACCTTTACCGCTGCAAAAGAACTCAGAGTAAACAACATCATGGCCGCAAGCGCAATGATCATTGCGACCTTTGCGAATCGTTTCGTCATTTTAATTATCCTCATGGCGCAGTTCGCGCATTGTCGGGGGTATTCCCCGGATTAAAGCTCAGGCAATGCCGCCCAGCTTGGGCAGCACGCCCCATCGGGTGCAGGGAGCCGGCCCTGAAGCCGGCAGCCTCGACTCGCCCCAACGCATGGGCACACCGAGCACGGCGCAATCTAGCTGGCACGTTTGGCAAAGCGAGTCGGCGAAAGCATCGCCGAAAGATGTGATTACCACGTGACAGCAGTGTTAAAGTCGCGTGAATTCTAAGGTGGGATAAGTCGATTTCCTGCACCCAGCAGCCTGACCGCCGTTTTCATGGGAAATTCATAATTCTGTCACACAGTTGTCACACATACCTTGTAATCATGGCTGTCTTCTGACTCTGGGATAGCTATGCAACTTCTCAAGTGCGCTCTAACCGTTTCCGCAATCATTGTGTTTGCCGTATTGGCGTGTCCGGCTCAAGGTGCCGTGTCTTCTGGGCAAGCCGTCAGTTCAGGGTCGAATAGGGCCAGCATCACCGGCACTGTGACGGACTCAACTGGAGCGGTCGTTACCGGAGCAACCATTACGGTCAAGACCAACTCTACCGTGGTGCAGACTGCGAGCACCAACGATCGGGGTGAATATTCCGTTCAGGGCCTGCCGGCCGGCACATACTCCATCACCGTTTCCGCCAGCGGGTTCAAGGACTTCCTCACCGAAGGCTTGACCTTGAGCGCGGGCCAGATCATCCCGATTGACGCGCTAATGGAGCCGGCGGGTGTGACCACCGAGGTGAACGTGGAAGGCCAGAAGGTTTCCCAAGTGGAGACCGAAACCGCGCAGCTCTCCGGAACCATCACGCAAAAGGAACTGGTGAAACTGGGATTGAACGGCCGTAACTTCACCCAGTTAATCGCGCTCACTCCCGGCGTAAGCAATCAAACGGGTCAGGACGAAGCCAAAGTCGGCGTGACCGGTAGCGTGAAGTACAGCGTCAACGGCGGTCGAGTGGAGTACAACTCGTTTAACGTCGATGGTGGTGATGTGCTCAACGCCGGGCTAAACAAGGCTGACAGCACGCTCATCGTATATCCCAGCTTGGACGCTCTGAGCGAAGTGCAGGTGCTGACCTCAAATTATGGCGCGCAGTATGGGCGCACAGCCTCGGGCACTGTGCTGGCCAACATCAGGTCTGGCGGCAACCAGTTTCACGGCAGTGCGTACGAGTTCATTCGCAACGAGTTCTTCAATTCACGCAACTATTTCGACATCACAAGCAAGGCTCCTTTATACCGCCGCAACGATTTCGGCGCCACCCTGGGTGGTCCGGTCTATATTCCTGGCCTATACAATCCCGGCAAAGATAAGACCTACTTTTTCTTTTCGGAAGAATTCCGCCTTGAGCGCACGCCCACGGATTACAATCAGGCGGTTCCTTCGCTGGCCGAGCGTTTCGGCAACTTCAGCGACGTTTGTCCCTTTGCCACGCCGGGAGTGAACGGAGGGCCTGGGGCAACCGTCACTTTCAACCGCTCCAAGTACCCCGACTGTCCGGGATTGAGCACGGGGAACGCAGCCCTGGGTCAGTTCGAGACTTTTCCGGGCAACCAGATTCCCATCGATCCCAACGCACAGTTGCTATTGAACGCAAACATCATTCCCGCAGCCAACTCTACGGTAGGGTGTAACACCAGCTCGGCCAGTGCCAGTTGTTTTGACGCGGTCGTTTCGCCGAGTACGTATTGGCGGGAAGAGCTGTTCAAGATCGACCACAACATTACCTCGAAGATGCGTGCTTCGTTCCACTACATCCATGACCAGTGGGATACGACCGTGCTGACGCCCCAGTGGGGCATTGTGAACAACAGCTTTCCCACCGTGCAGGACTCCTTTGTCGGGCCGGGACTGAATCTGCTGGGGCGCATCACCAACACCATTACGCCCACGCTGCTCAACGATTTCGTGTTCAGCTATACCACCGACCACATCACCATGAGCACCCTGAACATTCCGGAGGCGCAATGGCAGCGGTCCGCCGGACTGACTGCCGGATATCTGTTCAATAACGGATTCGGCGGCAAGATCCCCGGCATTGTGATTTCGGGAAACAATCAGGAATACGGGTCGCTGGGTTTCGCGGTGGATCCCGGATACGTGCCTTGGCACCACAGCAATCCGACCTTTAACTTTTCTGACAGCATCAGTAAGGTGATCGGGAGGCACACCGTGCAGGCCGGCGTGCAGGTCGTGTACGCACAGCGCAACGAGCTCAACCAGGCCGTCGGCGCAAACACCGGCGACTTGCAAGGCATTCTGACGTTCAGCAACGAGGCCAGCTTTAATACCACGGGCAACGCCTGGGCGGATTTTCTCCTCGGATCCGCGAGCGGTGGCCACGGTGGCATCAAGAATTACCAGCAGGACAGCGCACAGTTCAACTACTTCGCGCGCTACACCACCATAGAACCCTACGTTCAGGATGACTGGCGCGTAAACCAACGCCTCACGCTCAATCTTGGCTTGCGCATGAGCCTGTTCGGCAACTGGCACGAAAAGTACAACAATGCTTACAACTGGGTTCCCTCGGCTTTCAATCGCGCCCTGGCGGCCACCGCCACCATCGACACCTTCAGCGGAGGACTGTCGGTGGCCGGAACCTGCACCAACGGCAGCGGCGGAAACTGCACGCCGATTCCGCTTGATCTGAGCAATTTGAATCCTGTGATCACCAATGGCTTGGTACGATGCGGAGTCAATGGTGTGCCGGATGGCTGCATGACGCCGCACCTGTTCAATCCAGCGCCTCGCATCGGCTTTGCCTGGGACCCGAAGGGAGATGGCAGAACCTCCATCCGCGGTGGCTACGGCATTTTCTTTGAACACGGCGTGGGCAACGAGGCCAACACCGGCTCACTGGAAGGGTCGGCTCCCATTGTCCTCGACATGACGCAGAATCATCCTTTCACCTACGACTGCATTGGCGGGGTAGGGACGGGATGTGGAGCCTCCGGCGCTTATCCCATCAACGTTACGTCGATTCCAACCAAGACGGTTTGGCCATATGTGCAGCAGTGGAGTTTCAGCGTGCAACGCGAGTTCTCCAAGGCCACAATTGCCACCGTGGCTTACGTGGGCAGTAAGGGAAGCCACCTGGCAGCAGAGGTCAACCCCAATCAGTTGACGCCCCTGCTTTCTGGCAGCAATCCTTTTCCTAAAGGGCAGCCCATCACTTCGCAAATCTGCAACTCGTTTACCGGCAGCACGTTCACCATTGTCCAGGCTAGCCAGGGGGTAAACCAGGTTCAGCTCAATGCCGGCCAGCCTGGATTCACCAACCTCGAGGCGGCGTGCTGGGGTACGCCAAACGACAATCGATTCCCCGACATCAACAGCCTGCGAACCTATGCCCCGACCATCGGCAGCATCTTTTCCTTGCAGAACATGGCCGACTCCAACTACAACGCCATGCAGCTAACCATGCGCCGAGTGCAGGGGCCGCTCACGCTGGGCGTTTCCTACACCTACAGCCACGCTTTCGACGATGCTTCGGACCGATCCGATGCCACCTTGGTAAATGCTTTCAACCTCGGCGAGAATTACGCCAGCTCGAACTATGACCAGCGGCATTTGCTGAACGTCGCCTACGTGTACGCGCTCCCCAACCTGAGCGCAGCTTTCGGACGAGCTCTGGCTGAGGATCCCAACCCTAATTCCACCGCGCTCCCGCCTCCGGCACACGAGCCTGGCCGCTTTGCCCGGGAAGCCTTGGACGGCTGGGAGATCTCCGGCATCACCATTTATCAGTCCGGCACTCCGTTCAGCGTCTACAACGGCGCCAGCGCCAACGGCATTTCCGTGATTGACAACGCCGGCATCGCCAACGGCCTTGGCTCCGGGACACAGAGTGAAATCGCCTCCTACCCGGATGTGGTGAACGGTGTTCACGGCGTTCCCCCGCCGGGATCCAACAACCTGAAAAGCTTCGGACCAACCCTGCTGAACCCGGCGGCGTTCGTGGCTCCCACTGGACTTACCTTCGGAGATGCAGGACGGAACTTCCTGAACAATCCGGGACGCTTCAACTGGGACATGACCTTGGCCAAGCACTTCAAGATCACTGAAGGCAGCCGTCTCGAGTTCCGGGCGGAAGTGTTCAACATCTTCAACCACACCCAGTTCCGTATTTATGATCCCGACCGGGGCAACACCGGCTCGAACGTGATCGGCTGCTATGGTGGAGCGAACAATTCTGCCGGCGACGTCAGTTGCCTGATCGGAAGCTCGTTCCTTCATCCCGTGGACGCACACCGCGCCCGCACTATGCAGTTCGGACTGAAGTACGCCTTCTAGAATTCAATGGAAAATTGTTAGGAAAACTCTGATTAGGTCGCTCCACGAAGAGCTGTGAAAGGGCCTTAGTCGGCTTGCGCGGCACGCCTGCGCCGGCCGTGCCTTACAGGACGCATCTTCAGTATCCCGGGGGGCGCGGCACACGCGGGGCAATCGCAGCCCTCGCTCGAAGTGAAGTTCCAGGAGGTCTGGGCATCCAGCCGGTAGCCGACTCCGCGCACGGTTTTCAGATAGGTTGGGGCGTTGCGGTCCGGTTCGATCTTCTCGCGGATGCGGCGAATGCAGGCATCCACGCTGCGCGGGGTCACAAACTGGGTTTCCCCCCAAACCGCATCCAGCAGCAGATCGCGCGTGAACACCTGGCCGCGATGGCGCGCCAGATACTCGATCAGGCGAAACTCCAGGCTGGTGGTTGGAACATCGGAGCCGCGCACCGATAACTTCATGGCCGAGCTGTCGATCACCAACTCCGGCGGCTGGTTCCGCAACCCTTGTAACCGTGGACCCAGACGGCGCAAGACCGCCTGCACCCGCGCCACCAGCTCGCGGGAACTGAAAGGCTTCACAATGCAGTCATCGCCTCCGCAATCGAGCGCCAGAATCCGATGCTCTTCCCGGTCATCCTCAAGCATGAACACCACGGGAATGTGCGCCAGTAAGGGATTGTTCCGCAGCGCGCGACATAGCTGAACCCCGTTGCCATCGGGCATCATCAACGCCACCAGCAGCAGGGCTGGAGACTCAAGCTGAGCTTCGGCCAGAATATCCACCGTTTGGAATGAACGCACCTCGTAACCGGCTTGCTCTAGCGCTTGCTGGGATCCGGTTGTAGTCTCGAGGTCGCGTTCTACCAAGAAGATCAGCTGACTCATGGTCGTCCTTGAGATGACTAGGCGCCGACAAAATATTCTGTGCAGCAGCCACCGCGGGCGCGGCGCACCCGAGGTTGGAACTAATGAAACCCAGTGGCTAGAGTTTAGTCGCCGCAGTATTACTGCCCCGTGACGAGAGTGTGAATACTGCGTTAATTCTGGCTTGTAGGTTCCGCATGGTGCTGGCCCGCACGAACGTTTGGTTGTGTTCCTCGTCACTGCACCGCCCATCGCCGCAGTCGCAATATTGAAAAGGCCGCGTGCTGCGATTCCCTGCCCGAAGCACAGCGTGGTTACAGGCAAGGTAAAAACCATGGAATCAGACACACTTAAAGGTTTGCGGCGGGCAGCGGGTAAGCGGACCTTGATTCTGACCCACTCCGGCCGAAAATCAGGCAAGGCCTACCAGGTGCCGATCTGGTTCGTGCTGGACGGCGACCGGATATTTCTCGGAACGGCCAATGTCAACCGGCAATGGGTACGGAATGTGCAGAAAACGCCTCAAGTCAAGTTAACCATTGCGGGCAAGACCATTGAAGGCGAGGCACGCTTTCTCACCGATCCCGCCGAGCACGAGCGAGCACAGGCGATCATGCGAAAGAAATACTGGATGTACTGGCCAGCCTTTGCGGTCGTGCGCATTCTGCTCGCCGCCGGATTGGCGAAGGACCATTCCGGGTCGTTCGAGGTAACCATAACGTAGCAAGGAGGAACGATGGCAGCTCAAAACGTGCCGTTGGAAACCATCGAGGATTTCTTGGCTCAGAAACGGATTGCCATGGTCGGCATTTCGAGAGAACCCCGCAGTTTCAGCGCCACGCTGTTCGAGGAACTGTGCCGTCACGGGTACGACGTTGTTCCGGTAAATCCTAACACGTCCAACGTGCTGGGACGCCGCTGCTTCGCCCGCGTGCAAGACATTCAGCCTCCCGTGGAAGGCGCGCTCTTAATGACCTCGCCGGAGGTGGCGAACACTGTGGTAAGCGACTGCGCAGAAGCGGGTATTCCGCGGGTCTGGATGTACCGTGCCGCCGGGAAAGGCGCGGTCAGCAAGAGCGCCGTCGCGTTCTGCCAGGAGCGAGGAATCGCGGTTATTCCCGGACAGTGTCCGTTTATGTTTCTGCCAAAGGCAGCGGGTTTCCATCACTTTCACGGATTCATCCGCAAAATCACCAGGCGGTATCCGCGGCGCGCTCGAACCCAAAGGCATGAGGCGTAGGCAGATTAAGATTTTTGCCTGTCGGCCTAAACATGAGTCAGGCACGTCCGGCGCACTCAGGGAGGCTGAGAACGACTGCTGGAAAATCGCAAGCTGACGAACTCGGGATCTACGCGTGCCCCGCGTGCAAGCGTCTCTTGCGCCAACAGGAAGGAGTACTCACCTGTCTCGCCTGTTCCCAAGTCTACCCGATCAGGGAATGTATCCCCGACTTCATTCGTGAGGAACTCTCCCGAAGTGCGGATCCGGTGTTCAGGAGAATGCGCTTCATTGACCGGATGGCGCGGATTTACGAGTCGAGGTTGTGGTATCCCGTCGTTCTTGACATCTACGGAGGATTTCGGAGTCCGTCTCTTGCACAGTTGATCAGTACAGTGACCCAAAGAGTGCAATCAATCAGAGGACGCGTCTTAGATGTCGCCTGTGGCCCCGGCACCTACGGCCGTCGGATTGCGTCGCCGTCGAAGGAAGTGTTTGGGATCGACGTATCGATGGGAATGCTTCGGCAAGGTGCAGCCTACGTTGCCCGGGAAGGCAATCCCCACGTGCATTTTGCACGCGCGAGAGTGGAGGCTCTTCCATTTGAAAATGGCTCGTTTGACGCCGTGCTCTGTTGTGGCTCCCTTCATCTCTTCGCCGATACCGTGATTGCTCTGCGCGAGATGGCTCGCGTCATGAAGCCAGGAGCCGTTCTCTCGGTCTTCACGTTCGGCGCAGGTCAGGGCGGCGTGCTAAAGTTTCGTCGTGTGCGAGGCTTTAGCCTTAAACACCACGGCCTTCACGTATTCGAGCCTTCCGAAATGCAGCAGTATTTGGCCGATTCAGGGTTTGAGGATTTTCAGCCCGAGATGTCGGGATCCATCTTGACATTCAGCGCCCGCAAGCGGGCAGACTGAGTGGCGACGCCGAATAGGAACGGGCTTGGTTGCAAGAGAAGAACGAACTGGGGGAAGACTTAGAAATGGACTTCATCAATTGTTACGAGGATGCGAGCCGCGCCAGCGCGTACGCCACGCTGGAGTTCGCCAACACGTATTACTTGGCATTCCGCGATCTGCCGGCGATTCTGGCCGCACATGTGACCGGAACCAGAGCGCTCGACTTCGGCTGTGGGACTGGCAGGTCAAGCCGGTTACTGGAGAAGCTCGGGTTCAAGGTTACTGGTGTCGATATTTCGGAAGACATGCTGCGCATCGCACGGGCCGCTGATCCTGGTGGCGATTATCGCCTGGTTCCCGGCGACAATCTCAGTGAGTTTGCCGCTGGAACCTTCGGCCTCGTTCTGTCCGCATTCACTTTCGACAACATTCCGCAGGCCATCAAAGCCAGAATCTTTGGCGACCTGCGTGAACTGCTGGCGTCAAAGGGGGTCATCGTCAGCATCGTCTCCTCGCCAGAGATCTACACGCACGAATGGGCTTCTTTCACTACTAAGGCTTTTCCGGAAAACGCCTCGGCGCGCAGCGGCGATGTCGTGCGCATCATTGTCACCGACCACCAGGATCGCCGGCCAGTCGAAGACTTCGTCTGTACTGACGAAGCGTATCGAGAGGTGTATCGGCAGGCCGGACTGGAAGCGGTTGAGATGCTGAAGCCGTTGGCGAAAGGTGACGAGCCTTATCCATGGGCCTGCGAAACCAGGATCGCTCCCTGGGTAATCTACGTTCTGAAACGAGCGGCGTAACTGTGACGACCGCAAACGGAACAACTTAAAGGCAAAGGGCGTATCTCTGCTATGAAAGAGACCGCACCCGATAGGACGAACCCATGGCGACAACAGCGGCATACGTGGTAAGCACGACTCGAACTCGGCGGATACTGGAAACTACAGGAATCGTCGTAATCTGGGTCGCGCTGGGGATCAGTCTTCATTTAAGCGTGCGAGCGTACCTGCTGCTCGGCATCCCGCTAACAGCTGCATTTCAATGGGGCGTGCGACGCCAGCCGCTGCGGGCATTATGGGTGCGCGATGCTGTTCCCTTTCGCCTTGATGCCACGGGCTGGGCCGTTGCGTTGCTCTTCGCCATCGCCCCTGTTTATCAGTTTGTGCGGGATGTGCAAGCGAGATCTCCCAGCACGTTTAAGCTGTTCGACCTGGCTGCAGTGGGCGGAGCATTTGCTGTGGCATACGCTTTGCGGAACTTCCGCCGCGAAATGCTAAAGCCGATGCTGCTTTGCCTCGCAACTGCGGGTGTGATTGGCATACTGATCATGGTGGCGTCAGGGTTCGGCGTTGGTTTTGCTCATCGCAGCTTCACGCAGCGGTTCGCAATTGGCTTGGGCAATCTGCTGATGTTGATACCAGTGTCATTCGTTCTTGAGGAAGTATCGTTTCGCGGCGCTTTTGATGCCCATGTGCACCATCCAGGAGAAACGCGGGGTTTCCTCTCTGCGCTGTTGGTGTCAGGGCTCTGGGGGCTGTGGCATCTTCCGGTGGTTCTAGGTCAAGCGCCGTTGCCGGCGCTTTTGCCACAGCTATTGGCGGTGCATTGCTTCATTGGCGTTCCGCTTTCCGTCTATTGGAGACGCAGCGGCAATCTCTTTGTTTCGGGCTCGACCCATGCCTTGATTGATTCCGTGCGGAACGCGCTGCTGGTTCTCCCCTGGCATTAGAAAACAACAAAAAGCAGGACACGCTCCGGAATTAGACTTCAGACAAACGGGCGGGCTGAGCCTAGATGGCTGCCAAAGCCTGGTCAAGGTCGGCGATAATGTCTTCCACTTCCTCGATGCCAACGGAAATGCGGACCATGCCGTCGGTGATGCCAATTTGTTTTCTTCCTTTTTCGCCCAAGGCGGCGTGTGTCATCGTGGCGGGATGGGAAATGAGAGTTTCGACCCCGCCCAGGGATTCTCCCAGCGAACAAACGCAGACTTTGCGCAGCATCTTGTTGGCATTGGCCAGTGAGCCGGTTTCGAAGGTGATCATGGCGCCATAGCCGCTCATCTGGCGCTGCGCCAGCTCATGCTGCGGATGATCCGGCAGTCCCGGGTAGAAGACTTTCTTCACTTTCTTGTGCTTCGCCAGAAAAGCCGCGACCAGCCTCCCATTGCGGTCATGCTGTTCCATACGGATTGCCAAGGTCTTCACACCGCGCAGCACCAGCCAGCACTCAAACGGGGAAAGAATCGCTCCTGCGGCCTTCTGCACAAATCCCAATTGCTCAACCTGTTCAGGCCGCGTGCAGACAACTACTCCACCCAAACCGTCGCTGTGACCATTGAGAAACTTGGTTGTGGAATGCACCACCATGTCAGCGCCCAGCGCAATGGGCTGCTGGAAATACGGTGACATGAACGTGTTGTCCACCACCAGATCGACTTTTTTCTGCCGGCAAACCTCGCTGATCGCGCGCAGGTCACTGAGGGCCATCAGCGGGTTGGTAGGCGTTTCCACAAAGACCATGCGGGTGCGCTTGCGGATGGCGCGCTCTAGGTTCCTGACGTCCCCTGTGTCGACGTAAGTGAATTCAATACCGTATCCGGTAAGCACCTGGTTAAATAAGCGCGGCGTGCCGCCATAGAGGTTGTGCCCGCATACGACGTGGTCCCCGGTTTTGAACATCGTGCAGATGGCGTTGATGGCGGCCATGCCGCTGGCGAACACTCGCGAGGCAATTCCGCCTTCGAGTGACGCCAGGTTTTTCTCCAGGCGCGTGCGCGTGGGGTTGGAAACACGCGAGTACTCGTATCCTTTGTGCTTGCCAATCTCCTGCTGCACATAGGTCGAAGTGGCATAGATTGGAACAGCGACGGCGCCGGTCTCGGCGTCCGCTTCCTGGCCAACGTGAATGGCGCGAGTGGAAAAGCCAGAGTGCTTGGTTTTGGGCATAAGATCAGTTGTCAGTCAGTGGTCAGTTTCAGCATTCAGCACCCGGCCCATCCACTGAGTAGCCCCTCTTGGCTGAATGCTGATGGCTGATTCAGATTCCGCCTTCGAATATTTTCTTGGACAAATACCGCTCGGCCGAGTCGGGGATCATCGTCACCACCCGCTTCCCTGCGCCCAAGCGTCGCGCTATGGTCAACGCAGCATACACATTCGCGCCCCCGCTCGAACCCGACAGTACGCCTTCGCGGGCAGCCAACTTCTTCACCATGTCGAAAGCTTCCGCATCGTTGACCACCATCACTTCATCGCAAACCGAAGCGTCAAATGTCTTGGGGATGAAACTGGACCCGATGCCTTCCACTTTATGCGGGCCTGACTTGCCCCCGCCCAGCACCGAGCCTTGCGTGGTGACGACGATTGTCAGCGCTTTCGGCAGGCGTTCCTTTACGTAGCGCGCAATGCCGGTGAACGTTCCCGCAGTGCCGGCGCCAATCGCGATGGCATCAATCCTGCCTTCCATTTGCTCGAAGATTTCCGCGGCGGTAGTTTCGTAGTGGTAGTCAGGATTGGCGGGGTTTTCGAATTGTCCCGCCATGAAAGCGCCGGGACGGGATGCGGCAAGTTCCTTGGCGCTATCAATGGCTCCTTGCATCCCCTCGGACTCCGGGGTGCGCGTGACCTCGGCGCCGAGCGCGCGCATGATGATCACCTTTTCCTCAGAAAACTTCTCCGGAACAAATAGCGCAACTTTGTATCCACGGTTGACGCCGATCAGTGCCAAGCCGATGCCGGTGTTTCCCGCGGTGGCCTCAACTATAGTTCCGCCGGGCTTAAGCTGGCCGTCTTTTTCGGCGCGTCGAATGATGCCGATGGCCGCGCGGTCTTTCACGCTGCCGCCGGGATTCAGGTATTCGAGCTTGGCATACACCTCGGCGTCACCGGCAGGAACGACTTGCTTGAGCTTCAGGATGGGCGTCTCGCCGACAAGTTGAGTGATGTCGTCGCTCACCTGCGGACGCATCCGTCCAATGGTTTTCTGCACTCACTCAGGGTACGGAAAGCCGGTGGAAAGCGTCAACCACAGAAATCACCAGGATTGTTGCATGCGTTTCCGCGCTAGTTAGGGCAACCCTGATGACTCCAACTTTGTCATTTCGAGCGGAGCCGAATCGCTTGTACGCGGGCGATTCGGCGGAGTCGAGAAACCCGCTTCCTTTCAGACTCAATCGCAATTCCTTTAAGTCTTAAACACACGCGCCTCGAAAGGATTGAGCGAGAGCGACAAAGTTCCAGTCATTGGATTGTAGCCGGGTAAACTATTGAGATAGCCGATTTCTGTCAGCGCAGAACCGCCCCACCGCCAACCTGGAATGACGTAGATCGGGAACGGCTGTGGTCCCATATTGGCGATCACAATGACCTGCCCGGTAACGCCTAGAGGCTGACCTCCAGTTCGGCAGTAGGCAAAGACACGAGGACTGTCATCGTCATCAAATTGCGGATGAAAATAAAAGCACTCCACTTCATTCCGCTGCAACGCGGGATGCGACGTTCGTAGCTGGATGAGTTTCGCGACGTTTGCTTTAAGCTCAGCATTTCCGCTGAATGCTGCCCGCCCCCACTGAACCGGGTCCTGCTGCTTTTCGTTCACATCGATGTAATCTGTGTCGTGCACATCGCCGAATTCTTCGCCAGCCAGCCACATCGGCATGCCCACAGAGGTCATCAAGATCGCGAAAGCGCCGGAGGCCTGGCGCAAAGCTGCCTGCACCGCAGCTTGCAGCGTCGGATTCGAAGAAGTGTCGGCATTGTCCACTGCATAGCGAACGTTCTGCACCCCACCGTCGCCCAGGCCGGAGGCTTGAAGCATGGGACCGAGAATGATGTTCATCAGCCGAGGCGCATCTGCGACATCGTGCGACGTGATGTAATCCACGGAGCAAGCCATGTCGTCGTAGCCGGCGTCAAATGCATGGTTCCAGTCATTCCATACGCCGTCCTTCGAAATCAAATGCTGCACCCGCTCGGTGCGGGACGGCTGTCCCCATATCGTGTTAATGGAGTTTGTCACCAGGCGGCGGATTTCGTCCCGATACCCAAAATTCCAGATCGCATCCACCACCTTATTCCCGCCCGGGTTATTGGGATCATTCGTTGTGGTCACAAATCTGCCATCCGAGTCCTCGGCCACGACCAGAAACGGCTTGCCCGGGAAAAGAGCTTGACTCTGGGCCGTGGCGCGATCATGAAACTCCTGCACGAAATCCCAGTTGTTGATGTCGGCAAAGTCGTCGATGCGAAAACCATCCACGTGATACTCTGACACCCAAAATTCCGCCATCTCACAAAGGAATTCTCGCGCCGCAAAGTAGTTGTCATAAGACGGTGTGTCAAAGAGAAACAGGTCCTGCCCCCAATCCTGCCGTCCCGGCGATCCGGGCTCGTAGAACCATGGCGCTGCCAATGCGGCGAGAGGGCATTGCGGAGCAAACATGTTCATGACCACGTCCAGCAGAACGCGGATGCCGCGCTGATGGCATGATTTGATAAAGAACTTCGCGTCCACCGCCGAGCCGACGTCAATGTCAGGAGCAAAGAAGAATCTTGTTCCATAACCCCAGTTCAGAGTCTGCGGCGAATCCTCGACCGGCAACAGTTCGATGCAATTCACTCCCATGCTGGCCAGGTCGTCCAGATGCTCGAAGATGACTTTGTCAAAAGTGCCGAGTTCAACCAGAGGAGCGTTCTCACTGGGATCTGAGGACATCCACTTGATCGGCATCTCATAGATCGCAATCTGATTGTTCTGTGGCAAGCTGACCGCAGGCGGTATCTCGCCGTCCCAGCGAAATGGCCGTGGCACGCGCTTTCCAGCGGCTACGGTGAATATCCCGCGGTATCCGCCGAAACGGGTAATTTCGTCGGCGTATGGATCGGCTACGGCTGCCCCATTGACTACAAATTCATACTCGTAATCACCGTCGGCCAGCGCGAGCAGATCGAGATCAATCTCCCACCAACCCGCGAACGCCGGGCTGTTCGTAAGTGGATATTGCGCCCACGCGGAGGGGTTGAACTCGTCACGGTCGGAGAGCAAGGCAAAGCGTACCGAGATGGCGTTCAAAGCTGGGCCGGGCACGCGCAGAAGTCCTGGGTGATCTGTCGGATGTGGCTGCATTGGTATCCCCCGGGGAATTGCTTCCTGCATTCTACAGCACGGAACGTCAGCGGAAGGCGTCCACCACCCGAAGTCACACGGCCTCGACAAGGCCAGTTGGTCACTTTCCTGTATAGGTCACTACACTGCCCACACCGGTGCACTCATCCCAACCCTTCTTCGCTCCAATCACCCCGCTCCCATTGCTCCCAGTCGTGATGTCCCGGAACCATTCGTGGTATTGCTTCTTGTTCCCGTACTCTTTGTAGATTCTGCTGAGTTCCGCGTCCGTCGACGAATAGAACGTGCCGGCTGAATTTAGAACCCCCGCCAGGGATGGCGACCCAACGCTGGTCCCTCCCGTTATGCACCAACCGCCGCAGTAGCTACTGCTGTAAACTGCCACGCCCGTTTGAGGATCGCCATCGAAGGACATGTCCGGAGTGCCGCGGAAGCTGCCCACGAGTTTCTTGATGATGTCCTGATAGGCAGGTCGAGCTTCTTCTCTGCTAATAGCGCCGCCACTCCGATTCCAGCAAGTTTCGCCGGTGAAGTTACCCGAGCTATCTCTCTTGAGGGTTGTACCTCCAACCGAGACCACGAACGGGGACGTGCTGGGATAGAGGGGCAGCGCGAGCCAGTCACCAGCCGAGAATAAGTACACGACACCTCTGTACTTGAAGTTCTTGTCATACTGCTCCTCATGTGGCGGTTCGTTGACCTCGAGCCATGTGTTTGCGACTTCCCCTCCGCCACTGCGGGCAACGAGTTCTCCAGCCATCTGGTTGGCGGGATACAGGTCGGAAACACTGCCCGTCTCCACCGCATAAATTTTGGCGTTCGGTGCCATGGCATGCGCCCACTGCAGGTCCAGCGCCTCTTCCAGATCCCATCCCAGACCTGAGTTGTCTGGACAACCAGCCCAGCTGAAACAGACCTCCTCGAAGTTTGCCGGGGGCAACCCAAATTGCTGGGAAAAGGTGTCCAAGTCGCTTTGCTCCTGCGGGTAATGGCCATATTCAATTACAGCGATCGCTCTGGAGCCGCCGGTCGGGACTTCGGTCGTGCCGTTGATCGGGCAACCCTGCACCGGTTTTGTCAGCCCGTAGATGCAGGCGATCGAGGCCGGCGTCTCACCGGCCGGCTGGCCCATCGGCAAGGTGGCACCCTCGGGAACGAAGACGTACAACGATGTACGGGGAATTCCGGGAAGTCCGGCCGTGCTGGGCGGGACAATGACTTGCCCTCTTGTCGGCAAAGTCTCGGCGGGCGCAAACAAAGCGAAAACTGCAAAAATGGCCACCGCCAAGGGTTGCGGCGGTGTTGGATTACGACTCATTTGGGACCTCCACGATCTGACTTTCGGAGCCAGCAGTATCGTACACCCGTCCACCGATTCCCGACAGAGTGAAACAATTTTCACTGCGGAGTACTACTGGGATTGTTCCTGGCCAGGATAATATCCGCTGCGCGTGCGGACGACCAGTTTACCGTAGCCTTTGGCTTTGGCCTCGACCCGAATGGCGCGATACCCGCCAGCACTTTTCGGGCTGGTGGGTTTGTATCCGATGGTGTACTGGTTGCGGATGTCGTGGGCCACGGTCTTGCTGATTTCGTCCACTTCATCGAGCGTCTTGGGAAGAAACACCATGCCGCCAGTGCGCTGGGCAATGGTTTCCAGTGCACGCCTCGCTCGATGAGCGCGTTCTTCTCCGAGGAGCCCGATGGCGTAAACGGTCGGGCCATTCTCTTCCTGCAGGCGGCGCACCGTCTGCTCCAGATTGTTGCGACTGGCGTTGTCCTCGCCATCGGTCACTACAAACAGAACTTTCTTCTGCAGGCGCGCGTTTGATTTTTCGTAGTCGGCGGAGGCCAGCAGCGCGTCGTACAGCGCGGTGCCGCCGCGAGCCTCAACTTTTTCCAGCGCCTCGCGCAACTTGGTCACGTTGTTAGTGAATCCTTGATCCAGATAGTATTCGTCGTTGAAATTGACGACGAACACCTCGTCCTGAGGGTTGCTGGAATGCACCAGGTTCAGCGCGGCTTTATTCACCTTGTCGCGCTTTTCCCGCATGGATCCGGAGTTGTCGATGACGATTCCCATAGCCACGGGAATATCCTCATTCCGGAAGAAAGAAATGTTCTGCCGCTGGTCGTTCTCAAGAACCGTGAAAGCGTCTTTGTTGAGGCCAGTGATAAGGCGGTGGCTCTTATCGTCCATGACGGTGGCGTGAACGAGAACCTCCTCCACATCTTTCTTGAACACGAAGACGCCGCCCTCCTGGTCGCCGGCCGCGGGCGGTTCGGCAGCAGGCTTCTGTGCTGGGGCAGCCTGCTCAGTTTGCGAAGGGCTCGGCGCGGGCGATGTCGTCTGGCCAGCGGGGATCGCAGTCGGGGCGCTGGAAGAATTCTGCCCCGTGCTAGTCTGCGCCCAACCGCCTGCGGAGACGATCAGCAGGACCAGCAGCAGATGAAAAGTGCGGTTATTCCGAAGGCGCGTAATATCCGGTTCTGGCGTAAACACGGAGCGGCGGCAATCCTTTGGGTGGAATGAGCTTCACCTTTATCTTACGCCATTTGCCGTCGTGTCCGGGCTTGGTGGGACGGTAGGCCAGCACATACTGGTTGCGCAGTTCGATCCCGATTTTGGTCGCCACGTCGGCAAGGTCGTTGGGGTTGTCGATGGTGAACGCACGCCCGCCCGTCACTTCAGTAATTTCGCCGAGCAACGCCGGGCCCAGCCGTTCTTCTTCGGTTGGAAAATAATGATCGTAGATGCCGATGGCGTAGACCAGCGTATCGGCTTCTTTCACCACAGATTTGATCTCCCCCTCGGTATAGCGGCTGTGGTTGTCGCCGCCATCGGAAATAATCAGCAGGGCTTTCTTCTGGTAACGGGCCTGGCGCACTTTGTTCACCCCCAGGTAAATCGCGTCCAGCAGCGCGGTCCTGCCTTTGGGGACGGCATACACCAGCTTGCCCTGAATGTCTTCCACTTTAGAAGTGAAGTCGGAAACCTGCTCCGGTTGATCCGCAAAAGTAATCATGAAGAATTCATCCTGCGGATTTGCGGTCTTGAAGAATTCCACCACCGCTTCGCGGGCACGCTCGATCTTGCTGGCCATACTGCCGCTCATGTCGAAGATGACACCAATGGAAACCGGAGCATCTTCGCTGGAAAAGTGCCGGATCTGCTGCTCTTCCTTGCCCTCAAAAACCTGGAAATTTTCCTTGTCCAGGCCAGTCACCAGGCGGTTGTTGGGATCGGTGATCGTCACCGGCACCAGAACCAGGGGAACGTCCACCTTCAGCGGCGGGTCGTGCGTCCGCAAGGCGGGATCCATGCCCTTCAGCGGGTCGTCTTTCGGCAAATCGAGTCGTGGCGTGACGTGAACGTCAGGGATGGGAAGCTGCGCCCAGAGCGCAGTCCCTGAGCAGAGGCACAAAACCAGTCCCATGACCACGCCAGCGAGCAGACGAAAGGCACAGGGATTTCCTGGGAAGGTCCGAGGAAAGACCGCTTCAGGGGAATGAACCAATTTGCCGGGTCGCGGTGACCCGCACCTATCACAGCGGGCCATAAATACCTCACTGTCGAAGTGCATCGTATCACAGGTGAGGCGCGTCGCGACAAGACAATTTGAAGTCTGCCATGGCATTACTTTGCCTTTAATAGAAAATGCTCCAGGAAAACCTCCCGGCGGCCAGATCGCGCCTCCCCTCTTGTACAATTCTCTTGCAGCCATGGCCCACGTCGCCCCTTTTTGCGCCTTGCGTTACGATCCCTCGCGGGTCAACGTGGAGCAAGTGGTTACGCAGCCCTACGACAAGATCACGCCTGAGATGCAGGATCGTTACTACGCGGCCAGCCCGTACAATCTTGTGCGGATCATTCTGGGTAAACACCAGACACGCGATCAGCCGGGACAAAACGTTTACACACGCGCAGCTGCTTCATTTAGGGAGTGGCGACGCCAGGGTATATTGCGGCAGGATCGCCAGCCGTGCCTATACCGCTATGCGCAGCGTTTCATTGGACCCGGAGGTGGCGCCGAACTGGAGCGGCGCGGATTTATCGCCCTGGGAAGAATCGAGGATTATTCTGCGAACGTTGTTTTCCGTCACGAACAGACACTGGCCAAGCCAAAGGCAGATCGTCTGGAGTTGCTGCGCGCCACTCGGGCCCACTTTGGACAGATCTTCGTACTCTACAGCGATCCCGCAGGAGAGATCGATGGATTGTTGGACGGGAGCAGCGAAACGGTCACGAACGTCGGCGATGAGTACGGCGTGCAGCATCAACTCGGGTGCGTTTCTGACTCCACCCTGATCGAGGTCATTCGCAGTAAGATGAGCGACAAGAAGTTGATCATTGCTGACGGCCACCACCGCTATGAAACGGCAGTGAATTACCGCGACGAATGCCGCGGAACGGCTGCGCCGGCGTCTTCAGCGCCGAATGAACTGGCGCCGCACGAATTCGTCATGATGACGTTTGTAAATATGGACAGTCCCGGGCTGCTGATTCTTCCCACCCACCGGGTAGTGCATGGTTTAGCGTCCTTCTCCGCCGATGAATTCCGTACGCGGGCGCGGGAGTACTTCAGTGTGGACGAAGCCGACCCCGAGATGGACGCGCAACGCGCCACCGGGATGCTGAAAGCCGCGGGCCGGGCCGGCACTGCGTTGCTGGCGGTCACTGCAAATCGTGCCTTTCTGCTGGATACGCCAAAAGCGATTGGATCAAACCGATTCTCCGGGTTTTCGTTACGCCAGCAGGCTCTCGATGTGGTGCAGCTGCACCGCTGCCTGCTGGAGAATGTGCTGGGAATTTCCGACGAGGCCATCCGGAACCAAATCAATGTCACCTACGTGCGCGATCCGGTCGAGGCCTTGTCTCGGGTGCGTTCGAGTAGCGCCAATATTGCTTTCCTGATGAATCCGGTGCACATGCAGCAGGTGCGCGACATCGCATTCGCTGGCGACGTGCTGCCCCAGAAGTCCACTGACTTTTATCCCAAACTGCTGAGTGGTTTAACCATCTATGCCCTTGAGTAGCGCAACGGTGCGGCGGCTGCAGGTCTTTTTGCTGTTTGCGTTGCTTCTTCTGGTAGCCGCAGGTCCGGAGGAACGTCGTCTCTCGATTTATTCCACCGCCGCGAACTACTCCCTGGCAGTGCAGTCGAGGCAGGGTGTGGACTACATCGGCTTGCTGGAAGTGCTCGAGCCCCTGGGAACCGTTAGTGCCAAGACCAACGGCCATCGCTGGAAGATTCGCTTTAACAACGTGGAAGGGGAGTTCACTGATGGCAAACCTCAAACCAAAGCGGGCGGAACAAACATCGATTTGCCGGCCAGCTTTGTTTTGGAAAACGACCGCGGATTGGTGCCGCTCTCGAGCTTGACCATCCTCCTGCCGCGCCTTCTCGGCGGACCGGTCACATTTCACCCGGCTGCGCGGCGTTTGTTCGTCGGCAATGCCGCAGTTCATTTCACCGCCCAGATTTCCAAAACCAACCCACCCGCGTTGGTCATAAACTTCACTTCCCCGGTCAACCCCACCATAACCACTGAGCAGGGGCGTCTTGCGATGAAGTTTACGCGGGAGGGACTGGTTGGACCGGCAACACCCACCATCACCTTCGACAGCAAAGCGATCCCCTCCGCCACATTTCAGGAAGACAACGGCGCGGCTGAGTTGACGTTCTCTGGCACGGTTCCGCTCATGGCCAGCTTCAGCAATGACAATCGCACCATTACCATTGCTCAGCCTCAGGCAGCGGCAGTACAGGGACGCACGGCGCCATCGCCACCGCTACCGGCTGCTTCCTCGCCGGCTGTTCCATCACCAACTGCACCGTCATCGGCTGCTCCCTCACCGGGCTCCAGCCCCGGGGAGACGCGCCATTATTTCGCCGTCATCGACGCCGCCCATGGAGGCGACGAAAGCGGCGCCACTCTTGCCGGCCAACTCTTGGAGAAAGACATCACCTTGGCCGTGGCGCGCACTCTGCGCCAGGAACTCGCCGCCCGCCAAATGACAGCGCTGCTGGTACGCGATGCTGACGTGGCCATGACCACCGAGCAGCGCGCCAGCATGGCCAACGCGGCTCATCCCGCAATTTATCTGTGCTTGCATGCTTCCTCGCAGGGCACCGGCGTGCGTTTATTCACCTCATCGATTCCACATGGTGCGAGCGATCAGGGCCCGTTTGTGGAGTGGGAAAGCGCGCAGGTCCAGTTTTTGCCGTCCAGCCAGAAGGTAGCAGCACGGCTGGGCGCTGCCCTGCAGACGCTGCAGGTCCCCGTCCGCTCACTGCCCGCACCTCTGCGGCCACTGAATAGCATTCGCACCGCCGCGGTAGCCATCGAGATTGCTCCCCCAGACCTCACCACCGGCCTGAATTCGGCAGCGTATCAGGAATCGGTGGCACGCATGGTCGCCATCGGCCTGGCTGCGATGCGTGACGAACTGGAGGCAGGACGATGATTCCTCGTCACCTCGCAATCGCAATCGTGGTTATGTTGCTAATCGCGTTGGGTATGAGTTTTTTCCTATGGCGCATGCGCGGCAGAAGCTCGACCGGCGAGTTTGCGACCAGCAATGCTGTTCCTGTGGCGCCGCCGGTCACCGGTCCGACGGAGCAGGTTACCCTCTACGTGGCGGATGACAACTCGGGGACCTTGCGTGCCACCTCTGCCCTGATCCCGCTTCCCTCGGCTCGCCAGCAACGCGGAGAGGAACTTCTGCGCGCCTTGTTGAGCGCATACGCCGCTAAGTCTTCTCATCATGTGCTGGGAAGCGGGTCGGAAGTCCGCGCGTTTTATCTGGTCGACCCAGGGCTGGCAGTGATCGATCTCAACAGAGCTTTCGCAGACGGCCACCGCTCCGGCGTGCTGGTGGAAGAATTGACCGTGGCGTCTCTAGCCAGAACGCTTTCGGCAAACTTGCCTGGCCTCACCCAAGTTCAATTCCTGGTGGATGGCAAGCAGCGGGACACACTTGCTGGCCATGCCGATCTTTCCCGCCCCTACGACATCTCGGCCATGAATCAACTCGCGGAGCAGTTGCAAAGCGGCCAGTAGAGTAGGGAGACTATCACTACGTCGCTGCCGGGATTTGCAGTTTGGACATCAACTCATCGCGCAGGTCAGGTCCGCCGGCCAGCAATCCGGAAAGCAGCGGATCGCGCTGATTGCAACGCAGCGGCCGGTTGTCCAGCGTGCGGACAAAGCCACCGGCACTCTCCACCAACGCAGCGCCGGCGGCTACATCCCACTCGTGCTTGGGAACAAGCGTGAACGTGATATCGGCTAGACCAGCCGACACCAGCGCCAGCTTATAGGCTACCGAACCCATGGGTCGGATTTTGAAGTTGGCGCTTTCGAACTGCTTCCACTCCCCGCGTTTGACCTCGCTGCGGCTGGCCAGCACCAGAGCGCCATTCAATTGCTTGCGCTGGCTGGGCTGGGCGGGTTTTCCGTTGTAGGTGACCCCGGACTCGCGCGATCCGATGAAGGTCTCGTTGGTGGCGGGGTTGCAAATGCCCCCGGCTACAGGAATGCCGTCCTGCACCATAGCAATTGATACGCAGAACTCAGGAATACCGGCCACGAATTCGCGCGTGCCATCGAGGGGGTCCACCACCCAGACGCGGCTCTTCTCCAGGCGAGAAGGATCGTCAACACTTTCTTCGGAAAGCCAGCCTTCGCCGTCGCGCAAAAGTTCTTTGCGCAGCGCGGCGTCCACCGCCTTGTCGGCTGCGGTAACCGGATCGTGGCCGGCCTTGTATTCGGCCTCAATCGCGCCAGGGGTATAACGGTTCAGAATCAGACGCGCCGCTTCGAGAGCAGCCTGGATGCGCTGCAGGGTTTCTGCATTGAGATTAGAAGTCATGAATTAATCCTATCGGATTTTCAGGCCAGCAACATCCTGGCCCCTGTGGCCAGCAATACTGCGCAGAGGATTCGCCTTAGCCACGGTACAGGCATCCGGGTACTTATGTGAGAGCCGATGATACCTCCGGGAATCGAGCCGATCACCAGGGAAGCTACCAGAGGCAGGTTAATGTTGCCCAGGCTGAAATGAAGCAGGCTGGTCACTCCGGTCAGCAAAACCGCGTGCACGATGTCGGTGCCAACCATCTGCTTGGGATGAAAGCTGTAAAACAGAAGCAACAGCATCATGATGATGCTGCCCGAACCCACTGAGGTCATGCCAACCAGAAATCCGGCGAGTAAGCCGATCACCGAAATCCCGACGAAGGACTTCATAGTGGGAGGATGTTGGGAGACACTTTCCTCGATTTTGGACTGGAACATCAGCAAGGTTGGAACGATGAGGAGGAGAACCCCAACCGCCGTAGTGATAAAGCTATTTACGCCGGTGCCGTAAACCGTGCGCAGGTGTTTGAGCAAACCGACACCCAGAATTGATCCCGGGATGCTTCCGGTGGCCAATGCCAGCACGATGACCTTGCGGACCGTGCCACGCCGCAGATGGACCCAACTGGAGCCAATCTTGGTCACGAAGTTGAACAGCGCGTCGGAACCAACCGCGATGATGGGCGGGACCCGCAGCACGAAGATCAGGAGTGGCAATAGAAGCACCCCGCCTCCAACCCCCGTCATACCGATGAGAGTTCCCACCACAAAACCGATAGCGATTTTGCCTGCAATCAACATGCGTGCGCTTCTGACTTACAAAGCTTGGGGCGCCCCACACTCAGGCCCCGTTGCTGTTCACTCCGACAAAACCTTCTCGCTCCAAGTGCAGGATGATCTCTTGCGCCGCTTCCTCAGGAGACAAATCCGCTGTGTTAATGGTGACCTCGGCGTCCTGGGGCGCTTCGTAAGGATCCGAAATACCCGTGAATTCCTTGATAATGCCCGCGCGCGCCTTGGCGTACAAACCCTTGCGGTCGCGCTGCTCACAAGTTTCCACCGGAGTTGCCACGTGTACCAGAATGAAACCGCCGACCGGCTCGACCATGGCTCGCACTTGTTTGCGTACCGAATCATACGGAGCGATGGGCGCACAAATCGCTATCCCGCCGTTCTTGGTGATCTCCGAAGCCACATAACCGATGCGGCGAATGTTGATGTCGCGGTGTTCCTTGGAGAAACCAAGTTCCGACGACAGATGCTTCCGCACCAGGTCACCGTCAAGAATGGTGACCGGGCGGCCACCCGACTCTAGGAACTTGGTCAGCAAAACGTTCGCGATGGTCGACTTCCCGGATCCCGAGAGCCCGGTGAAGAAAATCGTCACTCCCTGCTTATGCCGCGGCGGGAAACTGCGGCGAAGTTCCTTCACCACTTCGGGGTAAGTAAACCAGGCGGGAATCTCCCGGCCTTCATTCAAGCGTTGGCGTAATTCCGTGCCTGAAATGTTGAGAGTACGAGCACCCTTGGGAACCTCATTGTCGGGAACATATCTGTCCTGAGCTTCGAGGTACACCATCATGTTGAAGGGAACCATGGTCACGCCAATTTCGGCTTCGTGCTTCTTGAACATCTCCTGAGCATCGTAGTGGCCGTAAAACGCCTTACCATCGGAATCGTTGCCTGGACCAGCATGGTCGCGGCCAACGATAAGGTGAGTGACGCCATGGTTCTTGCGGATCAGACCGTGCCAGATGGCCTCGCGGGGTCCGCCCATACGCATAGCCAATGGAAGCAGCGACAATTCGGCCGTGCCCTGCGGGTACTTAGACAGCAGCAGTTGATAGCAGCGCACGCGCGTGAAGTAATCCACGTCGCCGGGCTTAGTCATGCCGACGACCGGGTTGATCAGCAGGTTGGCCTCGACCGTCTTGGCAGCGCGAAAGGTGAGTTCTACGTGGGCGCGATGCATGGGGTTGCGAGTTTGGAATGCCACCACACGCCGCCAGCCCCGGCGGGCAAATTCGGCGCGAAGTTCCGCGGGGGTGAGCCGCAACGGCCGGAAATCATAATGGGTGGGAAGTTGTGTGCCCTCGAGGCGTCCGCCGACGTACCAGGGGTGGGAGCGGCTCAGTAGGTAACCAACACCCGGATGTGCCGGACTGGTGGTACCGAACACCGATTTTGCTTCCTCTTGCCGGTCGGGCTGCCAAACGTCCTCTACCTGAAGCACAGCCAGCATCACACCCTCTGGATCGCGCAAGGCGATCTTGCTGCTGCCCGGAGTAAGCGTCCTGGCAAATTCCTCTTTCACGTCCAGCGTGATCGGCATCGGCCAGATCAGGCCGTTGCTCAAATGCATCCTGTGGCAAACCGATTCGTAGTCGGCTTTGTTCATGAAGCCGCGAAGCGGCGAAAATCCTCCGCTCAAGAGTAGTTCCAGATCACAGAGCTGCCTTTCCGTAAGGTCCCAGGAGGGCCATTCACGAGAGTGAGCTTTCAGTTCGTTGGATCGTTCCGATGGAGCTATGAGGTTTACAAGTTCTCCGCCATGCGGCGGGATGATATGGCTAGTTGCAGCGGTCAATTCCCTTGCCTCCGGATTCTCTAGTTTGCTTATTCATTTTCTCTACTGTTACGCCCGGCAAATCCCCAGCCGTTTCCGCAATTTCAACCGCACAGCTTTCTAAAGGGAGGACACTCAGCGCGGGCGTTCGTTGTTTCAGATTACTACGATTACCCTTGTTGCACAAACCTTGCTGTGGCATGGCAAATTTGAACCGAGTATTAGCAGCAATCAGGATGCCCTCTGGGGCAGCTTGCCTCACCGGTTTCTCGTTGAAAATACACAAGTTGTATTGAATCCGCCAGACACCCGGCCGACGCCCGCCAAAAAGTGAAAATACTTGCGACAAATTGGGCGAGCTTTGGATTGCTGCCGCCCCACAAAATTCTCGCGGATTTCGTCGCCGCAGGACACTCCATCAGCCAGTGGTCACTCGGAAATTTCGGAGCATTGCTCGGTCACGACTTTTCCACAGGCAGCTTCTTGGTAACCTCAACTCAGTACCGACCTGTTCCTTGTCACAAATTCTCTAAGCCGCGCAAGGTCCGCTCCTGCGTCAAGTCAGAGAGTTGTGCCTTCCGTGGCACTAGGGGGCCATAGGCACGAACGCTACAATCTGTTTTGATTGCTTTCGAACCCGGACAATTTAGTTTGAAAGAGGATTGACTTCATGATGCATCACGGTCGTTTCCTGTTGGTTCTCTGTGCGTTCATGCTGTTGTTGGCTGGGCCCGCATTTGCGGGAACCACCTCGGCACAGTTGGGGTCGTATGGCGTTGGCAACAATCGCGCGACGATAGGCTCGTATCCCTACGAGTTTAGTGGCGCGACGGACCAGCAATTTGTTTTGTCATTGATGTGTGCTGGCTACAGGGACGTTACAGCCGCCTGCGCGAACCGGAACCCTTCTGCCTATCTTGTGTCGAAGAACCTGGCGAGGCTTCAGTACCAGAACGACAATGACGCCTGGCATAATCATCAAAGCGCAGGATTGATGTTCCTGGCAACCTCGCAGGCCGCGGCCCCGGCAAGCGGGGACGCGTTCTTGCAAGCAGTGGGAGTTCCTGCTGCCACGATTGCTGTTTCCAGTGACTGGTCTGTCCTGGGTGATAAGTGCAAAGTCCCGGAACCGGCTTCGCTGCTGATGGTGGGCACTGGGTTAGTAGTCATGGCGGGAATGCTGCGCCGAAAACTTCTCGCGTAGTCTTGCAAACCTGAACCCGAAGTTTGGTCACCCAAGAAATTGACCTCCAAGAAAGGGCTCTTTTCGAGCGCTTTTTTTTCGGACCGAAAGCATACCGCTCACAACATTTGCCGATTACAGACTGCAAAAGTTTGCGGCCTACCCATCTGCCGGCGCACGTAACCTCAACAAAATGAGGAGGTTCCATTTGGCGAATGGGATGCTCCATTCTCCTTTGGGGGGAGTCCGCCCGGGATGGGCGAATGGGGCAACTCCAGCCTCTCAAGGGGGGTAGTGAATGCGTTGTTTGCGCATAGCAGCACTTCTGTTATCGATTCCGTCTGTCATCATGCTTTGCACGGCTGGATCCGCGTTCGCTGGAGCCACTCAGGTTGGTTCGAACGGCGTTGGCAACAGTCGCGCGGAAATCGGCACGTATCTCGACGAGTTTAGCGGTTCCACAAACCAACCATTTCCGTCATTGCTGTGCGATCCCAACGGAAACGGCACGATCGGTTGCGACAACCGGACTGCCAATGCCAATGCATCGAAGAATCTGGCGCGGCTTCAGTATCAGAAGGAGAATGCCGCCTGGAATGATCATCAGAGCGCGGGACTGATGTTGATGGCGACTTCGCAAGGTGGGGCGCCGGCCAGTGGGGATATGTTCCTGCAAGCGGTGGGATCTCCAGCTGCCACCATCGCCGTTTCCAGTGACTGGACGGTACATGGTGACTGCAACCGGGTTCCGGAACCGGCCTCGCTCCTGATGGTCGGTACCGGGCTGGTCGCTATGGCGGGAATGTTGCGCCGCAAGCTGCTTGCATAGTACAGACTCGACAAGCTGGCTGGCAGTTGCCCGCAGGACAAAGCTCACCCGCAGCCTGGGCATGAGTCGTCCATCACTCCGCCGCCAGCTCTCAACCTCGGACGAAACGGGACCTCAGCGGTCGCGTTTCCGTCTCTCTTCCGAACCGTCTCATACCTTTCTGCAAGTATTCCCACACTCGCCACGCGTTGCGAACCCACTCTTTCGGCCTAGTCCCTTTTCCTGCTGACATGTACTATCGGCTGGCCATGCGGACACCAACTCGTGTGACCTTCTTCAACCGCTCGCCAGTTTCTAGAGTTACTGCATGGCTGAAGAAGAGCAGCAGGCAGCGAAACGGCCCTCTGCTGGCTGGTTTTGGCTCGGATCTCTTCTTTCCATCGCCTTTGCGCTCCTGCTGACAACCGGCTGCGGCGGATCGGTTACTGCAGCCCCCTCGAACGAAACCCGTTCATTGGCCCCAGCGGTTGCCATTAGCCCTTCAACCTTGCCCAACGGCACACAAGGCTCGGCTTACACTTCGCCTCTCTCGGCGTCAGGTGGCACCGGGCCGTATCACTGGGCAGTCTCCGCGGGCGTATTGCCAAAAGGCGTGTCACTCAACAGTCAAGGTGTTCTGTCCGGCACGCCATCGTTGGCGGCGAGTTACAGCTTCACGGTAGAGGTTCAGGATTCTTCGACACCGGCGCGCACTGCGACGCAGGGATACAAGATCCGAATCGCTGCCGGCACCAAGGGTCCGTCCGGCGCTCCCTTGAGTGTGTCCACAAATTCTCTGCCAACAGGAATGCAGAGCGCTGCCTACAAAGCTGACCTGAACGCTGCCGGAGGCACACCACCATACAGTTGGGCGACCACCAGCGGCTTTTTGCCGTCCGGATTGAATCTGAGTGCCAACGGAGAGATCTCAGGGACCCCCACGCAGGCTGGCCAATCCACATTTACTGTCGAGGTCAAAGATGCGGCAGGCGGCTCGGCATCAACCCAACTGCAATTACAGGTCAATGCTGCCAACCTGGGAGTAACTTGGTACATCCGCCCCGATGGCGGCACGCGGTATTCAACCAACGTGCCCGCCGGCCAGTGCGACGGACGAGCCGATGCACCCTACACAGGCCGAGGCAGCAACCAGCATTGCGCCTTCAGCGATTATCGCTACCTCTACTCCGACGGCACTTACAACAACAAAGCTTGGGCCATCTCCGGTGGAGATACGGTAATTGTTCGTGGCGGGCCGTGGCGCGTAGGGCAGAGCGGACCGAATCCCGGGGATTATTTTGGTGACGACCCCGGCGATCCCTACGATGCTTATAACCCGCCAATCCCTTCCGGCGTGCCCTCCCAACACACGCGAATTCTGGGCGAAAACTACACCCAGTGCGCGGCCATGACGCAGCTATTCGGCGGCTACGCGGTCGCGGCTGTGCTCAATCTCAAAGGGGCGCAGTACGTGGATGTGCAGTGCCTGGAAATCACCGACCATGCGCAATGCACGCGAGTGGGTACTCCCGCGTATCCCTCCGCATGCAACTCCAGCTACCCGCTTGATGATTACGCCACTTCCGGCGTATTCACTGATGTCGATACTCATGACGTCCTTTTGCAGGATGTGAACATTCACGGCACTGCCAACAGCGGCATAATCGGGCCGATCGGCGGCACCGTCACCGCGACGCGGCTCAGAGTCGCATACAACGGCGGCTCCGGTTGGAACTTCGACGACGGCAACGGCACCCCCAGCGTGAATGGTCAGGTGAACGCGTCGTACCTGACTGTGGAATGGAACGGATGCAACGAGGAGTACCCGATTACCGACGCCTATCCAGCCATCTCATGCTATGACGACAACAGCGCTGGCTACGGTGACGGAGTCGGCACACCCAACACGTCGCTCAATTTCACCTGCGATCACTGCACCTTCCGCTACAACACGCAGGACGGATTTGACCTGTTGCACGTCAGCGGCAGCAACATCACCGTGACCAACTCAGCTTCTTATGGCAACATGGGACAGCAGTACAAGCTGGGCGCAATGACCAACATTCTGTTCCAGAATAGTCTGGCGGTCACGAACTGTGAGCGCATGTCCGCATCATTTCCGGGAGCTTCCGCATCCTACAATCAATATCTGTCGGATTTCTGCCGCGCCGCCGGCGACGGCTTTGCCATTAACCTGGCCCCTGGCAGCATTCTGACTTTACAAAACAACAGCGTCGTTGGATACTCGGCAACAACGTTCGATATCGGCTGCGGCGCCAGCGACTGCTCGGCAAGCTCCATGATCTTCGAGAACAATATCGTCCTCGGTTATTCCAATCCCAACTACAACTCGGGGCAATATCCAGGTTTCTTTTACTTTGGATCAGGCATCGGTCCCAATCAGTTCACCCGCAGAAGCCACAATATCTTCCTGAATGTCAGGAATAGCGGTTGCCCATCGACCGGATTCCCGGACGAGTTTTGCGTTGATCCGATGTTTGTAAATGAGCCTTCGGCGTACATTGACGAAGCCACTTTCGACAATTTTGATTTCACGCCGTCCGCAGGAAGCCCGGCCGTGGGTGCGGGAATTCAGATTCCCGGATTGACTACCGACTACGCGGGCAACAACCGGCCTAACCCTCCGGGCATCGGAGCGCTGGAGTGACTCGGATCGCGCGCCTTGTTCTTCTGATCGTTCTCACCACATCAACTTCGTACGGCACCACCTGGTACATTCGCCCTGACGGTGGAACTCGGCACTCCGCGAACGTTCACCGCGGCCAATGCGATGGACAGGCTGACGCGCCCTACCCCGGCAAAGGCAGCAACCAGCACTGCGCCTTCAACGATTATCGCTACCTCTACTCCGACGGCACTCACAACAACAAAGCCTGGGTGATCTCTGGCGGCGATACCGTCATTATTCGCGGCGGGCCATGGCGTGTGGGGCAGAACGGTCCCAATCCACGCGATTTTTTCGGCAACGATGCCGGGGACCCTTACGGAGCATTCAACCCCACCATTCCCTCGGGCACTCCGGCTCAACACACGCGAATTCTGGGCGAAAACTACGCCCAGTGCACGGCCAGGACGCAGCTATTCGGCGGCTACGCGGTCGCCGCAGTGCTGAACCTGAAAGGCGCGCAATACGTGGACGTGCAGTGCCTGGAAATCACCGACCATGCGCAATGCACCCGGGTGGGTACTCCCGCGTATCCCTCCGCATGCAATTCCGACTACCCGCTGAGCGATTATGCGGGATCGGGCCTGTTCACCGATGCTCATACCCATGACGTTGTCTTGCAGGATCTCGACATTCACGGGTTGACTTCGCGAGCTGTTATCGGCGCGATTGGCGGCCTGATCACCGTGAATCGCGTGCGCATGGCATTCAACGGCGCGGCCGGATGGGACTTCGACGATGGCAACGGCACACCCAGCGTGAATGGCCAGGTGAACGCGTCGCACCTGACCGTAGAATGGAACGGCTGCAACGAGGAGTATCCCATCACGCACCCTTATCCGCCGATCTCCTGCTACGACGACAACAGCGGTGGCTACGGAGACGGCATCGGCACATCCAACACGCCGCTCAACTTCACCTGCGATCACTGCACCTTCCGTTACAACACGCAGGACGGATTTGACCTGTTGCATGTGAGCGGCAGCAACATCACCGTCACCAACTCAGCTTCTTATGGAAACATGGGCCAGCAGTACAAGTTCGGGCCCATGTCCAACGTCGTGCTGCGAAACAGCGTGGCCATTGCCAACTGCCGGCGCATGGCCGCTCCGTTTGCCGGCGCTCCCAGCACCTACAACCGCTATCTATCGGATTTCTGCCGCGCCGAGGATGGCATCGCTCTGAATCTGGCAGACAACGGCATCGTCATTTTGGAAAACAACAGCTTCGCCGGCTACATAGCCACCGTGTTTGATATCGGTTGCCCGGCTGCGAGTTGCCGCCACAGTAAGATCGTATTTCGTAATAATGTGGTGCTCGGCTACTCCAATCCGGCGTACAATTCCGGCCTGCCGCCGGGTCTCTTCTATTTCGGAGACGGTGCCGGCGCGGTGAATTTCAGCACCCGCAGCAACAACCTTTATTTCGGAACCCGTGATCTGCATTGTCCCACTGGTTACGCGAATGAAAAGTGCACAGATCCTCATTTCTTGGTTGAGCCGACGTTCAAAAAAGAGGATGACCTCGACAACCTCGACCTCCATCCCGGCTCTGGCAGCCCTCTGATCCACGCCGGAACGGCCATCCCAGAAATCCCCACTGACTACGCTGGCACCGCTCGCGATCCCCAAGGCTATGATGTCGGCGCGTTCCAACACTAGCACCGTGCCGCCAGAGTAGCGCCGCCGTCCCGGCGGCTGTCAGGCGGGCGTCCCCGGCCGCCGAGTCTGAGGCCCCCGAAGCACGCCAGTAACGACGCTAAGCTGACCCGGCTGCGACAGCATCGCCGCAGATGGTTATGATGGAAACGAACAGCATCCATTGACATGGGGCACCTGAGAACCCTCTACCGGCGTTCGACGCACTTCATGGGTGGACGCGTTCTGCTGCTTCTCCTCGGCTTCATTTCCTTCCCCGTTTTCACTCGTGTTTTTTCGGTAGCTGACTACGGGCTGATCAGCATCATTAACCTCACCATTCTCTTCCTTACTTCCGGCGCCAAGCTGGGCCTGCAATCTTCGGCACAGCGTTTCTATCACGAGGGTGAAACTCAGTCTGCCGAGCAACTGACGCGTTACACCTCGACTCTCATCGTCGGCACTTCGCTGATCAGCACGATTGCCTGTTGCGGGCTGACGGTCGGAGTTTTCCTGACTCCTGATTCCCTGCTCAGCGCGGCGGTCAAGAAAGCTCTCATGGCGGGACTTGCGCTGATCGTAATTCGCAACGCTCGCAGCTTGATCACGAATCTTCTCAGCGTGCGCGGAGAGATGATCCCCTTCAACGTCATCGAAGTTAGCAGCAAGGCGGTCGGTATCGGCTTGATCCTTGTCGCAATATTTTTCTGGCGAAAGAGCGTCGCAGTCTTTTTCCTTGCCACCACTGTCGGCGAGGCGATATGTCTGCTCGCCGCTCTGGTTTTTCTGGTGCGCAAGCATTTGCTTTCCCTGAAGGCGTTTGATTCACATCTTCTGCGGATTTTTCTGGCCTTCGGCGTGCCCCTCATGTGGACGGAAATTGTGTGGGGCATACTGGACAGCGGCGACCGCTACGTTGTCCAGTTCCTGATGGGCTCGGCCGCGGTCGGTCATTATTCCGCCGCCTACAACATATGCAAGTACATCCAGGACGTGATGCTTGCCCCGGTGAGCATGGCGCTTTTCCCCATGGTCATGATGATCTGGACACAAAAAGGACGAAACGAAACCGAAGACTTCCTTTCCCGCACCCTCGATCATTTTGTGTTGGCTGGAATCGGGGTTCTGGCAGCCACCATCCTCACCGCGCAAGACGCCATCATCATATTGGCTTCTGCCAAATACCGCGAAGCTTATGCATTAATGCCCATAATCTTGGCGGGCCTGGTGATCGGGGCGACGGAGTCTTTTTTCAAAGCGGGCATCATGATCGCCAAAGACTCGTCTTCCATTCTGAAGATCACAGTCGTGGCCGCTGCGGTCAATCTGGGCATTAATTTTGCTTTGATTCCGTGGCTTGGCCTTCAGGGAGCCGCGATTGCGACGTTGATCAGCTACGCGGTTTATGTGGCCATGCTGGCCAGGGCATCGGCAAAATACTCGCATCCCAGGATCCGCATGGCGACGTTGAAGTATGTCGCGGCCGGAGCGCTGACGGTACTGCTTTTGCGCCATGTGCCCGTCAGCAACCTTTACGGAAGGTTTCTAGTGACTGGCACGCTGGCCCTGGCTGTCTATTTGGGCGTGGTGGCCCTGATGGATCGCGAGTTCCGGCAGTTGGTCTTGGATGCGCTCCGATCAAAACCAAGCCCCACGATAGATGCACCTTCGGGTCCGCATTAGGAGCTACTGAGAACCGCCAACTCAGCCCCGGACTTTGGTCGCGCACGGCTCTTCGCTGACGATGTGATGTTCCAGAGAATGGACCTGCCGTCTGAGGTCCTCCATACAGTTCACGAAGCAGGTTGCGAATAAAATGGGCCCTTCGTAAAACCTTCGTGACCTTCGTGGTCGGCCCTTTCTGACAGATGTCGCCAAACCGCACCACTACCACCCGTGCAGATCAGCCAACCCTGTTGGGCTTGACAATCGCCGGTATTCCAACCGCCGTGTGACCTGCGGGTACGTCCCTCAGCACAACCGCATTGGCGCCGATGACGGCATAATCACCGACAGTAATGTTTCCCAGAACTTTGCATCCAACCCCGAAGTAAACATGGTTGCCGATCACCGGAACGCCCTCCCCGCGCGAGTTTGCGCGGTGAACAATGCAGACGCCGGTGTTAATGGTGCAGTCGTCGCCGATGATCACGCCGTCAGCAATTAGGATCGCCTGCGAAGTGTGAATCACGAACCGCCGGCCAATGACAGCGCCGGCCTTGATCTCCGTGCCTGCGATGGTAGAAGCCACAAGCCACAAGAAACCGCAGAACAGACACATCGCCCGCCTCAGCAAAGAAAACCTGGTCGACGGCGCCCAATGCGCCAGCCGATAGGTCACGCACGCCCAGAAGTTACGATCGCGCAGCGCCGCAAACCGGCCGCCCTCGATTGCCGCGTAAGTCGAGAAATCTTCCTTGAGCAAAGCCGCTATGCTGATCGCGTCTGTCGCTGGTAGCTGCATACGCTCGCCGCGCTGGAACTTGCTGTGTCCTTCTTACAAGTTCAACAGCAGTAAACAAGAATTCTAGCCTAGGCGGTGTTTCGGCAAGCCCAAATGTAGGATTATGTGAGCAGGTTCCCTATGGCCGCGGGCACGCCAATTCACTTGATCTTTCACGAACTCGGCGTTGAACCTCGGCCCTATGCCTACTATCTGCCCATTCACCGGTTTGCGCAGTACCTGCAGGAAGCCGATGCCCCGGGCCGGTCCACCCAGGCCTGCTTCACCTTCGATGACGGACATGATTCCAACCGGACCTATGCGCTTCCCATGCTTGCGGGCGCGGGAATCAAGGCCAAATTCTTTCTTGTAGCGGGATGGATCGAATCCCGTCTTCACTTCATGAATTGGGCCGGGGTCAGGGAACTAATCGATCAGGGCCACGAAGTGGGCTCGCATGGCTGGTCCCACGCCCTTCTCACTCAGTGCGGCGATGCCGAGCTTCGCGACGAGCTGGTGCGCTCGAAGCAAACCATCGAGGAACGGATTGGACAACGCATCGATGCCATCTCCGTGCCCGGCGGACGCTGGAACCGGCGTGTTTTCGAAGCCATCCGCAATGCGGGATATGCGCGTATGTACACTTCAGATCCATTTCTTTGCCGCAGCGACGGGCCACTCGCGTTGCGCGGACGGATTAATGTGACGCAAGACATGTCTCCCGCCGATTTGGGCCGAATTTTGAACAAGGATTTTTCTGTGGTGGCGAGCATGCGGGCAAAACATGCTGCCAAAGCCGGTCTCAGGCGCATGCTGGGCGAAACAGCCTATCACCGGCTATGGGCCACGGTGGCGGACTATTCCGATGACGACGCTTAGCCAAGGCTCTCGATGAAGATTCTGCAGATCATCAGCAGCGGCGGCCTGTACGGCGCTGAGCAGGTGGTGCTGAACTTGGCGCGCCACTTTGCGCCGATGGGCCACGAGGGCCGGATTGCACTATTTGAAAATCTCCACGCCCCAAACGTCCACCTCGCCGAAGCGGCTGCCGCGCTTCATTTGCCGGTGCAGTTGGTCCCATGCCAGGGTCGCTTCGACCGGGCTGCAGTGGCCCGCCTGCGAAGCATGGTGGAAAGCTACGACCCCGACGTAGTGCACATGCACGGATACAAAGCTGATATCTATGGGTACGCGGCAGTGCGTCGGCTGCCGACCGCCAAGGTTTCAACCTGCCACGGCTGGGGTCACAACACCTTTGCCCTCCGCGCCTATGGCATGATGGACCGCTGGGCGCTTCGCCGCTTTGATCTCGTGGTAGCCGTCTCCGCCGAAATCGCCGGAACCCTTCGCCGCGCGGGAGTTCCCCCGGACAAAATCCGCGTCATCGACAATGGCATTGAAGTTACGGATTTCGAAGCAGGCGCTCCCACGCTCCGGCGCGAACTCGCGCTGGACTCGAAAAGCGTTCTGGTGGGCGGGATTGGACGGCTTTCCCCGGAAAAAGGTTTTGCGGTTCTGCTGGCGGCGGCGAGGATTGTGGTCAAACAACATCCAGAAGTTAAGTTCGTGGTTGTCGGTGACGGACCAGAACGAGAGAAGTTGCAAGATCTCACGCGCCAATACGGTCTCGAACGAAAGCTGTTTTGGGCTGGACGTCGAGACGATATGGCCGGTGTGTATGCATCGCTCGACATACAGGTGCAGCCCTCCCTGAAGGAAGGATTGCCCATGACAATTCTGGAAGGACTGGCGGCACGCAGGCCGATTGTGGCGACACGGGTCGGTGCGGTTGAGTCGGCAATCAATGACGGAGATATTGGTCTCCTGGTGAACACTGGAAGGGCTGACGAAATTGCGCGTGCGGTCACACGCCTTATCCAGGATCCATCGCTCCGGATTCGTCTTGGCCAAGCTGGGCGGGCGCGCGTGGAGGCGAACTTCTCTGCCCGTGCGATGACTGAGAAATACCTCGAGGCTTACCTCGACGCACTCGGAGGCAAACCGCGTGAACCTGCAAACCACGGTGTGAAATGAGCACTGCCGCTAAGGGGATTCTATCCGGCTCTCCCAGGCTGAACGTGTACGTGGTCGATCTTTGGAGCACAGTCCCCTATTATGATGCCTACCTCTGCGAAGCTCTCGTCTCGGCGGGGGTGACGACTACTTTAGCCGCGATTACTTACTACTTGGATCGCGGATGCTTTTCCAGGAAAGGAATCACTCCCCAGCCGGGTCTGATCGACCTCGTAGGCAAGCTTGATTTTCCAAGGCGAGTCCGCCAGATACTGAAACTCCTCGAGGGACTGGTTAACCTTACCGCTCTTACCTTCAGGTTCCGAGAGCATAGGCCCGATGTAGCGCACGTCCAATATCTGCCGCTCATCCAGCGCGGCTCAATGCTCGAATTGTGGTTTGTCCGCTACTGGCAGCGCCTTGGAATTAAAGTCGTGTACACAGTTCACGACTTACTGCCGCACGATTCCGGGGAAAGGCACGCACACGCATTCCGGGAGCTGTACAGTCGCATGGACGGCTTGATTTGCCACTCCGAAACCGTCAAGCGGGAGCTTGAAACACGCTTCGCAGTTCACCCGGATGGAATTTCAGTCATTCCACACGGGCCTTTTTTTCACGATTTTCAGCCGCGGGACAAAACACGGATGCGGCGGCGGCTTGGTATCGCAGCCAACGAGTGCCTGGTTCTCTGGCAAGGCATCATCTTTCCATATAAGGGGATTGCCTTTCTGCTGGACGCGTGGGCACGATTGCAACCGCGGCAACTGCCCGCCAAGCTGGTCATCGCGGGCACTGGAAGTGCGGAACAGTTGTCGCAAATCGAACAGCAGGTCCAGAATTTGAACCTACAAGCATCTGTCTTGCTGGAATTCAGGTTCTTGCCCCTTGAAGAATTGATGGCGCTCTACGCCGCCGCCGATGTGCTCGTTTATCCTTACGGCACCATAACCACAAGCGGAGCCTTGATGACCGGGTTGGCCCAGGGAAAGGCCATTGTGGCGACTTCCCTTCCGCCATTTTTGGAACTGCTGCGCGATGGCGAAAATGCCCGCACGGTGAATTACGGAGACGCGCGGCAACTGGCGGATACGCTTGCCGACTTAATCAAAGATCCTGAGAAAAGAGAGCGGCTTGCCCGCGCTGTAGCGGCTATGCAATTAGGCGCAAGAAGTTGGGCACAAATCGGAAAACTGACAGTAGAGTTCTACGAGAAGATCAAGGCAGCCGGCACAGGTTAGCTGCTCAAAACTTCTTCGTACGTCCGGATCAACTCATTCATCATCGCCTCGATGGTGAAGCGCCGTTCACACGTCATTCTCGCTTTAGCGCCCATTTCGGCGGCCGCCGTTGGGTCACCGAGCAAAAAACAAATCGCCTCCGCCAGAGCGTCAGAGTTGTCTGTCGGCACGAGCTTCCCATCCAAGCCGTCGGTGATGGCTTCGCTATTCCCTCCCACATTTGTGGCGACACAAGGCAATCCGGCGGCCATGGCCTCGATCAAAGCGTTGGAAAAGCCCTCGCTTCGCGAAGACAGCGCAAAGACGGTCGTCAGCGCGAGAACCGCCGGCACCTGTTCCTTGCCTCCCAACAGCCGCACACTTGTTTCTAACCGAAGCTCTTTGATTAACTCGCGTAACTGGGAAACGTAGTCGGCTTCGAGAGCGCTGCCGCATATCAGAAAAATCGCATCCGGGAAACGTTTTCGCACCGTAGCGGCTGCTCGAATCAGGATGTCGGCGCCTTTCACTCGGCGCAGATTACCCACCGTCGTGATGACACGGGCTCCGGCCGGAATTTTCAGTTCTTGGTGTACTTTATCCCGCTCCTTTTCGGTAGGCGCTTCCACCGCAATCCCGTTGTGCACCGTGAACACGCATTCCGGCGGCAAGCCGTCGGCTTCGATGCAGAAGCGCCGCACCTCATCGGAAACGGCCAACACCCGGTCCGGAAGTCCAGCCAGCAGACGATAAGCAATCCGATGCTTGGCCGAGCGCAAGATGCCGAGATCGCGGCGACTGGAGATCAGCTTGGCGTTCGACGTTGCCTTGGTCACCAACCCCGCCCAAAGGTCGGAACTCTCGAACATGGTTTGCACAATGTCGACATGCTCATCCCGCAACAGTGTTCGAAATGCCATCGCCATTTTGAGCGATCGCACTCCATACGTCCGCTTCATGGCAAACACATGAACCGGACAAGCCAGGCCATCCAGCGTGGCGCGGTCCAGTTCGCAAGAGAACGTCGCCAGAGAAACACGGAAACGGTCTCTGGCAAGGGCGCGGACAACATTAAGAAGCACGCGCTCACCCCCTCCCAGAACAGGGCCGAGGCGATCGAGAAAATACAGAACGTGGATGGGGCGGGATGCGGAACTTTGGATGCTCATGCTCGCGGATCCCGCAATGAACCGGGCGCGGGGCGGTTCAGCGCTGCGCCGCGTCTTCCCCAAGTTGGAGCCGCAAGCACGGGCGCCGGTTCCCGTCCCGTGCCGGGCTTTTCGGCTTCGCGAACCAGCAGGAGGGCGCGCGAAGCCAGGCCCAGCATCACCCACAACACGCCGTTGATTTCGATGTAAGTCCACCGGTCGCCAAACAGGTTCACCACCACCATCACCGCGCACAGAGACAGCAAGCCCAACCCAACCCCTTTGAAGAATGGGTCGTCAAGCCGATACAACGACCGTGAGAGCCAGGTCATTTTTGCCATCAGGATCAGGACGATCACCAACCCAATAACCCCGGTTTCGACCAGCATTTTCACGTAGAAATTGTGGGTGTCCCGCAATTCGCCGACCCGTCCCATAAACCGGTAGGTGGCGAATCCGGTGCCAAAGACGGGGTTTTCCAGAATAAGTTGGCCGGCGTCCTGCCAAAGTTCCACCCGCGAATGCGCGGAGCTTTCCAGCCCGGAATTCGTGGAGTAGGTCATGTTGATGCGTTCTTGCACCGAGGTGGGCAGAATCATGCCCCAGGTCAGCAGCAACACCACTACTGCTGCCAGATAAACGCGCTTCTTGAGAACGCCCAGCGCAAGCAGTCCCGCAAGAAACGCGATGTAGCCGCCCCGCGAAAACGTATACATCAAGGCAACCGCACCGACGGCGGCGAGCCCGTAAAAAGCCAGGCGGCGGAATATTGTTTTCTCGAACGCCGCCAGGCCGAGAATGAAGCACGTGAGCTGCGCCGTATACGCGGCCAAACCGTTGGAGCCCGCATAGCCCAGCGCCCCGGCATCGCGCTTCGACTCATCAAAATGGCTGAGATTGTGCACCAGCGTGTTGCGGATGAAAAGCTGATCTACGGCCAGGAACGAAACCAGAATGACGAAGATCACGATCTGCATCTGGCGTTTGCTGCGAATGGCGTAGGCGCTCGCCAGAAAAAATAGCGGCATCGCCATCAGGTCCTTCCAGGCCGAAAACCGCGGATCGTTCGTCCACAACGGCGGGTTGGCCGAAAGATAGAAAGCGCCCCGCCACAGCGAAGCGTAGGAAACAATCGCAAAAACGAAAATGATCTTATTGAGCGGTGTGCGGACGTGAATCAAACCGTAACGAAACAGGCAGCCTGCCAGAACGCTGATCAGCAGCAGGTAGATGACATGTTCGCCCAGCGGGTATGCCTGCAGGTGTTCGCGCGTGGTTTCCAGCGGGAGCAAAGCGACTGCCACATAGATCCCGAATTCCGGCCGCCAAAACAGGGAGACCAGGCATGTGCCCAGAATGCACACATAAATCGCAATCGGGATGTACACGCCCAGACCAGTTCCCAACATTCTTGCCGTCCGTAGCCTAGCTAACTAAATCCCGGATTCCCCGAAGCAATCGCGATGTGATTCTCAACGCGCCCACACGTCCTTTTTTCCCGCCAGGAACTTCAGCAACCCGACCACCGCCGCCGTGTTCAGCAGGGCAAAACTAAAAGCCACACCACTGGCCCGAATCGAAGCCCGCACCGGCCGGGCCATGCCAACCAGAGCCAGCAAGTAGAACGCAACCTGCGCCGCAAACATAACCCGGCCGAACCCTGACTCGACCATGCCCCAACTGCCGACGAAAGCGCCCAGCAATGCGAAGGGCACAATCAGCCGCAGCAGCTTGTGACTGGTGAACTCCCACAGGAGTTTGTTCTCCGGCGTGAGCAGCCAGGGCGCCAGCCGCAGCAGTTGATAGTTTCCCATCAGCGTTCGGACTTTTCTGCGAAACTCCACGCGCACGTCCGGAAACACCTGGTCAACCACAATAGCTCCATCGTCAAACACCACGCGGTACCCCTGCGTGACGACACTCATCGGAATGAACACGTCATCCAGAATCGTCGCTGGCGGCAGCGCCGGTATCAACTGCCGTCGCACCGCATAGAGCGCGCCGGTTGCCCCAACCGCCGAGTGGGTTTCCGACTCCAGCTTCCGAACCAGCTTTTCGATCCGCCAATACAGGTTCAGCTCGTAACCGCGTTCCGGCTTATGCGGATCTTCCAACACCAACTCGCCCGATACTGCGCCCACGGAAGCATCGGCAAAACACGAAACCAGCGACCGCAAAGCCGATGGCAGCACCCGCTGCCGCGTATCCATAAAAACCACAATCTCTCCCCGCGCCCGGTCGAGGCCTTGATTGAGCGCCACGGCTTTGCCCTGCTGCGTCGGCAAGCAGATGCGCTCAACCGGAACCGGCGCGTTCGCCAACAACTCATACGTGCCGTCGGTGGAACCGTCGGAGACTACGATAATTTGCAGTAGTTCGCGCGGATAATCCAATTCAGCCAGATTCCGCAGTTTCCGCTGCAAAGCGCCGGCTTCGTTGTGCATCGCAATCACCACCGAGACCGAAGGCTCAATCGAGCCGCGATGAACCGGCCGCGAGCGAAACTTGCTGCGCATGAAAAGCAGCAGCGGATATCCCAGATAGGTGTAGCCGATCAGCGCAAGCGAAACGAAAAATACCCATCTCATTGCGCGCCTCGCCCCAGCAGCACCGTCTTGAGCGTCTTGAAAATAATCAGCAGGTCAAGCATCAACGAAACGTGCTTGACGTAGTAGAGATCGTATTGCAACTTCTGCTCGGCGTCCTCGACCGACGCGCCGTACTGGTAACACACCTGCGCCCATCCCGTCAGGCCGGGACGGATGACGTGGCGCAGATTGTAGTAAGGAATCTTCTCGCTCAGCCACTGCACAAATTCCGGCCGCTCCGGGCGCGGTCCGACGAACCCCATGTCGCCGATGACCACGTTCCACAGTTGCGGAATCTCGTCCAACCGGGCGCGCCGCAGAAGCCTCCCCACCGTCGTCACGCGGGGATCGTTCTTTTCCGCCCATACCGCCCCGGTCTGGGATTCGGCGTCCTGGCGCATGGTGCGAAACTTGTACAGCGTGAACACTTCGCCGCGGCGTCCCACCCGCTTCTGGCGAAACAAAACTGGCCCCGGCGAGGTCAGCTTGACGGCCACGGCAATCAGCGGGATCAAAGGCAGACAGACCATCAACGCCAGAGTGGCAACCAGAAACGAAGCTGCGCGGCGGACCGCCATGAAACCGGATCCCAGGCGAAATTCCTCCGAGTAGATCAACGCGCTAGGGTGAAGCGACTGCACATCGATCTTGCCGGAAATCTTTTCCAGCAAGGAACTGCCATCTTCAATCTTCACCGCCTGCAAACGCAGGTTCATCAACTCGCGCAGGGGCAGCATGTTGCGCCGGTCGTCGACGGCCACAATGATGCGTTCCACTGCGGTTCTGCCCCCCAGGCTGCGCAGGCCATCGGATAGATCCTCCCGTCCGGCTGCGCCCTGGCCGAGAGCGCCAGCCCAGCCGACTACATCCATGCCCAGATCCTTGCGTGTTCGGATGGCTTCCACCAGCCGCGTGGCGCGTTCTCCCGAACCCAAAACATACACCCGCTCCTGCAGGTACGGATGCCCAATCAACCACGCATACACTCCCCGCCACAACAACATCGCTACCACCAGAATGATGATTCCCACCAGGTAAACATGGCGTCCCAACATGAATGCCGGGAACCAATATCCGATGATCGCCAGCGAGAATGACGCTGTCCCAAGAACGAACAACAGGCGGAAAGAAGTTTCCACCCAGGAGGCTTGCTGCCGCGGAGCGTAGAGATCGAAATAATAGGAACACATCACCACCAGGGCGGTGGTCGCCAGGATTTTGTACAGGCCGCCCTCGTAATTCAACACCAGGTAGGAGTCGGAACCGAATTCAATCCACGCGGCAGCCAGAAACGACAGGCACACAACAATCGCTTCACCCCCCAGCAGAATGAGGGTGCGCACCGGATAATAGACATGAAACAACCGAACCATGAGCCTCAGCCTTTGCTGCCACCTGCCACTGGCTCATTGCCGTAAAGTTCATAGTAATAGACGCCGTAGCTGTGGCCTTTCCCGGTCCGGTTCAAAACCACGCCCACCACGGGAGCGCTGCGAAATTCATCTCTCGCCTTCTGCGCCACATCGTAGGGCGTCGATCCCGCCTTCAGCACCAAAATCACTCCATCGCAGGCTTCCGCCATCACCGTCGCATCGGACACAGGGATCACGGGAGGAGTATCAACGATAATCCAGTCGAACAACGGAGCCAGGTCACGAACCAGCTTTGTCATCCTTCCCGTCCCGATCAGTTCCGAGGGATTGAGGGCGGGCGTTCCGGCGGGCATGAAATACAAATTCTCCACCGGTGTCTTTTGAATAGCAGAGCTTGCCTCTGCGGCTGCGGACAGATAATCCGCCAAGCCAGGCTTTCCCGGCGTGCCCAGCACATCATGCAGCCTCGGCCGCCGCAAATCAGAGTCAATTAGCAACACGCGGCGCCCATGCTGCCGCGCCAATACCAGCGCCAGGTTCACCGACACAAAGCTCTTGCCTTCACCCGGCAAAGCGCTGGCCACCAAGACTGTCTTCAAAGGCTGATGTGTGCGCAGTTGGTAAAGTCGCGAACGCAGCGTGCGGAACTGCTCGTGGGCGGCAGAAAGAATCGTCGATCTCGCCCCGGCCAAAAGCACATAGTTCGGCTTGGGCTTCCAACTCTGCGGCTGCAGGCTTGCCAGCCAAGAATCTTCTTGGGACGGCAAAGTGCCTCCCGCTGGCGTGGTATCAGCCAGCACCGCCTCCAGATCCATGCCGGGAAACTCATTGCTTGGCAGCGCTGGTTGCGTGTCCGGCAAGGAAACGTTCAAAACATCCAGAACTGGCGTGTCTCCTCCGTGGCCGGATTGTTCCGCTTTCCGCAATGCTTCGTGAATTCGACTCATATCTTCCTCGGGTCGCCGACCGCGGCCAGGCCCGCCGGATTGTCAGCGGCAAAAATTTTGGCGCTGGCTGGACCGACTCGCGTCAGCGGCGTGGCTCGATTCTCATCCGCCGCCCTGGCGGCAATGGCGGTAGCTTCGTCCAAACCAAATTCCTGGGCCACCAAGTGGACCGTTTGTTCCGCCACCGGACGCTGCTGGTCGGCGAACGCGTTGATCAGCGAATGCTCACACAATAGGTTGATGTTGCGCGGAATCCCTCCCGAATAACGCCATACCGCCTGCAAAGCGTCCGGCGTGAAGATGGGTGTGCCGTCGGCTCCTGCACGGCGCAAGCGTTCGTTGACGTATTCCTGTGTTTGCTCTGCGCTTAACGGCTGTGTAGTACAGCGCACCATGATTCGCTGCCGCAGTTGCCGAAGCTCGGGCTCGCGCAGCTTCGCCTCCAGTTCTGGCTGGCCACACAGCACAATTTGCAGCAGCTTGTGAGTATTCGTTTCCAGGTTGGTCAGCAACCGCAGTTCTTCCAGCAGCTCACTCGAGAGTCCCTGCGCTTCATCGACGATCACCACCGCGGTTTGTCCCAACCGGGCGTGTTGCAGAAGCCACTCGTTCAGCTTGAGGAGCCGCTGGCCTTTTTCGCGCGACTCGCACTCGATGCCGAAATCGGCCATCATCACGTCAAAAAAGTCCGGCACGCTCAGCCGCGCATTGAAGATAAGGGCGCTCGCGTAGTTCATCCGCTGCAGCCAGCGCATCAGCTTGGCGATGATGGTGGTCTTGCCGGTGCCCACCTCGCCGGTCAGCGACACAATGCCTCTGCGGTTATAGAGCGCGTAGCTGAGCGAGGCCAGCGCTTCCCGTACTGCTGGCGTCATAACCAGAAAGTCAGGATCCGGGCTGACGCCGAAGGGTTCAATGCGCAAACCATAAAATGCCTTATACATAATCGTCCTTAACTGCCCACCGGCTGCGACGTCTTGTCCTCTTCTGACGTCGAACTTTGCCTGCGCCGGCCATTGCCGTGCCGCCCCAGCTCCGGAATCTGACTGAGAACCGGAAGCTGCAAGTAAAAAGCTACATCCTGATCCGTGCGCAGCGTCTTGTCCCGCATCTCTATCACAAACGCCAGGCCAAATCCTAAAGCGAATCCGCCGCCCACACCGCCAAACGCAATCAGCGGGCGATTCGGCCAAGCCGGCTTTTCCGGCAGGTTGGGTGGATCCATGACCCGGAATTGTTCACCCTGTTGCTTCCGCTCCAGATCGGTAGCCATCGCCGACTGGGTCTTCTTCGCCAGCAGATCGTTGTAGAAGTTCAGCGCGGTCTGATAATCGCGGGTCAGCGCCTTGTATTGCTCCTCCACCAACGGACTGGTCTGCACCCGCGACTGGTATGAGCGTATTTCCTTCTGCAGTTCTTCCTGCTGTTTCGATTTCTCGCTCTTCATGATCTCCAGATCGTGGATCTGCGCGTGCAATGCGCGAATTTCCGGCGGCTCCAGCTGCGCCGACTTGTTCTTCTCCGCATCGTCCGTCGGCGCCGCAGGCGCCTTCGCCATCTCCTGCTCCACCTCCGCGATCTGGTTCTTGGTGCTGATCACGTCGGGGTGGTCGGGCGTGTACTTTGCCTCCAGCGCGGAAAGCTGCGATTGCAGATCTCTCAGCTTCTTTTCCAGACTGTCGGAATCCTTGCCCGAGCGGGAGGCTTTCCACGCCGCCAGTTGCTGCGCCAGTTGGGCCTGGTCAAAGGTCTCGTCTTGTTCGGCGCGGGCCACCGCCTGGCTGGCGGCGTCCAGTTGCGCGTTCAGCGATGTGAGCACGCTCAGGTTCATTTGCTCCTGACCGGGGAGCTGATTGATGTAGCGCTGCTTGAAGCCTGCCAGCTTCGAGTCCTGTTCGTCCAGCTTGCGCTTGGCCTCCTGCAGTTGCGTGGTCAGGAATTCCGTGGTGCCTTCCGCGGTCTGTTCCCGCGACCGCAGGTTTTCCTGCATGAACATGGAAAGGATTTCGCTGCACACCTGCTGGGCAAGGTGCGGATCCGGCGCGCTGAAGCTCACGTAGAACCCAGGCAACCCTCCGGTGCGCGCCCCAAAATCAGCCGACACGGCAGTGACGGAAATCAGCTTCCGCATGCGATCCACCAGATCCTCCATCGGCACCTTGCCGACCTCGCCGGCAAACAGCCCAAAGCGCTCAATCAGCGGCTGCAAGCGCGTGCGGCTGAGAATCTGTTCCTGCATCGTGGCCAGGCGTTCGTTCAAATCCTCGGTCATCACCGGCTTGACGAAATTGTCCGGCACCTTTTGCTGTTCCACCAGAACCAGGGTCGTCGAGGTGTAACGATTGGGAATCAGCAGAGAACCAAGGTAAGCCAGCAGCGGTGTCACCACTACCGGAATGACAATCCACCATAGCCGCCGCTTCAGCATCTCGATGTACTGCTCGAAGCTGAGTTCACGATCTCCGATCATTGACCTGCCTCGCCTAATTCTCCGTCACGTGAAGATACCAGGGCGTGAACCGCCAATCGATTCCTACCCCAGCCGAATGCCGCAAGTAGCTCTGCGCGCACAGTACGCCGGTGCAGAACGAATTGACCTCCTGCCGCTGGAAGTTGTACAGCAAATACAGCCCGGCATGGCGGCCCAGGCTGCGGCGAACCGTCGCCCCGGCGTAACCGGTATTGCTTAATTGACTGGCCGTACCCAGATAGGTTTGCAGCGGCGAATTCCTGGCGTATCCCGCCAGCACCGCACCCTCCCACCTGCGCGACAGCAAGCGCGACAGACTCGCTTGTGCCAATGTGGCTCGGGAAGCCGGGTACAGCCCTCCGCCCGACAGGATCGATTGCGAGCCCAGCAGCCCAAGCGTCGTCCGATGCCAGGCATACGTCATCACAAACTGCCCGTAGGGATAGAGATTGGTTAACTCCGCGCTTCCCGGAATAAAGGACTTCACCAGTTGTGATCCGGCGGCCAGTTGGAAGCTTAGCCGTCCCGTCGCCTGAAATCCGTAGCTGGCGCTGGCCGTCTGAACCTCGGTTTTGCTGTGGGTGTTGGTAGTGTTCAGGCTCGCATCCAGGAAGTCGATCCCCGTGTATCCGTACGCCAAAGCAAACTTGTTGTGCGGCGTCAGGGCGTAGTTGTAACCGACCGTGCCGTTCACTTGATTGCTGTTCACCACTCCGGTAGTGAAGAAATCCAGCAGCCCATAGGATGCTAGCGCGGTCAGCGAACTACGGCGCGTCAGTCCATAGTCCAGCTCGGCGACGCTGACGTTGCTCACCCGCGTGGCTTCCTGAGTCAGAACCGTCTGGTTCGGGATCAACACCGGTTTGGTGCCCACATTTCCAATGGAGAACGCCCAAGGTCCGGGATAGCCAAAGGGCGCTTCCGGAGAGTACGTCACCTGGTCCGAGAGGGTAAGCGCCGCGCGCTGGAAGCCGAACACCTGCGACGCCTTCAGGAATTGTGTGCTCTGCAAATCGCTCTCCTGGATGTACGAACCACCCCCGGCATACTGCATGACAAACGAGTTCCGTTTCCAACTGCGATTCAGCATTGCCGTGCCGTACAGATCGGTGTCCGCCTTCCAGGAACTGTCCGTTGTTGCGTTGCTGGGGTTGGAGTCCGCTCTTTCGTCAGCCTGGATGGAAGCAGTCACCACATTGCGGTCTCGTTCGGGCGTGCCCAGAGACAAATACTCGGCACCCGTCAGCGGCCGCGTATCGTCCAGGATCTTTCCTTGACCGGAAGCCGATTGGTCCTCACTCGACGGACTTCCCGGCTGGCTCGCCGCTGAATTAGCCTGCGCCCATGCCGGCCTCATCATCACTAGCACTATGAATGTCACCACTATTGAGACTGCCGAATTTCTTTTCATGTTCATGGCACCACAATCGTGTCACCGGGTTTGAGGACGATGTTTTGCTCCGGATTTTCTCCCTTGAGCACTTTACTGTAGTTAAACGGATACTTCACTTGTTTCCCGCCTTCCGTCCGCAACACGTACACCTTCTTGCCGTGGGCAAACTGTGTGAGACCGCCAGCATCGGAGATGGCCTGCAGTATGTTCATGTCGGGAAGCAGCGCGAATCCACCTGGGCGCACCACCTCTCCCAGCACATAAACCCGGCGGCTGTTGATGGCAGTCACGATAACGGTAACATGTGGGCCGGTCACAAACTTCTTCAGTTTTTCGGTAATCTGCGCCGATAACTCTACCGCGGTCAATCCGGCGGCTTGCACGTCATCCACCAGCGGAATTGAAATCTTTCCATCCGGCCTGACCGGAACCGCTCCCGACAGCTCCGGCTCTTTCCACACGCTGATCTGCAACATGTCATCCGGGCCAATGACATACCCGGGGTCATTGGTAGCGCTGACCGGTGCAGGGACCGTCTTCACTTCCGGCTGGTTCGTGGCCATAGGATGAACGGCCTTCGTCGCGGGTTGCGATTGCGCGCTCGCACCAGCCGCCACTCCTAGCGTGATGAAGAATGCGAAACCTAATGTGCACCGAGTCATTCTGGGGCTCCCAATATGCCAGTATCGTCCTGCCCGATGCCGGACTGCTTCAGCTTATAGAGCAGGGCTTTGTAGCTGATCTGCAGTTCCCGGGCTGCGCGCTTGCGGTTCCAGCGCGTGCGGTGCAGAGTGTTGAGAATCAGTTCGCGTTCTGCCGCCTGAGATGCCGCCCGGGCCGCTTGCTTCAACGAGACCACGCCATTCTTCTCCTGGCTCAGAACCTGCCAGCCGGAAGCGCGAATCGCAGCCTGAGCGATTTTTTCGTCGCCGATCGCGATCACCGTGCGCACCACGTTTTCCAGTTCGCGAATATTGCCCGGCCAGGCGTGCTCGCACAAGACCTGCAGCAGCCGTGGACTCAGTTCCGCGGGGCGGCCCAACAACGCTGAGTATCTGGCCGCAAAATATTGCGCCAGCCCGGCAATATCTTCTTTGCGTTGTCGAAGCGGCGGAACACAAAGACACACGCTGCTGATTCGATAGTAGAGTTCCTCGCGAAACCTCTTGCGGCGGACTTCTGGTTCGAGGTTGCGTTCGCTGGAAACAATCAACCGTGCGGTACTAGAACGCTGCGAGCTATTGCTCTCAAAAAACAACTGCAGGATCTTCGCTTGCTGCGCCGCGTCCAGGGCATCGACGCCATGCACATACACGGTTCCGCGCCGCCAGGCAATTTCGTCGCCCGCCTCGTCATTCCACTGCGGGTTCGCGCCTTGCATCGTTACAAAGGCCCCGGAGTGTTTTCGCGACAGCCGATGGATTTCTTCCGCCAGCGCCAGCTTGCCGGTTCCCGGCTCACCCACGATCAAAACCGGGACATCACTCTGTGCCAGACTCTCCACCACTCGAAGAACCTGTTCCATCGCTGGACTGACGCTCTGGAGAAATCGCTTCTCTCCGTTGGAAATCGCCGGCCATGATACGCCCGGAATAGCTGAGGTGAGCGCGTGCATAGGTCTATCTGTCCACCTGTGAAATGTCGAGGGGAGAACAGTGAGTATAGCACGGCAAGAACCACTCAAAATTCCGCCTTCATGACGCGGGAACTGCAAGAAAACGCCCGCTTATCAGATAGTTAGGCCCAACGACACAGGGAGCGAATGAGTTCAGCAACTCCCGCGCAAGGGAAAACATTTGCCCACTTTTCCCCGGCTGCACGAAGGCGGACTTCTCTCCATAGGTTCCATTAGTTTTCCACGTAATCCCATCGCCGGTAAGCCTTGCCGTGGTCCCCTAATTTGCAGTAGTTCGAACCCGACTTTGCAGAGAGGGTTGGCGGGGCACCACTATCGGACATAGATAGACCGGTATCCGATCGGGGGATTCTGAGTGTAACCGCGATGTTACGCCAATTGACAGTCTTCATCTTGGTTGGCGCAACCGAGCGTTAGCAGAAACCAGCAGCCCCAGGGCTTCGAGTCCAACGCCTTGAGCCGCCTCCGTGCGGTCCCGAAATTGTCCAACTGGTAAGCGGACGCGCTCGCCGGCGGCTCTATGGCTTCAGGCGGTAGCTATCGCCCAGTTTTCCCGCTGCCTGCAGGTGTTTTCGCGCCCTCACCAGTTCAGCGATCTGCCGGATATGTCCCAGATCGTGCATGGTCCACTCATGCAGCATTTGTTGCAGGGTGATTTCACCGGCCTCGTGGTGCCTCGCGCGGCGTTCCCCGGCGCTTCGCGGCAAGGTCCGCAGATACTCCACGTTGGTCTCGCGCTGCTCTTCAAAATGGTCGAAGGCATCTTCCGCATTGGCATTGCGGTACAACTCCAGGTACATCTGCGCATCATCCGGCTCGAACTCCGGCAGTTCCTCACTCACGAACCGGTCCACGCGGGTTCGATAGCACTGGCCCTCGGAATGGGAAAGATGCGCGAGCACTTCCGCTACCGAAAAGCGGTCGGGGGCGGGCTTCCATTCGGTATCTTCGACCGACAGGTCGCACATCAATCCGCGCAGGATCGCGGGGGTCGCTTCCAACTGGTCGAGGCAGTCTAATTCCAATGCTTGGGCCATGCGATTCGTCATACGATGTTCTCTCCGTCGTCTACATGCAGCGTATTGCCCACGACCCGCCCCGAGAATAGTAGCAGGTAGCCGACTAACCCTCCGAGCACGCCGACTGATGCGAGAATCTGCCAGAAACAGATTCTTCTTCGTCTCGTCATATCTCTCACGGCGCTCGATTTTGCAAGAATCCACGAGCGTCCAGTAGCAGTTAAATTATCTTGTAGTCGGATGGTTGACGTAAACAGGCGCGGCGCACCTTTGCGCCGTTTGTTCGCTCTTCAGCCATTACGCTCAAGAACCCTGTGACGGCCTGACAGTAGCGATCCCATCCGACAGCGTGGTGCGCAAGGTCAAGTCCTAGCTATCACGCCTAATTTGACCGATGAGTTACTCATCCCAGCACCCCCAAAAGGCCGCCTGTTTCGTTGGCCCTCAGCATTGTGCTCTACAATCTTGCCAGGAGATCTGGAAGTGAACCAGGCGTTTCCGCAGTCCATGACCGACGCAGGTTACGGCAGAACAAATGTCCCCATTCGTCCACTCCCTGCATGGCAATGGCTTGTTCTGCTGGCTCTGGGCATTTGGCTATACCACTCCATCCTGAGCAGCCTGGCGCACCAATGGTGGACCGATCAGAATTTTTCTCACGGCGTCTTTGTCCCGCTCTTCGTTGCCCTAATCGTTTGGCGAGATAGGCAGCGGCTGGCGCGCATCCCTCTGCGGCCCTCGTGGACCGGACTTCCGATCATCGTCGTGGCACTGGCTACACTGCTGGCGGGCGTGTTCGGAGCAGAACTGTTTCTCTCTCGTTCTTCTTTGATTCTGCTTGCCGGAGGATGCGTAATTCACTTCGCCGGTTGGCGCTATTTCCGCGCTCTGCTTCTTCCCTGGCTCTTCCTGTTTCTGATGATCCCTATTCCTGCCATCGTCTTCAACCAGATCACGCTTCCCTTGCAGTTTTTTGCCTCTGAAACGGCAGCGCAAATTCTCCGGTTGTTTGGCGTTCCCGTGCTGCGCGAGGGAAATGTGATCGTGCTGCCGCGCATGCCGCTGGAAGTGGCCGAGGCGTGCAGCGGAATCCGCTCGCTGATGTCGCTGGGGACGATGGCCATCATTTACGGATATTTTGCTGACTCATCAGTGTGGCGGCGAGTCGTGTTGGCCCTGATGGCAATTCCCGTCTCGGTGGCGGCGAATGCGCTGCGCATCGTTGGCACTGGTCTCACCGTGCAGTACTGGGACCCGGATAAGGCGCTGGGCTTCTTCCACGAATTTTCCGGATGGCTGATTTTCGTCGTGTCGTTGATCATGTTGTTCGCGCTGCATGCCCTGCTGCGCAAAGCAAGTCAGTGGCTGGGTGAGAGAACATGAAATCGTCAAGCAATCTGTGGCGCTTTTGGGTGGTTGCCTGCCTGCTGGCGGGTGCGGCCGCGCTGCTGCATGCGCGTCAGGCAGCGGAAATAGTGCCGCAGGGCTTGCCCCTGACTTCATTCCCTGGCCAAATCGGCGACTGGGAATCACAGGACCTCACCCTTTCCCCCGACATTTTAAGCGTGCTCGGCCCCGGCGACTTTCTTTCCCGTGTTTACAGCGCGCCCGGACAGCCGTACATCGATTTTTTTCTGGCGTACTTCCCCTCGCAGCGGGCCGGCGACACCATTCACTCGCCGAAAAACTGTCTGCCGGGTTCCGGCTGGACGCCGCTGGAATCTTCGCGCATCACCATCACCGGCGCGGATGGCACGACCATCCCCGCCAACCGTTACCTGATCGAAAAAGGCGCCGACCGCCAGTTGGTGATTTACTGGTACCAGGCCCACGGGCGGGCGGTGGCGAGTGAATACCTGGCCAAGTTCTACCTGGTTGCGGACTCGATCCGCATGAATCGCAGCGACGGCTCGCTGGTGCGCGTGGTCACCCAGATCCGCAGCGGTGAAGGTGAACCTTCCGCCGAAAAGCGGGCGGTCCGCTTTGTGCAGCAGATTATGCCAATGCTCAACCAATATGTTCCTTTGTAGGAAAACAGACGAATCGGGCAGGCATTCATAACATCGGAGTTGTCATGAAAATTTCTCGTTTCTCGGTGACTTGCTTGTTGCTTTCCTTGCTGTTCGCGCTGGCCGCTTGCAATCGCGACCCCAACGTCAAGAAACAGAAATATCTCGAGAGCGGCAACCGCTATTTTGATCAAGGCAAGTATCGCGAAGCGGCCATTCAGTTTCAAAACGCCGTCCAGGTGGACCCGCGTTTCGCGCAAGCCCATTACCGGCTGGCCAACACCTACTCAAAATTGCACATTTGGACCGAAGCCTACCGCGAACTGCAGCGCACCGTCGAACTCGATCCCAACAACCTGAAAGCGCAGTTTGATTTGGGTGGAATGCTGCTGGGGGCCAAAGCGTATGACCAGGTGCAGGCCGTCGCCAACAAGATTCTGCAAACGGACCCCAACCATGCCGACGGACATATCCTGCTGGCCGACCTGGCGCAGGTGCGCGGCAAACCCGATCTGGCGATCCAGGAAGTCCAAAAGGCCATCAGCCTTGATCCCAACCGGCCTCCCTATTACTTGCAACTGGGCGCCATGCAGGCTGGCGCCCGGCAGTATGACGCGGCGGAAGCCAGTCTGAAAAAAGCCCTCCAGATTGATCCCAAGTACACCGCTGGCATGGAGGGCCTCAGCATGCTCTACCAAAACCAGGGCCGTTGGCCGGAGGCGGAGCAGCAGATTCGCAACGCCATTGCAGTGGAACCGCGCAGCGTGGCACTGCGCATCACTCTAGCTCGCCTGTACTACGGGGAAGGCCGCAAAGCCGACGCTGAGCAGGTCATGGTGCAGGCCAAAAAAGATCTGGGCGACACTCCCGAAGGCTACCGCGTCTTGGCCGAATACTATTCCGCTCTGAGCGAAAACGACAAGGCTCTGGCCGAATACGCTTCCCTCTGCCAGGAGCACCCCAAAGACCTGGACATCAAAGAAGACTATATTCACCTGCTCTTGTCCAATAATCGCCTCGATGAAGCCAGCCGCCTCAACCAAGAGATTCTGAAATCTGATCCCAAGGATAGCGGCGCGCAGTTGATTCAAAGTCAGATCATGGTGCGCAAGGGTCAGTTTGCAGCCGCCATTCCGGTGTTGGAGGGAATTATCAAGGCGGAGTCCGACAACGCCGTAGCCCATTACGAGCTCGGCACCGCGCTGAATGCCACCGGAGACCTCGACCGCTCCGAGCAGGAATGGCGCGAAGCTGCCCGCCTGGCGCCGCAAATGGATGAGGCACAGCTTGCCCTGTCGCAGGTGGCCATTCGCAAGCACGATCTCGATCTTCTCGGCCAGGTGGCCGAGCAGTTGATGGCTAACAATCCCGCTAATCCACAAGCCTACGTTCTTCGCGCTCAGATGGAGAGCGAACGTAAGCAAACCGCCGCCGCGGAAGCCGATGTTAAGAAAGCCATCGAGGTCGCTCCCGACAGCCCGGCTGGTTACGTCGCCATGGCGAAGCTGCGCGCCAGCCAGAACAAGCTCGATGAGGCGCAAAAGTGCTTTGAGCAGGCCCTCAGCAAAGATCCCAACCAGTTGGACTCGATCCGTGGCTTGGTTGAGCTTTACATGAAGAGGAAGCAACCCGACAAGGCAATCGCCATGGTGCAAGCGCGTCTGGCTTCTGCCCCTGGCAACGACGCGCTCTACGCCTTGCTGGGAGCTCTCCAGGCCAATCTGCAGAAGTACCCGGACGCGGTAGCTTCCCTCGAAAAAGCCATCCAACTCAATCCCAGCAACACGTCCGCTTTCCTGATGCTCGAAAAAGTCCAGGTGTCGACTGGTTCAGTGGACCAGGCGCTGGCTACCTCTTACAACCTCATTCAGCAAAACCCGCAGAACCTCCAGGGTTACGTTTTGGCCGGTGACCTGGAGAACACCCGCGGCAATTGGCAGAAGGCTCAAGAACTGTATCAGAAGGCCCTGCAGATCCAGCCCGACTATCCTCCGGCCGCCAACAATCTTGCCTATCTTATGCTTGAGCACGGCGGCAACACCGACATGGCGCTTTCCCTGGCGCAAACCGCGCGTCGCGCCATGCCCGATTCGCCCATGGCGGCCGACACGCTGGCCTGGGCCTACTACCAGAAAGGCACCTATGGAATGGCATCCGACTTGTTGCAGGAAGCGCTGCTAAAAGATCCCGATGATGCTCTCCTCCACTATCACCTCGGCATGGTGTATCACAAGCAGAACAATCCGGCCCAGGCAAGAGTCCATTTGGAGCGTTCCCTAAAGATTGCACCCCACTCTGCGCAAGCTGATGAGATCCGCAAAGTGCTAAGCCAGCTTGGATGAGCAGGCAGCTACGTGCAGCGCTCCGTGTGTGCGTGAGAACTAGACTTTGGGCGAGACGGTGGAACGGAGTGAGCAAGTTCCAGCCCCGCAGGGGCGGCATAGGATAGCCCGGCACGTAAGTGCCGGGTGTGAGTGGAAAAATGGAACGAGTCCCGGAGGGACGACACAGGTTCTCACGCGCTGCGCCCAGTCCGCAGGCAGAGTTCCACATTGGGTACCGGTAGCACTGTCGAGCTACTTTCTTCCTCCGACGGGCTATGTGCGCCCGCCCGGCGATCATTCATACTCTTGCTAGTAAACAAAAAGGTACGGGACTTTTTACTCATGCCGACGGCGGCAAACTGTGCATAATATTTACAGCTCTTACCCAATCAACTGCGCCAATCCAGTCTATCTCATTTTTTTTCAGTGGCTTAGCGTCCTGATGTTTGGAACTCCAATTGCGTCTCCGGGAGACGTATGCTAGTGTCTTCCAAGGAGTTATTTTGAGCCACGAAGCGGGCGCTGGCCTCCGGAAGCGGCACGCGGTGCGCGGGAGACGCAGCAGTCGAGTTGTCTCCGCGGTCGCCATCTGCGCCCTGGTTGCCGTCAGCCTTTGGCTCCTGAAGCTCACCCTGAGCTCCCGCTATTCGCCTCCTGATGACCTTTCCTGGCTGTCCGGCTCCTGGGACACGAATGCGGAAACCAGCTCCGCACTGCAAGCTTTTGCTGGCGCGCAACGCACCGTCTATCCCTACTCGATCGTGCCGGGAGGAATCCAAAGCGGCGAAGAACTCCGCCGGGTCATTGAGCACGATCCCGTGGTCGCCGGCCATTACGCCGGCTTTGATTTTCGCCATGCTCGAGTCATCGAACTTGACCAGCCGAAGCTGTTTTATCTTTCCTACCGGATGGGTGACAAAGTCTTCTGGACGCACAAGCAACTTACGCTATTCAAAGGCGAGAAGCTGATCACCGACGGCAACATCACCGCCCGTACGCGCTGCGGCAATCAGGTTTCCGCGCTGCCACAAGCCGCCGTTTCCCCGGCGGAACCGCAGGTGGCCCAACTGGAACAGCCGGTCCCACCGGCCATTGCACTTCCGAATTCCCTGCCGGCTCCCTACCCGGAAATGCCGCCAGTCTCGGGCCCCGGTTCGCCCACGCCGCCAGGTGGCGGCCCGGTTCCTATCGGGATTCTCCCGCCCATCGCCAGTCCCCCAACTTGCGTGCCCCCGAAAAATGGCAAGCCCGGCAAACCAAAGCCGTGCCCTCCCGGCCCGCCTTCGCCTCCCGGTGTTCCCGAGCCCGGCACCATCCTGCTGTTTTCCTCCGGCCTCGCCGCGATTTACCTCCGCCTGCGCAAAACAGCCAAGGGATAGACCGATTTCAGGTTTTGGGCAGCGCAGCGCTTCAGCGCTGCGAATACGTTCTCTATCTTTTTTCTCGCGCGCTTTAGCGCCCGAGGCACTTCGTCCCATAGCCGGACACTTTCTCCGCAGCCTGCTCACTCGTGCCGGAGAGCGCCATAACGAACTCTGGCCCCATTGTGTGCCTGAGAATTCAGAATCCCGCGTCGTGGGCGGAGCGGACCTTGAGTTTCTTAGCCGCGGAGGGGCGAAAGAGAAGTCCTCACGCACACACTTCAGCGCTGGGGGCCAGCCCACCCCACAAACCCGAAAATGCCCGACCCAAGCTTGCTTGGGTGGGGTATTATGATCCCAAGGGTCGACGATGTTCTGTTCCGCTCCCCCTTAGACTTTGTCGAATCCCAATCTGGAGCTGCTGAGCCATGAGTCCCTACCGTCGGTTTGCCCCCATTTCCCGCGTCTGCTTGATTGCCGTAGTCATTCTGACCGTTGCCCTCCCCGCCTCCGCCGAGTGGAAGGAGAAAGTGCTCTACAGCTTTCAGGGTGGCACGGATGGTTCTGTACCGGCAGGCGGAGTCGTCTTTGACTCGGCTGGCAACCTGTACGGCGCAACTTCGGGCGGTGGCTCAGGCTCATGTACGGGGTGGTTTCCGTGTGGCACGGTGTTCGAGTTATCGCCACCTGCTCAGAAGGGCGGCAGTTGGACAGAGAGCGTGATTTACAACTTTCAGGGCTACCAATACGGCGATGGCTCCAGCCCCGGCGGCTTAGTCATCGACCAGGCGGGAAACCTGTACGGCTCAACCGGCTACGGCGGCACGGGAGACTGTGTGCTCCTTGGCAGCAAGGAAGGCTGCGGGACGGTGTACGAGCTGAGTCCGCCGCAGACCAAGGGCGGCGCGTGGACGGAGACGATCCTTTACAGCTTCCAGGGCGGCAATGACGGGTACGTGCCGGATGGCGACCTGGTATTCGACAAGGCAGGCAACCTTTACGGGGACGCGATATTCGGCGGAGGCAAGGGAACTACCTGCAATGCCCTCTATCAGTATTGCGGGACGGTGTTTGAGCTGAGTCCACCAAAACAGAAAGACGGCAAGTGGACGGAGAAAGTGCTGCACAGCTTCGCGGGCGGCAACGACGGAGCCACCCCCGACGGTGGCCTGGCCTTCGATAGCAAGGGTGCGATTTACGGGGCAACTTCAACCGGCGGTAACCAGGGGTGCAAGACTAACTATAGCGTCGGCTGTGGCACGGTCTTCAAGCTAGCTCCCCCAAGAACGAAGGGCCGGGCTTGGACAGAGGAACAACTGCACGTCTTCACCGGCGGCAGTGACGGCGCCGGCCCGAACGGCAGTTTAGTCCTCGATGCGAAGGGCGCGCTTTATGGGACGGCTGGCGGTGGAAACGGCATTGTGTTTCGACTAAGACCCGGAGGGAGCCACCAGTGGATCGAGGATGTGCTGTATGATTTCCAGAATTACCGTGACGGGTCCGGCCCCTACGGTTTGATCCCTGATCTGCAGGGCGGCTTCTACGGTACGGCGGGCAGCGGCGCTTACTACAGCGGCGTCCTCTTCCGAATGAAGGCACCAAAGCACAAAGGCGGACTGTGGACCTATGCCGTCCTTTACAGCTTCAAGGGCTCGCCGGACGGATGGGGACCCCTTGCAGTGGTCCTTCGCCAAACGAAAACCTTGTACGGCGCAACCCAATTCGGCGGCACGGGCCAAGCGTGCCAGGGAGGCTGCGGAACGGTCTTCGACGTCAGCCCCTAGCAGCCCCGCGAAAGTGGCCTACAGGAGGCTTATTAGAAAGGAATTCGGATTCAGGCATGGAGAGGAGAGAGTGTCATGAAAAGCCGGGTGGCGGGTGGCCCACTCAAGCCCGGTTTTGGCTTGAGTTGGGATATGCGGAATAAGGAGATAACGTGAGCTTCATATCACCGTTGCTAAGAGTCGCGCTCGCACTCTCGCTTCTTGCCCCGCGGGCTCTCCCCGCCTCGGCTGAGTGGAAGGAGAAAGTGCTCTACAGCTTCCAGGGCGGCAGCTCGGACGGCGCCACACCCGCCGGTGGCGTGGTTTTCGACCAACAAGGCAACTTGTACGGCGCAACTTCGGGCGGTGGCTCAGGCTCATGCACGGGGTGGTTTCCGTGCGGCACGGTGTTCGAGTTATCGCCACCTGCTCAGAAGGGCGGCAGTTGGACAGAGAGCGTGATTTACAACTTTCAGGGCTACCAATACGGCGATGGCTCCAGCCCCGGCGGCTTAGTCATCGACCAGGCGGGAAATTTGTACGGCAGCACCGGCTACGGCGGCACGGGAGACTGTGTGCTCCTTGGGAGTAAGGAAGGCTGCGGGACAGTGTTTGAGCTGAGTCCGCCGCAGACCAAGGGCGGCGCGTGGACGGAGACGGTGCTTTACAGCTTCCAGGGCGGCAACGACGGGTACGTGCCGGATGGCGACCTGGTATTCGACAAGGCGGGCAACCTTTACGGGGCCACGATATTCGGTGGAGGCAAGGGAACTACCTGCAACGCCCTCTATCAGTATTGCGGGACGGTGTTTGAGCTAAGGCCACCAAAACAGAAAGGCGGCAAGTGGACGGAAAAGGTCCTGCACAGTTTCGCAGGCGGTGCGGACGGAGCCACCCCCAACGGTGGATTGGTTTTTGACACCAAAGGTGCGATTTACGGGGCAACCTCAACCGGCGGCGACCAGGGGTGCAAGACTAACTATAGCCTTGGCTGTGGCACGGTCTTTAAGCTAGCTCCCCCAAAGACAAAGGGCGGAGCCTGGGGAGAAAAACAACTCCATATCTTCACAGACGGGAACGACGGCGCTGGCCCCAACGGTGGATTGATCTTCGATGCTAAGGGGTCGCTGTATGGCACGGGCGGGGGTGGGGGAAGCGGAAACGGCCTAGGTGTCGTTTTCCAGCTGACGGAGTCAAAGCAGAACGGACGATGGAACGAGAGCGTACTGTACAGTTTTCAAGGCCGTAATGACGGCAGGAACCCTCAGGGCCCCGTAACCTTCGACTCGGCCGGAGCGCTCTTCGGAACAGCTGGCGCTGGACGGGATTACGGCGTATTTTTCAGACTGAAGCCTTCGCGCAAGAGATGGGCGTACGGCGTTCTTTACAACTTTCGTGGCGCCCCGGACGGAAACTATCCGGTATCCGCGCTGATCAAGGACAAGGCGGGAAACTTCTATAGCACTACACCAACGGGTGGCACCGGTCAGGCATGTCAAGGGGGTTGCGGCACCGTGTTTGAGATCAGCCCCCAAAACGTCCAATAACTTGGATGGCAGTTCATCCGAAGCGGTCTTTGATTTCAGGAACTAGGAGAGAGGGTTATGACGAATGCAGCGCGGTTGTCACGGACTTTGTTTACGGCGGCGGTCGTTTCTGCCTGTTTGTGTTCCTTTTCGATATCCTCAGCAGCTCAGGCGGCCCAAGGCAATAATGCGGTTTACGACTCAAACGGGAATTGCACATCCTCTTCCTGTGGGTTTTCCGGGGCCTTCATCGACGCCAGCATGTTTCTTAATCCCGTCACGCAAGGAAAAGACTTCTGCGATACGATCAACGGCATCTTGAGAAGCAAGTTCGGCAATACTTACCCGTCCGCCGGGGCGGTCATTGACGCTCGCGGAATCAGTGGCTCTGCCCTGACGTGCACCATAGGCAGCCCGTGGTCGGAGAATGGGGTTTACGTCAACAAGCCTTCGGTCATTCTGCTGCCCGCTGGCACGATCACCACGTCCATTGCCTGGGTTTTGCCCGCCAACACCAAGCTCATCGGAACTGCCAAAGGCAACCCTAGCCTCGGCACCAACAACTATATCTTGGAGACCACGATTCAGCCTTCCACCAGCTTTAGCGGGGCCGTGGTCGAGTTCGGCGACAGCGCGCATTGTCCGTCATCCGGCTGCCAGGGAATCTCTGTGGAGGGGGCTGGCCCACCCCACCAGTTCGAGGGTGCCCCACCCAAGCTTGCTTGGGTGGGTCAGTTGGGTTCTCGCCGGTGATCTCCGCCCTTGACAACACCTCCCCCACCTCATCACAATATGCTTATAGATATTCCAGTTCTTTGACAATTAGCACGTCCGACGAGCAAGCGCCGCTCCGCCGCGCCCGCCTCATCCGCGTGCACGCGCGAGCCGACAGGCGTAAGCGCCCCGGCGCGACCCAGGACTGACGACTGAAGACTGAGCACTAAATCCTTTGCTTTCTAGATTCTGCCTCCAACCCCTTTGCCATCTAGATTTTAGCGAGAAAATCGCCGTAACGGCAATAATTACCAAGGCTAACCAAAATGAGGATTTAGTTGGTAAAACGCTTGACTTTGCCGCCGAAGGCTAGCCAAAGTCAATACCAACTCCCATCATGGGAGTCTCTACCTGTTTACGATCCCCAGAACATGAGAACATTACGGAGTGGGCCGACTCATTTTGCAACGGCGCATATCCGCTTGACCGTTTGGCTGCGGCGCTGTTTGTGAATTGCCCGAATCCAAAGGGAAGATTGATGGCTCTGTTCAGTGCTTATTTCGACGCTTCTGGGACTCCTGACCAGCCCTTCTTAGTGATGGCGGGATACATAGCAAGTTACATTCAGTGGCGAGTGTTTGAATCCCACTGGAAGCAGATACATGAGGAATACGATCTAAAGATTCCTTTTCACATGGCAGATTTTGTAGAGGCTCGCAGAAATCCTGCCAGATACGCACTACAGCGCGGTGCTCGCGCTGATTACGTAGAAATAGTCAAAGATTCAGGGAAAGCGGAAAGGTTTCTTCAGCGATTGTGCATGGCCCAAGCAACTGTAGTTAATTGCGGGATTACATGCATGGTGCCGATGAACATCTATAACGAGGTAAGCTCCCTATTGAATCTGCGTGAAGTCATTCCCCCTTACGCACTCGCCGCTCGTATGTGCATCGCCAAGGTTCATAAGTGGGAGGAGTACTTTGGTATAAGCGAGCCTGTTCAGTGCATTTTCGAGTTGGGTGATCTTGAGCAAGCGAAGTTTACAGAGTTGATGAGAAGCGAGGGATCGGAAGCGCCGATTTACAGAAGAAAAGAAGACTATGCGGGACTCCAAGCGGCAGATCACTACGCATGGGAGCAGTTCTATTTTCGCAAGAAAGAGCGCACTGGTGGCTATATTCCCGATACAGCGCTTTCTGTACTGGTGACCGCAATTCCGTATCTCAATGTCGAGCCTACAATCGGAACACTCATCGACCTTTGCCATGCGAAAGGAATTGATCCGGCAACTGGAATTAGGAAATAGAACAAGCCCGGAGGTGGCATCGGCCCTAAGATGTTTCTATTTCTAGTTCGCGTCATTCGTTGCCGCCACATAGCAGACAGCGGCGTCGGGGGCTTTTGGCAATGGCTTGTGAACGCAAGATATTCCGACTACTGGTGATCCGTCTACATCGGCAGGAATGGACTTCAGGTCTGTGATGCCAACCGGGGTAATGAAAATGTGCGTTGAGGTGGTGGACTTGGCTTTTATAGCGGGCGCATGGAACAGGCTTGCGCCCAATAGCAGTCCGGCCACTAAAGGCAGTACGGTTTTCATGTTGCGTTCTCCTTTGCGGAAATAGAAAAGCCCGAATGCCAGCTCGGGCCATGTGACACGCTCAAGCGCATATTAGCGCAGGAGCGGTCTTATGTCTATTCCTAAGCGTCGTGATCTCCCACCTTCTTCCCGTATTTCAAAAGTTCAGCATAAGCCTCGGCTTGATCGTAGGGGGGCTGGCCCACCCCACCAGTTCGAGGGTGCCCCACCCAAGCTTGCTTGGGTGGGTCAGTTGGGTTCTCGCCGGTGATCTCCGCCCTTGACAACACCTCCCCCACCTCATCACAATA
>Ga0326727_10000988_pt1 | contig 110723 bp, 114 predicted proteins | sample MB2enrmetagenome_FD_207643 | JGI IMG/M metagenome (GOLD analysis project Ga0326727, IMG submission 207643) | Lab enriched peat soil microbial communities from McLean, Ithaca, NY, United States - MB29MY | ecosystem: Environmental > Terrestrial > Soil > Wetlands > Peat | place: USA: New York...
CTCCAAATTTATCAACCACCCGTTAACTTATCAGAACCATAGACAGATTAATTTATATAGAAGTTTAATTCCATCTTTTACAGCATCAGAGGAATACGTATGTTAGCTGGTCAACCAATTATCATTTTAAAAGACAACGTAGAGCGAAATTATGGGAGGGAAGCCCAGCGCTCGAATATTATGGCGGCTAAGGCAATCGCCGGCGCCGTCAGGACGACCCTTGGTCCCCGGGGAATGGACAAGATGCTGGTCGGTTCAACCGGTGATATCGTGATCACCAACGACGGAGCAACCATCCTTGGGGAGATAAAGGTCCAGCATCCCGGTGCCAAGATGGTAATCGAGGTCGCAAAGACGCAGGACGATCAAGTTGGCGACGGTACCACGACTGCTGTCGTCATTGTCGGTGCACTGATGGAACGGGCGGAAGGCCTGCTGGAACAGGGGATCCACCCGACCGTGATCGCCCAGGGTTACCGCATGGGAATGGAGAGGGCGCTTGAGATTGCCGACTTCCTTTCGTTCAAAGTCGAGCCGACGGACAAAAAGACGCTCCTCAGGATCGCCGATACCGCGATTACGGGCAAATCCATCGAGTCGGTGAAAGGCAAGCTCGACGGGATTATCGTGGACGCGGTGATGGCCATCTCGGAAAAGACTGACGGGAAATACATCGCCGATGAAGACGATGTGATGATCAAGAAGCAGAAAGGGCATGCGATGGATGATGCCGAGCTGATCCGCGGGGTCGTGATCGACAAAAAACGGGTGAACGAAGGCATGCCCCGCAAGATTGTAAAAGCGAAGGTTGCCCTGATTTCGACACCGATGGAGATCACCAAGACGCAGGTAAAAGCAAAGATCAAGATCTCGGCTGCCGAACAGATAGCCGCCTTTGGCGAGCAGGAACGCGATACCCTCAAAAAACTTGCTGACGCGGTTATCAATACGGGCGCAAACGTGCTCCTCTGTCAGAAGGGCATTGCAGATCCCGTCCAGTTCTTCCTTGCCAAATCCGGAGTCCTTGCTGTCGAGGACGTGCCGGAAAAGGACATGAAATATGCTGCCCGCGCCCTGCACGCAAGTATCGTGACCAAGCCCGAAGACCTGACCGAAAAAGACCTCGGACATGCCGATCTGGTTGAGGAAGACAACGATATCGATATCGTGAGGATCTCCGGCTGCAAGAACCCCAAGACGATCACGATCCTCCTCCGCGGTTCCACCGATTACCTCCTGGACGAGCTGGAGCGTGCGGTCGTCGACGGTACCAGCGTGGTGAGGGATGCCATCGAGGACGGGACATACGTGGTCGGTGGCGGAGCGATCGAGACTGAACTTTTAATGAAGATCCGGGACTATGCGGAGACGGTTGGCGGGCGCGTCCAGCTGGCCATCGAGGCGTATGCATCCGCATACGAATCGATCCCCCGTACGCTTGCGGAAAACTCCGGTTACAGCCCGATCGATAAGCTGGTTGAGCTCAAGAATGCCCATGCAAAGGGCAAGAAAACGGCTGGGCTGAACGTATACACCGGCAATGTGATCGATATGCTCGCGGAAGGCGTTCTCGAGCCCCTGCGCTCCAAGCGCCAGTCGATCCAGAGTGCATCGGAGACTGCAGTCATGCTTGTCCGCGTTGACGACATGATGATCACACAGCAGAAGAAACCCGAGGGACACGCCCCGGCTGCCTGAGTAACAGCAACAACTGAATATCACGATATTTTTTACCGGATTTTCTCGCAAGTGCCCCGCAAAACCCTCGGGCAGGTATCCTGCCGTAACCTCACCGGGAGCACATTCATCAGATAACTATTAGTGGCATTGGCAAGAAAATAGCTGAACCGGATGCCGAGGTAGTCTAGCCCGGGAAGGCGGTAGCCTCGAAAGCTACTGGCGCTTCGCGCCTCGGGAGTTCAAATCTCCCCCTCGGCGTACTGGAGAAAATCGGGCGAACCGTCAGATAAAAAGGTAAAAAGAGCGGATTAAAGGCTTTAATTCATATTAAAATAATAATGCTACGTTTTTTTATCATTTTCAGGATTAGAAGAATTTAAATAGAGCCTCTGCTAATTATAGCATGCTCAGGCTCTGATGGGCCGGTGCATGTCTGGTGAATTTATACAGGACAGCGCAGCTGCCCGTCGGTGATGTGGTGAACATTATGTTCAGGATCAGGAGAAACAAGCCCGCAGTTTCGGCCGATGCCCGCCCCTTCCGGACGGTGCGGAGGTTGAATATCAACCGGACCTACACTCCCCTGAAAATCGGGGTGGTAGTCGGTTATATTCTTCTCGGGATGTTGTCGGCGTCCACATCCATGTTTGGCATCATTGTGGGCGCGCTGCTCCGGATCGCCGGATATTGATCCCGCGGACAATTTTTCTTTTTGCCGCCGGCACTCATATTCAGGAAAACAGCAGGGCGGCGGAGATCCCGTGGACGACTGCGGAGGCAAGCGAGAAGACTGCAAGCCGTGAGTTCCACGTGAACGGTATCAGCCTGATCCGGCGTTTATCCAAGATAACAAAGAGTGAGGTGTGGATAGATCTGCAAAGGGCGATGGTCCCGGGATAGATTAACAGCGGGGTCCAAACGCCGGGTAATATGAGATCTCATGCAGTATGGCCTATGTCACCACGACCGTGCCCTGCATGCCCGGGTTGATCGAACTGGTATAGTTGTAGACACCGGGCGTGAAAATTTTCACGCTGAACCCCTGGTTCCAGGAGAGGGGAGCCGAACTGACAAGCCCGGAATCCTTTGCAAATGTAACCGTATGTACGACGTGATCCCTGTTTACCCACCGGACGGTCTCGCCGGCTTTGATGGTGATACTCGCGGGGTCAAATGCAGAGTTCTGGATCGCGACCGTGTTGGCCGATACCGAGGGAGTCAACGTTGCCGGTAATGCCGTACTCTTCGTCTCCGACAAAACCGGTGCCGCAGTGGGTGCCTGCCCGGCGGGTTGGATGCACCCGCAAAGTGCCGGCAGGAGCATGATGAAAACGAGAACGACAAGGGTTCTGCTCATAGGTGGTGGTCTTATTTTTTTTATCATGGTGATCTATCACGCAGGGGGAACAAGCACTTTTCCCCGCTTACGACAACTAAGGGGATCAATCCTGCACCGCGTTTTCTGCCGGCATATCCCTCGCCGGACCTGCTCGCGTATCATGCTCCCGGATCACGGTGACCGATGCCGTATGCATGACCTCTTGAAATTCCTCCACGAAGTAATAATCAGCGATCACCATCTCCCTGATACAGTCTTGGGGGAGGACTTGCCCGAACTTCCAAAGTTCGGGTGAGAGCGGGGGAAGGATCTCCCCCGCCATATCCGGTGTGTACGACCGGATCTCCCGGATCGCTCCCGCAACCCGGTCAAGAGCGCCCTCTTTTCCGGCCCGCTGCACAGTGACCGCGAAATCACCGTACCGTACCCGGACGTTGCTGCCCAGCCGTTCTTCGAGCAGCAGGGCGAGGACATGGTTGAACCGGCTGCCATGAAACGAATAGACCGTCACGTCAGTCCCGTGGGTGCCCGGCTGCTCCTGCACACAGATATCGAAGATGGCTATGCCCGCCGGGAGGTGCCGGAATACACCCGTGAGGATCTCCTGTTCACGCATGCCGAGGGGAAGGGATGTGGCCCCTCTGGCAACAATCTGCCTCACAGTCCGGCAGACAAGGGATGAAGAACCGGATTCTGCGCCACCCCAGAAGACGCGGATCCGGTCCCCCCTGTCCGGGACAACGACCACGACGTTATGGCCCTCGTCACATTTGACCATCGACCAGCTCCGTCCGCCAAGTGTAAAGCTCCCGGCATTCCGGCTTTTGACGAAACGCGCGTCAAGTGTTCCCACCACTTCCCCGTCAGGAGTCACTGCACGGTACTCGCCCCTCCCGCTGATCACGGAATAGAGATCCTTCCAGTTAGACCGTCCGAAGACCTGTTCGGCCCGGGTCCCCAGCATAAGCATCTCGCCATCGGACGTGAGGTAGCCCTCCGCGATCAGGTGGGAGAGGATCCGGTTCACAGCACCGGGAGATATCCTGGCAAAGACCGGGAGCGAGAGCACTTCACAGGCGATCGTTTTTCTGCTGGAACGGGACGAACGGAGTAAGAGGAGGAATACCTGCTGGGCTAGCACGTCATAGGGTTTTTTGGGTGGCATGAGGTGCTCGACCTCTTTTTTTATGGCGCATTCGATCACGGCGCAGCTGCAGAGGAGTTCGCACGGGCTGTTGAGAATCCATGCGAAAAACGCGGATTTCCCCCTTCGCCCGCTCCGCCCCATCCGCTGCAGGAACGATGAGACCGACCCGGGCGGCCCGACCTGCACCACGACGTCAAGGTTGCCGATGTCGATCCCCAGTTCAAGCGTGCTCGTGCAGACGATGCAGGCCCCTCCCTCGCTGTTGAATGCCTCTTCCGCGGCTTTCTTTATTGCCGGCGAGAGGGAGGAGTGGTGGATGTGCAGGTTCCGGACCCGCCCGGACACGGCTTTTACGGTCTTCTCCGCCTCGCTCCGGCTGTTCACAAAGACCAGCGCCTTTTTCCCATGGACAATCCGTACCAGCGCATCGATCCGCTGTGCCTCGCCGTCCTCTACAACGAACTGGAACTGTTTTGCTTTTGCCGGCGCGGGCACCGTCACGAGCCGTTTTTTTCGCCGGTCATCCGAGAGCCACGAGAGGATCTCACCGGGGTTGCCGACCGTCGCAGAAAGCCCGATCCGCTGGAGGGAGGAACTGGTGATCCGGTCGAGCCGGTCGAGCAGGATCTTCAGGTGGACCCCCCGCTCGGACTCCACGAACGCATGGAGCTCGTCGACAATGACGTACCGGAGGTTGCCCAGTTCCTTCGAGAGGTTCTTCTCCAGCAGGAGCACCTCGAGCGATTCGGGCGTGATCATCAGGAAGTGCGGGGCCTCCCCGTCTTTCCAGCCACGCTCCCCTCTCGGGACATCCCCGTGCCACTTCATCACGGACAATCCTGTCGGCACGCAGAATGCACGAAACCGCTCCTCCTGATCATTGATAAGGGCCTTTAATGGGGAGAGGCAGAGACAGGACACGCCTTTGCGGCCGTTTTTCAGGATATCGTCCATCACCGGGATCAGGGCCGCCTCGGATTTTCCCCCGGCAGTCGGTGCGATGACCAGTACGTCATCTCCCTGAGTTACCGCCCTGTATGCATGCTCCTGCACATCCCGCAGTTCGGTCCAGCCCAGCCGCTGGGAGAGTACGTTCTGGAGCGATTCATGCAGGACAGGAAATACCGATGGCCCGTTCGTGTACATGCATTGTGCCGGTCATCTTATGGTCTTTCCGGGACGGCCCGCCGCCAATCCATGAACTGCACCGGCAGGGAATATACCTCCATTTTCACGATCTGCCTATCTGCTGCATACGATGGATCCGTCCCTGCCATATGCAATTTTCCGTCGCACATCACCGGCTGCCATATTTGCCGCCAGCAGGTACGAACCTTTTTTTGGTTATACGGTGGAGAAATAACCATGGAACTCGCACAGAAAAAGTGCACAACCTACCGGCCCGGGTCTCCCCCGATCACGAGAAAGGATACCTTCGAACTGCTCAAGGAAGTGCCCGGCTGGTCGCTCCAGAACGGGCACCTCACCCGGCTCTTCACCTTTGGCGACAGCGGGAAGTCCATCGCGTTCATCAGCGATGTCCTTACACTTTCAACCGGGGAGGGTCATATCCCGGACTTATCGCTGAGAGAGGGAAAATTTGTCGAGGTCGGTTACTATACCTACCCGGCAGGCGGCCTGACGCTCAACGATTTCATCATGGCGGCAAAGATCAACGAGAGGAGCGGGGACGAATAAATCCTGCAGTCCTGGATTTTGAACTATTTCGATATCGCATTTCCCATAACTACTGCTTCCCGCCTGATGTTCTTTTCCGGATTCCATGAGGCATACCGGCTTGAGGTCATTTTCCTGAAATACGTAAGCCGCCCGCTTCCTCCTGCATCAAAGGCTTTGGAACATAAGGCTGCTGCTGGCAGTCTTCGGGAACGGTTCAGCGGTCGCGGTTATAACCGTAATCGGCCGGTTGGAGACCGGTAACGATCGAGCTGGTTAACGGTGCATTTTGGTTATCAGGTCCCCACATCCCGCTCCGGAATGCGATGACCCGTGATGCTGATGCGCGAGGGCCTTCAACGGTATCCGCGTCCGGCCCGTTCGCGGATAGAGATCATCGGCCGAAAAGCTGGTGTTGGAGCCGCCATTGTATTTAAACCAGTACATTATACGATGGCAGATGTAAATAACGGTAAAATTTAAAAAAGGCAGGAACCCGTCTTACACCAGCGGGTTTGGCTGCTCGCCGGTGAGTGCCGGGAGTTTCGTAGGTTTGATCAGCACCTGTTCGTCTGTCTGGCGGATCTTCTCGATGATCATCTCTTTTCCTTTCCGTGTTACTGCAAAGACCGGCACGGACACACCGGCCTGGACAAGTGCCTTCGCACCGGCAGCCTCCCGGATAGTCTTTGAGGCACAGGACGTCACCAGATCGGAATCTGCGACAAGCGATTCTGCCTCCTCCCGCGAAAGACCGGTGACATGCACCGCAAAGATCATGGTATCGGGATGGATCCTGCGGATCGCCGCTGCCGTCCCGGGCTGGGCGACCGTGACTGCGATCCTGCAGAAGCCTTCTTTATTCGCGAGTGCGACACCGGCCACCTGATCTATCGTCGCATGTTCACGGTCGAGGACGATGCCGCCGCCCTGTTCAATCCGGTCCATGACCGGCGGATACGGGGATGTCCGGACAAGCCCGGACATCCTGCCCCCGATGCCCTGCACCATTGCAGGTGTCGTCACGACGACGGTCCCGACACCGTCGCACGCGATGACAACCGCATCGATGAGGTGGGCCCGGAGACCGAAACTGAGGATCTCCGAAGCCCCGAAACCGACGAACTCCCGGTTGTCCAGCACCTCGCGTTCCGGTGTGCACATGCCAAACGCCTTGATCCGGTGCTCGATGTTTGCCCTGACGGACTCTTTTTTGATATCGGGTACCGGGTACGCGAACCGTTTTGCAAGCGGGCAGTCGGTGATCGCTGCCTCGCCAACTTTCACGACACGCCCGTTCCGGATAACGATCCGGGATCTGCCCATCGCTTCGATGATATGTTCGTCCTTATCTGGATCTGAGGTTGCGACCATGGTTGACTCTTCAATAATATTGCATGTGCAATGACAAGTATGTAATTGTTCAGGAAACCGGCATCAAATTCGCCCGGCACCGGCTGTGGAGGTTGCGGCTGGTATTGTTTTTGACTCCATTTTCCTGCGATCTTCCTGTGAAAATAAGAAAATAATTCAATCCTGCCGGAAATTCCGGATCACTTTATCCCGGATCGCCTCCCTGGGGTAGGCGCCGATGATCCGGTCCACCAGCTTCCCGTGCGAGAAAAAGACGATATTGGGGATGGCGGAGATGGAGAGCTGCATCGCCAGCTGCTGGTTTTCGTCAGTGTTGCACTTGCCGAACGTGACCCTGCCGGCAAATTCCTGCGCAAGTTCCTCGATGGCGGGAGAGACCCGCCGGCAGGGCCCGCACCACTCCGCCCAGAAGTCGATCACGAGCGCCGGGTGCTGCTGTAAAATTTCGGTAATCTGCCGCTGGCTGATCGTGATCACGCCACCGGCGGTTCCTGCGTGTCCCTTCCTCTCCTTCAGCTCCTGTATCCTCTTTTCGCGTATTCTGGCGAGCTCATCATCGTCCATGCTCTTTTTATATGCCCATCCTGCTAATTTAATGTAGCGAACGAATGACACCGGCTGACGAGACACGAGGGATCTGCGGGGTAAGTGGATAAAGTATATCAGCGCATGCCGACAATAGTATTACCCTGACTGTGGGAGCGAGGTAGGGTAGTCAGGATATCCCGACGGGCTCATAACCCGTAGATCGATGGTTCAAATCCATCCCTCGCTATTTTTGCGATCTGTTTTTCAAAGAGAAGGTATTTTGACAGGGTTCTCCATAGTAACGGATTAATGACGGATTTTTTTTTGAAGCCAGCCCCGGAATTGCAGGACGACGGCGGCATATCATGCGTATATACCGGAACCCGTTGACACTCGTGGAAGATCCCGGGCAGGAAGTATGGCAGGGAACTCATGGCACTGACCCCCCAATTTTCCTTGTCTGAAAAAACCTGCAGCCAGATGCTGTTCACCAACCCTGTAACCTGTACTGGTCTGCTCCTGGGATTTGTCAGGACGGGAAAAACGGCCGCACGGCACTATCACCACAAATATATACTTTCGGCAGATACTCCTCTTTTGCCCATCGGGGACTACTACCGGATGGACGGTTCAGGGAGGAATTAACGACGGATACCTTCACCCTCACGATTGTTGCGATAATTCTGATTGTCATTGTTGTGCTTCTGGCCATGGCGATACGGATTGCCAACCAGTGGGAACGGATGGTGGTCCTTTTCCTCGGGAGATTCGTCGGCATCAGGGGCCCCGGAGTGTTCTTTATTATCCCGTTTTTCAACCGGGTCGCGTACCTGATCGATATCCGGGTTGTCACGACATCATTCAATGCCGAACAGACCCTGACAAAGGATACGGTTCCCGTCAACGTTGATGCAGTACTGTTCTGGCAGGTGATCGACGTGGAAAAAGCCGCGCTCGAAGTCATGAATTACAGGGAGGCGGTATTCCTCGCATCGCAGACGGCTCTCCGGGACGTTATCGGTAAAACGTTCCTTTCCGAGATGCTCACGGGCAGAGAAGCGATCGATATCGAGCTCCAGAAAACGATCGAAGGCCGGATCAAGGGCTGGGGCATCAAAGTGCTCTCTGTCGAGATCCGGGACGTGGTCATCCCGAGCGCTCTCCAGGATGCGATGTCCATGCAGGCACAGGCGGAACGGGAGCGGCAGGCCCGTGTTATTCTCGGGGATTCCGAACGGCAGATCGCCGAGAAGTTTGAGCAGGCCGCAAAGACGTATATCAATAATCCGACGGCCCTGCACCTTCGGGCGATGAACATGCTCTACGACGGATTGAAGGCAAATGCAACGATTGTCATCGTCCCGTCAACTGCTCTCCAGACCATGACGCTTGGGGATATGACGGGGACCATCGCGCTTGCAAAAACGATAACGAAAGAGCGGGAATCGCAAACGGCTCACGAGCAGAAAACGCCAGAGTAATTTTTGTTTATAAGCGTACGCGGATTTTCAGGAATTTCTGCGATGAAAACTTTTTTCCGGATTTATTTTAAAACCCGGTCATCCGCTCTGCAAAAGAAAGAATTAATTACGGAACCTCAGGTCAATTATATCATGAAATTTGTCATGGGTTGGCTGGCAGCGTGAAAGCGGGGGCCCAAACGGTCACCGGCGCGGTCCGGTCCGGCACCACGGATATCCTCTTCACTGTTGTATACCAAAAACGACGCAGGAACTTCGCCATCGAGGTTCATCCCGATAAATCGGTAACCGTAAAAGCCCCGCTGAGGGCGTCCCGGGCCCGGATCCGGGATCTGGTCGAGCAGAAAGCCCCGTGGATCGAGAAGAAGATCGCCTGGTTCGACACGATCCGTCAGTTCACCGCCCCAAAAGATTATGTGGACGGGGAGATCTTCCTCTACCTTGGCAGGCAGTACCGTCTTGCCGTGCATGACGGCGATGGATCACCCCGGGTCACGTTGCAGGGCGGTTATATCGATGTGTCTGTACCGTATGGCGCTGACGACCGGCACTGCCGGCAGTTCGTGAAGACTGCGCTCCTTGAATGGTACCGGGCCAGCACATTCCAGCAGATCGGGGGGATGGTGGAATGGTTTGCACTCCGGTTGGACATCCCCGTACCTCCGTTCAAGGTGAAACGGATGAACCGGCGCTGGGGAAGCTGCGGGTACAGGAACAGTCTCAATTTCAATATAGCCCTGATCATGGCGCCCATCGGCCAGATCGAGTATGTCGTCGCCCATGAGCTCTGCCACATCCGGCACAAGAATCATTCATCGCGGTTCTGGAGCCACCTGCGTGAGCTGATGCCCGACTACGAAATCCGGCAGGAAGCGTTGCGAAACGACGGCTGGAAGTACGTGCTGTGAAGACGAGTGGCGATCCGTTGCAAATGCATGGCGCTCGCGCAGGTGGATCAATTGACATAAGGTGCCCGAATTTCTCCAGGCCCGGAAAACTTTTTTTTTGGAATTTCTGAAATTCTCCAATTCTTTTCGGGCTGGAATTTTCTTTTTGGGCTCTATAGAGATTAGCAGAAAACCCATTTGACGCTCTTGGGGGCTTTTGCAAGTGTTTGCCTCCGCCCCCGCCGCTATGGCATCCCCCATATAGCGATAATACCTAAGAAAGTAATACGCACATTATCGTGAACGCTGCCGGAGCGGTCAGGAGGATAGGCATCGTCCAATTCGTCAACATGTGTTTTATAATTTATTAAAAAACAGGGTTTCCTACAGGACATTTTTTGAATTTTTTTTTCCTTCTTTAGAAGATCTAATTTTCCAAGATCAACACCTGCTGCCGAACTATTTTACGTTAATTTTGCTGATGCCTGCCAGTATGCGATAGCAAAATGATACCGGATTTATGTTGTGACCATAGATCGGTACTCTGATCGCACGAAAGATGAAAGAGTCGTACCGGAGATTCTCTTCTAATGACGGCCGGAGAGATCCATCAAAAAATTTGTCCCTAAGACGACGTCCCCGCCTCAAACGACTCAAGCCTGGACTGGTAGGTCTGGTCGACAAAGTCGACCTGCCGGGGCTGGGCGGTCTCACCATCAATAGAGAGCGGGTAGCACCCGGTGAGGCAGCCGGTGCAGAGGTCATCATGGTCGAACCCGATCGCCCTGATCAGGGCCTCAAGCGAGATGTGGTGGAGGGTGGTGGCGGTGATGCTGTGCCGGACCTCGTCCTCAACCTTGTCGCTGGCGATCAGCTCCTGCCGGGTGGGCATGTCCACTCCGAGATAGCACGGAGATTTGATCGCCGGCGACCCGATCCGCATATGCACTTCACGTGCCCCCGCCTCCCGCATCATGTCGATGATCCGCTTCGAGGTCGTACCCCGCACGATGCTGTCATCGACCAGCACGACGGACTTATCTTTTAAGTGCGCCGGGATCGGGTTGAGTTTGATCCGGACTGCTCTCTCCCGTTCCCGCTGGCTGGGCATGATAAATGTTCTGCCCGTATACCGGTTCTTCATCAGGCTCTCAACAAACGGGATCTTCGACCGTTCGGCATAGCCAATCGCATATGCCGTTCCGGAGTCGGGCACTGAACAGACTGAGTCCGCCTTTACCGGCGCCTCCTCGTGGAGCTTCTGGCCGATCGTCCGGCGGACATCATAGACCAGCACGCCATCGATGACGGCATCTGCCCGGGCGAAATAGATGTACTCAAAGATACAGTGCGCACGCCTGCCGGCGACCGCGATCTGCATGCACCGGATCCCCATTCCATCCATCCGTATCAGTTCGCCGGGCTTCACGTCACGGAGGAACTTCCCGCCCAGCGCATCGACCGCCACGCTCTCCGATGCGACTATGTAGCCGTTCTCAAGCCTGCCAAGGCAGAACGGCTTGATCCCGAGCGGGTCCCGGAAAGCATAGATTACGCCATCGATCATCATCACAACCGAGTACGAGCCGTGCAGACGGCGCATGCAGACGCTCACCGCGTCCTCGACAATCCCGGACTTGCTGATCTCGTCAATCAGGATCTTGGCGATGATCTCCGTGTCGGTCGTCGTGGTGAAGAACTGGCCGGCCTGTTCAAACTCGCTCCGGAGATCCCCGATATTGACGAGGTTGCCGTTGTGGGCGACGGAGATGAAATGATCCTGGAACTGAAAATTGAGGGGCTGGATATTTTCGGGAAGGTTCGCCCCGGTTGTCGGGTACCGCACATGCCCGATGCCGGCGGTTCCCTTGAGGTTTTTTAAGATTTTCGGGGAAAAAACGTCAGCGACAAGCCCCTGCCCCTTGAATTTACAGAGGTTTGTCCCATCAAACGTGGATATTCCGGCGCTCTCCTGGCCACGGTGCTGGAGCGCGTACATGGCATAGTAGAGCTGGATTGACACACCGCCAGCATCAACGATGCCAACGATACCACACATGATTGTACGTTAGTGCGTTGGGATTTTTGGTCTTTTCGTTGTCCACTTGTAGCTGCGCATCTTGGTGCTCCTGCCAAACCCGCAGGCAGAGCAGACCTTCTTCTGGGCGTGATACGAGATCCTCCCACAGCGCCGGCAGGCGATATGGGTCTTCTTGTTCATCTTTCCCATTGACGGAGTGCCTTTTGACATCTTATTTCTCCTGTGATTCCAGTGATGGCGAGATATAGATCACGTTATCCCCGCGGACGATGAGCGTGCCCACCTTCTGAACCTGCCCGTTCTCGATTTCCTCGGCCTTGTCCAGGACGAGGTTCATGTGAACGTCGTACCCCTGGAGAACCCCCCGTATCTCTCTCCCACCCTTGAGGGATACCAGCACGGGCTGGCGGTTCAGCACCAGATCCAAAATATCCAACGGTCTCTTGGTCATATTATTACCCTGCATTACCATCGTTCTGGAGTAATATATGTGCGCGAACACTCTACTTAAACATACCGTAGTCCGGGAACCATCAATAAGGTTTCTCACGCGGCGACGCACAAAAATGAACGACATTTTTCGCGATCCCGGCAGCCCTGGATCACGCTGATGGCAAAACGTTGAGGGCAAAAATTTTAGAGCCCGCGGGAAAGAATGTAGGAGCAGTGCGATGAAAAAAATTGTCATAAAAAAACGACATTCGATCCGGAAAGGCCAGGTGCAGGACCTCTTTGAGCGCCTCGCTGCACAGATAGGGCCGTCAGCTGCGCTCTTCCATGCGGAGATGCTCGAAATCCTCGAGACCAACGCAGATGTCGCCATTTATCTGGTGAACAAAAAACCCCTCCTGATGGACAGCGGGGAATGGGTCTTTCCCACGCTCAAAGGGGCTGTCGAGCGCCCGTTCCCGGAACGCCGGGTGACTGTCGATACCGGCGCGATCCCCTATGTCGTGAACGGCGCTGACGCGATGAGGCCCGGGATCGTGGCAGTGATGCCTGATGTGAAGAACGGCCAGCCGGTCCAGATCGTCGATGAACGACACGGAAAACCGCTCGCGATCAGCATCGCCCTCATGGACGGGTCGGCTATCCTCGGGAGCGCATCCGGAAAAATGTGCAGGAATTTCCATCATGTCGGCGACGAACTCTGGAACCTTGAGCTCTAACGGGCCGGCAGGCTGGAAAACCTGGCGGGAAAACGGGGCAAAACCCCCTTTTGCATGGAGAAAATGCCTGCCGGACGCTTTCTAAATAGATACTATTAAATAAAATTCGCCATACAGTTTTTTTATGGTTAAAATCATTGATACGCTTCTTGGGAAGAGTTCCGGCAGTACGGACGATGATTATATGGAACTTGACCTCAGTTCCTATGAAGAGCATGGCGGTGCCCCGGCGCTTCTCGTCAAGATCGCGACCATTGCGGATCTCAAAGACACTCCCCGTGTTAAGGACGAGGTCTACAGCGGCAATATTGTCATCGTCGACATTTCACGCCTGAAGATGGACAAGATCTCCTATGAGCGCGTGCTCAAGGACTTAAAAGAAGTCGCAAAGGACGTCAATGGCGACATCATCGGCCTCGGGGACCAGAGATACGTGGTGCTCACCCCTATGTCGGTCAAGATCTCCCGCGATAAGATCGGTGGGTAAATTCGTGCGGAAAATTGTTCCGGGGCCATGTCCATCCTGCAATACTGAAATAGAATACCTGTATCTGACGGAAAATATCCCTTATTTTTCTGATATCCTCATCGTCAGCGCGAGCTGTGATACATGCGGGTTCCGGTACGTGGATACCCAGCTCCTGGGACAGGGCGAGCCGGTACGGTACGAACTCGCGGTCACCACGGCAGATGACCTCGACATCCGCGTGGTGCGAAGCATGAGCGGCGCCCTCGCGATCCCGGAACTGGGCGTCCGGATCGACCCGGGGCCTGCCTGCCAAGGTTTTGTCACCAATGTTGAGGGCGTGCTGGACCGGATCGGGAACGTCGTCCGGGGGGCACTCAGCTGGGGAACGGAGAGCGAGCGGGAGAATGCCATCCGGATCCTGGACAATATCACGGCCGTGCGGGCCGGAAGTTTCCCGGTCACCCTCATCCTCCAGGACCAGCTGGGCAACAGTGCCATTATCTCTGATAAGGCACGTACATCCGAATACCGGGAATTGCCGGAATACTGATTCTGGCGGGACTGGCAGGGCAAAACCACGCGCACCGGAGAACCGCCGGCCCTTTTTATTTTCCCGGCCGGAATGCAAAACCCGTGGGATCCTGCCCCAAAAAATCCGGTTTCTTTTTACCGGATGCAGTCACGTAACGGGAACCACCTCATTGTCTCCGGTCCGAAAAATTCTTCGTTTCCGGTGCCCTGAACAAGAGCGCCAGGATACAAGAATCTTCAGCGGCTCATTCCGTGTATTTGACAAAAAACCCTGCTGATCGAGATTAGCTAAGAAAGGGAGACCGGTACAAGATATTTATTGATGCACGAGGAATGATTGTATACGGACACCCGGTGCGCCCGGGTGTAACAGGAAAAAGATTGCCACATGATCCCAAGACTGGTCAATTATGATAATTTATAAATATCAGTAATTTTTATTATTCGCATAACGGCGAAGGATGAGTTGCATGGAACGGGAAAAACTTCTCAGAATAACCCTGCTCATCCTCTTCTGCTGCGGAGTAGTATTGGTAATTTTATCCGCATTTTCCTTCCTTGGCGAACGGGCCGGAGGTTTTTCCGGGGAACAACAGGGGCCACCGGGGGTACCTGTCCTGCTCGTGACACGGGACATGGAGAACCAGACACCCCTCGGGGGTGTTAATTATTATATCAACGGCCAGTTGGCGGGAACCTCCCGGGAAGATGGTACCTGTACCATTTCCACCGCCAGCTACCCATCAGGGACGGTAACGATCCGGGCTGTAAAAGACGGGTACCAGGAGAAGACGATCGAGGCAGACCTGACGGGTAACCATTCCATGGAACTTGACCTTCATGTATCCGATATTATTCCGATCCTGGTAAACGGGCCTGTGGAATCCAAAATTGATATCGTGTTTCTGCCTTCCAATACCTCGTTTAACAGTACCACCAATACCGAAGTCCGGCTCAACGGCTATCCCGGAGGCCAGCAGAAATTTGAAGCGGACGTACGCCTCTTTATCAGCCAGACGTTCGGGATGTACCCTTCCGTCAGTCCAAAGGACGATCCCATCCCGGCCAATTACCTGGATAAGTTCAATTTTTATTATTTCTGGGACGGGCAGACCTATGCGGATGCATTCGATGGCTGTGCAGGAGAGATCCCGGCCAGTTTCTGGCAGGAGGTCACATTCAGCGATCTGACCATAATTCTCTATCCGGGATATTACGGGATGTACCTTGGGCCCCCCAGCCAGCCGATAGGCTGTACAAACCCGAACGGGCTGGGGAGGGTTTACTCAAAAATTGCTCCTGATGAACAATATCTTGGCATGCATGAAATCGGCCATGGTCTCTACGGGCTCGTGGACACGTACTGCGGTAATACCAATTATTTCGAAAATGATCCAGATCCCAATGTATGGAACTCAGAAGAGAAATGCCGGGCAGATGCGATCGCACATAACTGGAGCCCGGACAACTGCCGCCAGATCCAGGACACAGCAACCGGTTGCCAGAAGGAGTTCTGGAGATGGGATCCGGACCCGGACATTATGAACGAGGGATATTACGGGAACTTTGGTGATGCGGCAACAACACGGATACTCGATATCCTGAACCGTGTTTCCAGCCAGGTAACATAACAGTGGTGAATCATGCAGCTCAGATTGTTTGCCGGGATCCTCCTCTTTCTCGTGCTCCTTATTCCGGCAGCTGCTGCCAGTAATAACCCTTACCAGAAGATCGCCGTTATCGACCTTGCCTATGGAAACGGCGGGGTAAACGTGGTTTCTTCTGAAATTCAATACGGCATTGCACCGGACCTCAACCTCCAATCCGGCAGCATCCAAGGATTGCTCCTGGACTCCCGGAAAGAGACCATTGGTCAGTTTTCCATCCGGGATCCGCGGATCCAGACCGGTGATATTGTAGAGACGGCCCCTGATGGCACCGTGCAGGGACTGAATGGTTACACTGAATATAACCCCCGGGTGGAGTTCGGGGTCATCGTGCCGTTTACGCCCGATCTCCGGTATGTAAACCTGGTTGACACCCTTACGGGGGATACCCTCGTTTCAGTTGACCTTACAGGGGCGGTATCAGCATTCCAGCAGCTGTACCCGGATGATCCTGATATAAAATCCAGCCAACAACCGCTTCCTGCCAGTTTTATCCCGGCCCCGGGGGAATTCGCCGCGATACTCGGGGGCGCCCTTATCGCCATTTCCGGGGCAGGGTATTTTAGCATGGTTCGGCGTCCCCGGCCCATACGGGTCATGATCGTGGACGATGAGCCAGCTATCGTAGAAGTGTTCTCCCTGCTTCTTTCCCAGAAAGGATACGTCCCGATCCCTGCACAAAGTGGCAAAGAGTGCATCTCACTCTTGAAAATCCAGAAGAAGCTTCCGGATCTCATCCTGCTGGACATTATGATGGTCCCGATGGATGGATGGCAGACGCTGGAAGAGATCAAGAAGAATCCATCATGGAAAAAGATCCCGGTCCTGATGCTCACCGGAAAACAACCGACACCCTCTGAAACGAAGAGATACGGGTTGTGTATTGAGGATTATATGCTCAAACCAATCAAGCCCCAGGAACTGTACCTTGCAATCGAGTATGTGCTGATGCGGAAAAAGTTTATTGAGAGGGAGGTCCGTGTGGCGATAAAAGCAGGCTTTGAAAAGGAAATTGTATGCGAATACGCCCGTCTGCGTACGAGAGTCGAGGTGGAGAAGAAACTCCTGGGGATCCTTCGCTCTGCGTATGCAAAAGCGGAATCCGTGCAGAACGAGAGTACCCGGGCCATCGACGATGTAAGTGCGGAGATAGGATCCCGGGAAGAAAAGTTAAAGAGCCTGCAGTCCCGGTTATCCCCGGTGCTGACCTCCCCGCCCGTTAAAAGAAAGAGTCCTCCCGGATAACTGCAAAGGTCCGGCAGATAACGGGGAGATGGGCGAATAAACACCTGGATTCCCACAAGACCGCAATCACGTAGGATCCATCTGGCAGAAACGGAAAATGCCGCGCATTTTTCTGGCAGGAAAATCTTCTGATCTCCCCTTTGTGCCAGCTCTGGTTCATCCGGCCGGTCCTCAAAAATACCACGGAAATGCATCATCGTGCTGTTGCTGAAAACCTCATGGAATCTCTTCCATGATGAGAGAGGTTGCAGGATCCGGCTTTGTGAACCTGACGAGATGCGGTACCCCCGGGCAGCCAATACGATCGAATGGTTTTAACCCGGCCTGTTGAACTCCAAAACTTTTCCCGTAATCCCGCGGGAAACAGACCAGAACGAATGACGCTTCCGGACGGATTAAGGAACGCAGGACAAAGAACCCGTGCCGGTGGTGCCTTCCCAAAGGATGATTCATGCATGAGACCCGCTCCCCATCCTGATCGACATCCGCGAAGAACAGGTGAAGGGTACAAGATATTTATTGATGCGTGGAGAATGTTTGTATGCGGATACCGGTGCGTCCAGCGGACAGAAAGATTGTCACGCGACCCCGTGAAAGGATAATTATGATAATGTATAAATACAGGCCCCAGAGATGTGATCAAAAAAATCTCTCAACGCTTCCCGGGGGGATCCGCCGCTGTGGCGCATCACCCCCTGCATGGCGATACTTGCGGGTAAAAATTCGTGGGAATGACAAATGAGCCGGAGTTTTCTCTAAAAAGAGCCTGAATCGCAGTAATTTTTATTATCCGCAGACAGGATCTGCTTCAGACACGGTAAAGGATGGGTTGCATGAACCGGGAAAAACTTCTCAGGATATTCCAGCGCATCCTGTTCTGCTGCGGAATAGTATTGGTAATTTTATCCGCATTTTCTTTCCTTGCTGGACGGGCCTCGGGTTTTACCGGGGAACAACCGGGGCCCCCGGGAGGAACTGTCCAGATCGTAACACGCGACCTGCAAGACCAGACACCCCTCGGGGGTGTTAATTATTATATCAACGGCCAGTTGGCGGGGACCTCCCAGGACGACGGTTCCTGTACCATTTCCACCGCCAGCTACCCATCAGGGACGGTAACAATCCGGGCTGTAAAAGACGGGTACCTGGAAAAGACGATCCGGGCCGACCTCACGAAGTCCCCGTCCCTGGAACTGGATCTTCATGCATCCGATATTATTCCGATCCTGGTAAACGGGCCCCAGGAATCCAAAATTGATATCGTATTTCTGCCCTCAGATACCTCGTTTAACAGTTCGACCAATACCAAAGTCCAGCTCAACGGGTATCCCGGAGGCCAGCAGAAATTTGAAGCGGACGTACGCCAGTTCATCAGCCGGACGTTCGGGATGTACCCTTCGAACCTCTCGCCGGATTACACCATTTCGGGCGATTATATGGATAAATTCAATTTTTATTATTTCTGGGACGGGCAGACCTATGCGGATGCATTCGATGGCTGTGCAGGAGAGATCCCGGCCAGTTTCTGGCAGGAGGTCACATTCAGCGATCTGACCATAATTCTCTATCCCGAATATTACGGGATGTACCTTGGGCCCCCCAGCCAGCCGATAGGCTGTACAAACCCGAACGGACTGGGAAGAGTATACTTAAAGATACCTGCCGATGAACAATATCTCGCCCTGCATGAGATCGGCCATGGTCTCTACGGGCTTATGGATACCTACTGCGGTGATACGTACTACAACGAAAATGATCCCAACCCCAATGTGTGGACCTCTAAAGAAAAGTGTCAGGCAGCGGCTACTGCCAATAACTGGAACCCCGCTAACTGTCGACAGGTTCAGGATACAGCAACCGGTTGCCAGAAGGAGTTCTGGAGATGGGATCCGGACCCGGACATCATGAACGCGGGATATTACGGGAAATTTGGTGATGCGGCTACAACACGGATAGTAACCACACTAAATAAATATTGAGTTAAACATAATGTTTCAGTGATGTTATATGCGACGCATATGGATTATCGGGATCTTACTTATGCTCACGTGTATCCCGTATGCCGTACATGCGTCGGATGCGAATCCCTACCAGAAAATCGTCATGGTCAACCTGGTTTTTGAGAATAATCTTGTCAGGGTGGAGTCGTCCGAAATCCAGTATGGGACGGCCCCGGCCCTTAATATCCAGTCAGGAACCATAAAGGGTATTCTCTCTGATTCCAAGGACCATACCCTCAATGAATTCTATATCCGGGACCCACGGGTCCTTACGGGGGAGAGCGTGACCGGGAATCCGGATGGGACAAAATCCATCCACGGGTACATGGAATATGTCCAGCCCGTTGAATTCGGGATCGTCCTGCCATTTACCAATGACCTCCGTTCTCTCAGGCTGGTCGACACAACCACGGGCTCCAGCCTTGCCACGGTGGATCTCACGAATGATATAGCCCAGTTCGCCCAGGCATACCCGGATGATCCGGATATACAAGCCCTTGCAAACCAGGGAAAAATGGAGGACGCCGGGTTCAACTGGACCCCCCCGCTCATCCTGGGGAGTTTTCTTGGGGTCGTATCCGTCTTCGGGTATTTCGTCCACTCCCGCGGATGGGGCGAGGTCAAATCCCACGTTGCTCTGGAAAAACAAAAAATCCGGGGCGAGTACCTGTATAGCACGATCAGGGATGCAGGTGCAGGATTTGTCACGGGATGCCAGAAAGTTGTGGATGCGTTATACCACAGTTCGCTTATTGTAAATTTCGGAATAATTTTATTGTTAATTTTCATCATGGTCTTCAGTCCCGTCCCGGTATACATCCTGAATAGTGAGTCCCCACCGGTATTCCTGCTGGCGATTATTGAGGTGTTGACATTTTACCTGCTGGCAACCTCACTGGTTACCACGCACCGGTCGCTGGTTTCCTATCCCAGAATGATTTGATAGCACGGGAACATACAGGGGAGGGCAGTCTCAACAACCGGGATATCCGGTATATACTCAGGCGATAGCCGAACGGGGAAACGGTTTGCTGATACTGCCGGGGATTTCCAGGTTTACGCGGCAGGCAGGTGTACCACTTCAGCCCCACAGAGAGAGACAGTGACGAGTATTCCCGACAAAAACCGCCCGTGAGGAGATCATGCCTGCCGATCCCGGGACCGGGGGCTTGATCCTCAAAACCCGTTACTCCGGCAGGCAGAATAACACCTGCCTGAAAAAATTATTTTTAAAATACGATAATCCGGGGCTTGACCCGGACTCTCCCACCTGCCCGTACCGGCGCACGAAAGGAGATCCCCACGTGCATTGAAGTCACGTGCACCGGCAGACCGTGCAGAGCTCCGGTATCTCGCCGGGAATACCTTCCCACTCTTTTTTGCCCTGGCAGATCACGCAGGCACGGTCGCCGATCTCCGCACTGTCGGCAAGCCGGTGTGTGACAACGATACAGGGGACCTGCAACTTTTTGACAAACTTCCGGGTGAGCTCTTTTACGGTCTTTGTACTTTCAACGTCGAGCGCCGTAAACGGCTCATCGAGCATCAGGAGGTCCGGCTCGATGGCAAGGGCCCGGGCAAGGGCCACTCTCTGTTTCTGCCCGCCGGAAAGATTGCCGGCTTTGACCGTGGCCAGATCCGCGATATGCATATGTTCCATCCAGTATGCGACACGCTCCGTTATGACCGGGCGCGGGAGGTGCCGGGCGCGAAGACCGAATGCGACGTTGTCGCGCACGGACATGTGAGGAAACACCGCAGAATTCTGCAGGACATATCCGATCCGGCGGTCTTCGGCCGGTACGTTGATGCCCTTATCCGTGCTGCAGAGATACTCGCCGATAAGGGTGATCGTGGCAGTATCAGGGGGGAGCAGGCCCGCGATAATGTTGAGAGTGGTCGACTTGCCCGAACCGTTCAGCCCAATAAGGGTCATGATCTCGCCGGGCTTTACGCTCAGCGCGAGGTCGAGGGTATAATCCCGGAGGCGTTTTACCATCACCGCTTCAAGCACGCTCCGCCTCCCTCTTCTGGATCAGGCGCACGGCGATCATGATCGCAAACGATATGATCACAAGCACGATCGAGATCGTCAGACCGACATTGACGTTGCTCTCTATCCCCACGTAAACCGCGAGCGGCATGGTCTGGGTCACCCCGGGCAGGTTGCCGGCAAACATGATTGTCGCGCCGAATTCCCCCAGCGCCCGCCCAAATGTTATGACCGCCCCCGATACAAGGCCGCCTGCCGTCATGGGCAGGATGACCCTTGTTAATGTCCGCAGCGATGAAGCCCCGAGTGTCCGTGCGGTCTGCTCATAGGCCGGGTCCAGCTGCTCAAAGAGGGATTTTGCCTGCCGGAGGTAGAACGGGGACGCGACAAAGATCTGCGCCATGATCACCGCGAGCGTGGTAAAGGCAAGCGAGATCCCGAACATGTTGAAGTACCGGCCGAGAATCCCGACCCTGCCGTAGAGCACGAGGAGGGCGACACCGGCGACGGCCGGGGGAAGGACCAGTGGGAGATCGATGAGGGTATCCACGATCACTTTTCCCGGGTACGCGTACCGGGAGTGGAAATAGGCAAACGGCGTGCCGACAAGGATCACTACGGCAAGGGTGATCGTCGTTGTATACAGGCTCAGCCAGAGTGCGCTTGACACCACGGGATCGTGGATGGTGGTAAAGAACATATCCGGCGTCACCCGGAGGAAAAGGGCGAGGATCGGCAGTGCGAGATACAGGGTGACTGCTGTGATCAGGATACCGGCACCGAGGTAGGTGAGAGTGCGGTGATATCGGCTCTGGCGGGTATGTGCCGGGGTCATAATCGGGCGTTCCTGAATTAAGCGGATCAGGAAGAATATGCAGGCTGGACCAATAAAAATGACCGGGGGTTTCAGGAGGGTCCCATGAACCCGTAGTCCTTCAGGATATTCTGCCCTGCCGACGAGAGCATGAACTGTTCAAACCATGCAGCCTGAGTCTGGCTGGTGCTCTCTCTGAGGATGCCGATGGTATATGTCTGGAGATAGTTGTACTTTACCGGAATTGCGATGCTCTGGTACGTACTGGGAGCAGCTGCGGCTGCAGTGGACTGGTAGACAAATCCTGCGTCAACTTCCCCGAGGGAGACCTTGGCGGCGACTGCCGGCTCGGAGGTCTCGTAGGTCACCACGTTGGCGAGTGTTGCGTTCTCCCAGGCCTGGTTATACGTTGAATTTGCGAGGTTGGCAAGCACCGCGAGTGTTGCCGTACCGGCGGGCACCTGTTTGGCCTCCATCGCGATCTTCACGCCGGGCTTTGCAAGGTCAGCGAGCGACTGGATGTTGCCGGGGTTGGAGGCCGGGAGGATCAGGATCACGTAGTTGGTCGCTAATTTTCTGACAGTACCGTTAACAAAGTATCCTTCGCTCTGGAGGGTGTTTGTGTAGCTGTTGCTCGCAGAGATGAAGACGTCGGCATATGCGCCGTTCTCAACCTGTGTCTTGAGTGCCTGTGTGCCATCAAGGTCGAAGGCCACCGTAGTTCCCGGGTAGGCGGCGGTAAACGAGGGGCCGATGGTCGTCGAAGCGCCACTCAGTGAGGCAGCCGTATACACGACAAGATTTCCGGGCGAGGCGGTGTAGACCGGCTTGGGGGTGCTGGTGGTTGCAACGGCAGCAGGAGCCTGCGTCGCAGTCGTAGCGACCGGCTGCGGCGCGGGTGCAGGTGTTGCCGCAACGGTGGCTGCAGGAGTTGCTGTCTGCGGGGTGCTGGATGTGCAACCGGCGAAGAATGCCGTGATGAGCAGCAGGGCGCAGGCGATACCGACAAGAAGAGCCTGTCTGGGAATAAACGTTCGTTCCATCATGTAATCCATCCTTTCGGTTAGTAATGCTGAGAGGATAATGCGTATTGCCGGGATTGTTTATTAATTTTTTTTAATTTCATTATAAAGTACATTAGATTTAATGAACTTTTTCCCCGCCCGCTTTGTTACCTGCGATGACGGGATGTGCCCGGGGGCAGGCCGGTTCCCGGAGATCAAAAATCCGGTAGTTCCGGCAAAATAAGCGGCATGTATAGTTTATTCCCCGTCCAATCCGGTCATCCGTACACCTGCGTCTGCCGTTCCGCCACTGTTTTATGCAGGATACACATTTTCAAATACCGGTACCGCGAATGAGAATACTGGTGAGAGCATGAAGATCAGTGCACGGAACATCCTGAAAGGAAAAGTGAAGAATATCACGGCTGGAGCCGTCAACTCCGAAGTCACCATCGAGCTCCCCGGCGGGCAGGAGATCACCTCGATCATCACCAAAAAATCGGTGCAAAATCTCGGGCTTGCTGTCGGTGTACCTGCCTATGCAGTCATCAAATCGAGCGAAGTGATGATCGCGGTAGACTAAACAATCCCTCCCTTTTATTGACCGGAACTGCTGGTTTGTCTCTGTTTCTTTTGGATTCTGCTGGTATCTGCGGATATTTTTGCCAGCCGGATACGGGCCGGATACAAGAACTCAGTTTTCCGGATCCTGCAGATGGACGGGACACCTCCAGCCAGAGAGCCCAACTTTTTTCCGTAAGCGGTAGTGTTTTTCAAAAAAACCCGTAAAAATGTTTTTAGAGGGAGTCACTCCCGTGAGTGGCAATGACAGGAACGTCACGAGAAGGAAATTCCACAAGATGTGACCTTCATTCCCCGACATCGGGGCAGGTGGAATTATGTTGCAAAAAAAATGTTGAATAATTATAATTAACTGATCAGCGGGAATTTGCTATCGAGCGCGATCCCGGGCCCCGGATTATCCATGGGGCTGAAGCGGATAGTTCCGGTCCGCGTTGTATCATATACGCCAAGGGTATCCAGGGCACACCGGTATTCCGGTGAGTTGATCATCGAGATGAGACTGCAGATGCGCGGATCTTCAAGCATCTCCCGGTGGAACGCCAGCTCATAATATTCCTGCGCGACCGGAATAAACCTGAGCCCGCGGGCATGTGCTGCTCCAGACGAGCATATCCCTGCTTCCGCGAGGCCGTTCAAAACCGCGGCAGCGACCGCGGAGGAATTCGCCACTTCGTGATCGTAGCCGGCGATCCGGGACGGGTCAGTGCCCTGAGATGCAAGGAGCGCGTCGAGGATCATCCGCTCGGGGGAATCCTTCCGCGTGTTGATGCACCGTACGGCTGCGAGATTTTCCGGCGTCACTTCATCCCGGGATACGATGCCCTGCCGGAGAGTGGCGATATGGACAAAAGCGAGATCCATCGACGCGAGCTGCGGCACGATGAACCGGCACCCCGGATCGAGGGGCAGGACCGGCATGCAGATTGCTGCGGCGTGGCAGGAACCGCGCCTGAGCGTGAGGATTCCCCCGGTGTTACCGGTGTTCTCCGCGTGCAGGAACATGCCCCGGCCGTGAGCGATGGCACCCAGCTCCTCCAGGGCCGGTTCGATCGTACCCGAGAGGAGGATCGTCCGCTCGATGCTGCCCGGATCCGTGGTCAGGAACACCTCCAGTTCGTGGCCGGCATCGTACCCTTCGACCGGTGCGGGGATGTGCGTATAGCCGTTGGCTTTGACAGTCGCCATCTGCACCCCGGATCCCCGGGAATGCGCAATCCCCCAGCAGTCTTTCCCGATCCGCCCCACCGAGACCGGCACAAATTCATCGAATCCGGGATCGGAACAGAGCGCCGTCGAAAGTTTTGCCCGGACGGAATGCCGCTGTGGCGGCGCAAGCCCCCACCACTCCAAGAGCGGGGCCGCAAACTCGCGCAGGACCGTCTGTGCCGCAAGGGGGTACCCCGGCAGGCCGATGACCGGTTTACCCCCGATCTTGCCGGCCATCACCGGTTTTCCCGGCTTGACGGCCACGCCATGGAAAAGGAGCTCGCCAAGCGTTGCCAGTACGCCGGCCGTAAAGTCCCGGGTACCGGCGGAAGAACCGGCAGAGATGAGGACCATGTCACTGGACTGCACCGCAGACAGGAGCGCCTGTTCGATCTCACCGGGGTCGTCGCGTACGATGGGCGACCGGCTGCAGTGCGCACCCATGGAATCAAGGAACACCTGCGCCATGATCGTGTTGCTCTCCACGACCTGCCCCGGTGCCGGGCGGACTCCCAGCGGGACGAGTTCGCTACCGGTCGGGATAATCCCGACCTGCACGGTCCGGACTTTGAGGTTAACGACCCCGTAGGTCGCCAGCGCACCGATATCAAAGGCACGGACCTGGTGACCGCGGGGAAGGACGAGCCGGTTCGCCCGGATGTCCTCCCCGGCCGTCCGGACGTGCTGCCAGGGTGCGGCGGCTTTGCGCACCTGGAACCGGTCGCCGTCCTGCCAGGTGTCTTCAATCATGATCACTGCGTCAAAATCCGGTGGGACAATGTTACCGGTGTTGACGCGGGCAAACCGGTCCAGCGTGACCGGTGCCTGGTCACTGGCCCGGAGGGTGTCAGCGCTCCTGACGGCGATGCCATCCATCGCGGCGAGGTTGTTTTCAGGTACTGAGTATTTCGCATAGACCGGGGCTGCGAGCACCCGTCCCAGCGACTGCGTGACCGGGATCGTCTCTGTCCTTTCCGGCGGTTCAAACGAGGTCTTTAAAATAGTGAGGGCCTCTTCAAGAGAGCAAAGTGAGAGATAACGCTTGACCATACCGTGCTACCTGACCCGGCTGAGAGAGAACTTCCATGTACCACTGACTATCATGGCACCTGTTCATTGTAAATTCGTTTACAGATATAAAAAATTAATACACTCCGGTTTATGCCAATGATCGACACAGGATAGTCCGGTATGATACCGCGATTTTTGTACAACAAGCGAACATTGTTTCTTTGCGGGAAACACAAAAGAGAGATACCGGTATTTCCGGCTCGTTAAAAGATCCTTTTCCGGCTCTGTTGAAAACCTGGGTTTTCAGCAGATAGTACACACATTGACGGAGGGGATAGTACCTGTCCCGCCGGACCTGCCCTGTACTTTTGCGATGGTCGCGTATTACCTTTCCGGGAGTCATCGGTATACGGAGAATGCCCCCGCAACGGGGCGGAGGCAATACCTGCAAAAGCCCCCGGGAGCGTTAAAAGTTTTTCTGATAATTTCTCCAGAGCCGGAAGATCCTTACAGCCCTCCGGAAAAGATCGTTTTTGAACAAAAACAAAAAATGTTACCGGTTATTCCTGCGCCGGGCACAGATGACAAGGGCGAGGCCCAGTGCACCGACAGGTAACAGGACCGGAAGCGGAGTGCGGGTCGCTTTCACACCGGGGGCTGCGGTCATACCTGCCTGGACAGGGGTTGCAGTCACGGTCTGGCCCACTCCGGTAGTCGCTGGTGTGGCGGACATGAGGGCAAAGGTCGATAACCCCTTGGGGGATATCGCGGTAAAGATCAGGTATCCGGTGGAGGGGTCAACTCCGGAATTCTGGGTACTCAGGACCTCCGATGTCCCGTCATCAGCCATGTGGGCAATGGAGATAGTACTTACTCCCCCGTTACTCGTGACCCATGACTGCGGCACGGTCATGGTGATGGTGGCAGGACCCGTGTCGGTCACGCCGGTCTTTGTGACCACCATGACATAGGCAACATTATTGATCGTAAGCCCCTGGAGTGCATACGCAGACTGGTAGGCTGCAAGGGTGGGGGTATCTGCTGTCTGGAGAACAGTCGTCGAAATGGCTGCATTTTTCGGGGGGGATGCAGGGATTGTGGTGCTCCACGCTGCGACAACGTTATTCATTCCCTGGGGGCTTGCAACAACCGGGCCACTGCTTAATTGTCCACTGGCCGTCACCGGTGTTGAGACCGTTGCGAGCGCCTGGCTCGGCCCTAACTGCTGGGCAGCGGGAGCGGCGGCAGGGGCCGCCGCGGCAGGGGCAGCCTGTGCGGGACCGGCCTGTGCTGCAGGAGCAGCCGCAGCGCCACCGCCAATACTACCGGCATTCGCAGCCGCTGAGGGGGCTGTGCCTACGACCGATACGAGGGTAAATGTAGATAATCCCTTCGGTGAATTGAAGGTGAGTTGTGTGTATCCCGCGCTGGGAGTATCGGCAGCGGAACTCTGGACAGTCAGAATGTCCGTGGTCCCGTCATCAGCCGTATGGATTACTCTGATGTTACCTGTCCCTCCCTGAGCAGTAACCCATGTCGTCGGTACACTCATTTTAACGGTTGCCGCACCCGTTACGGTTACATCTGTTTTCGTGACAACCATTACATAGGCAACATTATTGACCGAAAGTCCCTGTAGTGCAAATGCTGACTGGCCGGCCGCAAGCGTAGATGTATCCACATTCTGGACAATAGAAGTCGAAACGGCGGCTGCACCTGACGATGGGTTTGCAGTAACCCCGCTCCACGATGCCTGGACATCCGGCATACTGGCAGGGCTTGCAGTAACCGGACTGCTGCTTAACGCGCCGCTGGATGATACCGGTGTGCTGGCTGTTGCAAGCGGCGTCTGGGTAGTCAGGGAATAACTCGCCGTGGATGAGTTCATGGTAATGGATAAGGTTGACCCTGATGTCGCCCCGCTTGTAGACAGGGTTATTGATCCGCCTGTCGGATTTTGTACATTTCCTGTGACGGCAAGAGTGATTTTTGTGGATGAACCGGTGCCCGTAAGGGTGTATGAACCGCTGGATAAACTGCTGAAGCTTTGGGTACATCCCGAGGTACAGTCGAATGGTCCATCGGTGCCACCATTAGGTCCCTTCACGGTAAGAGAGAGCGAACCGCTGGGAGTGACTGTCATCTGGGCATTCGTTAATGAACACGGGAGGCTGAAACCGCCTGAATAACTGTTCGCTGAGTTCCCCGTCAGAACCATAGTCAGGTCAAATATGTCATTGTTAGAAAGACTCGGAGTTATCTGGATCGAAGTACCTGGTGAAGTAATTCCCGCCGAGGGAGAAAATGCGACGTTATATGATCCGGAAACAGCCGCCACGCATCCGCACAGCAGGACTGTTATCACAACGAGCCGGACTACGTCCCGTATTGTCTTTGTATGGTCGTTCATACACTACCCCCATCCATACCTTTTGCACGTATAATGGTAACAAGAATTAATAGCGTAAATGGTTATTAATATATCTCTATAAATCTTCTATACGATACAGTGGTTCTGCGGGTCATCCCCCATCGTCCTCTGACCGGAGACCGGCAGAGAGGGAGAAATCCGGGCAGCGGGTGTTCCCGCTTCCCTTGGTTTTCCTTTTCGCAGGAATCCGGCAACGTATATATGGAATCACCATTGGTATAGTCGCTCCATCGTGCATATCGGGTCGGTCTGAAAGCATATGTTCCGGGCAGGTTTGAGAATCGCAGTCACCGGTCTTGTCATCCTGGTGTTGATACCGGTTATCATCGGGGGGGTTGCGGCCACCCAGATTACAGAGTCCCCGGATCACCTGCAAAAAGGCGATACGGTAACCCTGCAGGTTTCCGGACTGCCGGACGATGCAACGTTCAGTCTGGCGATCCAGGGAACTTTTGCGGTCAATCCTGCATCCGGGTCCGCTTTCACGTTCGAGACCGATCATTTTGTAATGCCGTTCAGCCTCAAAGATGGTAAGATTTCGGCATCCATCAACAATGCACAAAAGGCCTTCCTGAACGTCCAGAAGGGGGACCAGAGTGCAAGTATCGGGAAGAATTCAATTCCGGACGGCCATTTCACCTATTCCGGCACGCAGAACATACCGGCCGGGACCTATGATTCACTGGAGCTGAGCGGAAACGTGCTGGACAGCACGCAACCGGTGACCGCCAGTTTCCAGCTGGCCGGCACCAAGTCAGGACCGGCCGATTCAGAGATCTCGTTTGTCCTCAACGGGATCGATGCCGGAACGGTGCAGGTAACCGCATTTGTGGACAACGAACAGGTATTCTCAAAAGAGATAACCGTCGGGACGATGGCCAGTTCACCCGTGGAGACGCCAACGGTACCGCCCGGTATCCTGCTGGTCCCGGCCGGCATTGCCGGGGCTCTTTTTTTATATAAACGATCCCCATAAGTATTCTGATCGTGTTACCCATGGACCCGGCACCACCGGAACGGATGATCCACGCATTTTTTGACGAGCGTCCTGCCCCGGACCTGGTGTTCTGCGCAGGCTGGATCGCCGTTGCGGTCGCCTGCATCTATATCCCGGTCCTCAACGCCACCCCCGCCAGGATTATTTTTGCCCTCCCGGTCGTCCTCTTTGTTCCGGGGTACGCGCTCATCGCGGCGCTCTTCCCAAAAAAGACCGATATCGATCTCATCGAGCGCATCGCTCTCTCTTTCGGGCTCTCCATCGCGGTCGTCCCGCTTATCGGCCTTGGGCTCAACTACACTCCATGGGGGATACGGCTTGACCCGATCGTCGTGTCGCTTGTCCTTTTTACTGCGCTGATGCTGCTCGCCGCCCAGTACCACCGGATGTGTCTTTTGCCGGATGACCGGTTCCGTTTCCCGTTCCATGAGATCGCTGCTGCAGGGAGAAACGAACTGTTCCCGGACACGGGATCGAAACTTGACCGGGCGCTGAGTATCATCCTTGTCATTGCGATTGTCGCCGCGATCGCGACGACGGTCTACGTGATTGCCGTGCCAAAGGAGGGGGAAAAGTTCACGGAGTTTTTTATCCTCGGGACGAACAGGATGGCGGCCGACTACCCCGCCCGCATATTCCCGAACACGTCCTATCCGATGTATATCGGCGTGGGCAACCACGAGTACCGGAACATTACCTATACCATCGAGGTCTGGCAGGTGCAGATGAATTTTGATCCGGTCACCAATACCTCAAGCATCGGAAAAATGGACCTTGCAGACCGGTTTTCCCTTCCGGTCCCGGATAACCAGACTGCGGTCGTGCCCTACAACCTTTCGTTCCGGGAGACCGGTTTCAACCGCGTGGAGTTCCTCCTCTTCAACGAGACGGTACCGTCGCCGGACATAAGCGATATGGACCGGATCAACCAGAGTTACCGCGATCTTCACCTATGGGTGACGGTCTATCCGGCGGGCGGATGAGAAATGCTGCGGTGACCGAGTTTTTGTTTTTTTCCGGCTGGCAGCTCTGGATCTCCACGGGTTTCTGCGCACTCTCTGCAAGGATCGCGCCAAAAAGGCTGCATACCGGGCAGGGGGAAACCATGCAGCACCGGGGGGATTCTGCGGCCATGGCCCTGCATCCCCCGATAAACAGGTACCCGAAGAGTGTCACCAGAACGGTATCCTCCCGGCGTTCAACCCGGACGGACGTGGCACATTCGAGGATATCTTCCCCGAGTCCGGCGAACAGCGTATCGAGGCCGGGGGGGTCGGAGGGCACCTGCAGGCCATGACGGGCCCGCAGGTCAACGAGGAGGGGCGCACAGGACGGTTCCACGAGCACGCCCCCGCGCCCGGACAGCTGGAACGAAGACTCCCCGGTCACCGGGCGCAAATCGTACCGGGATACCGGGTTATACTGCTGCACTCCTTTTTTGCGGTGGAACGACTCCGGGAGAAAACATGCGCTGCCGAGGATGCCGAGGTCCGCGGTCATCCGGCAGAGGTTGATGCATCCCTGCACCGGGAGAAGGGCGACCATGCGGGGGTCGAGGGTCTCGCCCCCGGCAAACGTCAGGACAAATATGCCCGTAAAAAAACAGATCGCCCCGGCGATGACAACCGCGGCCGAGGTGATCCCGCCGCGATCCGTGAGGATTGCAATGCCGATAAGGATTGCACCTGCGCTGACGAGCAGGAATGCTGCCATCCGGGGGGAGTCGGGAGAGGGGAGTTTCATGGCATCACCGGTAGGCCCGCTTTAAACGGTATTCCATTGCTCCCAAAAGGCCGGTCAGTCCCAAAAACCCCGCCGCCACGATAACGACCGGGAGAAACATGCGATTGGATGCATCGATGATGATCCCGGCAAGGACGACGCCGGAAACCACCAGAAGGATGAAGTGATACGAGCCGTATGCGGGGATCTTTTCGTCCCCGAAAAGGACAAGCCCGAAGATCCCGCACTGGGCAAGCACCCCGGCCCAGAGAGACGTCGCTGCAAGGACGAGGACAAACGGTACCCCGGCGAGGACCGGTACAAGGGGGCATGCGTCCGGGGATGGTGTGATGATCCAGCCCACGATAAAGACCCCGAGGAGCACGATCAGGACGGGCCATGGCGGGGAGAACGGGGCCGCAAGCAGCATCCCGGCACCGATACCGGCAGCGGCCGCTGCGATGACCGGGGTGCTCTTCATGGTACCGCCTCAACGGAGAGAACACCCATGAACCGGGCACGCCGGACCCGTTCCGCCTCATCGTACGATCCCGCGGAAAAAACCCGTGTCCCGAGCCGGAGTTCGCGGGCGGCGGCGGCAAGGAGTTTCAGGTGGCTGAGATCGCCGTCGAGCATGCTGTAGACCTCGACCCCGCCAAACATGCCCCGCCGGATCAGGCGGGAGCACTGGAGATAAAACGCCGGGGTCTCGTAGCCGAGGATCCCCCGCGATACCACCTTTCCCAGCCGGTGCAGGTACTCCTGGTGGTCTCCGGGAATTTCTCGGTCTTCCTGCCGGTCCACCATGAGCTTAAGCCGCCGGAGATCGTTTCGCGTCGGTATGCGGTACGCGGCGTAGAGCCGGTGGCGGGGGTGGGCCTGCTCGCGGACATAGGATACAGCGCGCTGGAGTTTCTGCTCGTCCATCAGGACACCGATGGTGTTGAGGCCGGATACGATCATCAGCGAGACGACCCCCTGCGCCTGGACTACGCGGGCCACCTCCCCGGTCGCATGGTTTATGAGCCGGACGAACGCCGTACCCTCCGGATCTCCTTCATGGTCCGGCAGATCGATGACGATGAGTGCCGGATGTCTTTCCGACCCGCTGTACTCCCGGACGATCAGTTTGTTGTGCTTTGCCGATAACTTCCAGTCCACGGATCTCATGTCGTCCCCGTCGACGTAATACCGGAGCGAACGGATACCGAAACTTTTGAAGATGCCGGTGCGGCTGGTCTCCCGCTCGCCGGCACCTACGGGAGCGGTCCTCCGTTCAAAGTACGGTACTGGCTGCACCTGGACCTCAGGGCCCGAATACGCCGGCGCCGTCAGGTCTGCGGTGGTCTCGTAGAACGCGTCCGACAGATCGATGCAGACGCCGGGTAACCGCAGGGTACCATGGACACGGGGGATTACCCGGTACGTGATCGTCACGCGGCCTGCCGGGGGGACACGGAGAGCCGGAACCTCTGTTTCCGGTTCCGCATCCACCGGGATGAGCTCGCGGATATCGGCCTGCATACCGGGAGGGAGCCGGCAGTGTACCGCTGCCTCCACTCCAAGGGAGGCTCCCTGCCGGATGACGGCCCGTTCCACGCTGCGGGTGACGGACACCGACGAGAGGACACCCCGGGTTTTCGTATAAAAAACAAGACCGGACACGGCAGGAACGGCAAGGAGCGCTGCACCACAGAGCAGGAAGGCCGGGTCATCGAGAAGCAGCGCCGTGCATACGAGGGCTGCCGCCGCAACGATGATGGCCCGGGTACAGCGGGTGGCTCTCACAGCTCAGGACACCTCGGTCGTCTCGATGATCTCCTGCACGATGTCATGCGGGTGGAGCCCCTCGACCTCCGCTTCCGGGGTCAGGTTGATCCGGTGCTCGAGGACATACGGTACGAGCGCCTTTACGTCATCCGGAAGGACGTAGGTCCTTTTTGCAAATGCCGCCCGCGCCCTGCTGCCGTGAACAAAGGCGATCGATGCACGGGAAGAGGCACCCAGGTCGACGTCCCCGTGTTCCCGGCTGGCGATCACCAGGTCCCGGATATAGGCAAGCACCGGCTCCTCCATCCGGACCGCCTCCACCCCGCGGATCATCTTTTCCAGCCGGGTCTTGTCGATCACCGGCCTGAGACGCGATTCGAACTCTTTCCAGCCAAGAAGCCCTTCCGATGACCGGCGCACGATCAGGAGTTCATCATCGGTCCCGAGGTGCGACGTGCGGAGGCTGAACATGAACCGGTCGCGCTGCACTTCGATCAGGGGAAATGTCCCTTCATATTCATGGGGGTTCTGCGTGGCGATGACAAAGAACGGCGAGGGGAGCGGGGTGATGACACCGTCAAAGGTGACCTGGCGCTCGCTCATCGCCTCGATAAATGCACTCTGCGCCTTGGGGTTGATACGGTTCACTTCGTCGACGAGGAGGACATTGGTGAAGACCGGGCCGTAGCGGGGGATGAATTTGCTGCGCGTGCTGTCGTAGATCCAGACGCCCAGCATATCCGCCGGCATGAGGTCCACGACTCCCTGTATCCGGTTGAAATTACACCCCGATATCAGGGCGAGCGTTTTTGCTATCGAGGTCTTTGCCGTGCCGGGAACGCCTTCCATGAGGATGTGCCCGTTTGCCACGAATGCCGTGAGAACGATATCGAGGACCTGCCGGTTGCCCACGATAAATTTTTCGAGGGTCGTAAGTGCGGTCTGGTAAAAATCTGCCACCTGTCCGATTGTTGATTCCAGGGTATTATCCGGATCTGTCATGGTATCACGCTAGATGATCTTTTTCTGCCACGCGATAATAACGATGAGCAGGATCAGGGCCGCCGTACCCGCGCGGTATGCCGGGTTTGTCTGGATGCCGCGGGCGACGGCCCATATCCCGGTCAGCTGGTCTGATCGTGTGCTGTACGCATCGACCAGGATCGTCTTATGGGTATCTGAGAGCTGGCTGATGAACTGCGCATTTGCGTAGCCCGGCCCGGTCTCCTGCATCGCGTTGATGAAGATGCTGGGGTCGCCGATAACGTAGACCTCCCCCCGTCCGAGTGTCTCGTTCGCGGCAACCGCGTACCGGGAAATGGTTATGCCGGCGCCCGGGCCCGGGGTGCCGGCAGTGTCGATCCAGCTGATAAGACCGGTCGCGAGGACGGGATCGCCCCCGCTGACTGCCGCGGCCTTGTCCAGCACGATGCCGGTGCCCGAAAGGGACGGGAGGGCAGTTCCTGCCGGGAATGCAACGACCGTGTACGGGTTGTCGTATGCACGGTCCACGCTGGAGAGGTTCCCGGGCAGTATGGTCATGGACGACCCCATGCCGGCAAGGAGTTCCGATCCCGTGCCGAAATCATCGGCAAGTACCAGCGTGTTTCCCCGGTCGACATAGGCCCGGTAGGCGGCGCTGTCCCGGGCGCTGAAGGGCCGGTACGGCGCGATCACGAAAAGCGTGGTGTTGGTGTAAGCGGCAAGCTGGCCGGGGTCTTCAATCTCCGTTACCCGGTGCCGGTCAAGGGAATCGAAGAACCGGCTTGTCCCGTTCCACCCGATGTTGTACCGGCTGAAATCAGCGGAATTGGTGGCGAGGTGGACAAGGAGGACGACCAGCGCAAGGCACAGGACGATCGTCGCCACCCATGCATACGGTTTAATCGCGATCGCCCCCGGTAGTCTGGTCGGCCTGTACCAGGCTTTCGGTGAACTCTGCCTGCTCCCCGGCGCTTCGGCCCCCGCCGTACCGGATCTGTTCGTACGCGGAGACAAACCGGGTAAACGCGGTCCCGTACGCCGCATCCCGGCACGCGTGCGCGATCTCGCGCGGGGTATGGGTGAGGTGCCGCACGATATGGCGGAGCCCGGCGATCCGGCCGGAAAGGAGACGATAGGCAAGGTACGCTGCGTCGCTGATGCCCTGTGCTTCGCGCGCCTGTTCGTAGCACGAGAGGACGGTTTCGCCTGCGGGGATGGTGGCGGGGGCGGTCGTTTCCGGCCTCCGGCCGGGTCCCTGCGGTGCGGCCAGATCGCTGCCCGCCGCGGGAGCTCCGGCCGGCTCCGCCACGACCGGCCCGAATACATTTTTCCTGCGGAGGTACGTGTAGGACCCGCCGAGACTGACCGCGAGAACCACCGCAACCGCCGCCATGAGGATGAGCGGGTTCCGGGTTTTCGGGGTAGGTACCGTCACCGGGATATTGACCCTCCCCGGACCGCTCTCCGATGCGTTGACCGGATAGTCCGGCGCATCAAACCGGGCCACGAGGACGTGGGTACCGGGAAAGAGGGGGACCGAGACATTGAATTTCCCGCTGTCATCGGTCGTCCCGGAAAAGAGGGTCTGGTTGTTTTCCCGTATCGTAAACGGGGCGAACCGGACTGGCCGGTTTGCAAGAACCGTGCCGTTACAGATGGCCGCAGGATTTTTCGGGTCAGGACGGGCTTTCAGCGTTGTTTTCGAATTAACGGAATTTACCGTCAGGACTGCCGGGGAAGACGTGATATTTGCTGCCTCCGCGACCAGCGTATGGTTGCCCGCCGCGATCCGTTCAACCGTAAACGACCCGGTATACTCGCCATTCTGGTCGGGCGTGAAATTGTTCACCGGGTTCCCGTCCATCGAGATGGCAACGCTGTCGGCATTCTCCGGTGAGGCGAGTTGCCCGAGGACACTGACGGTATCGCGGTAGTCCGCGTGATCGGGTTCGATGCCCAGCGAGAGGTATGGCCCTCCGGTGAGGTTGACCGGCCGTGCAGGAGCGGTCACAAATGCATCCGTCTCGTGGACGATCCGCTGGAATTCGACCGTGCTCTGGTTGTACTGCGTGATATCAAGGCCGAGTTTTGCACTGACCGGCAGGACTTTCTGGTGCTCGTTCACGTACATCCCGTACAGCTCATCAAGGCGTTTTTTCAGGGCGGCCCCCTGGTAATTGACCGCGACCATCATCTCCGGGTCCTGGCTGCTCCGGTACCGGATCTGCAGGTCTTTGAGGGCATCGAGGGTTGCCGTATCGTTTGCCAGCTGCCGGAAGATTCCGTCCTGGGCCTGGGAACTCGTGGTGAAGTTTTCGATCTCGCTTTCGTTCATGTCGAGGTTGATGACAAGGTTATCCAGTCTCCCGAAGGTCTTTTCATAGGCGGCAAGGTCCGCGAGAGTACTGTCAGGGTCCCTCAGCCGGATGTCGAGCGTGATGCTCCCGGGGCGGTTGAGGAGGTCCTGCATCAGGGGGTATATGTCCGTCGTGCTGTTGACGGGCTGGGACATGAGGGGTTCGGTGTTGACATGGTACTTCGTGTCGGCCGATGCGTTCTCGGGACTGTACAGGACCGGCGAGCGCGCGAAAAAAAGGAGCCCGGCAAGGGCAATGATCCCGATAACGATCACGGCTGCGATCGGCATGCGGCGGGTCATCGGGCAAGGATCTCCATGACCTTCTGTACAACGATCGCACCGAAGACCACGATCCCGGCCGCGATCTGGAGGTGTATGTACTTCATGTAGCCGGGGTGCACCGATCCAGCGTCCAGAAGTTCGGCGATGATCAGGATCCCGATCAGCCAGAGGACAAAAAAGATCTCGAGGTCAAACGATTCGGCCAGCAGCATGAAGATGCTCACCAGGACGAGCCATGCCGTGAAGATGATTGCCGCAGCGATCTTTTTTTTCATGGTCTTCACTACCGCTTATCGCGGATCCCGGTCACCGGCCGGTACCGGCCTCCGGAAAAATGCGGTCTCCCCGTCATGGCAGTCCCCCGTACCCGGCATCCTGAAACCGTTTGGTCCGGGACCTGCGGACGTTTTCCCGTGACCGGATCGGTCACACGTTCCGGCGGTTTTTCGGGGCTTGTCACCAGCCGGCGCCCGGGTGATATTTTTTTCCGCCCGGCACCATCGTCCGCGATAGTTATTCCCCGCGGACCCGCGTTGATCCCCCCGACGTTTACTGCACCCGTGACCGTGCCAATTCTCCTTCCCGGGAATGCATGCGTGCATGCACCAAAGATCGGTTTTGTTAATACTCAGTCACTGGATTAATAAACCGTTTTGATCTTTTGCCCGGGGTGCCTGCCGGTATAACGGTACGGTGTAAAAATTCACGCTGGAAAAACTTCCATTTTCATCGCAAATTCTTCTCCTGATCCTTTGGGGTCTCACGCCCCCGGTTCTGCATAAAAAAAAACCACCCGGTCTTCCCGCTGGTATGCGGTCAGCCCGCTGGAAGAGAATCCCATAAAAGACATCCTCCGGGCATCCGGATCCGGAGGGATCCCACCACCACGGTTATATCCGGAAGGAACCGGTGTGGATGAAAGAGATAACGGGCGATTGGGAATTTTTTTATCGATCTTCGGATTCCTGTGCAGCGCAGTACTCTTCCGGGGTCATCACCGAAAGCGGCGTCCCGCCCCGGTAACGGGCGGTATCCCACGTGATGATCGTACTGCAGTCATTCGACTCTGCAACCCAGAGGATCTTTGCATCGCCGTACCGCACCCCCCGCTCCATCACGGCAAGGACCTGTGCGCAGTATTCGGTCCAGAAGAGTTCCGGTGTCGCGAGCGCAAGCGCGGGATAGAGGACTTTCATGTCCGATGCCCCGGCATAGGTCTCGAGGATCTGTCGCGCCGCCGGGGCTTTTCCGGCTGCGGCAACGATCCCCGCAAGCTCCATCAGGTTGTAGAGCGTGGTCCCGCGGGCATCCTTCCGGGTGATCTCCATGAATGTCCCTGTTGCCGGGGAGCGCTGGTCGTGCGTGAAGAGATGATAGATGGCGAGGAGATCGGTATCGATGACGATCACCGGCGCACCTCGCTCAGGATCTCGTCGATACCGGTCGTGCCGAATGCATCCTGTATGCCCCGCATGATCCCCTCGCGGTCGAGAATCGGACGAAGGTCATCGATGGAGCCCGTTCGTGTCCTCCCGAGGTAACTGTTCAGGATTTTCTGCCGGAACGGGTCCTTTGTCTCGAAGGCGAGGACAAGCCTCCGGACGCCGTCGACGATCGCCTCCGACCGGTTGGAGTAGACCCCTTCGGCAGCGAGCCGGTCGAGGAGCTGTACAAGATGGGGGGGCATCCTGACCTGCACAAGTATGCTCTTTGTTGTCATTGTTTTAAACATACATTTATTGTAATGCTATTAAAATATATTCAGCGAGAAGGTCTTACAAACCCCTCTCCGGCAGGAACCCCCAAATGGCCCTTTCCTTCATTTCAGGTGCCTAAATGCACGTACGAAAAACAGGTGCCCTTAAAACGCTGCTATTTAGGAGGTTTTTCGTCTCCATTATAGGCAGATTCTGACAAACAAGTCGTTTTAATCACTATTTTCCGTGGGCGTGGACATCGTTTCCTGTGGAACCCAAAAACCGGATCGCCGGATCGGCAAAATGAGCCCGATACGGGCCCGGAATAGTCCGACTCTCCGCCCCTCCAATTCACCCCCAGAATGGCCCCGGAACCGGGAAGCCAGGAGAGCACCCCTGCCTTATTAGAAGGTGATTCCTCAATGTGAACTACCAGAAATGAGACCAATTTACAAATCACGTGTATTCTTCAATTTGAAGACGTTCCCGGGGGCTTCGCCCCCGCCACTATGGCACCCCCCATGGTGCGATAATTCTCCCTTACCCAATCGTTTCAATTTGTCTGGATTTTCTCAATCAAACAAATTCGCTCACGGGAAATATGGTGGATATTCGTTGAACTGGTGGTTGTTATTCAGCAACCACCTGATAAAAAAAAGCCAACCTCCTTTCTCACCGGACCGGAGTACCTGGCACAACGGTTCCGGCATAACCACGACAGCTGCCGGATGGAGAAGCGGCAAAGGCCGGTTAATACCCGCCGCTCTTTTTACCGGAGCCTGCGGATTGCGAGCGCGACAAGGAGACCGGTGATACCAAGCGCTGCCGGCAGGGGAGTATACGTTGTTGCCGCAGGCAGCGCTGAGGATCCGGGTACCGTGGCCGGTTCCGTGCCGGACCCTGTTCCCGCTCCTGTACCTGATACCGTGTTTGATCCGGAACCGGGTGCCGTGCCTGATCCCGTACCGGATGTCATGGTTGACACGGATCCGGATGCTGTGTTTGATCCGGTCCCGGATGCCGTGACGATGGTTGTGGTAAAATTCCCGGAAACCGGCTGCGGGTTTGTACTGTTGAGAGCCACAGTCTGGTATGCAGTGGCAGCACTGGCCGGCCCGGCACCGGGCATGCTGCCGGAACTGCCGGCATTCAGGAGGTTGAACGTGGCCGTCGCTGTCACGTCCTGGAGGACACCGGACACCGTCACGATGTATTCATCGGGAGTGAATGCCGAGGTGTCGACATAAAATGACCAGCTGTTGGCCGTACTCGTGCCGGGCAGGACCTGTACCATCCCGCTTGCGCCGGAAAATCCGGCTGACTGTGTCTTTGCCGTCGGCTGGAACGTTGACGAAGAGACCTGGACGTTCAGGTCATCGCCCACGGCAAGGTTTGTCGTGCCGTTGATGGCGAATTTGTCTCCCACCTCTTTATCCCCGATGGGGTTGATCATCACCGCGGGCTGGCTCACATAAAAGGAGACGGTCGTAAACGTATCGTCAATATTCTGGCTGCTGATTGCATTGATCAGCGCCGCGGCGGCATCCGTGCTCGGGAGGCTTCCGCTGCCGGTGAACCGGTAGATGGTCTGCCCGGTCTGGACGTTTACGACATCCCCGGTCGCGGCATCATAGATCACATCGAACCGGCCGTTCATCATCGGGTGCTGGATCACCACAACATATTCCCCGGCGGCAAGTGCTGCCGTATCTGCCGGCTGGAGTTCGTATTCATACGTATCGTCGTTATTCACCGGCACGGTCGTGACTTTTGCAAAATTGGTGCCGATAAACCAGATCTGGAGCCCGACCTGCGGCTGGCCGGTGGCGATCCCCTGGATATACAACGGGTCGCCCCGCGCGATCACCGTCGGCAGTGAACTCCCGGGCGACAGGGTGATCGCGGATGCCCCCGGAGCGCTGACGGCAAGGAAGAGCACGACAGAGAGCACGACAAAAAGCACGACAGGACAGATCCCGGGAAAAAGAGACCGGGTATGTGGTGAGGGAGTCATGGCACGCTAACCTGCATATACAGGACTCTCCGGCAACAAAGAAAAAACATCGTACCGGTATGATCGCGACGGAGGTGAGCCGGGGGTAAAAACGCTGCCGGATTCACGACGATGCCTTGTGCTTTCCGGATGATCGCGTCCATTATAAACCAAGGATTCTCTGGATCCGTAGAAATCATTAGAAAATCTCTTAACGCTCCTGGGGGCTCCGGCTAGTATCGCCTCCGCCCCCGCCGCTTGGCATCCCCTGTATAGCGATGACTCCCAGAAAGGTGATAACGTACATCATCGCGAAAGCTGCAGGGGCGGTCCAAGGGGACAGGCATGCCGGGAGAAGGAAACGCTTAAGCAGCAGCCCCACGGGGCTCCATGCACCAGCAGATAATTTCCTGAAGGGGGAAAAACGCTGACCTGTCCTTCAGGCCCTGTCGTTTACGATCCGAAGGATCTTTTCCGAAGCCTTCCCGTCACCAAACGGGTTTTTCCAGTCCCGGGATGCACCGAGCATCTTTTCCGTGGCCCGCTCTATTGCGTCCGGTTCAACCCCGGCGAGCGTATTTGCCCCGGCATCGACGGTCTCCGGCCGTTCCGTGGAATCCCTCAGGGTCACGCAGGGGACCCCGAGAATGCACGCTTCTTCCTGGACACCCCCGGAATCGGTGAGGACGAGCCTTGCGTATGCTTCGAGCTGGAGGAATTCGAGAAAATTCTTTGGCGGTACCAGGGTTATTCCGGTGATGTCGATGCCGAACTCACGGATCTTCTTTCTGGTCCGCGGGTGGACCGGGAACAGTACGGGAAGGTCATACCGTTTCCCGATCTGCACGAGGTCCGCGATTATCTTTTCCAGCCGGGACGGGTCATCGACATTCTCGGCGCGGTGTGCGGTCACGAATGGGTAGCCAGAGGAGAGGAAGAACCAAAAGTTTGCCCGAAATGTAAAAGCCCCTATTGGAACACACCCAGAACAAAATAGAGAGAGAAAACAAGTAATAAAGTGGCTATTCACTAATTATCTATTAATGACTCAAAATGAAGTAATTGAATCAACTCAACCAATTGGTCTGACCATAAAAATTATTCTTTATTCAGTTTTAGAACTGACATTTAGAAATTTTACTTATACTGTAAATTCAGGTATTGCACGAGGTCTAAAGCGAAAAGGTGGATTAGGTTTTATTCCGAGAAGATTAACATCAGAAGAAATTTTTTTACTTAACTATAATTTTAAGGAGAAAACCGTATACGATATTGGTGCTCACGTTGGAATGTATACTATCTTTTTTGCAAAATCTGCAGGTAGTAACGGTAAAGTCTATACATTTGAACCAAATCCGGATAATTATTCTAAAATAATTGATAACACAAATATTAATGGATTGAAAAATGTCAACATTATTAAAAGTGCTATTGGAAAAAACCATTTAAAATCCCAATTAATAGTTAGACATGGTGATTCTGGAACCGGTACACTTGAAAAGACAATCCAAGAGCAAATCATTAACGAAAAAAATTATAAAGCAATTGAGATTGATGTTGATTCTATTGACAATTTAATTAATAATAACAATATCCTACACAAACCGGATTTTGTAAAAATTGATGTCGAAGGATTGGAATTAGCCGTTTTGGAGGGGATGGAAAAAACAATTCAAAAATATCATCCCGATTTATTTATTGAGATACATGGTAGTTCAATGAACCTCAAAAAAATGAATGTTGCGAGTGTATTCTCTATTTTAGATTCATACAACTATAAAATATACCATGTTGAATCTGGAAGAGATATCCTTAAAAATAATTTATCTGATGCATGTGAGGGTCATATCTTCTGCACAAATGAGATAATCCATGATAACCCGGGGAATCTAGGAAACAATGCCACTTAACATTTCAACAAAATTTTCCAAAAGTCCCGCGATGCAACACGCGCATTCAATTTAGGCAAAGTCCCGACAGCGCAACAGAACCCTACTAAGGTTTATAAGATCATAAGTCCTTATTTTGCTTTCAGCAAAAAAATAATTTAAGTGATATCAATTGGGCTGAATAATCTCTCAGGTGACGTTATACGACGTGGTAGATGATGGCAGGAGAAATAATATATACCTACGGTGAAGGCTCAAAGGCTCCGTCTTCCGCTATTTCCCATCCTCAGGAAGCTTCCCTTATCCAGGTAAAGGAAGATGATGTCACGCCTCTCAATAGCCTGGTAGCGGTCATTCCGGTATACAATAATGATGCAACAATCGGATCTGTAATAGTCCAGACATTGCGATATGTAGACCGTGTGATCGTCGTGGACGATGGATCCGCGGACAAATCATCTGAAATTGCACAACTGGCAGGAGCTGAAGTCGTACGACTGAATATTCACATTGGAAAAACGTATGCACTTCTCCTCGGTCTTAAGAGCGCATGGGAACTGGGCTGCAAGGCTGTCGTTATGCTCGATGCCGATGGGTATCACCAGATCCACGATATCCCGAAAATCGCCGCACAGGCTCTTAGTGGAGACGCGGACCTTGTGATCGGATCTCATTATGTCGAAAAGAAGGGTGAAGTCCCATTCCCGCAGAAATTCAAAAGCATGACATTGCTCAAATCAGAAAAAAAGGAGAATAAGCAACCCATCACCGACCCGCAATCAAATTTCCGGGCGTTCAGCAGGAAAGCACTGGAAAACCTTGACTTCAAAACCGACGGGTATAATATTGAATCGGATATCATCACCCATTTTCTCTCTCTTGGCCTTGTCGTACACGAAATCCAGTTGACGAATTTATCTTCACCGCCATCGGATTCAAACTGGGGGAACCCCGTCAAGGTCCTCGCCGCGATGCCTGCCTATAATGAAGAGAAATATATTGCAAAGATGATCGTTGGCACAAAAAAATATGTCGACCAGGTCCTTATCGTTGATGACGGGTCTACGGATGCCACCAGAGAGATCGCAGAAGGCTTGGGAGCAATAGTGGTCCGTCATGAAAAAAATGCCGGATACGGTGCGGCCCTCAAGACAATTTTTACCAAAGCACGGCAACTTCACGTTGAGGCACTCGTAATACTGGATGCAGACGGCCAGCATAACCCCGAGGATGTCGGGTGGCTCCTTGAAACGCTGGTGACCGATGATGCCGACATTGTTATCGGATCAAGATTTAAGGATGGAAACGGCAGGCATATTCCCGGATACCGGAAAGTCGGGATGAAAGTCCTTGACGGTGCCACGAAGGTCGCGGGAGTTGCCGAGGTCAATGATTCCCAGAGCGGGTTCCGGGCATATGGTAAACGGGCTATCAATGTGATCAATCCGTCCTGTGAAGGGATGTCGGCAGGATCTGAAATCCTGATCCAGGCCAGCGATCGCAAATTAAGGATTGCGGAAGTGCCGATAGATGTGCGGTACGATATTGAGAACACTTCTACGATACATCCGTTGAAACATGGAGTATCGGTTTTATCCAAAATAATCGCGCTAATCAGCTACCGACGACCACTCCCTGCGTTCGGGATCCCAGGATTTATCCTGTTTATCATCGGGATGGTTGCAGCTTCATTTGCGTTTACTGAATATTATCAGACAACGAAGTTTCCCTTCACCCTATCGATGATGAGTGCAATGTTCATTATTATTGGATTGTTGATGGTTGTCGCAGGCCTTATTTTAAATGCGATGATTGTGATTGTGAGAGAGGGGCAAAGAAAAATATAGACTAACACATTTATTATTTAATAAAAATTCGATTCGGAATTAATTACCATGCATCCTCAAATTTCAGTGGTTATTCCTGTGAAAAATGTTGAGGATGAAATTATTCCCTGCCTAACCGCTATCTTCAATCAAACAATTCAATCAATTGAAGTTCTTGTTATTGATGGCCATTCGACGGATAAAACTATCGAGAATGCAAAAAAATTTCCAGTGAAAATTCTATTTGAGGAATTTGGAACACCTGCCGGAGCAAGACAAGTTGGTTTAGTTAATGCTAAAGGGGATTATATCGCATTTACCGATTCAGATTGTATTCCATATACCGATTGGCTTGAAAATTTATTGAAAGAATTTAGAGATAACGTAGTTGGGGTAGGTGGGGGAACAATATATCATAGTGAAGAACTTTGGAAAAGATCGATTTATTTTGCATTAAATACTTTTCTGGGTAGTGCAACATCCGTTCAAGATAGAGTTTTTAAAAATAAAAGAGTGGTCAAAAGTATTAGTGGTTGTAATTCTATGTATAAAAAACAAATATTATTAAAGATTGCAGGGTTTAATACAGAACTTGAAAAACAAATCGGAAGAATTAGTGAAGATGCCGAAATCAATAACAGAATACAAAAACTGGGAGTATTAATTTATACCCCAGATGCACTTGTCATTCATAATCATGATAATAATTTAAAGGAATTTGCTCAGAGAATGTTTTATTGGGGCTATGTGAGAGTAAATAATAAATTATTTGATATCCAAATTGTTCCTCCGATTATTGCAACAATTACATTAATATCAATAATATTATCCATTCAATTTTTCTTAACAATGATAATTATATACATATTATTAATTTTGTTTTTTACTTTGAGGATCTTTTTTCAACAAAGAGACATCAAATTATTATTTACAATACCGATTGTATATATTGTCGAACACATTGCCTATACTTGCGGTTTTTGGAGGGGAATCTTAAATTTTATCCTACCTAAGAGGATTATGGCATGAATTATTTTGTCACCGGCGGCGCCGGATTCATCGGCAGTACCCTTGTGGACCGATTACTTTATCTTGGGAACAAGGTTACAGTTTACGATAATTTCTCCACCGGCATTCCGGAATATCTGGAAGAGGCAAAAAGGCATTCAGGGTTTCGATTGATCACGGGAGATCTCTTGGATCCGGATGGACTGTCCACAGCGATGACCGGTTGTGATTTTGTTTTTCACTTTGCTGCAAACGCTGACGTCCGCTTTGGAACGGAACATCCGGCAAAGGATCTTCACCAGAATACCATTGCGACGTTTAACGTGCTCGAAGCGATGCGAAAGAATTCCATCAAGAAGATTGCATTCTCGTCAACCGGTTCCGTCTACGGTGAAGCAACGGTAATTCCCACACCAGAAGATGCCCCATTCCCGGTACAGAACTCGTTGTACGGTGCATCCAAACTCGCGGGAGAGGGGTTGATTTCTGCATACTGCGAAGGGTTCGGATTCCAAGGATGGATCTTCCGTTTCGTCTCCATCCTTGGGGAACGCTATTCGCACGGGCACGTCTTTGATTTTTATAAACAGCTCTGTTCCCACCCCAGCCACTTGGATGTTCTCGGAAACGGACACCAGAAAAAATCGTATCTCTATGTGCAGGACTGCATTGCTGCGATTTTTACTGCACTGGAAAAATCCCAAGATATGGTGAACATATTCAATCTCGGTACTGACGAGTACTGTGAAGTAAACGAGTCCATCCACTGGATATGCAGCCACATGGATCTCAAACCCGAGATCCATTACAGCGGAGGGGACCGGGGCTGGATTGGCGATAACCCATTCATATTCCTCGATTGCAAAAAGATCTGTTCCCTCGGGTGGAAACCAAAATATACGATTCACGAAGGCATCGTCAAGACCCTTGGATACCTTGAACAGAATCCGTGGGTGCTGGAGATACGATGAGGCCGTCCCGCCGTCTTGTTATTATAACCGGGGCTACACGGGGACTTGGCAGACAGGTCGCTGACCGGTTCCGGATGAGCGGAGATGATCTGGTTCTTGTTGCACGTCACGAAGCAGATCTGGTAAAGACTGCTGATGAGCTTTTACGCAGGGGTTGCGCTCATCAGAACATCCATTATTTTGCTGCCGATCTTTCAGATCTTGAGGCCCTCCCCGGGCTTATTGCAGACATCAATGGTACAGCCGGCAACCCCGATATCGTTATCAATAATGCCGCAATCCAGGGACCGATTGGTCCGGTTCATACCAATGACTGGCAGGAATGGCAGGCATGTCTTAACATTTGTCTTCTTGCGCCGGTTCTGCTCACGCGGGGATTTCTCCCGAGTATGATCGAGAAAACATATGGACGGATCGTGAATGTTTCTGGGGGTGGGGCCGCGGCACCCCGGGCAAACTTCTCCAGTTATGCCACGGCCAAATGCGGGCTGGTCCGGTTTTCAGAAACACTTGCGCAGGAAGTCAGAGAGTACGGCGTAACCGTAAACTGTGTTGCACCGGGTTCTATGAGCAGCGATTTAACCAAACATATACTCCGTGCAGGAAAAGAATGTGCCGGCAGTGCTGAATTTGAAAGCGCCCTCCGCCTTACCAAAGAAAATCCGCACACGGAAAACCGTGCTGCAGATCTCGTGCACTTCCTTACATTGGATGCCTGCGCAACAATTACTGGAAAACTGATCAGTGCGGTCTGGGACCCGTGGGAGAAATTGCCGGATGCAGCACCAGCTCTTATGAAAAGCGATGCGTATACGTTGAGGAGGATTATACCTCAAGACAGAAATCTTAATGTGGAGTGATCATTGTGCAGGTGGGAATAGTGGGTTGCGGTCTGATCGGACAGAAACGGGCGGATTCACTACCTGCCGGGTACTTACGGGCTGTGGCTGATATCTCAAAAGAGCGGGCGAATCACTTTGCAGGAAAATACCCCCGTGTGGACGCCTATTCGGACTGGCAGGAAATGATCTCAAGGGACGATCTCGATCTCATTATTATCTCAACAACTAATAACTGGCTTGCACCCATCACGCTTGCCGCAGTCACTGCCGGAAAACATGTGCTGGTCGAGAAACCTGCAGCCCGGCATTTCTTAGAACTGGACCCGGTCATCGAAGCTGCAGAGAATCACTTGGTAAAGGTCATGGTCGGGTATAACCTGCGGTGTCACCCGGCACTTGCAAAAGCCAAGGAGATCATACGGTCCGGAGTGCTCGGACCGCTCCTGTTCGTCCGTGGCCGTTATGGCCATGGTGGGCGCCCCGGATATGAGAAAGAATGGCGTGCCAATCCGGAAATTTCCGGTGGGGGGGAACTTCTTGATCAGGGAGTCCACCTTATCGATCTTTCCCGCTGGTTTCTTGGTGATTTTACCCGTGTTTGCGGGCATAAACATACATATTACTGGAAGATGCCGGTTGAAGATAACGGATTCCTGTACTTGGAAAATGCTGCCGGTCAGGTTGCATGGCTCCAAGTCAGCTGTACGGAATGGAAAAACCTATTCTCGTACGAGATTTTCTGTGAACATGGGAAGTTGCAGATTGATGGAATTGGCGGAAGCTACGGTACGGAACGGCTTACGCTCTACCAGATGCTCCCGCAGATGGGGCCACCCGAGACGACCATCTGGGAATATCCCTTCCCGGATACTTCATGGAAGACCGAATTTGAGGAATTTGAACAGGCCCTCCGGACACACACGTCACCGTCACCAGATCTTTTTGATGCCCGGGCGGCGCTGAAAATTGTCGCAACAATCTATGGTGAGAAAGAATGATTATCACTCGCAGTCCGCTTCGCATCTCTCTTGGAGGTGGCGGTACAGATCTCCCCTCTTATTACCGACAGCATGAAGGATTTCTTATTGCCGCAGCGATTGACAAATACGTCTATATCACGCTTCACGATACGTTCCAGAAAGAGATAATCATCAAATATTCCAATACGGAACACGTTCAGCACCCGGATGAAATCCGGCATCCGATCATACGAGAAGCGCTCAAACTCCTCAATATCCGCTCAGAGAATTTTGAACTCGCAAGCCTTGCGGATATCCCGGCAGGAACCGGTCTTGGGTCGTCCAGCAGTTTTACCTGTGCGCTCCTCAAAGCGTTGCATACCTACAATAAATCCTTCGTTAAACCGGATGACCTGGCAGAGGAGGCCTGTCATATTGAGATTGATGTACTCAAAGAACCCATCGGCAAACAGGACCAGTACATCTCAGCATTCGGAGGAATCAACTGCTTCACGTTCTGTAAAAATGACCAGGTGAAGACAAAAGAACTCAACATCTCAAAGGATACTCTGTATAATCTCGAAGACCACCTCCTGCTCTTTTTCACCGGTTATTCCAGGTTCTCATCCGTGGTTCTTAACGAACAGGACGAGAAGAGTAAAAAGAACGATGTCGCGATGATCGAAAACCTGCACTTTGTCAAAGATCTTGGATATAAGAGCAAGGCGGCTTTGGAACGTGGGGAATTAGACGAATTTGCACATCTGATGAATCTTCACTGGGAGCACAAGAAGCAGCGTTCGAACGCGATGAGCAATGATCGGATCAATACGTGGTACGATATCGCTATGAAAAATGGTGCGTTTGGGGGGAAACTCATCGGTGCCGGCGGAGGGGGATTTTTGATGTTTTACGCGGAAGATACCAAGAAACTTCGCAAGGCCATGGCTCACGAAGGGCTCCAGGAAGTCCGGTTCCGGTTTGATTTTGATGGCAGCAAAGTGGTGACAACGTCGTAATGCTGCCCGTCATCATTCTTGCTGGGGGGCTCGCTACCCGCTTGTATCCGCTTACCAAAAAAATCCCTAAGTCCCTGATTGTGATAGCCGGCCGTCCCTTTATCGATCACCAGCTGGCGCTCCTGAAAGAAAAAGGCGTCACTAAGGTTGTTCTCTGTGTGGGGAAGTTTGGCGGGATGATCGAAGCACATGTTAATGACGGCTCCCGGTTCGGGCTCGAAGTACGGTACTCCTATGACGGGGACTTCCTTCTAGGGACAGGAGGTGCAATCAAAAAGGCAACCGGGATACTTCCGGATGCGTTCATGATACTGTACGGGGACTCCTATCTCGATATCGATTTTAGACCGGTCGTGAAGCAGTTCAGCTCAGGAAAATATTTGGCCTTGATGACCGTGTATCGGAACCGGAACACATTCGATACGAGCAACATCATTATGAAGGAGGGGAAAATTGTCAGGTACGACAAGAAATCCCGTGATCCGGCCATGGAATATATTGACTACGGGCTCATTTTGATCCGGAAGAGGGTTTTTGATGGGTATCCACCAAACAAGCCCTTCGATCTCGCTCTTGTCCTCTCCCGGCTAGTTGATACCGGGCAGGTCCTGGGATATGAGGTCACCAAACGCTTCTACCAGATCGGGTCGCCATCCGGAATCAAAGAAGCTGAAGAATATATCAGGACCCGAAGACCAGATAAATGCTAGGCATGAAAAATATGAGCGAAGACGAGTATATTTCCACATTTCTTGATGAGGCTGTAACGATAATCCGGAAGATAGATCAGGGCCAAATCCAAATGATATCTGAGATCCTTCAGGACGTCCGGAAAAATGACGGACGTTTGTTTATTCTCGGAGTCGGCGGGGGAGCCGGACACGCGTCCCATGCCGTGAACGATTTCCGGAAAATCGCGGGGATTGAATCCTATGCACCGACCGACAATGTCTCCGAGCTGACCGCCCGAGTCAACGATGAGGGGTGGGAAACCGTATTCGTAAACTGGCTCAAAGGGAGCAGGCTTACCGCGAAGGATTGCATCTTTGTCTTTTCTGTCGGCGGAGGGAATGCCGAGAAGAACGTGAGTGTGAACCTGGTAAATGCCCTGCGGTACGCAAAGGAAACCGGTGCAAAAGTGATCGGCGTTGTGGGACGTGACGGTGGCTACACGGCAAAAGTTGCTGATGCGTGTGTGATCATTCCGATTGTGAACGAGAAAACCGTGACTCCGCAGACGGAAGCGTTCCAGGCTGTTGTCTGGCACCTCATCGTTTCAAGCCCAGCACTGCAGAAGTTTGAAATGAAGTGGGAGAGCACGAAATAATTTCCTTTTTTGATGATGAAACCGGCAGTCTTTCTCGATCGGGACGGTGTCATCAATGAGCTTGTACTCAACCCGGCAACCGGGGAGTACGAATCGCCCCATCGCCCCGAAGATCTTGTTATCTGCCAAGGCGTACCTGAATCCCTGCAGGCTCTCCAGACACACGGGTTTGACCTCTTCCTTGTCTCTAACCAGCCGGATTTTGCAAAAGGGAAAACAACATTGGAACAGATCCAGGCCGTTCACTCCAAACTTGATCATATTCTGAAATCCAACGGGATTTTGTTCCGTGATTATTATTACTGTTACCATCATCCCAACGGAGTCGTACCTGAATATTCCTTTGTGTGCGAATGCCGGAAACCGAAATCCCACTTCCTTGAGATAGCGGCAAAGACATACTACATTGATTTCTCCGGTTCATGGATGATCGGCGACCGGGATTCTGATATCGAATGCGGGAAAACAGCAGGAACCCGGACGATACTTATCAAAAATCCGTGTTCATCGGGATATTGGGGTACAAGCACCCCGGATTTTACCGCGAAGAATCTTAAAGAGTCTGTGCAGATAATATTTTACAATCGAGATTTATAATGGTGAACTGAAAGTGATGTTATGACTGGATTGCCACAATTCAAAATAAAACTCTATGCAGACGGTGCAGATCTCAATGGCATGATCGAAGAATACAAAAACGGAATTGTGAGCGGTTTTACCACCAACCCAACCCTCATGAAAAAAGCCGGGGTCGAGAGCTATGAAGAATTTGCGAAAGCCGCACTCAAAGCAATTCCTGATCTTCCGATCTCATTTGAGGCATTTTCAGATGATCTGCCCGGCATGGAACGTGAGGCAAAAAAGATCGCTGGCTGGGGAAAGAACGTGTACATCAAGATCCCGGTGACGAACACCAAAGGCGAGAGCACGGCCCCCCTCGTAAAAAAACTCTCCCACGAAGGCCTGAAATTGAACGTCACTGCGATCCTGACTCTCGACCAGGTCAAAACCGTCGCAAAGGCCCTTTCCCCGGATACCCCGAGTATCGTTTCCATATTTGCCGGCCGCATCGCGGATACGGGAACAGACCCGATGCCGATCATGAAAGAGGCGGTGAAGATCCTCAAATCAAACCCGAAAACCGAACTCCTCTGGGCAAGCACACGCGAGCTCCTGAATCTCGTACAGGCGGAGTCCTGCGGGTGCCATATCATTACGATCACGAACGATATCTTAAAGAAGGTCCCACAAGTGGGTAAAGACCTGAACCTGTTATCGCTTGAGACCGTGCAGATGTTTTATGCAGATGCACAGAGCGCGGGGTATAAGATTTTATAAAGAATATATTCTATAAAATTCTGATTTCAAATAATGACTTATACTGAAGAAATTTCTCAAAATGCCATGATGAAAATGAAAGGTACTATAATTGGAGCATTCTCATAATAAGAGAGCTAAATAGACCATGAAGATCATTTTAACCCAACTGACTAGTCGAGGTGGAACCCAGTTATATCTTTCGCAGCTTGCAAATTCACTCTCAAAAACTAATAACGAAGTAACGGTTATTTTAGGAGATTATTTATTTGATCAGAATTTGTATGAAAACAAAAAAATAAACGTAATACAAGTACCCTCGTCACCTAATATTATTTATATGTTCTTGAAAATGATTAATCCATTTACCTATGTTTCTTTAATAAATATTATAAAAAACGAAAAACCTGACATAGTCCACATGGTGGTTGAAGATTTGATAATTGCGATCACATTAATCGCAGTAAAACGGAAAGTAAGCATTAAAATTCTAATGACAGATCATGATCCAAAGATACATACTGGTTTAGCATTTTTATTAAGATTGCATTTGATTTTGACTAAATATATTATGTATAAAATCTCATCTGGGATTTTTGTCCATGGTAATGAGATGAAAAAAATTTTAATAAAAAAGGGTATTCCAACTTCAAAAATATTTGTTATTCCCCATGGTGATTATTTATATTATACAAAGTGGAGTGAGGATAAGATAATTGAATCGAACAAAAAAATTATTTTATATTTTGGCATTATTTCTGAATATAAAGGATTGCAATATTTAATTGAGGCAGAGCCATTAATCTCAAAGGTTATACCGAATATTAAAATAATCATTGCCGGGAGTGGCGATTTTAAGAGATATCGATCGTTAATTAAGAATCCAGAGAATTTTGAAATTCATAATTATTTTATTCCTGATAGTGAAGTATCCCATTATTTTCAGAGCGCATCAATAGTTGTTTTGCCTTATATCGATGCATCACAATCCGGAGTAATACCGATTGCATATGCATTTAAAAAACCCGTAATTGTAACAAATGTTGGCAGTCTTACCGAATTTGTCGATGATGGAAAAACCGGTATCATAATTACTCCGAAAAATACAGAGAAATTAGCTAAAACGGTTATAAAAATGTTATTGGATGAGCAAAATCTTCAAAAAATGGGGAATAATGCATATCAAAAAATTATTAATGACTGTTCGTGGGATTTAATTGCAAAAAAAACACTTAATGCATATACATCTATAAATAAAGAAAAATTCTGTGAAAATTAACATGCATCTTCGTAAAAAAGTAGGGAGTATTTCGGAAGCAGCAATCGATAATGTCACCAGAATTATCGTGCAGCCAGAAGATGTTTAGGCGCTCGCTTATGAAATAATTAAGATGTTAAAAAACGATCATTTACAGGAAGAGGCGGGGTAATAATACTTACAAGATGATGCAGGACAATTTATCCCGAAATAGAACTGCAGATTAATTAAATATGATATAATCAGATGTGATCCGGGGGTAAATGAGGTTGGTTGATTCAGGATATCATACGTATATCGTATCATACCCAATATCCCGGGCATTCAGAACGCCACTTTCAAATCTGATTGCTGTTGTCTCGCACATTTCTATAGAAACTTCGGTAATAATCGGTAGTTATGACGATATGGAATTGAATTATCCTGATGATTCCCATATAACGGTAAATCAGTTTGATATCGGGGTAAGTTCTCATCTATTAAGTCGGATTGTACGATTCGTGAAATTCCTGATATTATCGCTTTTCAGGTTTGTAAGAACAATTAGGGAAACGGATATTGTCATTTTTTTCATGGAATGGGATCCGATATTTTTAATCATTGTCTCAAAAATTTTTAGGAAAAAAACATTCTGGATTTTACCTTCCTATCCACTCCTGATGCGGAAATACAATCCTGATCCCTTGCTGGCATTTTCACAATATCCGGACTGGTTATGTTATCGATTGTCTGATATAATTGTCGTATATTCTGCAAATATGATAAAAGAATGGGATCTGGTGAAATGGAGAAAAAAAATTGTAATTGCCCCAAACCATTTTATCAATTTTAATCAATTCAAAATTACCAAAGTATATAACGACCGGGAGAATCTGGTAGGTTACATCGGACGGTTCAGCGAAGAGAAAGGAATTGGAAATTTTCTTAAGGCGGCTAAAATTATTTTAAAAACCCATCCGGAAATTAAAATCTTTTTAGGTGGATCAGGAAATCTCGAAAAACTTGAAGTTGATTTGGATATATTCAAAGAACAGGACCAACTACGAAGGAATGGATGGATTCCTCATGATAAGTTGCCTCAATATCTCAATAATATCCGGCTACTCATCATTCCTTCCTATACTGAAGGACTCCCGAATATGATGCTAGAAGCCATGGCCTGTGGCACGCCGGTTCTTGCGACGCCGGTAGGGGCGATTCCTGATGTGATACGAGATGGCGAGACAGGTTTTATTATGGAGGATAACTCCCCAAAGTGTATTGCAGAGAATGTATTAAGAGCGTTAAGGTCTACAGAATTGGAGAGGATAGCAGAAAATGGAAGGCATTTCGTAGAGGAAAATTTTGCGTTTGAGAAGACGGTAAAACAATTGAGAAAAATATTAGATGATAATACGAAATAGAGTGAGATTATTCGCTTCTCATAGTCCCGGAGCGAACCCGATTGGGTTTATGTCCGTTTTTATAAAGCCAAAAAGGGAACATTAGATTTAATGTTTAGTTTGCCATTATCTGTTATATGACAGACCAAAAAACTGAAGAAGAAAAATTTTATAATTTAAAGTATTCTCCAATTATTGATAATAATTCGATTACATACAATATTGAAAATTTAATTTATTCAAATAATCGCATTACATATGATTATTTTTTTAATCTAATCTCGATGAATGTTTTAAACAAGAATGTATTAGAATGCGGATGCGGTATTGAGGGATATTCTCAAAAATTGGCAGGAAAAAGTAATCACTATATAGCCATTGATCTATCGGAAAAAGCTATCAAATATCAAAAAGATAAAACTAAGCAATTGGGCATTAATGCTGAATATTATATAATGGATATTGAAAATTTAAATTTTAATGATAGATCATTTGATGTTATATTCGGAAAATCAATTTTACATCACACTGATTTAAAGAAAACATTTAGTGAACTTTCTCGGGTTCTTAAATCAAATGGTCAAGCTTTTTTTCTTGAACCGATCAAATATAATCCGATTGTATTCGCATTTCGAAAGTTAACACCAGCAATAAGAACAAAAAACGAACATCCATTAACAATCAAAGACATTGGACTAGCTAAAACATATTTCCATAAGGTAGAGATTGAATATTTTAATTTTCTCTCATATATAACATTACTACCTTATTTATCAGGAAAGTGTAATGCCAACCTATTTAATCATCTCGATAAAAAATTTTTAAATATCATTCCTTTCCCCATTTTATTTGCTACCATAATGATTTGTAAATTTTCAAATTAAATCGGTGTGTTAAGTTTAAGTTTTATCCTTGAGGATAGCGATTATCATGACCTGAATGATACTTGGGGGTCTACAAACGAGGGAGCGACATGGACGGAAAGAAATGTGAGTTCCGGATGGGCGGCACGACATTCTCCACTCTCAGTAGTAATGCCAGATGGAAGTATCGTGTTGATGGGCAGTACTTACAACGTAACTACTCAATGGAATTATTTTAACGACACGTGGCGCATCCAGCCGGTCGGATAATAAGATCAATTATTCCTAAGTGGCTCCCGACGGTCTTCTTGGAATAATCGTTTTTAAAATTATCCTCCCAATTCCCGCCATGCAAGACCAAATTTTGAGATGTCAAAAGTCCCGATGACGCAACAGAACCGATAAACTGATGAATTAATATCTTGCGAAACCAAAACGAAGGATGGGTAGGAAATGCATTTCAATTTACTCAAGTATCCCCTAGGGATAATATTTCAAATTTTTGTTATTATCGGTATAATTTGTATGTATTCATTATCATACATTATCAATGGAAACCTTTCCCTTCCTCTTTTTCTTAAAACATCAATTTTCTTGGTGCCGTCTTTGATCGCCCTTTTTTCGCTTTCGTATATTCATAAATCCAAGATTGATACAGATTGGGTAAAAATCCCATTTCATATCAATAAAAGATTAGTATTTTTAATTTATGTGCTTCTCTATGCACTTTCCATCATCATATTGTATGAAAGTGATTACCGGCCCTGGTATTATTTTATCATCATTTCCTGTTTGTATATACTCATCTTTTTCCAGATTTTGTTACCACCCGTAACATCGGCAGTTATTCTGTCTGAGATCAGTCTTGTTTTACTGAATTTGATATATGGAGTTACGTTCAAATATCCACTCTTTTTCAGTATGACAGATACCCTTAGTCATATTCCATGGTCGAATTATATTTTCATAACAGGTCATCTTTTGCCAATAAACTACAGCTGGTTATATTCCAATTTTCCCCTATACCATATTATTGTTGTAACAACCGCCATATTTACAAACCTTGATATAAAAACAAGTCTGTTCCTTATCACAGGCCTGATTTTTATCGGAACAATTCTGTTTGTTTATTTATTCTTTTTCTTCACGATAAAAAACAAGAATATATCGTTACTTAGTTGTCTCATCTACGCAAATTTCTCAATTATCGTGTTTTATGGAGATTACATGGTAACGCGTGCATTTGCATATGTCGGTTTTTTAGTAATGCTATATCTAATCTTCAGAATAGCTCAAGATAAACCATCTCAGCGAAAATATATAGTATTGATAATCCCCATTTTTCTTTTTTTAGTCACCGTTCATTCAGTATGTCTGCCACAATTTCTTATTATATTATCAATTATGCTTGTAAGTGTTTATCTTTTTTGCCAAAACCGGATTAATGATTTTTCAATTCTCGTTTTACTTGTCATCAGCTTCCTCGCTTATTGGATGTTTGTTTCTTTCGATATGGCGAGCGCTCTTGCAAATGACCAACTTAGGACGTTAACACTTGATACATTTTTCAATGCTAAAGACCCCTCTATAGCATTAATGTCAACTACAACAACAGGAATCAATATCACCGATATCTTGACTTATATTAAATATAATACTTATCTTGGAATTTTCTTTTTATTTGCATTGTTCGGACTTGGTTACGTTTTTTATCAAAAAAAACCATTATATGCAGTCGTTTTTGCTTTTTTTTCAATATGTTTGCTCCCGTTCTTTGTTCCAACTCCTATCGACAATAATTATTTGATTGATTCACTTTTAGGATTTTACCGGTTTAGTTTATATATTGCGCCGTTTATGGCATTGTTCATGGCATTCGGCATATTCGCCGTTCTAAAAATTCACCTAAAAAGGAGAGGAATGGCACTCCTATTGACTCTTGCTGTAATTGGATTAATTATTATGTTTTCAGTTTTATCATTAAATACTGTACTTGTTTCCGGGGATTCCACAGATTTATGGCCAACATACCCATCAACTTATTTCACTACTAATGACCTTTCATCATTCTCTTTCTGGGATATATACATTCCCAACGGCGAGACTATAATATCTGATTTCTTCGTCAATGCTTATTTGATCCCAAAAAGTTTTCCCGGATTAAAGGATATCGGCTTGAAATATTATAATTCCCTAGTTATCCCGTCTATTCAAGATGTTGACAAAAACAGTGGATATATATTTTACCGTAAATGGGAATTTTATAATAAAAAGGTATTGAATTTCCAGAATCAATATGCTCCATACAATCAACAAAATGCTCAAATAATTGAATTTAAACTCAATCAACAACAGGAAATTTATTCATCGGGAGATAATGAGCTTTTTCTTAAACTGCAATAATTACGGCTCTGTAGAAAAGGTCCAAAGAAGTCGCGAATGAAAAAAACCATCAATTTTGAGATGTCGTAGAGAATTACTTTGATTTTGATCTCCTTAACCTGAAGTCGGAATATCCGAGCTTTGAGAGTATCCCCGAACTTCCGTTTCAGGACTGAGAATGCAGTCTTGACCTTATTCCTTTGGTGATATTTTTCCCTATCGAAACTGAGAGCAAGACTTCTTCGATAATATCCGAAGATCCGTTTCCGTTTTCTTTTCCTGACCGGTACAAAAGAGGAGGCGTTTAGCGTGTCTTGGATCAATTCATGAATATTTTCAGAATCGAAAGCTCCGTCCATGAGATAGAGATCAGATTTTCTGGTCCTTTGCCAAGGAGCGGTTGATGAAATATCACGGTATGAATCCGGATAAATTCCCGCTTTATTTAAAAGGACTGGAGTTCCGGTATAATAACCGGAACCGCGATCTTTATGATGATGTGGTGAAATGTATCTCTGAGTTTAATCTGGTGGCTTCTATTCAGTAATCACCTTAATTTTTATTAAAGGGACGATGTAACCCCCTAATTTTGAAGAGGCCCCTACCACTGAAACAGCCGGAAAAAACCGGCCCGGATCCCTGGATAATATCGGTACGGGAAGTTACTATACTTGACTTGAAAGATGCTTACGACAAAAGAGAGGTTCTTTTCTATAGGGGCATATATTGTGTAACGATCTGAAGGAGATCTGCCAACATATCCTCAACAGCGAAGTTACATCCTTCTGTGAAGGTGACCGTGAGCGGAGCGGTGCCGGAAGTGGAGTGACCCGGATCCCCCGAAAGTAACCGTGATGTATCCGGCCTTCTGCATGCTGTTGTACCCGCCGGTGTCACTATTACCGGAGTTAGACTTTTTTTTGCTTTGATCTCTGCATACAAGAAGTGATGCCGACCGGCGTCACTTGGTTTCTTATCGAGAACTGGTTTTTTCTTGTCAATCATTGTATCATCCTTTTTCAGAACACCATGATGTAATTACTCTTTGACGTTACGTTTGATCCCCAACCATTTGCTACCGTTAGATTCACAGTGTAGAATCCCGAGCTTTTGTATAAGTGCGATGGATTTTCAGCTATCGAGAATGTGCCATCTCCGAAACTCCAATTCCATGCCGACGGCGAATTTAGGGATAAGTCACTGAACCACACGGTCAAAGGTTCGTCTCCGGTTGATGGCGTTACTGTAAATCGCGCTAGTGGATACACAGGAGAACCCACTGTGATATAATTCGTCTGATTCAACCAGCTTGTCATTCCATAAATATTGGTCACGGAGAAATTGATAGTGTAGATTCCCTGTGTCGTGTACGTGTGCGAGACGTTCTGGAGTGTAGAAATCGTGCCATCACCGAACATCCAGTACCATGAACTTAATATAGCGCTGCTGGCTGATGTGTCGTTGAACTTGACAGTAAGGGGGTTTGCACCAAGGGTTGGGGTTCCGGTGAAACTTGCGGTAGGAGGGAGAGTTAAGGAGATTGCATTAATCAGTCCTGCCCGGACGGTACTCATATCGCTTCCAGCGGTAATACCAGAATTAATGATATTTATAGCAGCGGTACGTGATCCCGAACCTTGCGTGAGGAGATCGGCGTACCGGGTATCGTCAATACCTTCCCGTAACCCTTCCCACTGGATTGTATCAATCACGCCGTCACTCTTGGGATAGACGAAGTTCTCCTCGGAGTAGTACCACCCACCCTCATTCGGGCTGTCAAAGTCGTTCCAGATCGATTGGCCGTACCCGTTCATGTACGCCCAATCCATCGCACCGCTGTAACCGTCCTTCCAGAGACCGAGGCCGAAATTGCTTCGGTAGACCTCGGGATTCGGGACGCCGGACTGCGGATCACCATACCGGAAGAATGGGATGCTCGGGTTCAAGGCACGGTATAGCCCCATGTCAGTCGTGTTGGTCGCTCCTGACAGTGTGAGCAGGCTGGTGACATTTATCGCCGGCAGATCGACACCCGGGCGGTCAGCAGCGTAATACGGATACGAGCCATTTAGGTACTCCGTCGTGAAGGCGGGGATCTCGGAGATTAGTTGCGCGGAGGTGGGTTCGTCCTGCCCGTACAGGTACAGTTTCTTGAACCCATATGCCGAGATCTGGTTCTCCGCAGACTTCACCCGTGCCGCGAGCGTGTTGAGGTCTGAGGGTGAGATTGCGAAATAATACCCGGAGTTGATGCCGTTCCGGGTATAGAGAACGTCGGTCGGCAGGCCGATCTGGTTTCGTAATTGCAGTCCCCTCTCAAAGCCGGCGTAACTCGATGTACCGAGATTGTCCCATGAGTCTATATCCATCGGATAAAGGACGCCGTGGTTTTTCATATCTGTGAGCTCCGCTACGCAGTTCGCTGCCGGGATTTGGTCTGTTGAGAAAGAGCCATTGTCAGGACTCCATGAAGCCGGGTCGGTAACGCCGACTCTATGAGTGAAATAAATCCCATATTTCAGGCTCGGCGTCGGGAGCGTATATGGCAAGACGGTGACGGTGAAGTTCATCGCCAGCGGAGTCGTCGCCGAGGAATTGACCCAAATCTGCCCGGTATAGACTCCGGGAGGTGTCCCTGCCGAAACGTTCGTCGTAATCCATATCTGCTGATTGCTCCCGGCTGGGACGGCGAACGGCTGCATCTGCCCGGTCGCCGTCGCATTATCAAAGATATTTGCGTTTGTAGGGAAATTGCCCACAGTGGTCGCATTAAGTGGGAAATACATGACCGTCCCGTTAGGGAAACTTATGCGGAGTGTCTGATCGCCGGGAGTGACAAGGCTGACATTTAATATTGAGAGATCATTGAGCAGAAGTTCCGGTATGAGGTATTGCCCCATCGATGCATTGTAATCTGACTGATTCGTCGGGAAGTTGGTCGGCATCCACCATGCCTTCACCCCTTTAAAATCAACCTCGCTCGCGGGGATGGTATTCGACCCGCTTGTCAGAGGAGTGGCAAGCACCGTCATATCGGTGACGGCCGTCTGCGGCTGCGCAATGAAAGAGCTGGCCTCGTATTCTCCCGGCGTGGTGTTCTGCGAGAGGCTCAGGCCGGGAGATGGGAGGTTGGTATTGCTGTTCGGCAGATAGCGGGTGAAGTCCGGCGAGGGAATTGGATAAATATTTACTGATGGGTTGGTAATGGTGATGTAATTGCTTTTGAATGTGTTGTTGTATCCGGCCGAGTTGTAAGCTTGGATTGCGACATTGAACGTCTGCCCTACGCTTCCGGTATAAGTATGCACGGGATTTTGTGCATTCGAACCAGCAGGTTGGAATTGACAGACATCATTTTTAGCGGGTGGTGTTTCTCCGTCCATTAGGACAATGCTGCTATTCGGTCTCACTACGTTGGAATAGGAGTCCCTTGCCGACCACCGAGCAATCGTATTTACCTCAATCCAGATCGCCCCGTCCGATCCGGGGAGAGAACGCCAAACATCATTATATTCGGCAGTGGCGATGCTGCCATCCGGCATTGCTACACTGCTCTGACTATCTTTTCCCAACCACCCGGTATTCCCGGTCATCGGTGTCCATGGTGCCGTATAATTTTCGTCGCCGAAGAACCACGCCCAGCCGGCGGGGCTGCCTGATGATAAATCGGTAGACGAGATTGTGAGCGGGACAGGACCGGACATAAGGGTGCCGGTGAAGTTGGCAACAGAAGCACCGGCAACCGCCGGAAGGATCGTTATTGAAAACAGAACCAGAAAAAAAAGATATGCCCCAAAAAGTTTGCCGGGTGCCTGTAGATGATTTGCCACGATAAAAACAACTCCGGACTAAAGCAGATTCATCACTGTTGGAATAATTCATTTTGCCGATAAAAACATTTTTCTTTGCCATCGCGTCAATATCCGGTTTTTTTAGTTGGAAAAATGCAAAAAAAACACCTGAAATTGCTTCACATATCCGACATTCTTTTTTGCCTCGTAATGTATCAGGACTGCAAATACTGCGGTGCTGAGGATGTGAACATGTAGGGAAACAGCACGTCTTAGTTCAGCTGGATAAAGACTATGATGCCCATATAGCACAGGAAAACCAGAATACCCCACCGTCTACCGATTAACTTTATCCGAAGCCAAAGAAAAAGAGATTCGGGATCGCTACCCCCAAAAGCGCTGGGGCTTGATCTCGGCCGGTCAGAAAATCACGGGTAATCGGTATTTATCTGTGAAGAGTGAGATGATCTCTTTGGATACGGTGGCTGATTTTACAGCATTATAGAGACACTACCTACTTCGATAAATGAAAATTTTGTTAGATCCCTTTAATCTTATCCATAAAGCACGAATAATGATTTCGAAACTGATCGAATTCAAATAATGAATGGATTTGCATAAAAGGATTAACGCCCTCTTTTTAGAGTATCTTACCATAGCGAAAGAATATCTTAACAAGAATATAGCAAGAGATGATCTAATCTCCATTAGATCTTGAGGGGTAACATCATATCGGTGTATGTATAAACGATAGAGGTCTTCAATAAATCTAACTTGTTTATCATTACAGTCAATATTGAATGTGAAAATGTCCGAATTCATCTGCAAACCTGCTTCTTTAAGAAAGTTCTGAAATTCTTGCTTGAATAATTTTTGCAGGAATTCATTTCGTAAAATATTATCAAATTGAGTCATTTCATATTTCACACTGATACTGTTATTCGTTAAATGCGCTCGAGATTGAGATAATACTATAGGGAGATTTGCAATTTTTGTCACAAAAAAAGCACGCGTCCAGAGATCATAATCTTCGGGAAAACCATTCTTTTCATGTGAATAATATTGTAGATCTTTCAAAATAGATTTCCTCATTAAAATTGTCAAATGCATCATACAATTCTCAAATATCAGGCACCATCCGATCCCAAATGGACGAGTTGGATAACGGATTGTATTTGTAACGATTCCCCGATCATTAATGCGATCCGCCCAAGAACCAAGGATGCCAATATCAGGATTTTTTTCCATAAATAATAACTGAGTTTCAAATCGGTTAGAGCCCGAAATATCATCTGCATCCATTACTGCAATAAACTCACCCCGTGCCAGCTGACAACCAAAATTCCTTGCAAAAATAATTCCCTTTTTTTCCTGATAAAAAACAAGAATTCTCGGATCAATACTTGAATATTTTTCCAAAATTTTTTCTGTTGTTTTTGTCGGATCGGAACATACAATGATAAATTCAAAATTTTTATAAGTCTGATTTAAGATCGAATTTATTGATGCATCCAAATAGTTATCTGCATTGTAAACTGGCATAACAACAGAAATTTTTGGTACATTCTCAACCATACAACAATCTGTAAAATTGAAGTATGTAAAATAAATAATTTAGGGTGTTGTAATAATTCAACAAATAATTGAAACAAATTTGTGTGTTCTTTATTTCGAAATTTCTGATTTTCGGGCGTTTGTTATTTACTGAAGTTTTAAACGGTTATTTATTTTCCACTCTTATCGACTGTATCCTGAATGAATTTTATCCCTATTTTTCCCTATGTGGTCTGTCTTAAAAACAACTACCTTAAAAAATTGACATCAACCCATCTCATATGCATCTGCAATCAACCATCCTGATGGCAATCTGTCATGATAATTGCATACCTTTGTATTGAACCATTTTCCCGGAGCAATCACTAACTGTTCTGGTTTTTTACCAAGCCATGCCCCCCACCAACTGAATGAGCTGTTGGCAATGATATGGTGTTTACAATTCATCATGAGACGCATATCCTCAGAACTTTGTATGCCTGTATTGTGAGAGACAAAGGTGACAGGACCATCTGGAACAATATGATTTTGAGCCCAGAGAGGATCATCAGAAAAGACAAAAAAATACGGTTTTTCAATTTGTTTTTTTATCATTTCAAAGGCCGTTTCGTAATATTCTTCATCACAGACAAAATGGACCCTTTGTGTCTTTGGGTTGGTGACATAATCACCTCTGCGAATATGAACACTTACAGAGTTGCAATTTTGAATCTTGTCCAGCATCTTCCGGTTCATTTCGGAAGGATTGTGCAAAATAAGAAAATCGTCCCTTATGATATCACTGATATCATTAAAATATCTCTCACTTTGCCAGTACCCATCCAGATAGACATTATCTGGCAGCCCTAGTATTTCCTTATCAAAATTATGAGTTTGCTCTTTTACATATCGGAATATAGTTTTACCCTTAAAAAATTTTTGAAATCCTATACGGATCATATATTTTGGTGAAAAAGGCACTCGTTTTAGCAGATCGTATGATGCAATATTTGCTCGAATATTAAATTTATCAAGTTCGTAATTTCTGGGTATGATATCCTTCGGGGGATTTATAAGAGCCGTGATATCAAGATAAAGTGTGCTCTGCAACTTAATTGATAAAGCCCGGCCCAAGGCATACTGAAACATCTGGTTGCCGAGGCCCCCAATTAATTTTGTGATAATCATACTTTTATCTCATTTTGAAATTTCCACTATAAATATCATTTACGCGAAATAATTCACTTTTACAGAGGTGCAACATCCATATTTATCACATCACCGTCTAATGTATAAGATTGGGAACTCACACTATCACTCCCTTTTAAACCAAAAACAACCGCATCCGTATTCACATTTATCTGCTTCAGTTTTTGTGGCGTTTTCGATATAACCTGGTCCTCCAGGATAATCTGTGATCAGGGAGAACGACATAAGGCTGAGTTGCGAGAAATACCCGATAATTTGATCAAATGAATAAATTCTGTGAGCATTAAAAATAATTTTAGGGTTCCCACCTAGTGGCACGACGAATAACAAATCTCCGTTGGTAGCGAGCACCCGCTGAATCTCATTCATTGCAACTAGGTCCGCTTCAGGATCAAGCGGATCGCCATACCTCCCCAATCCAATATGTTCGACGACATGCATACATGACAATGAGGGAATACTCTTATCGTCAAACTGAAGATTCAAAAGATCCGCTTTTCCTGTTTTCAAATTGTTTAAAAATATAGGAGCAGGACGGAAATCAAAAAATTCTACTGGAATAAACGCTGAAACAATCGAACAAAAATGCAGGTTCGATGAAATATCAACATGATGTTCAGGTTTTGTTTTAGCAAGAATCCGTGCGGCCCAGGCAGGATGATAAATGTAGTGGAGATCAAAGCCGGTCACAGGTGTTCTGTCACGAAGACAGGGATATCGATCATTCCATCTGAATAAAAATCGCTGCTCTTTCAAATGCGATAATTCAGAAAAACGATTGAATTCTTCCTGAAATTGTTTGTCTGTTATGGGTCGATGATAAAATCTGTCATAAATTCCAGATATAATTCTACTTTTCCCTAATTTTGATTTCACAAAATCAAACATGGAGGACCTTTTCCTTTGCTTCTGAAAGGAATTTAATCAATCCGTGCCGGATAATTTCAATTCGAAACTTTTGAAACTTTTTGCAGGTTTTTTCCGTGTCAACAAAGTCCTTCTCTTTCCAGGAACCCCAATTCGGATCTCCTTTCTGGTAGTAAAATCCTTCCCATTTCTTCAAATAATTTTCTTTGTCCTCTTTCTGGCCCTCTAAATTGCTTTTCCGTAGGGATGAATTCGTATGAGAGAAATGCTCAATAAATGAATCAGGCGAATCAATTACAGAATATCCATTCTGCCATAATTTAAGGCATAAATCACCGTCAGCATGATAAAAATTAAAATTGTCTTCATCGATATAATTAACATCTTTTAACGCTTGATGCAAGTATATTCCATGATTCACAAACATTTTATTTCCTAGTGTGAGACCAACCCAATATTTTTTTTGGTCTGGCCAATTTCTCCAGTAAAATGCCACTGCACCAACATTCTTGCCGTTCCGTAATTGTTGTTCAAAAAGATGATATCCATTAATAATAGCTTTGGGTACGACAAGACAGTCATCGCTGACCATGCAGATATACTTATAATGGGCACACTTGAAGCCAAGGTTCATGAAATAGCCCCAGGATCTTCGTTGGATCTTTTTCCCATGCCAAGTGCCACGATTGTGCTGGACAATGGTGATAATATCTTTTTGTTGCGATAACCATCGAAGCGTGCCATCGGTGGATCCGCCGTCGACAATGATTATCTCAGAGGGAAATTCAGCCTGTGTTAATTCCTGTCGAATGGTCTCAACAGTCAGTTTTAAAAACTTTTTTCGATTATAAGAGCCAAGAACAACTGAAACGCCATTTTCTTTTGGATTTTTATATTCCTCACTCACAACAAATCCTCAAATCCAATATTAATAATCTAAAATTCACAACGAATAAAGTTTGGTTATTGATGGAGATATAAATAATTGTCAGTTACTCATCCTTCTAACCCTGAAAGAATACCTTGCTGAAGATTGCCAAGATACCATTGAACTCATTGAGATAATGGACTCTCTCAAAGAAAAGATCCAACTCAATGAAGTGCTCTATTTCATGAAGCCCCAGATAGAAAATCTGAGGCAGTTGCACCAAACGGTGCAAGTCGATCCAGAAATTCTGTCACAGAATAAAATCGATCACAAACGATATCCTCAAAAAAATCCCGCAGGTTGGTAAAGACCTCAGCCAGTTGTCGCTCGAAACCGTGCAGATATTTTATAGCGATGCGCAGAGTCCGAGGTATAAAGTTTAACTCCGATTATTAAAAAATCCATTTTTAATACAGAGTTATCTCATTCTTTATAATCAAGAATACTGTCATAGAGTTCCCGATATTGATTCGCTATTAATATGGAATCAAATTTATTCATGACGGCTTGCCGGGCGTTCACCGACAGATCTTCCGGCGCGGAATTATTCAGAACCCAGTCAATTCCCTCTGCCAAACTGACTGAATCGCATGGGATGGCCCGATACCCGTTTTCCATGTGGTCGACTATATCCTTTGGTCCACCTAAATCAAATGTCACTGCAGGTGTCCCGCACGCCATCGATTCGGTAGATACCCACCCCAATACCTCTTGAATGCTTGGCATGACATAGACATCTGCCGCACTATACACGATTCTTTGTTCGAGACCGGGCTTGAGATGCCCTAGATAGTGAACCGGAAATTTATTTGGGAATGAGGACCCGAAATTACCCGAGCCGAAAATGAGCAATTCGACATCAGGGGTCTTGATCAAGTCTAATGCTGATTTAAGATACCGGTATCCTTTTCGTGGATCCTGTAGCATGCCATCACCGCCAAATAAGATAAGTTTCTTGTCCTGCGGAAGATTGAGCAAATCCCGGGCGATGTCCTTATTTAAAGGTTGGAATGTTTTTGTATCTATTGGGCTCGAGACGTTTGTTATCTCTCTGCCGGAGAACACCTTGCTTTCCTTTGCGCACTCCGCAATCCACCGGCTTAAACCATTAACGATGAGAGTTTGAATTTTTGCATATGCTTTTATTTTTCGTGCATGAACGCTGTAACTCAAATCGATTGTGTGACGGGAGCCGAGCACGGGGCAGGAGCCACAATGAGTTGCATACTTGCCACACCCTCCATCATAATGGCACCCTCCCGTGAACGGCCACATATCATGCGTGGACCAGATTACTGGCTTCCTGATCCTGCCGATATCTTCGATACTCATCATTCCCCCGGCTACCCAATGAAGATGGACAAGATCAGCATCACTATTGTTAACGATCTTGATAATATTACCATGCGGTATCAACGAAGGTGAGAATAGGGTTGTATTTTTATGAGAATACAAATTTAGGGGCAGAGAATCGAAACGGTTTCTTTCCCGGTTTAGCTTTTCTTCAATTTTGGTTTTCGGGCCGACTACATACGATTTGCCACTCCCTTTTATGTTTACCAGTATTTCGCTTTTCACCCCTAGTGGTTCCAAGTCCCGGCACAGGAGATGTATATTTTGCGCCGCAGACGTTTTCGAATCGTACGTATTGAGGAAAAGAACTTTCATACGCGCCCCACCAACATGTGCCCAAGCAGGTATCGCGTTTTGCTGATAAAAGTCGCTATCGGGAAAACAATCTTCTGGGTGACCTGATCTGCTTGATCATCCCGAATGATAAACGGCGGATGATTCAGCGGAAACTGCAATCGAGAAACAGGAACATTTGACAGTATGTTTTTTTTGTCTTTAGTATTTGTTGCAAATTCGTTAAACCCAATATTGGATACTAAGTTTGTATTAGGTTGGATGCATAACCCTCCCTGAATCCAGGAGATAAATAACCATTGGTAATCCCATGAATAAATTTCGGTTTTATAAGTGTCTTCAAAATAAGACGTCCAATACTTTACAGTCTTCTGATCATGGAGAATGTCATTCAACCAACTACCCTCACGGATTGAAGGCCACTGTTTCATATTAATATCATGATACTGCCATGCACGCTTCCATGTAGCCCATCCCCAGCAAAGGGTGTATCTTGAAAAATAATAACTATAATTGGTTCTGCGTTTCCCAAACTGATAATTATTCCCGGATATCATCGTAATTCGTTTATCATCCCGATACCTTTCAAGAAGTTCCTGACAGAACAGGAAAAAGCTTTGATCCGGCACGCAGTCATCTTCGAGAATAATTCCCTCATCAAACTGCGAGAAGAACCAGTCGATTGCGGCAATAATGCCAATTTTGCTGCCGAGATTTTCATCGCGGGATAATATAGAAAGGGTACAATCCCAATCGATTTGCCAGATTATCTCTAGAACTTTCCTACTCTTTTCAATATCTTCGAGGTGATCCTTACGAGGCACATCTGTCGCAACAACCAGCTGTACCGGCCGGGCCTTGCGAATTTCGTTAAAAACTGCCTGCGTAGAATCCGGGCGGTTGAAGGTGAGAAGTAAAACAGGGGTCTGGAATTTTTTCCCAGATCTTACCGGTTCCAATCCGGTAAAAATATGAGTTTTTACTTTAGGTGCATTCGAAATGACCATTCAACATTAATTGAATTTTTAATTAATAAGACTTTATTATAAGAGATACCCCCTCGGGTTCTGGTGCGTTATGGGGGCTTTCTTAAAAAATGATCATGCTGGTGCATCGCGGGACTTTCCCGGCAAGAGGATGATCCAAAAGTCTGCCCGAAATGTAAAAGTCCGTATTAGGAGACTCCTAAGAAGAATCGTTAATGTACGTCTCTAAAAAAGCGCAAAAACCTAATGTGAGGTTTCTTATTATATTTATTATGGCTCATTTTCAGTTGGAAGTGTTCCTTGGGGCGAATTAGGATTAACTGAAAATCCTTGAGGATTGTAATTTTGCTAAATTCTCATGAGTGAAATTCCGGAATTTCTCGGTCTCCAGGTATTGCAATCCGGCCGAAAAGAATCTATAAATCGAATCGATCGCAGAGGACATATGACTGATCAGGGTTAGGAATATCCCGCTGAATATAGTCCTGTGTTCAGTGTCAGAGAGATTTTTGCGATCAAATGCCCGAACCGTGAGCTATATTGTGTTATTTTGTTAAATAAGTCATTGAGATCTCAGATTCTTTAATGAAAGTTGCATTCCACCCATCTAAATTTGTTAAAATATAGCCAACTGATATCAATTTTTTTATAGTATTTTCAATTCGTATCAACCAATTATTATCCAGACAGTTATTTCCTTCATCAAATTCTATTAATAAAATATTCGGGTAAATGTTATCATTAATTAATGACTCGACGACTTGGTATTCTGCACCTTCAATATCGAGCTTTAAAAGTGTAATTTTTTCATGTCCTAATGATAACATAATAGTGCTTATTTTTTTACAATCTACTTCAATATAATCAACAGTTTTTTGAAGATTCAACAATGAATGAGATACATGTACTGGATTTTTAGGGGGATAAAACTTCATTACTTGATTTTCAGACCAAACTCCGATGGGTTGAAAAAACAAATAATTTAGTTCTTCTGGTTTTATTTTATAATATTGAGATTCGTCATTATTAATAGCCATTATTAATCCTTTTTTAATTCGATTATTGAGTTCTTCAAAGTGCACTTTTGCTCGAGGAGTCGGATCAAAAATATATACCATACATTGGAAATTTCTTGCCAATTCTATGTCAAAACTAATATCTTCCCCAGCACCAACACAGTAGCAAATTGCTTTGGAATCTAACATATTAACAGGGATTACCCATCCACCATAGCTGGTTCCGAATTTTTTCTGAATTAATTTCGTTTTAGAGATGGAAGTAGTAATTCTTTTAAAATAATACTTATTTTTCATCCAAGTATAAATCGATTCATACATTTCTATTATCTTATTTTTTAAAACTCGGCGGTATATAAACTATTGTCGTTGTGATAACTTAGTAAGAATTTGATGGTTTGTACAAAAACACTGAAATTTATCAATATTAACTACTCTTCAATTTAAAAGAAAGTCTCGCCATGCACCACACACTCATATTTTATCAAAAGTCCTGACAACGCACCAGAATCAGGCCGGATATAATTATAATAGATCTGCATCCCAAATAAATTCCTCAGCGTGTGCCGGGTTGTCAAGGGACCTGAAAACATTCGTGCGTTCGCGAAAAGTCGTGTTTCAAATCCCGCCACATAGTTTAGATCCGTTTTGTCCGGAAAGCTAAAATGATCTCGCTATCCTTCTATTATGGATTATATTCACAAATTCTTTCATTCTATTTTCATAAGTATGTTCTATCAAAGTTCTTTTATGTCCGGCGTGTGCAATATTTTCACGCTCTTTATCATTTTCAAGATAAAATCGAATTTTTTCAGCACAATCCTCTGGAGTCCGGTATGTTATGACTTCCTTATCCGGTTCAAACATATCTAAAAGATTTTTCTTCCAATCCGTAATGAGGAGCGCACCCATTCCTGTCGCTTCATATAGTCGCAAATTGTTTGCATAAGGTAATACGTCTCCATGATGATTAAGAGTAATTTTAGATCTGTGAAAAATGTGATACATTTCACGTCCCCAGGCAGACCCTTGATATGCTTTTAAAACCGGTGAGGTCGGTTGTAGACTATGAAGATTGGAAGCCCATACTTTAAGCTCTGGCGTTTTTTCATATATTGTTTCTAACCACTTCACGCGGCTGCTATGAACAGAAAAAAAACTGCCAATAAATGAGACATCAATTGATCGGTTTTCATTCGGAAAATCGTCTATAATGGTCGATTCAAAACCCAATCTTAATAATTCAGCTGGAACCCCCAAATTTTTAAAAAAATCAACCGTGGGCGGAAATGATGAAATCACTAAATCATAGGCTGAGAAATTGGTATTATTCGGAAAACTTGTAGCCGCATGTTGTCCTATAAGATAATTTGTTTCAGGTTTTATTTTTTTTAAAAAATTATTGTGTATTATTCTCATGGCTTCATTGAGGAGAACATCCGGATGATAATATTGAATTTGTTTTTCTAATATTGGATACATCCATTTATCTGGTTTAAGGATTTTTTCTTGAAAAATATTATATGCAGTATTATATGCAGAAATGAGATAATGTTCGGGAAAGCGAGAATTTTTGGCATGTTTAGCTAAATAATTCTCTAATTTAATAAATTTTAATCGGAAATCGGTGCTTTTTTCGAGTGAATTTGCATATCGAGCCATTCCATGCTCTACTGCCCAGGATTTTTGAAGGAGTTTATTATTTATATAAATTACCCTTGCCTCATGACCCATTTTTTTTAAATTTTTCACATAAAAGCTTGATTCTGAAACAAGACTGTTCTCTCTCATTTTTAATTGTTCATCATAAGATGCCTGATCCAGTCCCGGGTGTTGTTTATAAAACCATGATAAAAATTCCGGATAGTCTATATTTAAGATAAGGAATTTCATAAATGTATCACTTTCATTTATCGCTTCACAATTTCTTCAAATGATTTTATAGTTAGGTCATTACGGATATTGATTCTTCCTAATTTATAAGGATCATTGAACAATGAAATATGTGTATTGTTTGTTGTAACGGCACAATTATAGCCTGCCCTTTTTAGAGCAAAGATTTCTCGCTTTGAATATCGCCCCCAAGGGAAAGAGAATGGGAAAAAGTCCTCCCCTAAACTAATTAATTTCTGCCGGGTTTTTTCTAATTCATCTGTTAATTCATTATCGTTAAGGGTCATTACATCAACATGTTTTCTTGTATGACTTCCAATATTAATACCGATTTCTATAATTTTTAGAATTTCTTCTTCTGTCATTAATTTGGCATTTTTGCTATTTTGGCTCCATTCAGCAGTTTTTCCAAGCATCTCAGTTACAATAAAGACTGTCGCCGGTAACTCATACTGTTGTAATAACGGAACTGCATTAAAAAGAAAATCTTGATAACCATCATCAAAAGTGAGCACCGCATATTTTTTTAAAATAAATTTATACGGTTTGTTCAAGGACTTAACAAGTTTTTCTAGCGATATAATTTCATATCCTGAATGTGAAAGCATCGACAAATGCTCTTTAAAGACAGATGCTGAAATTGCATAAGGATCAATTGATTCATTTGGGACTATGGAATGATACATGAGTATAATTGTTGACATTGAACAATTCACTTCTTATTTTAATTGTTTTTGAGGATTAAATAAATGTATTAAAAGAATCAATCCGCGATTGGATAACATTCCCAGTAATGTTTTATCAGAATATCTCCTTGAGTTCGGTCGTCTATTTTTCCTGTTCCAAAAAAGTCTCCATCTTCCACATCAATACTGAATGCAGATTGTAACCAATCGGTAATCTCTCCATTTATCGAACAAAAAATATTACAATCATATTTACCATATCGCAGATTGAAATTCGGCCAAAAGCATTGAAAATATCCATGACGGTAAATATTGAATATACTTTCGCCAGACACACTCGATTTCAAATTGGTAAGGATCTGCCCATACTTATTCCTTACATTAAAGGATAACACAACGTGTGCATTCTTAAATTCCTGTTGGGAAGAATAAAAAAACCTGAATGTTACATTTTCACCCGAAAGGATCTTATCAATTAGTTCTCCTTTAGCATTATATAGAGATATTTTGAAAAATGTCATTATATGGTTGCCTATTCGGTCCTTCCTGTCTTTGAGAACGATTTTTTGGATCTCAGAATTTTTATTTAGATAGTAATTGATTACTGTATCCGTATCACCATTACATTCAACTTTTCCCTCGTTAAGTAAGATACATTGGTTACATAGGTTCTGGATTGCTACCATGTTATGGCTCACAAAAAGAATGGTTCTTCCCTCTTTTGCAACTTCGCCCATTTTTCCTAAACATTTCTTCTGGAATGCTGCATCTCCCACTGCAAGCACTTCATCCACGAGTAAAATTTCCGGTTCTAGGTGCGCTGCCACTGCAAATGCAAGACGGACATACATACCACTCGAAAATCGTTTTACCGGAGTGTCAAGAAATTTTTCAATCTCGGAAAATTTTATGATATCATCTAACTTGGCATCAATTTCGCGCCGTTTCATGCCAAGGATGGAACCAGATAGGTAAATGTTCTCCCGCCCGGTCAGTTCCTGATGAAATCCGGTTCCAACCTCGAGCAATGAACCCACGCGCCCATAAATATCAACGATCCCTTCTGTCGGTGTGGTGATCCTTGAGAGGATTTTAAGAAGTGTGCTTTTCCCGGCACCATTCCGACCAATTATGCCGATAACCTCGCCTTCCTCAACATCAAATGAAACATCCTTGAGGGCCCAGAATTTTTCTTCTGACGAAACTGGAACTTTATTAAAGATCTTCTTAGGTGCCTTAAGAGAACTGATCATGGCATCGCGGAATGTATGATATTTTTCCTGTGGTCCGCCAAGACGGTATTGCTTGCTCAGGTGGCTGACGTGGATCGCAATTTTATCGGTCATAGGGGTCCTCCGGGATTTATGATGAGATCACACGATATCCGCATAATACTGCTCCATTCTCTTGAAGTAAAACATTCCGGAGACAAGTAGTACAATAACCATGCCCACCGAGACGAGCACCATTGCACTTGGGGTCCCGGAGCCCAGCAGTGCCCAGCGGAACCCTTCGATCACGCCGGTCATCGGGTTGAGGCCGTACCAGACCCGCAGCCTTTCCGGCACGAGGCTGGATGCATATACGACCGGCGATGCAAACATCCAGATCTGGATGAGGAAGGGAACCGTATACTGGAAGTCACGGTATTTGACGTTGAGCGCCGAGAGCCAGAGCCCGACCCCGAGGGAGGTGGCAAGCGCGAGCAGGAGAAAGAGCGGTAAAAAAACGATGTTTATGGTCGGCATAAACCCATAGTATACCATCATTACAAAAAGGAGCACAAGCGAGACCGCAAAGTCAACAAGCGGCGAGATGATACTGGCAATGGGCATGATAAGGCGTGGGAAGTATACCTTGGTCATAATGTTCGCGTCCGTCACCATGCTGGTCGTTGAACGGGTGAGTCCTGAAGCAAAGAGCGTCCAGGGCAGCAGTGCCGCGAGAACGAAAATCGGATAAGGCACGCCTTCTGAAGGGATCTTTGCAAGCCCCCCGAAAAAGATGGTGAATATGACCATCGTGAGGAGTGGCTGGAGGACCGCCCAGGCAATTCCAAGGCCGGTCTGCTTGTACCGGAGTTTCACGTCACGCAATGTAAAGGAATAGATGAGTTCCCGGTACGTCCAGAGCTCATGGAGGTCAACCGGCGTCCATTTTTTGGGTGGGCGAATTCGTATGGTAGGAGGGGTATCATCCTGACGCTTTCCTGTTTCAGACATGGAATGCACTCATGTTGTCCGTTGTTTAATTAAAACTATACACTGGCTAATTTACAATTGCCGGTAATGGATTTTTGCCCTTCTACAACAGCCTGACCAACCATTCCCCACACATCATGAACACCGGATTGTTGTTCATCAATAACGGGGTCACTTCAACACAATTATACTCTGATCCTAGAGTTCCAAGATTGTGGAGGGATTCTTCAAAGAATTCAGATAATACTCATAATTTCTTATAGAATATCCCCTTCTTCTTCGCCTTGCTCTGGTCCACCATCCCCCGGACATCCACTAACACCGGCTTACTATTCATCAATCCCCGGATCTGCTCCAAACTCATCTTCTTAAACTGCTTATGCGCAACCGCAATGATCACGGCATCCATCTTCTTGTCCAGTTTCAGCAGGGGGATGGCACCGAAGTGTTTGATCTCGGCAGCAGTCAGCAGCGGGTCGCACCCGTACACGTTGACGTCATACTCCTTCAGTTCCTCGACCATGTTATCGGCCGGGGACTCGCGGGTATCGGCAACATCCTCCTTATACGTAAGACCCATGATGAGGACATTGGATCCCTTGATGGTCTTTCCGACCTTATTTAAGCCCTTGACGGCCATGTTGGCGACATACCGGGGCATCGAGTCGTTGATTGATCGCCCGGCAAGGATCACCTGAGGGTGGTAGCCCACCTCCTTTGCCCGCTTGACAAGGTAGTACGGGTCGACAGGGATGCAGTGGCCGCCAACCATACCAGGCTTGTATATGTGGAAGTTCCACTTTGTGCCGGCGGCCTTGAGCACTTCATCGGTGTCAATCCCGAGCCGGGCAAAGATCATGGAGAGCTCGTTCATCAGCGCGATATTGAGGTCCCGCTGGACGTTCTCGATCACTTTGGCTGCCTCTGCCGTCTTGATGTCGGGGGCAGGGTACACGTTAGTGATAAGAGTGTATAGCTGACAGAGTACGTCAGTCGTCTTCTTGTCCATCCCGGCGACGATCTTGCAGATATTTTTCAGGGTATGCTCCTTGTCTCCCGGGTTGGTCCGCTCGGGCGAGTAGCCGATGAAAAAATCCCTGCCGCATTTCATGCCGGACTCGCGTTCGAGGATCGGGGCCATGACCTCCCCGGTTACACCGGGATAGACGGTCGACTCCAGAACAACGATTGCACCTTTTTTCAGGTTCTGCCCGACAGTTTTCGATGCGGAAATCACCGGTTCGAGATCCGGGTCCTTCGCTTTTGTTATCGGCGTCGGTACGGCGATGATGACAAAGTCCGCCTCTTTGATACGCGAGGGGTCAGTCGTGGCCTCTATTTTATTGCCCGGCGTGGTATTCAGCTCGTCCACTTTCTTCTGGTCGCGCCGGTACCCTATGGTCCGGATATGCTTGGAAAAATCTTCTGCAAGTGGTAATCCGACATAACCGAGGCCGATAACACAGACTGTCTTGTTCAGAGATTTTCTCGGTGCCACTTTTTTTGACTCCAATAAAATTGTAACTTATCTGTTACACTTCGGTCACGAAAAATATATCGAAATACCCAATGGTATCCTACCGGAGACTTTTTAAGGAGAGGGATAACAGTTTCCATCGACCGCTGGACAACCAACCAGATATTCGCTTGGGTTCGCGGAATTCTTGGATCTTCTTTTTCCTGTCCCTTTCGTCGTAGCCCTCTGCTCACCGCCGCGGGAGAGACCCAGTTTTCCATCTGGTGGACAGGTGCCGGATCGCGGGATCCGTCCGCCGCTGGGACGATCCCCTGTGAAATCGGATATTTAGTGGAACGGGGGCAGGATTATAGCCGGAAAATCTTTCCTTTATTGCCCTTCCGGCAGGGGAAAAGCCAGGAACCATGCAGTTGTCAGGGAATGGGGTCCGGGGACCAGAATGGACTTTTTCGGGATCGGGCGGGAAGGGAACAGGTCCGGGAGCAGTGAATCCGGCGGGCGGACGAGAGAGATGTCCATACCGACCCTGGGACCGGGAGAAGAACAGACAGTATCGGGTATCATTCCCATACCTGAGCTGCGTACACAAAGCGATCACGGCCGTACCGGGCAGCCGGTGACCGGCATTGAGGCGACAGCCATATGGCCCGGGAGCACCGGCCGGCCCTGGAATGATACAGGCTGTTTATTTCATCGTCCTGTCCGGGTGAACGGTATCGGCAGAAACTGTCTCGTTACGCTACGAGGATAACCGGGCAGGACTCCGCGAGAGCGGCGGAGAGCTTTGTATCTGCCGTAACGAGCGGGGCGTTGCAACGTGCAGCCGCGGCGGCAAAGAGGGCATCGTAGAGCGTAATCCGGTACCGGCACGCGAGATCGTACGCTGGCACAACAAGGTCACGCGAGGGGATCACTTCACAGGTCTCTGAGATAAACGCGATGCAGTCAGAAAGCGATGCACGGGTCACGGCAGGGTCGTTTTTTGCGTGGACTGCCCGTTTCCATGCCATGTTTGAGACTTCCGCATATGCAAGGTCCAGGGTAATCCCGTCGGACTGTTCCACTATTTCGATAGCCTGGCTTGTGATCGCTTCCGGAAAAAATACCGCTGCGATTACGCTGGAATCGAGCACGACCTTACCGGGCATCACGGTCCTCCCGGATCAGGGTAGCTGACGGAGGACCGGCCGGCTGGTCGCGGTGCGCCTGCTTTGCCCGGAGAAGGAGCTTCTCCTTGCGTTCCTTCCGGACCGATTCTTCGATCAACCGCCGTATCTTTTCCTGCCAGTCAAGGTCGTTCATCTCCTCCATCATCTTCCGCACGCGGGAATCGATCCTGACGCTGTATACAGATTTAGTAGACATATAATAATGTTTACATTATCTGTATATCAATATTGTGATGGGTGGGATCGTGTGGCAACAGTTATTCCACCGGTGCAGGTCTCTTTGGACTGCCGGCACCAGGCAGGTCTTCCCTTTCATCTCCCTTCCGGCGTAAACCCCCGCTCACCATACCCGGATAGTCCCCTTGTTTCGCCCGGTGGACAGGCACGGGATCGCCCGGATTGTCCACCGTGAGGACGATCTTCATAGGTTGCCGGTATTTTGGAAAACAGGGACACGATAACAGGCAGAAAAACTTCCCTTTACCGCTCTTCCGGTAAGGGAAATTCAGGAAAAACGTGATACTATCGATGGGGAAGGCCGGGATACGTGAATTTTCCGACAGGAAAGGTTCAGCCCGGATCCGTAAAAAAGAGGGAAGTACCCCATTTTGCCCGGACCTGATAATCACGATACGAGGCCTGATTGGCCTGAATCGCTGCATACGGGCTGCGTTCTCGCGATTTTATTTTTATTAAGTCGCTCATTTATATACCGGGAGCATACGGGTATGTGCCACACGGCCCGGCATGCGACGGGCGGTGCGGGCGGAAACGCTCCTCTGATGGTAACTGCGGGTAGCGGACGCTCCGTACCGGAACCGGCGGTCATGCCGGCCGGTGGCAGGGAGGAAAAACAACATGAAACCAGAAACACCGGAAAAGACCGGCCGTGATGGTAACGCATGCACAGCGCAGCCCTGCAGGATGATCCGCATCCACCATCCCGGCAAAGATTCCGACCTGCGGACAAAAAGAGCGTCCGCATCTGTCGTGGGACCGACTGGAGAACAGGGAGCAGCAGGTATCATGCCCCCACCGGAGCCGCCGGAAAGAGACGGAGGATCCGTACCGGCGGTACCAACGGGACCGGACCACGGCATCTCCCGCACACCGGCAGGTGCCGAAGCTCCCGGCACGTGCAGTCACGGGGGACCGGAGGATCACCGGGCCGGCATACCGGAAGGGGCCGGCGATCGCCGGGCGAAAAGTCCGGCGGGAACCGGGACCACCGGTCCGCAGGTGCCGGCAGAAAACGGGCACAGCCGCACCGGGCAACCGTTGCCCGGCACTGCGGTGGGGCGGTCTGCGATAACACGGGGACACCCGCCGTACGTGGCGATCAGCGAGGCTGAGCGGAAGGCGAAAGCCCGGGGGCTGATGGTATTCTCCCTTGAACCGGGAGGCGATCTCCCGTTCCATTTTGTTATCTGTGACCGGGACTGCATCAGCCTTGTCCGGGTACGGAGGCTGAAGTACCCGGGCTACACCGTAGCTGAGATCGAATGCTCGTGTAAAAACGACATCGCAGCGCTCCGGGCAGTTCCCGTGACGCAGGAGATCTTCCGGGAGCTCTGGGTGCGGGGTCCGGATCGGCACTGGTACCGGTACCTCGTGCTGCCGGGATCGGTGGAGATCCTCGAAGACGGGGATGAGCCGGAGGATAACGACCGGCAGGAAGGCGGAACAATCCCCCCGTCTTCCCTTTTGTCCGGGAGCTCGCCTTCAAAAGACCGGGCCGGTATTTCACCGCCTGCAATACCACCTGGGTGAACGGTGCTTGCCATATCCCCATGCTTATTCCCGGTTGTTCGCTCACTTCAGTTCGATCCTTGTCGATGTCAATGAGGAATGGATCACCGGTAACCGGCAGGCATCTGAAAAATGAGATAATCCCGTTGGATAGAGGTCGTACTGATTTTACCTCAACAGGGAGACACTACGGTACATGTTTTGCCCGGAACGTAATTTTTGCCCTCAAAAAAATTATAATCTGATCGAAAAAGATTTTCGGAGAGATTTTACATGCATTGCAGCAGATGACCAGACTTAAAAATTTTGATTTCTGAGAACTGTGATACGCATACCGTACGTATCTTGTGATAATGTCGTGGGAAACTTCCCGTTTTTCCGTTTTTGTAAGATGAAATTTACGTAAAAAATTCAGGTGTAATAAATGAAGGAGTCTTACCTGTTCTTTTATCTGAGCGGTACCGAGTACTGCCGGGTTCCATAAATTCTGGATTTTATCTGGTTCAACTCCCTGCAATTGTTCTTTCGGCAGAAAATTTTCAATTAATTCAAGTTTTATTCTGTCGCTCATGGTTGCCATGTCTGTTGCATGCACCGAACTGATATTATGGGAATGAGATCGGTACTTTACCAGGAATTCAGGAATGTTTGCAAATTTTGTTATAAAAAATAACCTTGTCCAGAGATCATAGTCTTCTGCATATTTTTTTTCCGGGTGATAAAAACCTGCTTTTTCAACGATGTCCTTCCGTATCATTACGGTAGGATGATCGAAAGGACTTGAAAAAAATATCTGCCACGCAAGTAAATTGTGAGATGCCGGGGTTTTTGGCCGGTGCAAGGTAGTACCATGTTCATCGGTATATTCCATCCACGTCCCGCAGATGCCGGTTTCCGGGTGTTTCTCCAGGTAATTATACTGTTTTTCGAAGCGTCCGGGTAAACTGATATCATCCCCGTCCATTCGTGCAATATACTTTCCCTTCGCCAGGTGAAATCCACGATTCAGGGAGGAGACCAGGCCTGTTCTCTGCTGGTGATATACATGGATCCGTTTGTCCCTGGTCTGGTAATCGTCGAGAATTGCCCGTGTCTTCTCCGAGCTGTCATCGCTTATAATAATAAATTCAAAATGAGGAAAGGTCTGGTGGATAATGCTCTCAATTGCTTCAGGAAGATATTCTGTTGGATTATATATTGGCATTACAACAGAGATAAGGGGGTTCACCATCTCAGACCTCGATCGTTTTCCAGGCTTGAGGAAACAGATCCGATGTGGATTTATTGAATGCGTCAGTTCCAAACCATTTTTTTGGTGCGTACACAATTTTATCCGGATTCTTACCGAGCCAGGCTCCCCACCAGCTGAACGAACTGTTGGCGATGATATGGTGGTTGCACAGGCTCATCAGCCGTAAATCTTCATGGTCAGAATTAAAACTATTATGGGTAACGCAGGTGACCAGATCATCTGAAGGAAAATTATCTTTTACCCATTGGTGATCGTCAGAGAATAGGAAATAACGGGGATTATCGACCTCTTCTCCGATTTTTTCAATTGCTTTCTGGTAATATTCTGTTGGGATAATACCGTGTGTCTGGTTTGTTGCCGGATCGGACACATAATCCCCGCGCCGGATATGAATACTTACGGATTCGTGACGCGTAATATCATCGATGAATCGCTGGTTGATTGCGTCCGGAGGATTCCGTAAAGTAAATTCATTCCGGATCACCATTTCACTATCCCTGAAATATTTTTCACTTTGCCAGTAGCCCTCCAAATACGCGTTTTTTCTTATGCGCAGAATATTCGGGTCAAAGTTAAAACCCTGCTCCCGGACAACGGATCTTTTATAATAAGGTACCAGCCGTTCGGATGTATCAAAAAAGAACTTTGAATACCGGTTATTCTCCCTCTTCAGATTTTTAATTTCCTGTTTGGTGGCAATTTTTTCAATGATATTGAAATTATCCAGGCGGTACGAACGGAGGGGGTATTTTTCAAATTCAGTAATATCCAGTCTGACATCAACGTTATTACGGTGCGCCAGCTGCCGGCCAAGAGCATACTGGAACATCTGGTTGCCAAGGCCCCCGTTTAATTTGACAATAATCATGGAACACTCATTTTTTCAATGCATTTTTTAAAGATTTCAACGGCGGAATTATAAGCCTGATCGTAAATTTTGAGTTTATTATCTGGACCATTGGTACAGAACTCATGAGTTTATCCATAAAATTTATTTGGGGTTTGTTTTTCGCGTGTTCAATGGGAGGCAGTTCAGTATAGTAGTGAATTTTATCCATTAACGATATCCTCGAGGTATCATGTATGGTATTCAAAATATAATCCAGATGTTTAATCTTATCGGGCCTTTGTTTGTACCATTCATGATACTCAATATAGCGGATGAGCATGTCATCGATTGCATTGGGGACATAGATATCGAACTGTTGGTTCTGGAAATACCTCTTACGCGGAATCGCATGCTCGATGATACTTGAAAAGAGCGCCGGGCGAATCCTGATGTTGGTATAGGCAGGAAGTGACTGGTAGAGATCGAACCTCAGTTCCAGTTTTTCGTTATAAAAAAAATCGATATAGGTCTGCCGGTAATCCGGCGTACTCGTGACTTTTATCTCGAAACCCCGGAGCACATAGGTATTTCCGGTCTCCAGAATTTTTTGGGAGAACGTTATGCTGTCATAGCAGAATATATCGATGTCGTCGCCTGGTGAATAATCAGGGAAGTTATTCCTGATTTTGATTATGCAATAGATCTCGTCTGTAAGTCCATAAAAAAATTCATCCAGGTTGATTTTTGGCGGGTTATCACTCATTATGTCACTCGTTTATTACTGCGGCAATTACCTTGTTTTTTCCCTGGTACTTCAATAGTGCAGCCCGGTGGAGTCCGTCGAGAACGCAATACTTGTCCGGTTCGATCCTCTCGACAATAATGTAATCATTTGGGTGGTTATGGTCGAGGTACGAAAAATTTATTGAAAGATCCCGGAAACGATCCACGGAATAGTCTTCCGTTAACGGACCGCCGGAAAAGTCCTCAATGTACGTCTGGTAAATCTCCGGTTTCCCGGATAAACATGCAAAATGGGGTGTTTTATCAAGCGGCATCATACTGTCGGAAAACGAATCCCGTGTTCCCGTTAAAATGTTGCAGAATACCTTGTTGATATCAATAGTTCTTATCGTGAACCGGTAAAATGGTTCGAGATAATATTTTGTTTTTATCAATTTATTCGGTTCCCGGGTCAGGTAGTTCAGGCCGTCGTCAAATCCCAGGTAGCGTAAAATATAATCGGTCTGGTCCTGGTTATCGGATGCGTGAACAACATGATCCTCGGTCCTGCGGTCATCTTTTCTCTCGTTGTATCTGTCCCGGATCGCCTCTTTCAAAATTTTCACCGTCTGGGATTCGATATGCCGGAAACTTCCTTCCCCGGCATAGTCTTCACGCGGATCGGTATTTTTTACAAAAATAAATTCCGCTTCAGGGGCAGTATTGAGGAGATATTCTGTTTTGCTTTTCAGGTGCCGGAACGGGGCGTAGTCATATGAATAGACCGCCTCGACCAGTTTTTTTATGCTTTTTGGCCTGTGGTGGAGGATCATTAAAATCTGGAAATTGCGGTCTTTCCGGATTTCGTCAAGTATCTGGTTTTTATACTTCAACCCATTGCCCCAGATTAAGAAATAATCGTATCTCATGGCAAACCGTTCATGATTATTAATATGGCAGATTTGTTCCCGATTTCAGGATGATATGATGTTCCTTTAAATACTCTTTTAGAGCAGTTAAGAATGCCGTAATATCCGCGGGGTATATGGCTCCCATATTAGCCAGCCGGAATGTTTTTTGCTTGAGTTTGCCCGGATAAATCGTAAATCCCAGGTCGTATAAATAATCGTGCATTTTTTCAAAATCAAAATTCTTCGCCTCAGGCTCGATAACAGTCAAAAGGATATGGGATTCCTGATCTTCTTTTAAAAGAAGCGTAAACCCCAGGTCCAGAAGACCGGAACGCAAAGTTTTCCAGTTTTCTGTATACCGGGCATACCGTCGATCTCCCCCCTCTTCAAAATATTCTTTGATTGCCTGTTTTAATGCATATGCTATCTGAACGGGAGGAGTGAAGGGAGTCTGTCCGGTTTTTTCAAGATAATCGTATTGGTTGTACAGGTCGAGATAAAAAGAACGTTTTTCATAGTTTTTAATGGACTCCAAAGCACTTTTTTTACATACAACGAAGGCCAGGCCGGCCATCCCCTGGATACATTTATTGGATGTCGATAACAGGAAATCTGCTTTTGATTCCTTTATATCGATCGGTATCCCGGCATAACTGGAAATCGCATCGACGATATACGTGCAGTTATATTTTTTAACAATCCTTCCAACTTCAGTAATCGGATTCAGAATACCCGTTGTAGTCTCGTGATGAACGAGGGCAACGCAGCAGACAGAGGTATCATTTTTCAGCAGACGATCCAATTTTTTCAAGTCTGGTTTCTCCCTCCAGTCAAAAATTATTGGCAAACAGGGAATTTTATATGTCCGGGCAATCCGGACTAATCGCTCTCCATATGCGCCATTTACGATAACGGCAATTTTTTTATTTCCGGGGATTACCGAATTTATAACCGAATCCATTACTGCGGTTCCGGATCCGGCAAAAAGAACCGAGGTATACTGATCGTCTCCATGTACAATCCTTACGAGGTCGTTTCGGATTTCATTAAGTAAAACTGAGAATTCCCGCTCCCGGGGACAAATATCCGGAACGACCAGTGACTTTTTCACGGTATCTGTCGTAGTTGCAGGACCGGGATTTAATAAAATATTCCGTTTAATGTTCTTCATGAAGTTCACTTTTTAAAATCTGGGGATATATAACCTTTTTTGCCCTTGCCAATTGAGCCGGATTGTCAATTTCAGCCCAGAGGTAATTATCTATTTTTAAAACAAAAATATTCACATCACGGGCAATTCCGGCAAGGGCGTATTCGTAATCCAGAAATTGATCCTGGTAGAATACCCGTTCTGCGAATTTGCACATTTTTCCGAAGGTTGGTTTTGAAATTTTGGAAATTCCGACAAGTTCAGCGTATATTCCGGTTAGTTTCTTACGATCTTTTGACATGTTAACCAGAAATTTTTCTTCATTCGTTTCAACAAAAACTTCATCATCCGAATTCGTCGTCCCGCTCGCCAGAATCGCATCAGGCCACGGGAGGTTCATTAATTGAACCAATCCCGATTTGTCATAGATCAGATCGGATTCCAGGAGAAGAAAATCTTTTGAAATATTATTTTTCATAGTATAGAGGGTATACATACTACCCGTAGTCGGGTAAAGGGAGTTTTTTATGCATGTTATATCGGGACAGGTTTCAGATAATTCGTCATATTTTTCCGCGTGGTAACCGGTTCCTATAATAATTTTTTTAATACCGGTATCGAACAATTTTTCAACAGAGGCTTCTATAATCGACGTTCCGCCAATTTCAATAAATCCTTTTGGACGATCTTCGGTGACATTCTTAAGCCGGCTTCCAAGGCCCGCCGCCAGGATGACTGCGGTATCGATCATTTCCGGATTACCTGAATTTCCTGCCGGCTAATCATTCAAAAACTCCATAAATCGTTCTTTTATAAAAGGTGGCGACAGAGATGGCCGTCCCAGTTTATCCGGAGTACCCTCCCGGATTTTTATATGGAGGAATGTCAGGCCTTTATTTTTTATCCATTCGGAGAGACAATGATTCAATTCATTCAAATCATGGACATGAATTGAATGTGTATATCCACAGTCTGCAGCAATCTCTACAAAGTTTACATTCTGTGCTGTACTCCCTTGCCCCCCGGTTGATTCATACGCGTTATTATCAAGCAGGATATGTAACAAATTGCTCCCGCCGTAAGATCCGTTCGTTGCCAGGCATCCCAATCTCATCAGCAGGGCACCATCCCCATCAAGAATGATAATATTCTTATGGGGTTTTGCTAATGAAAGCCCCAGTCCGATGGAACTGGCGCATCCCATGGAACCGATCATATAAAAATTGTTGTCAGCATCCCCGATATCGTATAATTCCCGACTCGTGAATCCTGTTGTTGAGATGACTGATGTCCCGGTATCTGTGAAGGAATGGATTAATTTTAAAACGTCAATTCTCATCGGAAGACTATCATCTTTTGACCGGGTAATTTTTCTTTGATTCGTCTTATGGATATGTCCCTTGACGGGAACATATGTATCGTTGAATGTATTTTTCCTTACCACAAAAAAAAATGACTTCTTTTTTTCAATTATCTGAAATGCCTTTTCCAGTTGTGTTGTTGCAACACAACTATCAGGAGATAAATACTCCCATTCTATACGCAATAAATCGAGGAAAGCTGTTGTAATCCGGCCCATCAATTCATGCTGAGGCTCATCTTTCAGGGTTTTCTCTCCCCGCAGGCTGACAAATCCGAGAACCGGGATTTCAAAGGTAAAATTAAGGGAGGAAAGCGGGGATAATGCATTTGTTAAACCAGAATTCTGCATCAAAACCACGGTTTTTTTCCCGCCCAGATATGCTCCCGCACATATTGCGACAGCATCACCCTCATTGGCAGCCGTTATGTACTCGCAGTGACTGACTGAAGAATTGATCAGGCCTTTGAGGAATGAACAGGGAACACCGGAGAGAAAATTAAAACCATTTTTTTTAATTTCAACAATAAATTCTTCCGGGTCCAGCATCAAAACTCTTCCGTTTTTTGCAAATCTACGATAGTATTAATGTCAAGCCAGTTTCCTCGGATGAATCTGACATATACCGGGTAATCCTTAATAATTTCCGAAAATAAATTTTTCATTCGTAATTTTTTAAAATTCTGCCGGTCATGCATTTCATCTAATTTTTGCCGTAAAATTTTACCACCGTCGGCAGTTACCCTGAAAATACCGATAAATTCCCCGTTTATTTCTTTGGTTGTGAGATCCGACTCTATTTTTTCCAGACCGACATTTTCAAAAAAGACCTTTTTGGAATAGGGAATTCCGGTTTTCACGTATTCATGATAACCGTCTTTGGTGCTGAAATCGACATCGGCAATTATTGTTATGGTATTCTCATCATTTACCAGTTCATTGAGGATATAACTCTTGAACATCAGGTCGCCATAGATGATGATTGTATTGTCTTTGATCTCGTTTCTTGCGAGGTAAAGAGAAAATAATTCTGTCGTTGTTCTGAATTCATCATTATCGATCGTCCTGACCTTGTTTATTGCAATTTTCTCCTTTGCAAATCCTCTGACAACGGTAATGTCAGAAATGCCGAGATGAATTATCTGGTCAATCTGGTGATGAAGAATAGGTTTTCCATTAATCTTCAGCATCGCTTTAGGAGTATCTTTGGTAAGTCCCCCGAATTTTTCCCCCTGGGATGCGGCTAAGATAATCGCATTGACATTTTTTCCTTTGACGGGCAGATAGGTTTTTTCGGCGGTCTCAAGTTCATCCGCTCCCTGAAGCCTGAAAACTTCAGCGATAGGTACAATTTTATCTTCCACATTTATCAGACATCTATCCTTGTAGATCTGGTTGGAAACATTCTGCATTGCGCCTATTGCCGCTCGTAAATTATGATTTGCCCATATTACGACACTTATCCCCATTGACTCCAGTTTTTCTGTCGGAGTTGAATAATATTTGGTGGGAACCACCATGACCGGATGATCTGATTTCCAGTCTCTCATGAACGCTTCAATTTCTGATGACGTTGTTTTGTTACTGTGAATCAGGATTGCGTCAGCCCCGGCATTCCGGTATTCTTCAGCTCGTATTAACGCCTCTTCAACGCCCCAGCCAGCAATCAACGCCTCAACCCGGGCAACAATGACAAAATCTTCATCTTCCCGGGTATTTTTCATCGCTTTGATTTTGCCACAGAACTCACTGATATCGGTTAATGGCTGTTTTTCGCTATTGATAAACGAGTTTGTTTTGGGAAATAATTTGTCTTCTATGCATACACCTGCAATATTTCTCTGTTCCAGTTTTTTTACCAGCCTGCGGGCGTTATTAAAATTTCCATACCCGGTATCTCCATCCAGAAGTATAGGGAGACTGGTGGCGTCGTTCATAAAATCAACAATATCCACAACCTGAGTCCAGGAGGCCTCATTATTATCACGGACACCCAGGGCAGCTGATATGGTCAGGCTGCTTGCCCAGATGCCTTTAAATCCCGCTTCTTCAGCAATTCTGGCCGATATTCCATCATGGGCCTCCATGAGGAATTCGGTCCTTGGAGATGCTATTAATTGTCGTAAAAGCGTCGATTTTTTCATTTTCTTGTCACATTACTTAGAAATTGTTTGAGTCTAAAAAGTTTCTGCACCAGGCGTTCAGAAAACGGGGCTGCATCAGCCGGACAATCTTTTTGGGGTTTTTGCCATCCTTTTCCATACCATTTCCTGAATAACCTGCGGCTGTTATAAGGAATTTTAAAACGTTCTCCAAGAAAAGTGATTTTTTCAAATTTTTTAAAATGATCCCCATATATCCTGTTGTTCTGATATTCCCAAAAAGAGCGGAAAAAGAAATCGCGGCCTTTATGAAATAATCCGATATCAATATATTCGTCATTCCGCATGAATGTGAACAGATCGTCGGGATATTTTCTTCTGATCAAAATCAGACCTGCATTGGCAAGGTCCGGGATTGCTGCAATTAATTTCTCTTTATCGACGATGAAACATCCCAAGTCGGTGTCTGTATCATATTCGATAAAGTTCTTCTCGCGTACAGCCCCGAGCAATGTACCCCATAAAAGCCAGAATGTCACGTGATGTTTATCGAGAACTGATTTCATTAATAATAAATTTTCTTTTGATATCGCGATATCCAGTGGTTTTCCATTTCTTCTTCGTTTTCTGGCATCAAAATCATAATCGATACAGGGATTGTTCATCTGAGTGGCAAATTCATCCGTCATTATCCCCTCTCGATGTAAAGTTTTCAGTCAATAACTTCGTTTAGATACTATATAATTTCAAATTTTGAATATTTTTTAGTAACCTTCACGTTCATATTTGACCTCCCACGAATGTTTTTGTAAGAAAAAACATTCAGTGTTAGCCTGGGTACTTCCTGAATTATAATAGTCCCCGGAAGGCACCTCAAATTTTCCAATTTCGGTAACAGGGATTAAATATTCAATTTTAGGGAGGCTTAACCCGGCGGCTAATATGAAGCTGCCTTCAGTGAGTAATAATTCATTTAATTTTAACGTGCATATTACATCCCCGTGGCACACTCCGGTTTCAATCCCACTGACAGGATACGTTGAAAAGTACATAAGAGGAATCGATTGCATTGAGCGGACAGATACGATAAAACCCGGATTAGTAACCGGTTCGTTAAAGTGAAAATGTAATTGGATATGCCACGGTTTACCTGCTTTTAAAATGCTTCCTTCATGTTCTCCAAAAATGCAATAAGACACTAAAGATACAATTCCGTCTCTTGAACATATTTTACAGGCTTCAAATTGTGAAATGGCAAATGAGAGAGATTTCTGCAGGTATTTATCAATAATTGCCGTAGGATAACCATCTTCTTTAATCACACCATCTTCAAGTAAAATTACGCGTTGGCATAATTGCGATACTGCAGCCATGTTATGACTGACAAATAAAACGGTTCTCCCCTGTTTCGCAATATCTCCCATTTTCCCAAGACATTTCTTTTGAAAACTCATATCTCCGACTGCCAGAACTTCATCAATGACAAGGATTTCAGGTTCGAGATGCGCTGCGACGGCAAATGCCAACCGGACATACATTCCGCTTGAATAGCGTTTCACCGGTGTATCAATGAATTTTTCAATTTCGGAAAATTTCACAATCTCATCGAATTTTGATTCAATCTCTCGTTTCTGCATCCCCAGGAGAGTTCCTGAAAGAAAAATATTCTCCCTTCCGGTTAATTCCGGATGAAAACCGGTTCCTACTTCAAGCAGTGAGCCGACACGCCCGTAAATTTCAACTTCTCCTTCTGTCGGGGTGGTGATACGTGAAAGGATCTTTAACAGTGTGCTTTTGCCCGCACCATTTTTACCTATGATACCGACAACCTCTCCTTTATCAACGTCAAACGAGACATCCCTGAGCGCCCAGAATCCTTCAACCGGCGGAGTCTTGTGGAATACCTTCATCGGCGACTTCAGGGAATTGATCATAGCATCGCGCAGTGTATGGTATCTTTCCTGCGGTCCGCCAAGGCGATACCGTTTGCTGATATTTTTGACACGGATAGCTGTTTTTCCTGTCATCGTGTTCCTTCGTCTTCCGGATGAAAATCAAACGATATCCGCATAATACTGCTCCATTCTCTTGAAGTAAAACATTCCGGAGACAAGCAACGCAAGGACCATGCCCACAGAGACGAGCACCATCGCACTGGGCGCACCGGAGCCGAGCAGCGCCCAGCGGAACCCTTCGATCACACCCGCCATCGGGTTGAGGCCGTACCAGATTCGCAGCCTTTCCGGCACGAGGCTGGATGCGTATACGACCGGCGATGCAAACATCCAGATCTGGATGAGGAAGGGGACGGTGTACTGGAAGTCGCGGTACCGGACATTCAGCGCCGAGAGCCAGAGCCCGACCCCGAGGGAGGTGGCAAGCGCGAGCAGGAGGAAGAGCGGCAGAAAAACGATATTTGCGGTCGGCACAAAGCCATAGTATACCATCATTACGACAAGGATCACGAGCGAGACCGCAAAGTCAACGAGCGGCGAGATGATACTGGAGAGGGGCATGATCAGGCGCGGGAAGTATACCTTGGTCATGATGTTCGCGTTTGTTACCATGCTTGCTGTGGAACGAGTGATCCCCTCGGCAAAGAGCGTCCAGGGCAGCAATGCCGCGAGCACGAACAGCGGGTACGGTACTCCTTCGGACGGGATCTTTGCAAGCCCCCCGAAAAAGATGGTGAATATGACCATCGTGAGGAGTGGCTGGAGTACCGCCCAGGCAATCCCAAGGCCGGTCTGCTTGTACCTGAGTTTCACGTCACGCCATGTGAAGGAATAGATGAGCCCCCGGTACGCCCAGAGCTCGTGAAGGTCAACCGGTATGTATTTCCGGGGCGGGCGGATGATGATGGCAGGAGGAGGATTATCCAGAAGGTTTCCGGTTTCAGGCATAGGATGCACTCAGGTTATTCGTGACTTTATTCCGTATACTGTTTAAAAGGATACCAGGTGGCACCATGTTAACAATGATCATCTGAACCTGCAGGTTTCTTTAATCTAACCTGAATTTTGGCAATACCATTCAATTGTCTTTTTCAACCCTTCTTCAAACGGCACCCGGGCAACAAACCCGAATTCCTTCTCCGCCCGTGACGTGACAAGACAACGCCGTGGCTGCCCGTCCGGTTTTGTCGTGTCCCAGTGGATCTTGCCGGTGTAACCGGTATGTTTCTGGATTATCCGTACGAGATCTTTTATTAAAATTTCCTTTCCGGCGCCAAGATTGACCGGGTCGGGCCTGTTATATTTTTCTGTCGCCAGAACAATTCCCCGGGCTGCATCCTCGACGTAGAGGAATTCCCGCGAGGCGGCACCGGTTCCCCAGACTTCCACCTCATTTCTCTTCTCGCGAATGGCATCGACAAACTTCCTGATCAGTGCCGGGATCACGTGGGAACTCTCGGGATTGAAATTGTCGCGGGGACCGTAGAGGTTTACCGGAAGGAGATAGATCGCGTTGAACCCGTACTGCTGCCGGTATGCCTGTGCCTGGACAAGGAGGGCCTTCTTCGCAATCCCGTACGGTGCATTGGTCTCTTCCGGGTACCCGTTCCAGAGATCGGCCTCGCTGAAGGGGACCGGGGTGAATTTCGGGTATGCACAGACAGTACCGAGGATCACGCACTTCTCCACCCCCTCCTGCCGGGCGGCTTCGATCATCTGGATACCCATGATCGCATTGTCATAGAAGAGCTCCCCGGGATATTTCTGGTTGAACCCGATACCCCCGACTTTTGCAGCAAGGTGGATGACGATATCTTTGTCCTTTACCGCCTCGACGCAGTTCTCCCATTTCCTGAGGTCGAGATCCCTGCTGCGGGGAATATACAGCTGCTCCTTTCGGACACCCCGCTCCTGCAGCTGTTCAACGATATGAGAGCCAAGAAAGCCTGCGCCACCGGTGAGGAGGATCTGCTTGTCATCCCAGAATGTCATGTGAGGTGCACCTGCATCATAAACCGGTGTTCAGTCCTTCTTCCACCATTTCTTCGGGAATTTCTTCCTGATGATCTCGTCCCCTTCCCCAACCGCCGTCAACCCGGTCGCCCGCATATCGGCGTCCACCATGATCTTCACGAGATCCCCGAACCGGATCTTCGGCCTCCACCCCAGCTTCTTCCGCGCTTTTTCCGGGTCAGAAATCAGTACTTCAACTTCCGTCGGGCGGAAATATCTCCCATCAATCTTTACATGCTTTTTGACATCGAGCCCCGCGTACGAGAATGCAGCATCGAGGAATTCCTTCACCGGATGGGTCTCCCCGATACCGATCACGTAATCGTCAGGTTCATCCTGCTGGAGGATCTTCCACATGCTTTCGACATATTCCGGTGCGTAGCCCCAGTCACGGCACGCATCAAGGTTGCCGAGATACAGGTACTTCTCTTTTTTTGCAAGGATATGCGCAATCCCGCGGGTGATCTTGCGGGTCACAAACGTCTCGCCCCGGCGCGGCGACTCGTGGTTGAAGAGGATCCCGTTTGCGGCATACATGTTATACCCTTCACGGTAATTGCGCACCATCCAGTACGCGTACACCTTGCCGCAGGCGTACGGGCTCCGGGGATGGAACGGGGTATTTTCATCCTGCGGGGGAGACGACGCCCCGAACATCTCGCTCGAAGAGGCCTGGTAAAACTTTATCCCGTGATTGCTCCTGCGGAGCGCTTCCAGCAGCCGTGTCGTTCCAAGAGCGGTCACGTTACCGGTATATTCGGGGGTCTCGAAACTGACCCGGACATGGCTCTGGGCGCCGAGGTGGTACACTTCATCGGGATGAATATTGTAGATGATATTGGATATCTGCTCGGAATCCGAGAGATCCCCGAAATGCAGGAACAGTTTTGCGTGGGGGTCATGGGGATCGATATAGATATGGTCGATCCTGTCCGTGTTGAACGTCGAAGACCGCCGTATGAGGCCGTGGACCTCGTATCTTTTGGATAACAGCAGTTCGGCAAGGTACGATCCGTCCTGCCCGGTGATCCCGGTGATCAATGCTTTTCTGCCCATTCAAAAGACCCCGGCGGTATAATACCTGTTATTCCTGCATCCTACTAAAACCAACCGCCAGATAGGATCTTACCATATCCCACAGGGTAAAAATCGTAGTATGTGAGGCAGGAAAAGTGAAATATACGTTCAAAGTTTCCGGTAATAAGCATTCATCTTCCTGGCGTTCTCAGGATCCAGAACCCCGCGAACCTCAATCAGAACCGGGGTTCTTTCATAAACCGCCGTAAATTTTCAGCCATTATTTCCCGGAACTTCTTATGAGCCCCCGCAATGATCACCGGCTCCGCCTTTTTGTCCGGTTCCGCCAGGGGGATTGCACCGACGTGTTTGACCGCAGAAGGAGTCAGCAGCGGGTCGTACCCGTACGTCAAACCCCTTCAGCTCCCCGACCACCTTCCCGCACGGGGGGACTCGTGGCTGTAGGCGACTTCCACCTTACAGGTGAGGCCCATGATGAGGACATTGGACCCCTTGATGGTCGTTCCGACATTGTCCGGCAGCGTTTGTGTACAGCTCTCCAATTTTCAGCCGTAACCGATCCCAAAGAATTAACGTGTCAAACCCGTCTCCTTGATCCTCAGGAACCTCTGACCTCTTACATCGGCCCTCCCCAGCGCAAAATCGGGACGGTTTTCCCTGCATTCCCGAGTCGGTTCTAATATAACGTATTACCGGTGTTTTTCGGAACTTTCTATGGTACCACTCTGATAATTTTCTAAAACCGTCTGGTATATTGTTCGGAGGGATTCAGCCGTCTTTTTGATATTATATTCATTTTCCACGTGTTTTCTTGCCGAATTTGAATATTTTTGGTATTTATCATTATCCATCTCATAAAAAAACTGTATTGCCTTCGAAAGACCCGCAATGTCTTTTTCAGGTACGAGGACTCCTGTTTCACCATTGAGCACTTCTTCAGGGATGTCACAATGGTACGTCGAAATTACCGGCATCCCTGTTGCCTGGGCATCAACTAAAACTACCGGGGCACCACCTTCACTGTTGTGATCCTCTGTATGTATACTCGGATGAATGAATACCTGGTAGTTCTCCATAAAATCATAGAGATGATCAAAATCAATACTATCTAAAAAGGTAATTTTTTCACGGTTTTTATCATCGTGAAGCTCATCCAGGAGGTCCTGTTTTATACCATCTTTATCCGGTCCAACGATGGTGAGAGTCATATCCGGACAAATTTCAAGCGCCTGAATAAATGATTTTATGGTGTATTTGTGCCCCTTTTTGGGGGTCAACGCAGCAATTTGCAACAGATGCAATTCATCCGGGTTTTTAATTCGTGAAAAAAAGGGGATTTTTGCTATATCGGCACCTAAATGAACGATGTGGATTTTTTCCGCCGGACAACCTTTCGACTGAAGCAATGATGCAGCATATTCTCCCTCGCAGATAAATGCATCAGCTTCCTCGAAAAGAATTTTGTAACGCCGGTTCCATTCCGGATGCAATGCGGGTAACTGTTCGTAATCATATCCATAAAATGATATTATATGGGGAGTGCGTAACTTTCTGGATACTGCACGGTATTGCCATCCGACAGGTGCAAAATGGGAATGGATAAGATTTATACGGATTTTTTTTACGCTGTGATAGAGAAAAGTTTTATAAAAAAGATGGTTTATAACCATTGAAAATTTTCCGGTGAATTCAGTTAAAACCGTTTCTTTATCGGAGTTCAGGCGCTGGAATGGAAATCTTATATACTGGAATTTATCCGGATAAAATGGATTTTTCAGGAATTGTTTTGACGCAATCACAATTTCAACATTAATCAGATTGTTCAGTATCCGGTATATCCAGTTCTCGGAATTGTTAAGGTATGGATGGAATGTATGCAATACGATGATTTTCTTTTCATGGTCTGATTGAGACAACCCGATCAGCGCTCCTTTTTGGCGATGGTGGTAAAAGGAATAAAGAGATATCTTCGAGGAAAGGTTTTTCAAAATGTGTAATTAGTCCTGTGTATAGCAGAATGCCCGGGATTACCGGGCAGACAACGCGAATCGGCATTGAATAATTCCGGATTAATCTCCCCACACATACGAATCCCGCTGACATTACCGCACTCACCCGGAACGCCGATGACATGCTGCTCATACGATAATCCCCGGCACAGGGGCCCAATACTTTTTTTATTAGTATATATGACCCGGCTTTGTAGAAAACCTATCGCTGACAGGGAGACCGGACCACCCATGTGCATTATCTCCTTCCCTTATTGTGTGCTCCTATTAAGGAAATCTATAGAGCCAAAAATTATTAATCGTTTAAATTTCAGAGGGGTTGGATATATGCGGGATTCTGTTAAAATTCATGAACAGGATAATTCAATAAAGATTCCAGGAGATCGGGTTCCCGTCGAAAAATTTCATTTTGGTATACTCCGGACGGGTTTAACAGATAATCGGACATCGATGCTTTTTAAAAAATGTGATCGACAATGAGTTCGGTCAGTGTAATAATCCCTGTGTATAACCGGACTGATTATTTAACGGAGACAATAGAGAGCGTAATTCATCAGACATACAGAGATTTCAAAATTATTATCGTCGATGATGGATCAAAAGTCGATCTTAAAAAAATACTTGACCCGTATATCGCCGGGGGGAAGGTAAGGTATATTTATCAAAATAATAAAGGCCTGGCAGGAGCACGGAATACCGGGATCCGTCATTCAACGGGACAATATATTGCGTTTTTGGATGACGACGATTTATTCGAACCGGAAAAGCTGGAGAAACAGGTTTTAATTCTCGATAACAATCCGGATGTGGGTCTCGTTTATTCGGATTGTTATGAATTCCATAATTCTGATCTGGATAACCGGGTATTAGGCCGTGCCATTGGCAGAGATGATATTCAGAGGGATTTCAGGCATGTATTTTTTTTACATCCCAACATCCGTGTCCCCACAGTCTTAATTCGCAGAGAGTGCATACAGGATGTCGGATATTTCGATGAATCTTTACATCAGCACGAAGACGGTGATTTATTTTTAAGAATTGCGTTAAAATGGGAAGTGTTTTTCTCGGATTATCCATCGGCAAGTGTCAGAACTCATTCTTATAATATGAGTCGGAATCGCATAGAAATGAATGAATCAATTATCCAGTCATCTGAAAAAATAGTGAATAATAATCCGGAATTTCGGAATGCATTGGGTAGCGATATCAATTACAGATTTTCACGATTATATTTTGAACTGGGTAAGGCATACTTAAAAAATTTTAAAATTAAAAAATCTTTCAAGGCATTTGTATCCGGATTAAGGTATACCACAACATTCTGCCGTATATTTGGCAATCCTCCCGGGAAATTATATTTAAAATAATAACCAATATTAAAACCGGAGATTTTTTTGATATTCATCGGGATAAAACCCCGGTAACGGCGTGTATTACCCTCTCAGCGTCCTTATCTGTCAATTTCGCTGATAACGGCAGACTTACGGTCTCGCGTCCGATTTTTTTTGCATTTGGAAAATCAGCCGGACTCCACCCATAGGTTTTTTGATAATAGGGATGTTCCGGGATACTCATATAATGCACTCCGACGCCTATCCCCTCATTGGTCATCGCATCAAGAAACTGATCCCGCGATATTCCTGTATTCTTTTTATTGATCATAATGGTGTATAAGTGCAGCGCATGACGGGTGTCAGGTTCAAAAGGAGCGGGTATGCCGACCGGAAGATCCGCAAATGCTTCCTGATATCGTTCCCAGATCTCTCTTCGACATGCCCAGTTCTTTTCAACCCGTTTGAGCTGGTGAATCCCCATCGCTGCCTGGATGTCCATCATGTTATATTTGAATCCGGCATCAACAACCTGATAGTGTTTATACCCTTTATCCGAGAATCGTTTCCAGGCATCTTTATGCATACCATGAAGTGCCATAATTTTTATTCTTGAAATTGCATCGTTATCATGTGCTATGACCATTCCTCCTTCACCGGTCATAACATTTTTCGTAACGTAAAAACTGAAACAACCAAAATCCCCGAATGTACCGGACTTTTTTCCCTTGTATTCGGTCTCAATCGCATGGGCACAATCCTCAATGATTTTGAGATTGTTTTCTTCTGCAATTTTCATGATTGGATCCATATCACAGGATCTTCCCGCAAAATGAACCGGAAGTATGGCTTTTGTTTTATCCGTGATTTTATTTTCAATCTGTCCGGGATCAATATTCATGGTTTTAAGGTTGACGTCGGCAAGCACCGGCGTCGCACCGGTATGAATGATTGCATTTACGGTTGCACAAAATGTCATGGGAGTAGTGATGACTTCTTCCCCGGGACCAAGACCCGCTGCAATCAGACTTAAATGAAGTGCAGCCGTACACGAATTGACTGCTGCTGAATACGTAACTCCTTTATAACCGGCAAAATCATTTTCAAAACGGGCAACCTTAGGTCCGGTACCGAGCCACCCCTTATTCATACAATCAATGACTTCGTCAATTTCGGGTTGTTCGATTGCAGGAGCCCCGAAAATTAAAAACTTTTTCCCCGCGTTTTTCATAAATTATTTCACTCGCAGCGGAACATTCCGTTCAGTTTGAAATAATCTCATCAAATATTGAACCGATCGAAAATTTATTTTTATACGTATAAATTTGAGTTTGTGCATAAATGATTGTTGGCGGATCCCCATCATATCGGTTTTTTCCGGTCATTTTACAGAGCAGGCGTGACCCCTCTCCTACCTCCCTCTCGGCCACGGAAACGATGTGCAGTCTCCAGCCATAACCTCGTCGGGAAGCCCGTGAGGGCCCCTGCCCCTCGTCCGGGGTCTCCGGTGAAAAACCGATATAATCCCTTATTTCGCCAAAATACCCGTTTTAAACCCCACTTTCAGATCTCTTCCAGGATCGGTCAATAGCGGGCTTCTGGCGGCAGATCGTAGGAGAAACGATCAAAAGTCCATCCGTCATTCCAAGGCCGCTGCAGGGCTGCTAAATTGGCCGATTTTTTCCTGATTAAAACGCGTATTTTCAAAAAATACCCGTTTATAGCAATATTTTTGTCGGGCGTCAACACTGTTTCCACTGGAGATTTTTTGCCATTTCCAAATCTTCGCCCGTTTGGCAAAAGGGGCGTTTTACGGGTTTATTCTTCTGCAGGTCTTCCGGCGCCCGGATACGGGCTGGACAATTATACTGCCTCACGGGCCGCCCCTGCGGAATGTAATACTTGTCAAATGCCCGCAGACCTTTCAACTCTCCGTCATATTTTGGATATCGACGAGAGCCAGGCCCGGGGTCCCTCGGCCCGGGTGCGGCTCTCGAAGACCGCCGGCCGGATGTAATTGATCGACCACCCGTCCCGGAAGCAATCCCGTATCTCTTTCTGTGTTACCCTCCTCGGACCGTACCCGGCAGGCTCCAGCTCGCTGAAGCAGAGCATGAAGTATTTCCCGGCCGGGGACAGGACGGCGGCAAGGCTATCCACGAAGACCGTCCGGTCTTCATCAGACAGGGTATGGAAGAGTCCTGAATCGGTGGCCGTATCAAACTTCCTGTTGAGCTTCGGGAGGTCCAGTGCGGAAAGGAGAAGAAAATGCACCCCGAGTCCTCTTTTGGCAGCCTTCTCCTTCGCCTTCTGGATCGCAAGGGGGGCGGAGTCGACCCCCCACACTTCATGCCCTTCCCCTGCAAAGAAGAGGGCATGCTCCCCGGTCCCGCAGCCGATGTCAAGCACAGATCCGGTTATTTCTCCTTTCCGGACCAGCTCAACAAACGCCTTCTGGGGCCTGCCGATGTCCCACGGGGGTGTGCCCCGGTATGCCGCGTCAAAGAAATCCATATGTTACCCTCGCTCCTGCAATGCTTATCATTATTTCTTCATTGCACTGCAGGAACCCGGGCACTCCGGGCAGGAGACATCGTAAATTGAGGGGGCCCCCCTTGGGAATTCTGCCGGTAAATGTCAGTGTCCCGCCCGGTTACCCCATGGCCGCGTGATTTCCTTTACCGGCATTTTCTCATCGCTTGGACCGGGTAAAGAACCTAGGTTAAGCATAACCCGTAAAGAAAAAAATGAGGAAGGTTTTTTATCCGCTCCGGACCGTGAACGGGATCTGTTCTGCTCGTCAGGAATACCCGGTCTACCAGCAACGGATCGCACCTTCATCATGTGTGCATGAATCGATGGCGTCTGTTGTCCTGCTTGGGTGCATGTTTCTCAAGTGGACAATATGAAGGTAGGAAATCCCAAGTTATAATACTTTTTATTTAACTTTTACAAAAATAAATTAAAAACAGTATATATCATATATCCGCCACGGAGATCGCGGCACAAGGCGGAAAAACCCGTGAGCGGAACTTCGGATATTACCCGGCACTATCTCCGGAGTGCCCCCACGGGTTATCCGGCCGGTCCGGCCGGACGGCACCAGGCTCTTTTGAATCCGGTCCGGGTGCAGGCTGACAGGTTCCCGCAAAATTGGATCTGTCTTCCGCAGCCGGTGGTCTTTTGCCATCGTTCTGCTGGAGTGGAGAGTGCCTGCGGGCAAAAATGAGGGACCGGTCCCGGGAGAGGATCGCAAAAAAGTCCCGTTTTCACCGGCAGGCCAGCCGGTTCCCACCATCGGGCGATGGCTGGCGGCCCGGACTTTGAGTGTGCGCGTTGAGGCACGAAGACAGGCCCGGGACGGTACTACGAACATACGAATTATATTTAAAATGGTTTATCTTCCGGAAACTTATGAAAAAGGGGAATTTTTATCACTCCAGAGGTTAAGATCGAAAAACCGGAATAATTGTTTGTTAACCTGCGGTGAGATTTTTACCTATAGATTAATTGATCTTATTGTACTCCTTGAAAAGTTGCAAACATTTAATAATTGTCCTGAATCACCCGGAATATTAGCCATATTTTAGTGTGATATTCATGGCGTTTGCAGTGCATGTAAATACGGAACGATGTACCGGCTGCAACAATTGTGTTGTTGCCTGTCCGGTCGATGCCCTCGAGCTGTTCACGCTCGATCCGGTGACGAAGGAGAAGATCTACCAGGTACAGGATGGCGTATCGGTCATCATCGACTTCAAGGCAGAGCTCTGCGCCGGCTGTGGTGTATGTGTCGAAGCCTGTCCCTACGATGTCATTACGCTCTCGGGAAGAGGTGAAACCGCGTCTCTTGCATGAAGTACTGCCTGCAGTACCCGTTGCAAAGTTGTATCCCAGTAACATACGAGGCAAAAAATGGCTAAGAAGATTACCCTGAACCTGATCACCTGCCGCACCATCCAGCAGGGTGTCGGCATGGAAGCAGGCAAGACATCCCAGAAATATTTCGATGCCTGCACCATCATCCAGATGCACCCGGAAGATTTCAAGAAACTGGGCGCGTGGAAGAACACCAATGTACGCGTCACGAGTTCGGCCGGCAGCGTTGTTGTAAAGGCTGTCGAGACCCGGGAAGACCTTGTCCCCGGCCTCGGCCATATCCCAATGGGACCATGGGCAAACCAGATCGTCCCGGCATATACCTTCTCCACGGGCGAACCGTGCTTCAAGGGATTTCCGGTCGATGTCGAGATCGCCGCGAACGAACGTATTCTGGGCGCAGTCGAGGTAGTGCAGAAATCCTGCGGCCTTTTGAGGAAGTGATACACGATGCCCAAAGAAGTAACTGATGTTATCTGCCCGTTCTGCGGTACCCTGTGCGATGACGTCATCATCACAGTGTCCGATGACAACAAGACAATTCTTGGTGTCAAGAACGCCTGCGCCATCGGCGCCGAGAAATTCAACCACCAGCGGCAACCCGGCCGGGTCAAGCGCCCGCGGATGCGCCAGGCTGACGGCAGCTACAAGGAAGTGTCCTATGATGAGGCGGTCGACTGGACCGCAAAGATGCTGGTCAAATCGAGAAAGACCCTGATGTACGGCTGGGCATCCACGAGCTGCCAGGCCATGAGCATCGGCCACGAGATCGCTGAAAAGATCGGCGGCATCGTCGACAACTGCGCGACGGTCTGCCACGGCTCGTCCCTGATCGCAATCGAGGATGTCGGTGTCCCGAGCTGCACGCTCGGCGAGGTCAAGAACCGTGCGGATCGCGTTATTTTCTGGGGATGCAACCCGGCCCACGCTCACCCCCGGCACATGTCCCGGTACTCGATCTTCCCCCGGGGTTTCTTCACGGTCAAGGGACACAAGGGGCGCAAGATCTACGTTGTTGACTGCAGGTATACCGATACGGCAAAATGTGCAGACACCTTTATCCAGGTCCAGCAGGGTCATGACTATGAACTCCTGAACGCATTCCGTACCGCAGCCCGGGGCGAGGTCTTACCGGACTTTGTCGGCGGCGTCCCCAAGGAGAAGATCTACGAAATTGTTGAGGAGCTCAAGGGCGGGAGATTCGGTATCATCTTCTTCGGCATGGGCCTTACCCACACGATGGGCAGGAACCACAATATCGATGAAGCCATCTGCCTTACCCGTGACATGAACGACTATACGAAATTCTCGATCATGGCGATGCGCGGCCACTGGAACGTCACCGGTTCCGGCCAGGTGCTCGGCTGGCAGTACGGCTTCCCGTACGCGGTCGACCTCTCGCGCCGCGACCAGGCCCGCCACCAGACCGGTGAGACCACCTCGGTCGATCTCCTCAACCGGAACGAGGTGGAGGCATGCTTCTACATCGCAACCGATCCCGGGGCGCATTTCCCGATCGATGCGATGGTCAGCAGCTCCAAAAAACCCACCGTCACCATCGACCCGCACATCAATTGTACAACCGAGATCTCCGATCTCCATATCCCCGTTGCCATGGTCGGGGTCGAGACCGGCGGCTGCGCCTATCGTATGGACAACGTCCCGATCGAGACCCGGAAAGTGGTCGACCCTCCCGAGGGCATGCTGACGGACGAGGAAGTGCTGACCAGGATCAACAAGCGTGTAGACGAACTGCTTGCCACGGGGGGTGCGTAAATGTCAGAATATATCATCAAGAACGGACGTGTCTTTGACCCTGTCCAGGGCATCAAGGGAGACAGGACGGACATCGCGGTAAAAGACGGGAAAATTGTCGACAAGGCCGGATCCGGGGCAACGGTCATCGATGCAAAGGACAAGACCGTCATGGCAGGCGCCCTTGATGTCCACGCGCATGTCGCCGGCCCCAAGGTCAACGCCGGCCGCTGGTACCGCCCAGAGGACAAACACTTCGATTCGCATAAGACGCCTGGCATCACCCGGATCGAGGGGGGCAAATCGATCCCGACTGTCTTCAAGACAGGGTACGAGTATGCCCGCATGGGGTTCACGTTTGCCATGGAAGCAGCGATGCCGCCCCTCTATGCACGCCATGTGCACGAAGAGATCCATGACACGCCGATCATTGACGAAGCGGCGCTCCCGGTCTTCGGGAACAACTGGTTCATTCTCGAATACCTCAAGAACAAGGAGATCGAGAATACGGCAGCCTATGTTGCCTGGATCATGCACCAGACCAAGGGGTATGGTATCAAGGTCGTCAACCCCGGCGGCACCGAGGCATGGGCATGGGGCCTGAACTGCCTGACTATCCATGACCCGGTCCCGTATTTTGACATTACGCCGGCGGAGATCATGACCGGGCTCATGGAGGCAAACGAGTACCTCGGCCTCCCGCACTCCATGCACGTCCACCAGAACAGCCTCGGAAACCCCGGTAATTATGAGGTAACGCTCGACACCCTCAGGCTCGCGGAGGGGATGAAGCCAAAGAACACATTCGGCCGGGAACAGGTCATGCACTCCACCCACCTCCAGTTCCATTCCTATGGTGGGACCAACTGGGGGGACTTCGAGTCCAAGGCCAAAGAGGTCATGGACTACGTCAACAGGCAGAAGAACATCACGGTTGATACCGGCAACGTCACCCTTGATGAGACCACCACGATGACTGCCGACGGTCCCTTCGAGCACCACCTTCACGGCCTCAACCATCTCAAGTGGTTCAATGTCGATGTCGAGCTCGAGACCGGGGCCGGTGTAGTACCTTACATCTATGACCCGAACATCAAGGTCTGCGCGATCCAGTGGTGTATCGGCCTCGAACTGGGCCTCTTTGCCAAGGACCCGATGCGCTGTTTCATCACGACGGACCACCCGAATGCCGGGCCATTCTTCCGGTACCCCCGGGTCTACTCCTGGCTCATGAGCAAGAAGGTTCGTGACCAGCGGCTCAATACCTTCAAGAACGCCGACAAGGTCATCGATGCGACCAACCTCGCGGAGATCGACCGCGAGATCACGCTCTACGAGCTTGCCCAGATGACCCGCGCCGGCCCTGCACGGTCGCTCGGCCTCATGAAGGACTACGGCGGGTTAAAGCCCGGGATGAACGCGGATATCGCCATCTACAACATCAACCCGGACAAGTTCCCGTCAACCGGGCCCGAGATCGAGAAGGCCTTTGGCAACGTCGCCTACCTCTTCAAGGACGGGAAGATCTGCGTCCGGGACGGGAAGGTGGTCGACTTTGGCCAGAAGAAGACCTTCTGGGTGGATGTCAAGGTCAGGGAGAACAAGCAGGTCATGCATGACGTCAGGGAGAAATTCCTGCGCTACTACAGCGTGAACGAGAACAATTACCCGGTTCCCGAGAGCTATGCACCGCACCAGCACATCATTGCCCTGGATGCAACACAGGCGTAGGTGAGCAAGAATGAACACTGTTATACTGACGGTAAAAAAGGCACTGGATCTCTACCTTGAATGCGAGAACGTGAACCCTGATGTGTTTGCCGGCAAGACGGCCGAGCAGATCGCCCAGCTTAAAGGATTCCAGGGCAAGGAGATCTCGACCCTCGGCGAATATTTCACTATCGCAGGGAATGCAGGTGCAACCGCAGCGGATACGAAGATCGTCATCAACGGCGACTGCTCGAAGATGAAGTACCTCGGTGCCAAAATGACGGCCGGTGAGATGGTCGTCAACTCTGACGCCGATATGTATACCGGCAGCTGGATGACCGGCGGAAAACTTCTCGTGAAGGGCAGCGTCCACTCGTTCTGCGGCCTTGCCATGAAGGGCGGGGAATTCACCGTAGAAGGAAATGCAGGCAACTACCTCGGCGCTGCATACCGTGGCGACTGGCGCGGGATGAGCGGCGGCGTCCTCCGGGTGAAGGGCAACGCCGGTTCCGATGTAGCCAGCTTCATGACCGGCGGCGAGATGATCATCGATGGAAACGTCGATATCCACATCGGCACCCACATGGAGGGCGGAAAGATCATCGTCAAGGGCAACGCGAACCGCCGTGTTGGCGGCCAGCTGGTCAAGGGCGAGATCTACGTCTTCGGGAAGATCAACGTGATGATGCCGGGCTACAAACCGGTCAGGGACGTCGATCTCGAGGTGGACGGGACGAAGGCGAAATTCACCGAATATATCGGTGACCTCGGCGAACGCCATCCCAAGAGAAAGGGCGAGACCGTGTACGGCAAGCTGTATATGAAAAAATAACAGGTGAGCAAAACAACAAGGAGTGAATGAGCGTGGACAAATACGTGTGCATGATGTGCGGTCATATCTATGACCCGGCGAAGGGAGAAACGAAATCGTTCATGACGGTCCTGTGCAATACGGAAAACATGGAACTTTATGAGTGCAAACCGGATGCAAAGCCGGCCATCCCGGCAGGGACTGACTTTTCAGCATTGCCGGCTGAATGGAGATGCCCGGTCTGCGGGTACCCCAAGTCCTACTACCACAAGCAGGTACCGGATACCCTGCACGCCATGAGGACCATCAGCTACTGACCGGTTTTCCGGTCAATCTCTTTTTCCCGCCAGCCACACCCGCACCGGGCTGTGCCGGATTATTTTCCAAAGGGACGCCAGAATCCCACCTACATCGCGTACGTATTCCCGGCATTGTATAGTGTTGAACACAACAATTATGACTACTCAAAAGAGGCGGAGATTAGCCTGTCTGGGAATTGGTATGGTAACACTCTTTGAGAAAATACTCGTTATATGAAAAGCCGGTTCTGGAGAAATCATGAGAAAATTTCTCAACGCTCTTGGGGGCACCGGCAAGTATTCCCTCCGCCACCGTCGCCATGGCACACCTGTGCAGCGATGACTCCTGAAAGGTAATACGCACATCATCGCAAAGGCAGCATGAGCGATGCGGGGTACCGGCACGGTCACCTCCATAAATTTGTGTGGGGTTATTTGTTGAAAACCAGGATTTTCCTCAGAGGTGAAAATCCTGGATTTTCGACTATAAAATAAAACAAGCCTCTAGACCATGGCAGTGATCGTTTTCTTGAACTTATCGAATTCCAGCTCGTCCAGCTGTTCCGGTAACAGCGAGTCGCTCGATGCCTGGCGGAAGATCCAGTAGATGATCTTGTCCACGACCCTGAGGACGTCCTCCTGGGTGTCGACGGTGATCAGGTGGCGCCCAATCAGCGGGTGCCTGCCCCGGTGCCCGCCAACCGTAATCCGGTACTGGGGTTCCGCACCCTTGATGATATGGAACGGGCAGGGCATGATACAGAACCCGCATTCCATACACCGGCTCTTGTCGAGCACGATAACGCCGTCTTCGACATGGATCGCCTTCTCCCGGCAGTAATGCGTGCAGGTCCCGCACCCGGTACAGAGGCCGGGGTCGCGGATCGGGCGCCGGGTGCCCGTGATGCCGATCTCATTCAGCCGCTCGCTCTCGCAGCCGTTCGGGCAGGCCGAGATCGCGATCCTGACCTTGACCGGCAGCTCCTTTGCAAAGAACCGCTTGTCGATCTCCTGGGCAAGGCCGACACTGTCGATGTTCGCAAACTTGCAGTGCCGGGTCCCCATGCATGCCGTGATATTCACGACTTCTTCCCGTTCGGCACCGAGAGGCGTCCCGTTCGCTTCCAGCTCGCCAAGCAGGCCCTCCAGGTTCGCCGGGTCGACATGGGGGAACTCCATCGTCTGGCGGGTGGTGAGATGGATATGTTCAATGCCGTACCGTTCGGCGATCGCCCCTGCTTCTTTCATCCCGGCAGGCGTGATCATCCCGGCAGGCATCCGGAGCCGGACAATGCAGAAATCGGGATCCCGCTCGGTGATAATACCGCCATGGGTGAATAATCCCTGGTTGACTGGAGAACGTCGTGACATACGTATTATGAATTATTTCACCGTGTTAATGGATAGATGTTGTCTTGGTACAAATGATTATAGTTTATTGTTGTCAAGTACATATGATGACAACACAGTCGGAATACATGGAAGCATTTTTCGGGGTGGAACTGAACAAGAAATTCGAGGATATGATCAATGAACTCAGGGAGATCGAAGAAAACTTAAAGGAACTGTCCAAGGATATGGCAAAACTGGGAGGGAAGATCAGTCCTGAGGAGTTCAATAAAATCATGAAAGAGTGCCGGGCGGCCGCGTATGAACATGCCCAGCAGGTGAAAGATATACGGACATTTCTGGAGTTCTACCTGAAATCCGAAAAGAACGTCACCCACATCGTGCTTGAACGCGACGCCTACATGAAGATATACCAGATCTTCAAGTGGGACGGGGCCGATGTCCGTGATCTCAAGCGCTGGATCGTTGAGCTCCGGGAGATCTGCGACAAGATCGGGCTGAATATCCAGGATCTCGTCAACTTCAGGAAACTCACGGCAAAGCCCGTGCCGGATGATCTGGTAAAATTCCCGGTCTATGCGCTGGATCGCCAGGGTTACTGCCTGACCGGAGCGTCTCTCGATATCGTCATGCATATAGATGAAGTCCGGGAAAAGATGCAGGAGAATTCCCAGGAATAAAACCTTTTTTAATTCAGGCGATGCATGTGTGTGCAAATCCAGAACTTTTTAAAAAAAAAGTGATACTACGTGGGTAATATTCCCCTGACCGTTGAAAGGGTCATACCGTTGGATATTTTGTTGCCGTACATGACTTCAACGGCCTTCCAGTCGATCGTGTTTAAACTCGGCACCGTATTGGGCTGGGAATAAAAAATACTGTCCGTGTACCTGGCGGTCTCCCCCGGAAACCCGAGGAAATAGAGCACGCCGCGAATAAGGTAGTGCTCCCGCTCATCCCCGGTCAGGTCGGAATTCAGGTATATTATATTGGTAGTGGGAGAGATACTACGTTGATTTGTAATGGGTGTCGCTATCGTGCGGTAAATCGAGCAGAGTGTCCCCGTGCCATCGGTGTTAAGTATCTGCTTGGTGTTGACTGTATTATAGGTCGTATCAGCGCTAAGCGCAGCCAGAGAAGATCCCGGCAGGAAATTGATAACAATATCACCCTGCGTAGTTTGAACCGGTGCATTCGGCAGCATGAGCGTCGTGGAGCGGGTATTGAACTGCTGGTCGAAATTGCTCAGGAGTGTTACGTCCGAATCGACGTACGCGCCGGTTATGGAAATCTTAGCTGACGATGCGTCGATTTTGGATATCGTCTGGTGGTTGGGATCGAATGCGATATCGATCAAATGCTGATCTATCTGGCTGGTCGAATACGCCTGGGGTGTTGGTGTGGGTACAGATGTGGTTTTGGTAGTGGCCGGCGTTGATTTGGCCGCTGCGGTAGTGGGTGTGGCCGTGGCAGGCTTCTTTGTCAGGGTAGCCGTGGGCGTTGCGTGACCGCTGCCATTTACCGCCGGTGCATTACCACTTGTCCCAGTAGTGGAGGAAAGGTAGTCAGCGAGCAAAAAGCAACCTGCAATGACCAGAAGTAGGAGTATTCCGGCTAACAGATTTTTTTTAATCATCCGTAGTTACATCATAACGGGTATAATAATAAAAACGTTCCTGAATTATATTTTGCCCATCTTTCCCGGGGATGGGATGTGTGCGTCGGTGGTCCGGCATGGATGTACCGGGACATGCCTAGCGATTATTGCGGATCCGGGTGATCAGGCCCGGATACCTGCGGATCTGCACCTGAAGCACGGAGGATTGCCCGGTCATAACCGCTGTCCGTTTACGTTTTTGTGGCAGGAATGAACGGAAAAGAGATGAACCCTTTGAACGCAGCCATACCTTCATTATCCCTTACCGACACCACCTGCCGGTGCCTGTCCAATAAACTTCCCGCCACGGCACGGTGTGTATGAAATTAATCCGATCCTTTTCGTCCGGGGGATTCCGCAACGCCGTGTGAACTGTGCCGGGCTCCAGTGTTCATTCCGCCCGGCACGAGCAGACCAGTACTCCGGCAAAAAGGCCCATTGCGACCGATCCGATCACGATAAGGCCGTCCGGTATGGTTTTTCCATTCAGAGCGAGAATCGCCATGCTGATGATCGCAACCACGACAAATATTCCCAGAATCGCAAAAAACCACCGGTAAAAATTCCGCTCATCGCGGTGCGAGGAATAACTGAGTATGTGAGCGATCTCCTTTGCTTCCGAAAGGGTTATTAAATCGGGGTCTTTTCCCAGGTATCGTAATAAATCTTCAACCCGCTGAACTTCTGAGACCGCTGCACCGAAAATATTCCTGCCCCTTGCGGAGGGGGCCTCTTCAGGTGCTGGTGCTGAGGAGGCACTGGTGTGTGGTTCATCCATATGTGAGGATATGTTCTGATGATATAAATTGTGTTCTTATCCGGGATTTGACGGCCCTGTTACCCAGTATTTATAAAGAATGATGAATAAGATCCCGGTACGCAATATGAAACTTCTTCACAGTGCATTGGTTGCGTTCCTGCTTGTTGCCTGCCTGGCCGCTCCTGCAGGCGCAGTGATTGTGCACAATCTCAATATCGTGGTGAGCGGGAATGGCGATGCACAGGTAGATATACACTACGAACTCAACTGGCTGGAACAGGCCGCGGTTTTTGCAAGGATTGCAGACCCGGGCACGGAATTAAAATCTGCCCTCGAAAATAATTTTGATGTCTCGGTCGATGTCATCAGCGTGGATAACCATGAAACTACGGTCCTTGTCCACCCCTTTGCGACAGTCAGCTCCCTCTCCGGTGGTAACCTGTATGTAACACCGGAACTCTCGTTTGAGAATGCGCAGCGTGCCCTCAACCAGTACTGGTTTGCACCGCTTGTGAGCGCGGACTTCTCGCCTGATGTTACCCGGGTCGTCTTCCCGGACGGTTATTCGGAAGAATTTTTTAACCAGATCGATGTCCCTTCAGTCAGCCATACGATAAGTACATGAACCGGCTGTGGCGGACTGACCGGGACATGCAGGAGTGCGCCCCTGCTGGTTGAATTTTTTAGCGTGCGCATGGCGCGGGGACACCAGCGGTGGAGTTTCAGGACCGGATGGTCCGGTTATTCCGGCTGTTGAGGGAATGCGGGCAGACGTGAGAGGCAGTCTCAAACAAGCGGGGAAATGAATGCCCGGCCGGAAGAAGGATCCGGGGGTCAGCATATGCCGGATCCCATAACCGATGGATTTTTAAAAAAGGGTAAAGTGTTATTTTAGCCCCTAATTTTTTCCTGGGATATCATTAACACAGACCCATCACGACACTCCTGGGGGCTTCGACAATGCCTCCGCCACCGCCGTTGTGGCGACCCCCACAATGCGATAGGACTGCATATTCTTGTTCAGAGCAAAGATCAACTCGACTGAAAATTGAGGTACTTTTTTTCACTCTTTTTTAGTTCACTTTTATTTATCACTTTTTACGTCAGAATATGAAATTTATTTTTGGGGTTTTATAAGCACTTTACCCTTAAAAAATACCGGTTCGTGGTGCCGATCCAGAGATGCTTTTTTGTCCTGCCCAGGTGCGTGGTATGTTACCGGAGCCACGGTCCATCCGGTGGAGAACCCAAAAAGTCCTCATGGGTATCCTGCCCTGACAGGTCAATCGGTAACATGAGCATACCGGTGCACGACCTGTAATATCCTGACGAGCCTTTTACGCAGGCCCGGTGTTTTCCGACATCACCAGCAACCCGGCCAGAAGACCGGCAGCAATGGCCCCGAGTGCCAGCATGCCCTCCGGGATCTCTTTTCCGCCGGTGACAAGGACAATGCCTCCTGCGGCTGTCGCAATGATGATAATAGCAAGAAGTATCAGGGTCAGGTGGTAAGCTGACCGGTCTTTCCGTTCATCCGGCAACCAGTACGCACGTACAATCTCTTTTGCTGCGGCCAGCGATATCCCGCGGGGATCTCTCCCGGCCAGTCGTACAAGGCATTCCATGCGGTCGATTCCCGTTACGGGAGGGGCCGGCACCGGCAAGCCGGGAGTCTTCTGCAGGTTTTCCGGCATGGGGCGTAAACGTTGAAGGGCCGCTTCCCATCGCACCATGAGGATCGCGGCAAGTGCGATGACAACTGCGGTGAATGCGTACTGGTCGGTGTTTTTTATAGAGAGAACCGTCAGGGGGATTTTAAAAAGGCCACACGCGAGCACGATCCCGCAGAGGACCCAGAGCACGACCGCCGCGCATTTCAGGAGCGTGTCGCCGGCTTTTTTATGGCGTGCAACGGCAGCAATAAGGGGAACCCGTTGCCAGTACAGGACAAGTGCGAAGGTACAGAGGATGATGAAGACCCATTCGGAAGGATTGTTGAGATCCCCTGCCAGCAAGTCGAAGATGTAATCCGGTGGATGCACGGGCTGCGCCGGGTACGGGCCGAGCAGGGGATACAGCCAGAGTCGGGGCTCCGCCCACATGGAATCGAGGATCTGGTGGGAGAGTACCCCGATGTCCAGCGCGAGGATGACCGGGGATGCATAGTATTTCCATACCAGAATTCCGGCCACCAGCAGGATCGCGAAAACGATCAGGTTATGAAACAGGAACCTGCCGTTCCCGTTGAGGGTGGGAAACAAGATAAAATTGAGCGGTTTATCGACAATGTCCGGGAGGACCGCCCCGATGACGCACGGGATGATCCACCGCCGATCCCGGAGGATATCGCCGATCAGGAGCCCGAGGATGATGCCGGTGACGAGATGAAAGAAAAAAAACATGGTTCCTGCTACACCTGTTTTTTTTATTTAGTCAATAAATGTCTGTTGTTCCGGCCCGGCAGAAATGCAGGTGAACCGATCGGGTTCCCACCCTGACTACGAAAATCGTAATATGACCGGATTTGCGTGGGCCTCGCCGCCTCAGGGCCTCTCGGAGGCAGGTAGGACAGGGAGTTCACTTGCATGGACTTAATTGGTCATACGATCCGATTTTCAGAGGAAACGCACATAGACGGATGTTCAGGCAACCACGATAAAAACCAGTACGTTTTTCCCGGTAAAACCTCCCGATAACCGGAACCAAGAATGATTTCTTCAGTCTTGGGAGATCATCGTGGATCCCCATTCTTTTCAGCTCCCGGAGGAATTGCAACGAAAAAGGAAATTCCTCCGTTACAAGTTTTCATCCCGTATACTCGCGCCCACGGGCACGCGTACATTCACCATTAAACCCCCCGGTTATTCATCATGTATGTCTGAGTCTATATGCCTGGGGGTGTACGCCTGAGTCAGGACTCATCTGAGTTTCTCCCTTGCCCCCCGGGTTGCCGGCGATTGAAATGCCCGCTTTGTCAGGATACGGGACTTTATGACTCGTTTTTATATGATTAACAACTAAAATTAATCCGGATTATTTTCCACACCACGATACGCGGGAAAATGCATGAAGTATATCGTCACCGGCGGGGCAGGATTTATCGGGTCCCATATTGTCGAACAACTGGCAGAAAAAGACCACGAAATCGTGGTGCTCGATAACCTGTTCTCGGGGAATCTGGAAAACATCAGGCCGTTTCTTTCCCGGGATACCGTCACCTTTGTCAGGGGCAGTATCACCGACCTCCCGCTGCTCACCGAAACGTTCGAAGGCGCTGACGGGATCTTCCATGAAGGTGCAATTGCCTCGGTTCCAAGATCGGTTGCAGACCCTCGTGCCACGAATGAAGCAAATGTGACCGGCACGCTGAACGTGCTTGTCGCCGCCCGGGATTCCAATGTCCGGACGGTGGTCTTTGCCTCTTCGTCATCGGTCTATGGCGAGACCCCGGAACTGCCCAAGCACGAGGAGATGAGACCTTTGCCGTTGTCCCCGTACGCGGTCTCGAAACTTACCGGGGAATACTACCTGCAGTCTTTCCACCAGGTTTA
>Ga0326727_10000989_pt1 | contig 110689 bp, 94 predicted proteins | sample MB2enrmetagenome_FD_207643 | JGI IMG/M metagenome (GOLD analysis project Ga0326727, IMG submission 207643) | Lab enriched peat soil microbial communities from McLean, Ithaca, NY, United States - MB29MY | ecosystem: Environmental > Terrestrial > Soil > Wetlands > Peat | place: USA: New York...
TTGTGGTCGGTGGTCAACAGCCAGGACTTGAGGGTGTGCCCGTTGTTGAGATAATTCAGCTTCGGCGTGGAAGCGGGAGCCTGATTCGCCGGGATTCCTGTGCTCGCCATTACTGTTGCACCTGCATATTCTGGGGTTGTGCCGGGGAAGCAGCGGGCTGATTTTGCAGTCCGGCGGTTCCCGGGGGCGGCTGGGCTAACGACTTGACGTAGGCCACCAGCGCGTTCAATTGCTCTTCACTGACGATGCCCTGGAAGGTAGGCATCACCGGTTTAAAGCCGTTTACAATCTTTGCCGTGGGATTGAGGATGGATTCACGCACGTAGTTCTCGTCGGCGATCACGGTGCGTCCATCTTCCAGGAGGACCGGCTTGTTGTAGACGCCAAGCAGGTTGGGACCGCGCCCCTGCACATCGAAACGATGGCAGGTGGCGCATCCGAGCGTAGAGAATAACTGCTTGCCCGTATCCTGCAAGGGCGCGGATGGTCCGCCCGCCATCCACTGCGCGTAATCCCGCGGCTCCATGACCACAATGTTGCCACCCATTCCGGAATGCTGGGTTCCACAATATTCGGCACAAAACAAGTGATAGGTGCCGGGTTTGGTGGCTTTGAACCAGAGCGTGGTGTAACGGCCAGGCAGTACGTCTTGCTTGAGGCGGAACGCGGGGACATAGAAGCTGTGAATCACGTCCTGCGAAGTCATAATGAGCTTGATGTTCTGGCCGGCGGGAACGTGCAACTCATTGATCTCGCGCTGGCCTTCCATGTGCTCGATCTTCCACATCCACTGCTTGGCGACGACGTACACTTCGGTGGCGTCGGCGGGAGGCGTGCGCTCCTCGAAATAAATGACTGCTCCCCAGACGAAGAAAGTCATCATCACCATGAGCGGGATGATCGACCAGGTGACTTCGAGAATCGTGGAGCCTTCGATGGGCTGGGCTTCGCGGCTGGCAGCGCGGCGATACTTGATCGCCAATACGGTGACGCTGACAAAGATGAGCGCGGTCATGACGCCGGAGACCAGAAGCAGATAGATGTAGAGAGCATCCACCTGACCTGCCATGGTCGAAGCCTGATCGGGCCACAATGGTAGAAATTTCGACATAGTTACGTAACTCGCCCCAGTTTGCCATGCGCCATAATGCGATCGGCACGGAACATGACGAACATAAATGTCCCCAGGATAAGCATGGTCGCGAGCGCCGCCAGCTTCAGGATGTTGCTGACGACGGCGCCGTATTTCCCTGTCCTGGGATCGTAGTGATAGCAGTAGAGCAGCACCTGGTCGCCGATGTTGCCAATCTTGTTCCGCGAGGCTTGCACCAGTCCGAGGCGCAGATCTTTAGGAGAAAACTCGACCCCGTAAAAGTATCCCGAAACGCGGCGGTCGGGCGTGAGCATAACGATGGCGGCGGCGTGAGCGTACTGTTCGGTTTTCGGATCGAACTGAAATTGGAAGCCGACCGCCTTGGTGAGCGCTTCGATCTGGTCGGCTTTGCCGGTAAGAAAGTGCCAGCCCTGATCGGCGTTCGCGCGGCCATAGCGTTTCATGATGTCCCGCTTTTTCGCGGCGGCCATTTCCGTGGTTTCGCGTGGATCGAAGCTCACTGTAAGGACGTCAAAATCCTGGCCGAGATTAAACGTCAGCGCCTTCATCGAACCCACCAGCCCTTCCAGCAGTTCGCTGCACAGCATGGGGCACTGGTAGTAACCCAGGTTCAGGATGACAGGTCGTCCGTGGCCGAAGTAGCCGGCAAGTTTGACCGGGTTGCCGAGTTCGTCTTTGAATTCGAGATTGGCAGGGACTTCGGCGTTGAGATGCTGCTCGATCCCGACAAATTCGAGTCCAATGGGACGCTGGTTGACCGGCGGACTCATGATGCCTCCGCCAGACATCGGACCGCCCTGTGCGAACAGCGGTACGGCCGAGAGCATGAGCACGAGGCCTGCCGCGGCGATCGAATTGGCAAAATTGCTTTTACTGCGCACTGCTTTTTCCTTTTCCGGCTGACTTTGGCGCCGGTGCCTTGCTTGCTGTATTTACCTGCGCGCACCCGTTCGGACACACGGGCAACCCGCGCTGCTCGATCAACTCCATGGCACGGTCGATCGGAATGTGCGCCACGCCCGCTCTTTCGTCAACCCAGCCGTAACTGTTGAGCTGATTCTCCTGATTCATCAGAAAGTCGCGAAACTGGCCGCGCTCGTTGGTTTCGAGCATGGGAGCGCCATTGTCCTTGAACGCTTTATCCATGTCCGCCTGCGTCACCACGCGCGACATCGTAGCCTTGGAAGTAACCAGCGGACTAGCCGTGCTCATCTGCGAGCGCTCGTAATTATCGAGGAACCTGTACATGCCGGCGATGATGAAATAGATCACCAGGCCGACGATCGCGAGGCCGATCATGAAAGCGAATGCGCTGCGCGTCCCCAAGTCTTCGTGTTCATACCCGGTTTCTTGCCCGGAGTCACCCTGATCCGAGTAACCGCCGTTCTTCATTTCGTCACTCATATCTGTTTACTCGTATGCCGTAACTCATGCGACGGCTCCAGTAGTCTCAGCGTCTGCGGTGCGTTGACGGCCAGTAGCGGACGCGACCTCAGGTTGTGGAAGAAGTAGGCCATCCAAAGACCGCCCATACCGGCAATAATCGCAAAAAGCACCCAGCTCAGGTGAAACGTAGGATGCGACTCCGCCGGCTCGATATGCCAAAAGATATCGACGATGCGCATCACCATCAGCCAAGAGGCGATCCAGACCAGAGTGCGCGCCTTGCGCTTCAGTTGGCGCGAGAGCAAGAGCGCGAACGGCACCGCGAAGTGGAACAGCACTAAAAACAGTCCGACATACTCCCATCCGCCATTCATGCGCAGCCTGTACCACGGGATCTCTTCGGGCAGGTTGCCGGCCCAGATGATGAGCCACTGCGAAAAATTGAAGTACGCCCAGACCATGACGAAAGCAAGCATAAACTTGCCGTGGTCGTGGACTTCAGTATCAGCGAGGTACTCGGACATCGGCTTCCGTTTGCCGAGGATGCTCTCAATAACCACGCAGAAGCAGAATGCAGAGAGCGCTTCGCCGGCAATGAAGAGCAGCCCATAGATGGTCGAAATCCAGCGCGCTTGCAGCGACATCACCCAGTCAATCACCGCAAATGAAATCGTGAGCGAGTAGATGACGAGCCCGATCGAACTCATGGCGCGGAAACGCAGCGTGCTTTGTCCCGCAACCGAGTCTTGTTCGGTGGACCAGCGATTCAGGAAGTACGCCATCCCGAACCAGATCGCAAAGTAAAGGATGTAGCGCACCAGGATACCGTTGAAGTTGAGATAGCTGTGCGCGATCTCCACGATCTTGGGATCGGTCTTTGGATCGGCCAACAGCCCGGGCCGGGCCCAGAAATAAAGTTTCGGCAGATTCAGCAGAATCGGAATGAAGAGGACGAACATGAGGGGCAGCGTCATCATGCCCGCTTCCAGGATGCGGCGAATCACCGTGCCCCAGTCGCCGCCAACCAGGTGATAAAGCATCAGGATGGCCATGCATCCGAGCGAAAGGCCGAGCCAGAACATGAAGCCGGTAAGGTATGCAGAATAGAAACCTTCGGGGGCAAGGTAAGCCCCGGCGACGGAAGCAATGGCGGCAATCACTCCAATCATGAGCGACCGCTGCTGCATGGTCTGGGCCACGGGCGGGGCCATCAGGTCCGTCTTATTCATGGTCGCCGTGGTCATTTGGGCCCCCCTTGATTTTCGATGGTAGACGGAGCGACTTCAGGCAGCGTGGCTCCATTACCAATGTCGCGGAACTGCGGTGGAGGCGACGGAACGTTTTGTCCCGCGGGAATGTCGTTCGAGGTTGCATTCTGGCTCAGTTGCAGTGCGCGGATGTAAGCCGCGATGCACCAGCGATCGCGCGGCGCAACCTGCGTGCCATATTCGGGCATCACCCCGAAGCCGTTGGTCATAACGTCAAAGAAATAACCGATCGGCACTTTGCGCAAACGGTCAATGTGATATGAGGGCGGGTGGCGAAATCCACGCGACGGAATGAAGCCATTGCCATCGCCCAGGCGTCCGTGACAAGGCGTGCAATTGATGTTGAAGCGCTCGCGACCGCGGGCCAAAACTTCGGCAGTGACCGGGAACGGGAGAAAATCGCCGGGAGCATTGCCGATCTTACCGGTGTAGAAGTAAGTGTCTTCGCGGAGATCGCCACGCGCCACGGTGCCCTCGACCGGCAAACGGGCGGAGCGATCGTCGGAGAAAAAATCGCTCTTGGCCATCGGCCGGTAATAGGGCTGCATATGCATATCGAGACGGCATCCGGCGGTGAGGGCGACCAACGCCAGAAGCGGCACAACTTTGCGGAGGTTGCGAGTGGAACTCATGGCTAGCTTGGCACCTCCGCAACCATGCGTGGGGCGAGGCCGTTGAGAAACGCGCGCGTGCGGACGGCATCATAGTTCGGGTCGCTCGAAAACACGACCAGAAAGAATTTATCGTCCGAGGCCTTGGCGAACTCCGGCACGTTGAACACCGGGTGATACGGCATCGGAAGGCCGTTCAGGATCAACATGCCGACCGCAGCGGAGAGTCCACCGAAAAGAATCGTCAACTCGAAGGTCACGATGATGAACGAAGGCCAGGAGTGATACGGGCGTCCCCCGACATTGACGGGATAAGTGATCACCGCTACCCAATACTGCAGCGCGTATGCTGATATCCCGCCAATCAGGCCGCCGATCAGGACGACGAGGGGCACACTATTCTTGTGAAAACCGATAGCTTCGGCAAGGCCCTCGATGGGGAACGGACTGTAGGCGTCGATCTTCTGGTAGCCGGCTTCATGCGTCTTGTGAGCGGCGTCTACCAATTCCTGCGCCGAGTCGAATTCAGCCATCAATCCGTAAATCGACGAGTCTTTCATTGAATCTGTCATTGCTTCACCTCCGCCGGCTCGTGCACCTGCGACTCCGGCAACAGGGTGCGCAATTCGAAGATGGAGATCATGGGCAGGATGCGTACAAACAGCCACATAGCCGTCAGGAACATACCGATGGTGCCTAGGAACGTCATCCAGTCCCACTTCGTCGGGTAGTACATGCCCCACGAAGAATTCAGGAAGTCGCGGCTCAAACTGACGACAACAATAATGAAGCGCTCCAGCCACATGCCTACCAGCACAATGAAGGAAATGAGCCACAACCAGCCTGTGGAGACGCGGAATTTCCTCAGCCACAAGACCTGCGGGATCAAAATATTGCACGCAAGCAACGCCATGTACGACAACCGATAGGGCCCGTGCAGCCGGTTCCAGAGCAGGAACGAATCGGACTGGCTCCCGCTGTACCAGCCCATGAACGCCTCCATGCCATAGCCGTAGGCGACGATGAGGCCGGTGGCCAGCATGACCTTGGCTGAGGTCTCCAGATGCCGCTCGGTGATGAAGTCTTTCAGCCCGTAAATAGCGCGGATTGGAATCGCCAGACAAAGCACCATGGCAAAACCGGAATAGATGGCGCCGGCAACGAAGTACGGCGGAAAAATCGTGGTGTGCCAGCCAGGGACGATGCCAACGGCGAAATCGAAACTGACGACCGTATGTACCGAGAGCACCAGCGGCGTCGCCAGTCCGGCAAGAAGCAAGTAGGCAGTTTCATAACGATGCCAGTGCCGCACCGAACCGCGCCATCCCATGGCGAGCAATCCGTAAATGCGCTGGACTAAGGTACTCTCGGCGCGATCGCGCATGGTCGCGAAGTCAGGAATCAATCCCACAAACCAGAACACCAGCGAGATCGTGAAGTAAGTCGAAACCGCAAACACGTCCCAGACCAACGGACTGCGGAAGTTTGGCCAGTACCGCATGGTGTTCGGATACGGAAAGAGCCAGTAGGCAAGCCATGGACGTCCGGTGTGAGCCAGCGGGAAGATACCGGCGCAGGCCACCGCAAATAGCGTCATGGCTTCGGCGAAGCGGTTGATCGAGTTTCGCCAGGTCTGGCGGAGCAGGCACAGAATCGCCGAAATCAGCGTGCCCGCGTGGCCAATGCCAATCCACCACACGAAGTTGACGATGGCGAATCCCCAGCCGATGGGAATGTTGATGCCCCAGATCCCCGTACCTTTAATGAACAGATATCCAAGGGCGATCATCAGCATGTTCATCATCGAGAACACGATCACGAAGCCGACGATCCACCCCAATGAGACAGGGCGGCTCAGCACGATGTTGCTGATCTTCTCGCCAATGCTGGAGAAGGTGTAGCCCGGCGCGATCACCGGCACTCGCCTGTCTGCCGCGGGGATTTGTGTGTTCGTAGCCATGCCTTACGTGCGCTCCACTGCTCAGGTTCTAGGTCTTAGGTCTTAGGTGTCAGGGTCCGATCTCGGGTTTCCTGCGACCTGAGACCTAAGACCTAAGGCCTGAGACCTTTCCAGCATTGCCGACTTCGTTTCTAATTCCGGATTTGGATTACGGACTTCCGCCAGATACGTTGTGCGCGGCCGCGTATTCAGTTCACCCAGCAGCGAGTAGTTCCTCGCTTGCGCCTTCCACTTATTGACCAGGCTGTTTGGATCGTTGAGATTGCCGAAGACTATGGCATTCGCTGGACAGGACTGCTGGCAGGCTGTCTGCAGATCGCCGTCTTTAATGGTCGAGTCGGCACGCTCGGCGTCAATGCGACGCTCGCTGATGCGCTGCACACAGTAAGTGCATTTTTCCATGACGCCGCGGCTGCGAATCGTGACGTCAGGGTTGCGCATGAGCTTGAACTGCGGCGTCTCCCAATCCTGGAAAAGCAGGAAATTAAATCGTCGCACTTTGTAGGGACAGTTATTCGAGCAGTACCGCGTGCCGACGCAGCGGTTATAGACCATGTCGTTCAGGCCCTCGCTGCTGTGAATGGTCGCCTGCACCGGACAGACCAGCTCGCAAGGCGCATTCTCGCACTGCATGCAGGGCACGGGCTGGAAGAAGCCTTTCGGATTGTCGCGCGGACCGTTGTAGTAAGCGTCCACGCGCAGCCAGTGCATGTGGCGGCCTTTGAGCGTCTGCTCTTTGCCGACCACGGCGACGTTATTCTCCGATTGGCAGGCGACGATGCAGTTATTGCATCCGACACAAGCATTCAGGTCGATCGCCATGCCCCACGAGTAAGTCTCTTTCGAATAATCAAAGGGCTTGTAGAGCGTGAGGTCGGCGGGAGGCTCGCCTTCTTTCGCGAAGTTCGGTTCTTTCTTGTACTCTTCGAGGCTGCGCTCCTGCACCAACGGACGCTTGCTGCCGTCAGGCGTTTCCATCGACTGATAACCCTGCGTGCTGGCCAGTTGGTGGATATCGCCAGTGCGAGTGAGTTTCGCACCGTCGGCAAACCATGGCGCCTGACTGGTGCGCAGCGGGTAAACGTCGAAGCCAGTGTCTGTGCCGATGCGGCCCGCGCGTGTGCGACCGTAGCCGAGGAAGACCGTGATCGAGTTGTCGGGATGGCCCGCCTGAATCCAGACTGGGCCTTTGACTTTCTTGCCATTGAATTCGAGCTCGGCAACGTCTTTGAAATTCAGCTTCAGGCGCTCGGCCATTGCGGGACCGATCATGATCGGGTTATCCCAGGTCAGCTTGGTCAGCGGCTTTGGGAGTTCCTGCAGCCAGCCGTTATTCGAGAAGCGTCCGTCGTAGATCGAGGGGTCGCGGCGGAAGTTGAGTTCGACAGTATCGCCAGCCTTTACTGGCTCGCCCGTGACACCCACTGAATTCCCCGTCACAGCTTTCGCAGCAAACGTTGTGCCCGCAACCCAGCCGTCGTGCAGAGATTTGCGCCAGAAGGCGTCGAAGTCCGCGCCACTATGCTGCTTCTGCCAGTAGGCCTGGACGAGATCATGCCCAGTGAAGCCAGATTGTCCCGCGAGAATGGTGATGATTTCGTGCGCCGTCTTGCCGCCGTAGAGTGGCTCGATAAGCGGCTGAATGATGCTGACCGTCCCGTCGTAGGCTCGGGCATCGCTCCACGCCTCGAGATAATGCGCTTCTGGCACATGCCAATGGCAAAGTTCAGCGGTCTCGTTGCGGTGTGAGCCGAGAAACACTTTCAGATTGACGGCATTGGATTTCAGTGCTGAGGCGAATTCAAGTTCGGCGGGCGCGTCGTAAGCTGGGTTGCCACCGAGAATCAGCAGCAGATCAACTTTGCCCGAGCGCATATCATCGGTGAGCGCCTTTAGCGACTCTCCGCGATTGACCGGATTGGCATCGACGGGGTCGGTGTAAAAGACCGTTTTGCCGACGTTGCCAAGCTCGGTATTCATGACGTGCGCCCACGCATGCACTACGGGAGGCTGATGATCCCCTGCGATCACAACGCCTGCACCACGATGATTCGCTAGATCCTTTCCAACGGCGGCGGCAAATCGCCGCTGCTCGTCGGTTAAACCCAGGCGAGATCCCCACTCATCAGCGTGTTGGGGAAAGAGTGAGATCCGTGCAAAATTTTCGACATCCCTTGCGCATATCGGCAGCCGGTGATCCGCCTTCATCCCCGTCGAACTCGGCGTGCTCTCGATCACATACAGCCGGTTCATGTTCGCATCAGGATTGCGGCGCGCGGCGAAATCGCGCGTGTAGCGGGCGGAGCCGGGGAATCCCGCGTAGAGGAAGTCGGCGTCGAGCGAGACGATTACATCCGCCTTCGACAGGTCGTAGCGCGTCTCGACCGGCTCGCCAAAAGCCAGCTTCGCGCCTTCGTAAACGTTGTCGCGATTGATTGGTTCGTAGACATGCCACTTGGCCATCGGATTCGCCGCGAGATAGCCGCGAATCTGCGCCGCCAGTGTGGGCGAAGTAACCGTCTGCGTCAGAATGCGGACGCCGCTGCCCGCCAGGCTCTTCTGCACGTTCATGGGGCCGCGGACGGCTTCCATGAAGGCGTTCCACGAACGAACGTCCCCCAGGTAGGTGATGTTCTGCGCCCGGTCCGGATCGTAGAGATCGAGAATCGAAGCCTGCGCGTAAACGTCGGTGCCGCCAAGACTCGCCGGATGCTGTGGATTGCCCTCAACTTTTGTCGGACGGAAAAGATGGCTTTCAACAAGAATCGGCGATGCGTAACCGCCCAGCGTGAACGCGGTCGCGTAGAACATGGGTCGTCCGGGGACCACATTTTCCGGCTGCCGTACATAAGGCACGATCTCGGTGTTCGGCATCCGCGTACAACCGGTCAACCCGGCGAGCGCCAGCGATGCTCCCATGGTTTTGAGGAAACCGCGGCGGGAGAAATCGTCGAGCCACTCCGAAGCGCCTTTCGGGAACTCGCGGTGCAGCATCTCCTGAAATTCTTCGCTGCCGGCCAGTTCTTCGAGGCTGCGCCAGTACTCGGGGCCGGTCGTCTCCTCGACCGCCTTTTCGAACTGGGCCTTCGCGGTCGCGAGATCAAGCTGCTTGCGCTTGCTGGGGCAGACATCGGTTCCGGCCGCTTTTGTCTTGTGCTCGTCCATACTCATCGTTGAATCGGCTCTCAGCTGTCAGCTATCAGCTATCAGTAAAACCCCACCCTTACCGATGGCAGGTGTTGCAACTGGTAATGTCGTTGACCGAGCGCACCTTGTATGCCTCCTTCAGGGCATCGCCGAGCGCGAGCTGGTCGGTGTACGCCTTACCTGCAAAAACGACCTCATTCTTGCCCAGCGCGTTGTTGACAGGAGGCTCATAGCGCATGTTGAACACCTGTTCGCGCGGACGCAGATATTTTTCCGTTGCACGGTGGCATTCGAGGCAGAATTCCATCTGCAGCGACGCGTACTGATACATCAGCGGCATCTGATCGACCGGACCGTGGCAGGTATTGCAACCCACACCTTTATTCACGTGAATGCTGTGATTGAAATATACGTAGTTGGGCAACTGGTTGACCCGCGTCCATTCCAGCGACCGTCCGGTGCGGAAACTCTCGCGGACGGGCTCCAGATATGCCGCGTTCGTCCAGATCTGGGCGTGGCAGTTCATGCAGGTCTTGGTTGGAGGAATGCCGGCGAAGCTCGATTGCTCGACCGAGGTGTGACAGTAGCGGCAGTCGATGCCCAGCCCGGTCACGTGGTGCTGATGGCTAAATGGCACGGGCTGCGACTTTCTGACTCCTTCATAGGTGATGTAGGGAGAGCGCTCCAGTTGCACCATGACCCAAAATAGCCCGGCCGCGGCAATCACAGTCAGGACTATAGAGGCCCGAGCGATTGCATTGATGCTGCGTGGAAAAATCTGCATTGATTGTGATTTTTTGGTGTTGCGAATTTGCTCGCGCCAGTCCCGGGCCGTCCCGCACTCGTATGACTTACGTCACATTGTGCTGTGATGCACGATACTGAAACAAGCGAGTATACCAGTTGCGGGAAAAAATGGAACAGGGTGCTGAGAATTTCTTTTGTTCCATTCGGGATTTCGATCCGAAAAATTGAATCCTGAAAGAATCCGAGAGCATTGTCTCGAACCTGACCGGAAGTTAGAACCTCAGCGCAGATTCATGACCAGCAGTTTCGGTTCCGTCATCTCGTGAATCGCGTCGCGCAAGCCCTCGCGGCCCAGTCCGGAATCTTTAACGCCGCCATAAGGCATGTGGTCAATGCGGAAGCTGGGAACATCGCCGGCAATCAATCCGCCCACTTCGAGTTCGTCATAGGCCTGAAAGATGAGCTTGGCGTCGCGGGTGAAAAGTCCGGCCTGCAAGCCGTAGGCGGAGGTGTTGACCTGTTTCAGCGCGGAAGCGAAATCGTTATAGGGCTCGACGGTCACCACCGGCGCAAAAATTTCCTGGCAATTCACTTTCATGTTGGGCTTGGTACCGGTAAGCACGGTGGGCTCGAACAGCGAGCCTTTGCGGTTGCCGCCGCACAACAGGCGAGCACCACCGCGAACCGCCTCCTGCACCCAGTCGGAGGCGCGAATGGCGTCGCTTTCCCGGATGAGCGGGCCCAGGTCGCTTGACTCGTCAAGCGGATCGCCGGCTTTCAGTTTGCGGACTCCCTCCAGAAACAGCTCGGTGAATCTCCCGTAGACGGAGTGCTCGACCAGAATGCGCTGCACCGAAATGCAGGACTGTCCGGCATAAGCAAAGCCTCCGGTGATGCAGCGGTCGGCAGCATATGCGAGATCGGTATCGCTGTGGACGATGACGCCCGAATTCCCTCCCAGTTCGAGAACGACTTTCTTCTTGCCCGCGTTGTTCTTGATGGCCCAACCGACGGCGGCGCTGCCCGTGAAGCTGATGAGCTTGATGCGTTCGTCAGTGACCAGCAGACCCGAATCTTCGTTCGAGAGCAGAACCGCGTTGAATCCTCCGTCGGGCCATCCCGCTTGCTGGATCACTTCCGCCAGTAGCAGCGAGGTCAGCGGCGTTTCAGGCGCGGGCTTGAGCACCATGGAACAGCCGGCGGCAATGGCCGGAGCAACTTTGTGGGCGACCAGGTTCAAGGGGAAATTGAAGGGCGTGATACCGGCGATGGGGCCGAGCGGATAACGTTTGACGATGCCCCAACGCCCGGCGGTCGACTGCTGCCAATCCAGCGGCAAATATTCGCCGTAGCCGCGAACCGTCTCTTCGGCGGCGATGTTGAACGTAAAAACGGCGCGATCAACTTCGGTGCGAGCGTTCTTGATCGGCTTGCCCGCTTCCAGCGCAATCGTGCGCGAGAATTCTTCTTTGCGATCGTGAATGCCAATTGCGATCTGGCGCAAAACTCGCTGGCGTTCGAAGGCGGGCAGCCGCCGGGTGGTTCCAAAAGCCTTGACCGCGGCGGTAATGGCGGCTTCCGCGTGTTCGCGGCGTCCCTGGTGGACATGCGCGATCAGGGTGCCGTCGTAAGGCGCGCGCACATCGACGATGTCACCCTCTTCCAGCCACTTCCCATCCAGGAAGAAACCGTGGGTTGCAACTGGAATCAGCGTCATCTCGGCCATGTTCCCCTCTTTTGATCGCGCTTAGTGATTTGTGTCTGCTGTTTGGTTTCTCGATTTGCGTCTGATGATTGGAGTCGCATTCCCCACAAAAAGATTATAAAACTTCGACGAGAAGCGCGTTATTGACAGGGAAGGTCTTAGGTGTCAGGTCTTAGGTCTCAGGTCTCAGGAACGAAGTTGGTTCGCCTTTGGTTTTCCTAGGATCTGAGACCTGACACCTAAGACCTGCTTCATTTGAAGCGGTCGTCGACTTCCACGCGATATCCCGCGACCAGGCGATTGGTTTCGTTCGCCATCCCGACTACGGACATCAGCTCTTTGAACTGGGCATCGGTCATGCCTTTGTTTTTCGCCGAGGCGGTATGCGAAGCGATGCAGTATTCGCACTGGTTCGTCACCGAGACGGCGACGTAAATCATTTCTTTGGTCAGCGGGTCGAGCGCTCCCGGAGCCATGATCTGCTTAATGTCTTCCCAGGTTCGCTTGAGCATCGCCGGATCGTGCGCGATCGCCTTCCAGAAATTGTTGATCCAGTCGGTCTTGCGCGTGGCCATGATGTCGTCATAGATGGCGCGGACTTCGGGGCTGGCATCGGCGTATTCGATGAGGCCAAAGATGGACATGGGAATCTCCACGAAAGATCGTAGGTGTCAGGTCTTAGGTCTTAGGTCTTAGGTCTTAGGAAAATCTTGAGCTGCCTTTGGTTTTCCTGAGACCTAAGACCTGACACCTAAGACCTTTTTCTACGACACCCAATCTAGAATCTTGTAATACGCTTCCGCGAAGGGCAGAAACCACGGCTTGCCGTTGTACAGCCCTAGCGGCGCGCCGGGGAAAGGAATCTCCGTGAAAGGGTTGTCGGTCTTGCCTTCCGCGATCCATTCCGCCATTTTCTGGCCCTGATAGGTGGCCATGGCGACGCCGTGTCCAGCGTATCCTACGGCGAAATAGATGCCATCAATTTGGCCGGCGTGCGGCATGATGTCGAAGCAGAAATCGAGCGTACCGCCCCAAACGTATTCGACTTTGGTATCGCGCAACTGCGGATAAACGTCAATCATTCCCCGGCGCAGAATTTCGGCGCTCTTGCGGATCGTCTGATCGGTTTCCGGGAAAAAAGCGGCGCGGCCGCCGAACAACATGCGGTTGTCGGGTGTGATGCGATAGTAATAAAGATAGTTCTTGGAATCGTAGATCTGGCGGTTGCGCGGGCTCAACTCGCGGGCCATTGCTTCTGAGAGCACTTCCGTCGTAATAATAAACGATCCGATGGGGATAATTTTCCTCCGCAGCGCGGGAGTCGCTGCGCCCGTGTAGCCGCTGGTTCCGACCAGCACGTTGCGCGCCCAGAAGCTGCCGCGTGAGGTGTTGAGCTTGAAACCGGGCGCCGCGTCACGCGATTCGCGCTGGATGTTCTGCAGTCGTGTGCGTTCGCAGATCTGGGTTCCGGCGCGCATGGCCGCGGCGCCGAGTCCGGCAACGTAGCTCGCGGGATTCAGGCCAACTGAGATTTCATCGACCATGCCGCCGTAATAAATGTCGGACCCGATTTCGCCGCGGAGCTGGTCGCGCGGTACAACGCGCAACTGGTGGTTGAATTCGCGCGCGATCACTTCCGCCTGGCGGGCGTATTCATTGAAGTGCGCCTGTTTGCAGGCAACTTCGAGGTGTCCGGTGCGGGCGAAGTCGCAAGCGATGTTTTCTTCTTTCACTATGCGCTCGACCGAGCCAATGGTCTCCAGCGACGCCGCGTACATGCGGCGCGTCAGCTCGCGTCCGTACATCGAGATGAGCTTACTGACGCCCAGCTTCAGTCCGGTGAGCACCATGCCGCCGTTGCGCGAGCTGGCGCCCCAGCCGATCGTTTCTGATTCCAACACCACCACTTTCGCGCCTCGTTTGGCCAGCATAAGGGCAGCAGCGAGTCCGGTGTATCCAGCGCCGATGATGGCAACGTCAGCGCTCTCCGGCAAAGGCTGTGCCGAGGGGACGGGCATCTGCACGGTGGTGAGCCAGTAATTCAGTTCCTGCGGCATTTTGTAGGGAAAGAACTCGCGGCAATGATAAACGATTGGGTCGCGAACTACAGCACGGCCGTCTCGTGAATCATGCGTCCCTCCGCGAAACGCGCGAAGTTCAACAGAGACGCGTCAATCAAATCCGTCTTCCCGGTCAGAATCAAGTCGCTCAGAATCTTGCCGGTGGCGGGCGAGTGCATCACGCCATGTCCGCTGAAACCGTTGGCGAAGAAGAAGCCGGGGACTTCCGGAGATTCGCCGAGAATTGGGTGATGGTCGGGCGTCATTTCATAGAGGCCGGCCCAGGCTCGCTGTGGATTCACCTCCACATTTTCGAACACGGGCACGCGATCCGCGGCGCGGGTCAGAATCTTCTCGATGAAACCCGCGTCGAAATCGGTCTTGTAGCCGGGCGTTTCCTCCGGATCGTTCCACGCCAACAGGAATCCGCGGCTCTCGGGCCGAAAGTGGAAACCGTTCGACATATCGACGATCATGGGTGCGGTACGCGGGAACTGGTCAAACGGTTCGGTCGGAACCAGCATACGGCGCAAAGGTTCGACCGGCAGATCGATGCCAACCATCTTGGCAATTGAAGCCGCCCATGCGCCCGCGCAGTTAACGATCGTGCTTGTCGAAACTGTGTCGCGTGTGGTCAGGACTTCAAAGCTCCCGTCACCGGAATTGACATTGCGCGTGATTCCAATTACGTTGGCGTTCTTCCAAAGCTTGGCGCCGTGGTCGCTGGCCCATGTCATGAAGCCGACCATGGCGCTGTTAGGATCGACGAAGCCGTCGGTAGAGCAGAAACTTCCGCCAACGATGTCGTCGCCGCGAAGTTGCGGGAACCGGCTGCGGATTTCGTCGCCGGCGACGAGGCGGACGTTTTTCAGTCCCATGGCGACCTGTTTTTCAAAATTGGCGCCCAGGTACGCCATCTGTTTTCCGTTGGTCGCGCAAAAAAGATATCCCTGCGGACGGTAGTCGCAGGGATAGCCAAGCCGTTCCTCGAAGCTCGCGTAAAACGGGATCGAGTAAAGCGACATCTGGATGTTGACCGGCGTCGAAAACTGCGCCCGCACGCCGCCCATGCTCTTGCCTGTGGATCCCTTGCCCTGCGCGGTCTCGCGCTCCAGTACGAGAACGTTCTTACAGCCGGCGGCAACAAGGTGATAGGCGATGCTGGAGCCGACAATCCCTCCGCCGATAAGAACGACGTCCGCGGTGCGCATGTCTATTGTTCGTTTTCCATGACGCGTCAGGAAGTTGCCGCCGCCAGCGCAACCCTGGCCAGCACCACCATGGCGAACCATCCGAACACCACGGCGAATGCGGTGCTGCGTTTGACCTTGCTGATGCAAGTGATGCCGATGGCGGTCAAGACCAATGTCCAAATGGTGAAGACATCCAATGGTGTCAGTAGCGCCCGCAACACCGGAGATCCGTCCGGGCCGATGAAATATCCGGGATTGGAAGCCACTGGGTTCTGAATGTTGAATCCATCACCGCTGACTCCCGCCACAAGCGACAGGATTGCCAACAGCGACATCAGTACCTCTGGCAGTCTGGTATAGACAATCAGGGCAAACAAGGTCTTGTATTTCAAGTCAGCGCTCAGGCCAAACTTGAGGGTCGCAAACAAAATGGCGGCAAAGACCGCATACACGCCGAGCGCAATAATGGGAATAGCGTAGGAGATGATTCTGGTAACGGCGGCTTGCTGCTGCATGATCTTTTGCCGTTGATCGGCCGGCAAGCGGTCCATCCGTTCGGCCTGCTTGGGTTGCAACTGAATCTGATTCTCCGACACTTTTTGGAAGCCAACCTTCTGATCGACCACGTAGACAAACAACGTGGAAACGATCGCAATGATCAGATATGGCGCCCACCAACTGGCATTTCTTCGGAGGTCGGTGAAGGTTTTGCTCGGCGCAACAAAAGTGTCGATAAGGCGCCGTCCTTCAGACAGGGGCGCGGGTTCCTGAGATAGCTGCGGTGGCTGAGATAGGTGCTGCGGCTGCATTGGTGCGGAGGGATTGGTCGCCATATCTTCTCCCCGAACAGGAGGGATTGTAATTTCCTCCCGGAGTAATGACAACCGGAGTGGATGCAAAACTACGACGCCGCCATCTCCGGCGTAGCCGCCAGCAGTTTGTGCGTGTAAGCGTGTTGCGGTTGATGAGTAATCTGCTCCGTGCTTCCAATCTCGACGATCTTGCCCCCATACATCACCGCAATGCGGCTCGAGAGGTAGCGAACCACCGGCATGGAGTGCGAGATGAACAAATAAGTGAGGCCGAACTCGCGCTGCAGTTGCTGCAGAAGGTTCACGATCTGCGCGCCGACGCTCACATCGAGAGCCGAGACCGGTTCATCGGCGACGATGAATTTCGGCCGCAGAGCAAGCGCGCGGGCAATGCCGATGCGCTGCCGCTGTCCACCGGAAAACTCGTGCGGATAACGGGACATGGCGGATTCATCCATTCCGACGGCATGCAAGAGTTCCGCGACGCGCTGGCCGCGGGCAGCTTTGCTCAAGCTTTCCCCGATGATCTCTTGGTGAAGAATGAGCGGCTCAGCGATTACATCTCCCACGCGGTAGCGCGGGTCGAGCGACCCGAACGGGTCCTGGAAAATAATCTGCATGTCTCGGCGAAGACGGCGCAGTGCGGATCCGTTTGCCTTCAGCAGATCAACACCATCAAAAAGAACCATGCCCGAAGTCGGCTCAACGAGGCGGAGGATGAGCCTTCCAAGCGTGCTCTTGCCCGATCCGGATTCGCCAACCAGCCCAAGGGTCTCGCCTTGGTGAATGTCGAGGGAAACGTCATCTACGGCGCGGACCTGGCCCGAGCGGCGGCCGCCAAACGGGGATTCGGCAAGCTCGAAAATCTTGGTCAGGTTGCGAACTTGAAGCAGCGCCACGAAGCCAGAGTAGCAGTGGATAGTGGATAGTGGATAGTGGCTAGCAACTATCCACTAACAGCTATCCACCATCCACTTTCTTCACCCCGCAATCATCGGCACCGCCGCTAGCGCGGCGACCATTCCGATGGTTCGGGCACGGCTGAAATGCTCGTGCAAAAAAATGCGAGCCAGCAAAACCGTAACAGCGGGATAGAGCGAACTGAGCACGACGGCCGAGTCCAGGCGTCCAATTTGGGCTGCGCGAATGAAGACGACGCTGCCGGTAATGTCCAGGATTCCCGCAATCAGGGCAATGGCCAGCACCGGAGCGGCCACCGCGCGCAGGTGTCTTCCGAACAGCACAATACTGCCCGTAACCAGGAAAGCCCCAGATCGCGAGCAGGTGGCGATCCATAAAGGAGATGTATTGCCGGCCTGATGGACGCACAGGTAAAACCCAGCAAACCCGATTCCGGCCAGCACGGCCATACCCAACCCTTCCGGACGTCCGGCGCCACCCTCGGTACGTGAGATAAGCCAGACACCGATTCCGGCGAGAATGAAACCGAATACGTGCCGATAGCCCGGAAATCCTTCGGCGAAAGCGGTCACAATGGCCGGAATCGCGGCGCTGAGAACGGCAGACACCGGTGCGACGAGGCCCATATTTCCGCTGGCTAAGGAACGGTAGAACAAGGCCAGAGCGATGCCCCCGATCGCGCCGGAAATCAGCGACCAAACAATACCGGAGCTGCCTGGAAATGAAGCGTGCGTCACGAGCGCAAGAGCGGCGATCGCAATCAGTCCGCTGATGTGCACGATGGCCGTGAATAGAAAGGCGTTCACGCGGCGCGATCCCACTCCGCCCAAAAAATCGCTGGTGCCCCAGACGCCAACCGCAGTCAAGCTATAAGCAGCAGGGATATATTGGGGTGCGATGGACATGGGAATCTGAGATTAGCACGCAGCCAGCACGATCAGCGTGAGGACAACGCGGAGACGCGGCAAGCCGCGACTCTACAGAAAATGCTAAGCCGTAACCGCTTCCGGCTGTGTTTTTCCCGCCAGCAACTGACGCAGCACGTACTGGAGGATGCCTCCGTTGGCGTAGTAGAGAGCTTCCTGCGGCGTGTCGATGCGAACGATCGCCTGAAACTCTCTTGTCTTCTCACCTTTTATGCGCACCGTAATCTTGCGCCCGGAAGAAAACTTCTCGACCACATCGCGAATGCCTGCAATCTCGAACACCTCTTCGCCCGTCAACTTCAGCGTCTCGGCATTTTCTCCCGGCAGAAACTGCAACGGCAGAATGCCCATGCCGACCAGGTTGGAGCGGTGAATGCGTTCGTAGCTTTCCGCAATCACGGCGCGCACGCCGAGCAGACGCGGCCCCTTGGCGGCCCAGTCGCGCGAAGAGCCGGAACCGTATTCCTTGCCCGCGAGAATTAGGAGCGGCACTTTTTCCGCATGGTATTTTTCGGACGCGTCGAAGATCGACATCTCCGCCCCGTCGGGGAGGTGGCGCGTGAATCCGCCTTCGGTGTTCACCATTTTGTTGCGCAGGCGGACGTTGGCGAAGGTGCCGCGCACCATGACTTCGTGATTGCCGCGCCGCGATCCGTAAGAGTTGAAATCCGCCGGTTGCACGCCATGGCTGATTAGATACTTGCCCGCCGGGCCATCCTTCTTAATGGATCCCGCCGGCGAGATGTGGTCGGTGGTAACGCTGTCGCCGAGCACGGCCAGCACACGCGCGCCTTTGATGTCCTCGATGGCCGACGGTTTGACCGCCATCCTATCGAAATAAGGCGCCTGGCGAATATAGGTGGAATTATCTTCCCACGCGTAAGTCTCCCCCTTAGGGACGGGCAGCCCGCGCCAGCGTTCGTCGCCCGAGTACACCTCGGCATAGCTCTTGCGGAACATCTCCGACGTAATCGCGCTCGCCATCGATTGCTCGACCTCCGACTGCGAGGGCCAGATGTCGGCAAGATAAACCGGCTTGCCATCTTTGCCCTTTCCGACGGGATCTTTGCGCAGGTCAACGTCAATGCGCCCCGCGAGCGCGAACGCCACCACCAGCGGGGGCGACATCAGATAGTTGGCGCGGACTTCGGAATTAATGCGCCCTTCAAAGTTGCGATTGCCGGAGAGCACCGAAGCGACCACCAGATTTTTCTCGTCGATCTCTTTCGAAACTTCAACCGGCAGCGGGCCGGAGTTTCCGATGCATGTGGTGCAACCGTAGCCGACAATGTGAAACTTCAGCTTCTCCAGATACGGCATCAGGCCAGCCTTTTGCAGATAGTCGAGGACAACCTTCGACCCCGGAGCGAGCGAAGTTTTCACCCATGCCGGCACTTCCAGGCCGTGCTCGACAGCTTTCTTCGCCAGCAGGCCAGCGGCGATCAGCACCGACGGGTTCGACGTGTTCGTGCAACTGGTGATCGCGGCAATCACCACGCTGCCGTGCTGCAAAGCCCTTCCATTACCCGAAATATGTTCGTGGACGTTCGGGTCTTCGACGCCAACCGCAGCCGGATTTCCGCCTTCCTGTTCCCAGCGATTTACTTGCTTGCGGGCAGCATCAACCGGAGCCGCAGCGGCGGCCTTAGTCTTTGGTTTGATCAGCGAAGGCAAGGCCTGAGCAAACGACTCTCGTGCCTTCGACAGCACGACTCGATCCTGAGGCCGTTTCGGCCCGGCAAGACTCGATTCGACTGTGGCAAGGTCAAGACTCAGCAGTTCGGAATATTCGGCCTCAGGTGTTTTGGCATCGTGAAAAAGTCCCTGCTCGCGCGCGTAGGCTTCGACCAGCGCGATCTGCTCCTCACTGCGGCCGGTGAGTTTCAGGTAGCGCAGGCTTTCTTTGTCGATCGGGAAGATTCCGCAAGTCGCCCCGTATTCCGGAGCCATATTCGCAATCGTCGCGCGATCGGCGAGTGGCAGGTCTTGCAGGCCCGGACCGAAGTACTCGACGAATTTGCCGACCACGCCGTGCTTGCGCAGCATCTCGGTGATAGTCAGAACCAGATCGGTAGCTGTGGCGCCTTCGCGCAGGCGCCCCGTCAGTTTCACTCCGACCACGAGCGGAATCAACATGGAGACGGGCTGTCCCAGCATGGCGGCTTCGGCTTCGATGCCGCCCACGCCCCAGCCCAGCACGCCGAGTCCATTGATCATCGTTGTATGCGAGTCGGTGCCGACGAGTGTGTCGGGATAGGCGGTGCGCTTTTTGCCTTCGTCGTCTTTATGCACAAAAACCACGCGGGCAAGGTATTCCAGATTGACCTGGTGGACGATGCCGGTGTCCGGCGGCACGATGACAAGATTGCGAAAACCGGTCTGCCCCCAGCGCAGAAACGCGTAGCGCTCTTTGTTTCGCTGGAATTCTAGCAGCGCGTTCACGTCGAAGGCGTTAGGCGAACCGAATTCGTCGACCTGCACCGAGTGGTCGATGACCAGTTCGGCGGGTTGCAGCGGATTAATGAGCTTGGGATCGCCGCCCAGGCGCTTCATGGCGTCGCGCATGGCGGCAAGGTCGACCACCGCCGGGACGCCGGTGAAATCCTGCAGCAGAACGCGGCTGGGTGTGAAGGCGATTTCTTTTTCCGGCTTCGAATTCTTGTTCCACGCCGCCAGGGCGCGAATTTCCTGCGGCGTCACGTTGCGTCCATCTTCGGTCCGAAGCAGATTCTCTAGCAGAATGCGCAGTGAAAACGGCAAATGCCGGGTAGAGATGCCCTGCTTGTCAAGCGCGTCCAGCCGGTAGAGTTCGTACTCTTTGTTACCGACTTTGAAAGTAGCGCGAGCGCCAAAACTATTGGATGACATGATGACCTTCCTCACTAGCTCCGGCACAGGGACCGGGAAATAATGCAGACTCGGAATTAATAGTGTAATTGGTTTCGCAGGCTTGTGTGGGGATGCGCGGGCAGGGACGAATGCCTCCGTGAATTCTATTTTGCCTTGAGGAGCAGGACCGGCACGTCGATACTATGCCGGACGCGAGTGGCGGTCGCGCCCAGGAATATATCCGCCAGAAAACGGTGACCATGCGTGCTCATGGCCACCAGATCACATCGCTTCTGCTCCACCCATTTGATGATTTGCTCGGCTGGCTCACCATACGCCAGTTCGGCCTGTACAGGAATGCCTGTGGATTGGAACTCAGCCCGCACTTTTTCCAGATAAGCAGTGTCTTCGGTGATTTCCGGACTGACTGCGTCCGGGCCATAGGTTCTAGCGGCCCATCCATCAGCCACGTGCAGTAGCACCAAACGGCTGCCCGCGAGCTTCGCGAGCTGCTTGACGTGTTCAATGATCGCCCGGTCACTCGGCGTGCCGTCTAACGTCACCAGAATGGTCTCGTACATGTAATTCCGCCTCTGTCGACTGTCGTCTTTCCGGCATCATCCGCCGGCGATGACGTGCCACGCCGCTTTCAGCGAGTCCGGTATGCCGTAGACGTCCATCGCGGTGATCAGAATAGCACTGCCCCAACCAGCGATTAGCAGGAACCAGCCGTTCTTCCAGGTTCCCATTCGCTGGCGCGAACTGGTGAACTGAAGGAGCGGAAACATGGCGAACGGAAGCTGCAGCGCCAGCACCACCTGGCTGAGCGTCAGCAGGTCGGTAACGCTGCTGTCGCCTCGCAACCCGATAATGAAAACCGCCGGCAGGATGGCTAACGTGCGGGTGATGAGCCGGCGGACCCAGGGCCTGATTCGCCAATGCATGAAGCCTTCCATCACAACTTGCCCGGCGAGCGTGCCCGTTATGGTGCTGCTTTGGCCGCTGGCCAGCAACGCCACGGCAAACAGCGTGCTCGCAGCAGTCGTCCCCAGCAACGGCGCCAGCGTCAAGTAAGCGACTCGGATCCAATCACTATTGGCGCTGAACGTGATCACGTGCCCGCCCGAGGCGATCACACTTTTCTTTCCGAAGAACACCATGGCCGCGAGCACCAGAATCGCGGCGTTGACGAAGAAGGCGATGGACAGGGCCACCACGGAGTCGACCGTGTTGAAGCGGATGGCGCTGCGGATCGACGGTTCGTCCTTCTGCAGCTTGCGGCTCTGGACCAGCGCCGAGTGCAGATACAGGTTGTGGGGCATGACCGTCGCGCCGATAATACCGATGGCAAGATACAATATCCCGGCTTGCCGCAAGTGCGGCGAAATCAGCGCTCGCCCCATTTCCAGAAAACTGGGTTGGGTCTGTGGGAGAACGAAAATCTCGATGAAGTAGCACACGCCGATGGTCGCGATCAGCAGCAGGACGATCGCTTCGATAGTACGCATCCCAAAGCGCTGCAGTGCCAGGAGCAGCAGCACGTCCAGGCCTGTGATGATGACCGCCCAGAGCAAGGGAATATGGAACATCAAGTTGAGGGCCACGGCGCTGCCCAGCACCTCGGCCAGGTCACAGGCGCCGATCGCCACTTCGCTCATCAGCCAGTTGGGCCAACGCGTCCACCCGGGGTACCAGTCGCGGCAACATTGGGCGAGGTCCTTGCCCGTCACCACGCCCAGACGAGCGGAGATTACTTGCATGAAGATCGCCATCAGGCTGGCAAGTCCGACCACCCACAAGAGGCCGTACTTGTACTGAGCCCCACCCTGCAAGTCGGTCCCCCAGTTGCCGGGGTCCATGTACCCGACGCTGACCAGAATCGCCGGGCCAACAAATGCCCGCCACTGTTCCCAGAAGCCAGCCTGGTGATGCGGCACATCGATGGAACTGTGCACCCCTTCCAAGGACACGTGGCCGCTACTCTGAGCGCCCGAGGATGATGAGCCGGAGCAAGCCGGAGCAGTAGCATCCGTCGTTGTTTCAGCTTTTTTCATCTTTATGGTTGTTTCCCGAGAGAGAGAGCCCCGAGTCAACTAGAGTATACGATATGAAGTTAATGGCAGTTAATAGTTATTTATGAAGAACGAGATGGCAGCGGGGAAATCCACACCCGGTCCGCCGCAGGCCTGCCTAGAACGACAACTTTTGCCGTAGTCCGGATAGAAAGCGTCTTATCATAATTACTCTCGACCAAGCTGAGCTTTGCCCCGGGCCGAATGCCACGGGCTTCCAGAAACTCCAGCAGGTGCCGGTCGCGCTCGTAGATCCCACTCACGATATAGTTCTTCCCAGCTTCGGCCTCGGAGAGTAGCAGCAGGCCGCGACGCCGCCGGCTGGCGGGACTTTCCAGTTCGGTCAGGTTGCCGTGCGGACACGCGACTCCACGCCCCAGCTTGGCTAGCAGCCTGGCCTCGAAATCGGGCGAGACCGCGTGCTCCAAACGTTCCGCTTCGTCGTGCACCTTGTACCATTCCATTCCGAAAATTTCGACGAGCATGCGCTCGATCAGATGATGCCGCACCGTCAGCTTGCGGGCAATCTTTCGTCCGGCAGCGGTCAGGCGAACCCTCCCGTCGGCATTCACCCGCACCAGACCGTCTTTCTTCAGACGGCGGACCGCCATCGTTATGGCCGGAGGCGAGACTTTGAGCCAGTGGGCGAGCGTGGCCGAAATGACGGGTTCCCCTTCGCTTTCGGCTTCGAGAATCGCCTTGAGGTAGTCCTCTTTGGAAACGGTGATCACGTGAACAGATTATACGGCGGGATTAAGCATGGTTAAGCGAAAGAAGAAAGGTCAGAGGTTAGAGGTCAGATTGCAGAGGTTAAAACCAAAAAGGCGTCAGCCCTGAGTTTCGCTAGTACTTTTTTCGTTGCAAGGGGTAAACCTCTGCAATCTGACCTCTGCAATCGGTTCTCTCGTTTGACATCATCTTCTTCCGCCCCTACCCTTAAATGTCTGAGTATGAAGATCCTCGTCATCGGCGGCGGCGGGCGCGAGCATGCCCTGGTGTGGAAGCTCCGGCAGTCGCCGCGGGCCGCGAAAACCTACTGTGCCCCGGGAAACGGCGGGATCGCCGACGAGGCGGAGTGCCTCGCGGTCGATGTAAAGAACCTCGACTCCATGATCGCCCTCGCCAACCAGATTCAGCCCGACCTTACCATTGTGGGCCCGGAATTGCCGCTGATGCTGGGCGTAGTGGATGAATTCACGCGGCGAGGCTGGCGCACTTTCGGACCAACGCAAGCCGCCGCTCAGCTTGAAACCAGCAAGAGCTTCGCCAAGGAATTTCTGCAACGCCACCGCATTCCCACGGCGCACTACGCGATCTGCGATTCATCGGAGCAGGTGCGCGAGGCGCTGCCGCACTTCCATACTCCAATCGTGGTGAAGGCCGACGGACTGGCTGCCGGCAAGGGCGTCGTCATCGCCAAAACCAAGGACGAAGCTTCCACCGTAGCCAATGAAATGCTCAGCGGCCGGATGTTAGGTGAAGCCGGATCGCGGGTGGTGCTGGAAGAGTACCTCAAAGGTGACGAACTCTCGTTTCTGGTAGTGAGCGACGGTGAACGGGTAGCGCCGCTGGCCGCGGCGCAAGATCACAAGCGCGTGGGCGACGGCGACACCGGCCCCAACACCGGCGGTATGGGCGCCTACACGACGCCGGCCATCGTGGATGACCAGATGCGTGACTGGCTGCTCACCCACGTTGTGCGGCCCGTCGTCTCCGGCATGAAGGAAGAAGGCGCCGAATACAAGGGCGTCCTTTATTGCGGCTTGATGATGACCGCGCGCGGCCCCATGGTGCTCGAATTCAATTGCCGTTTCGGCGATCCGGAGACGCAGCCCATTTTGATGCGCCTCGAAAGCGACCTGGTCGAAGCGATGGAAGCGTCAATCGATGGCCGTACCAGCGACGGCGACTTCAAGTGGTCAAACGATGCAGCCGTATGCGTGGCGATGACCTCCGGCGGTTATCCGGGAGCTTACGAGGCAGGCAAGAAAATCACCGGTCTGGAAGACGCTGCGAAGTTGGACGGCGTGAAAGTATTCCATGCCGGCACCTCGAAACGCGACGGAGCTTTCTATACTTCGGGTGGTCGCGTGCTCGGAGTAACCGCGCGGGCCGCGGAGTTGGAAACGGCCGTGCAACGCGCCTACGAAGCTTGCGCCAAGATCAGCTTTGAAGGCTCGCACTATCGCAAAGATATTGCGGCGAGAGCGCTGAAGAAAAGCTAGCGGTTTCGAATTTGCATATATTAAGACTTCCCAGGGAAATGGGCGCACGAAAATCATGGCCAAGCCACTAGTTTCAATCGTAATGGGCAGTGACTCCGACCTGGAGATCATGCGCGAGGCCGGAAAAGCTCTCGATGAATTCGGAATCCCATACGAAATGGATGTAACATCAGCCCATCGCTCGCCCGATCGCACCGCAGATTACGCTCGCAAAGCCGCCGGACGCGGCATTCGCGTGATCATCGCGGGCGCGGGCGGCGCGGCACATCTGGCTGGGGTAATTGCGGCGCACACCACGTTGCCGGTCATCGGCGTCCCCATTCCTTCAACTTCTCTGCAGGGCATGGATTCCCTGCTGGCGACCGTGCAAATGCCCGCCGGCATTCCCGTAGCAACCGTTGCTATCGGGAAGCCCGGCGCGATCAATGCTGGAATCCTGGCGGCGCAAATTATCGGCGTGGCCGACACGGCCATCGCAAAGAAACTGGAAGCGCACAAGGAGAACCTTGCGCGCGGCGTAGAAGAGAAATCAAAGAAGCTGAAAGCAACGGCCAAGAACTAACCCGATGTTTTGTGGTGGCGGGGCTCTGCCCCGCAGAACGGGCGAAGCCCCGTTACCACACATTCACAACTTCAGACTTTTCAAATATTCCCGGAATGCCCCGCCCAGGTCCTCGCGTTTCAGCGCAAACTCCACCGTAGCTTTGAGGAAGCCGAGTTTGTCGCCGGCATCGAAGCGGCGGCCTTCATAGACATAGGCGTACATCTTCTCGCGCTGCAGCAACCCGCGCAGTCCGTCTGTCAGTTGCAATTCTCCGCCCGCTCCCGGTTTGATGTCCGAGAGCGTTTCGAACACCGCCGGCGTCAGAATATAGCGTCCGATCACAGCCAGATTCGAAGGCGCGTCCTCGACCTTCGGCTTTTCCACCAAGTCGAGAACTTCGAAGAGTCTCCCTCCGGAGCCCGCGACTTCTTTCGCCTTGATCACGCCATAAGAAGAAATCGCAGGTCCCTCGACTACCTGCGTCGCAATCACGGAACACTGCTTCTCCTCGAAAACGTTCATCAACTGCTTGAGTACCGGGACTCTCGCATCGATGACGTCATCCGCAAGCAACGTGGCAAAAGGTTCGTCGCCAATCAATTCGCGCGCGGTAAGCACGGCGTGTCCCAACCCCAACGCCTCTTTCTGACGCACGTAGGCCACGTAGATCATGTCGGAGATCTGGCGCACGATCTTGAGCAGTTCGTGCTTGCCTTTTTCCTCGAGCATTTTCTCCAGCTCATAACTGACGTCGAAATGATCTTCGATCGCGCTCTTGCCGCGCCCGGTGATAATGATGATCTCGTCGCAACCCGCCGCCACCGCCTCTTCCACGCCATACTGAATAATGGGCTTATCGACCAGCGGCAGCATCTCTTTCGGCTGAGCTTTGGTGGCCGGGAGAAAGCGCGTGCCTAATCCGGCAGCGGGAAAAATCGCTTTGCGGACTTTCCGGATCTTGCGGCGGTCGCCATGCGTTCGTCGTTCGTGCGTCGGTTTCATCGCGGAATCATTGTACCTGCTGGCCTTCACACCTGGCGCACGCCTTCTTCCTGAGCTTCCAGCTCTTCCAGCAGATCGCGCAGCGTTTGCAATATTCCCTCGGCGCTGTCGATCTTGATCGAGAACTTCAGCGTGCCGTCCGGAGTAAATTGCGTGCCCCGCTGCGATGCCACAAAGCGCGCCAGTTTGCCCGGATCAATCGCAGCCGTCTGGCTGAACTTGATGCTCACGAATTCGCGCTTGCGCTCAATAGCGTTGGCGCCCACCCGCATCGCCTGCAGTTTGAGCGCGGCGTACTCCAGCAGGTTGCGGACTGCCCGGGGCGTCTCGCCGTAACGGTCGATCAGTTCCGCGCGCACATCGTGCAGTTGCGATTCGGTCTCGACTCCCGCTACGCGCTTGTACATTCGCAGCCGCTGATTTTCTTCTTTGATATAGTCGGACGGTATCCGGATGTTGAGACCGAGGTTGAGCTGTATCTCTGTGACTTCAACGCCCGCCTCGCCTTTCATTTCGCGCACGGCGCGCTCCAGCATCTGGGTATAAAGTTCGAAGCCCACCGCTTCGATGTGGCCGCTCTGCTCTCCGCCTAGAAGATTCCCGGCGCCTCGTAGTTCGAGATCAAGGGCGGCAATCTTGAAGCCAGCGCCGAGGTCGGAAAACTCCTTAAGCGCAGCCAGTCGCCGTCGCGCGATCGGCGTCAACTCGATTTCCGCGGGCAAAAGCAGGTAGGCGTAGGCGCGGCGATTCGAGCGGCCGACGCGTCCGCGTAGCTGATAAAGCTCCGACAAGCCCAGCCGGTCGGCCCGATTGATAACGATCGTGTTGCACAGCGGGATGTCGAGGCCATTCTCGATAATTGTGGTCGAGACCAGGATGTCGGCTTCGTGATGCATGAATTTCAGCATTACCTTTTCCAACTCCCCTTCACCCATCTGCCCGTGGCCCACCGCGACACGCGCATTCGGAGCCATGGCTTGAATCTTGGCGGCAATTTCCCAGATCGTCTCGATCCGGTTGTGGACAAAATAAACCTGGCCGCCGCGGTCGAGTTCCTGTTCGATTGCGGACTGGATAAGCTTCTCGTCCCAGTTCGCAACTACCGTCTGAATTGCCATGCGATCTTTAGGCGGCGTTTCGATCACGCTCATGTCGCGCAAGCCCACCAGTGACATATGCAGCGTGCGCGGAATCGGCGTCGCTGACATGGTGAGCACATCCACTTCCGTGCGCATCTGCTTGATGCGCTCTTTGTGGCGGACGCCAAAGCGCTGCTCCTCATCCACCACCAGCAGGCCGAGATCGGCGAACTTTACGTCCTTCGAGAGCAGGCGGTGCGTGCCGATAAGGATGTCTACTTTGCCGGCTTCCACTCTTTGCAGAATTTCTTTCACCTGCTTCGGGGTCCGGAAGCGGCTGATCATTTCGACCGTCAGCGGGAATGGAGCGAATCGCTGCTTGAAGGTTTCGTAGTGCTGGAACGCAAGAACAGTAGTAGGCGCCAGCACGGCGACTTGCTTGTTGTCGCTGAGGGCCTTGAAAGCGGCGCGCATCGCGACTTCGGTCTTACCGTAGCCGACGTCGCCGCACAGCAGACGATCCATCGGGAGTTGCGATTCCATGTCGCGCTTCACGTCAGCGATGGCCTGCGCCTGGTCCTCGGTCTCGTTATATTCGAACGAATCTTCGAACTCTTTCATCCACTCGGTGTCGGCCGGAAAGATGTGCCCCTGCGCGGACTGGCGCTGCGCATAGAGCTTGAGCAACTCGTCGGTCATATCCTTCATTGCCTTGCGCACGCGGGCTTTGGTCTTGCCCCATGCGGCACTGCCAAGATGATTCAGGACAGGCTTTGCGCCTTCCGACGAACGGTATTTCTGCACCAGATCGAGGCGAGTCAAAGGAACATAAAGTCGCGCCGCTTCGGCGTACTCAAGCAGCATGAATTCCGCGGCGCCGTCGCCCTGATTGATTTCCTTCAATCCTTGATACTGTCCGATGCCGTGTTCCACGTGGACAACGTAATCGCCGACCTGCAAATCGCGGAAATCCGACAGAAACGCCGAGACCTTAGATTTCTGCCGTTGCGGACGCGCCGCCACCAGATCGGATTCGTCGAACAAATCGCGCGCCCCAAAAATCGCGAGATGCGCTTCCGGCAAGACGAAGCCGTCGGGCAGGTACGCCTTCAGCAGCGTAGTGGTGAAAACATCGCCGGCAAAATAAGAAGTTTCGTCGGCATAGCTTTCTCCGCTACGCGTGCGGCTGCCCAAGCGATACGAAGCGTTGTACTGGGTGAACATGTCGGCGAGCCGCTCGACTTCTCCCGTGTTGGGTACCGCAAGAATTACCTGCGTGCCGCCGACGACCAGCTTCCGCACCTGCTCGATCATCGCCGGTACCGCGCCGTGGAAGCGCGTGGCCGGCTGCGAGAGAAAAGTGGCTTCCCGTCTTTCTTCGCCGGCCTCGCAGGCCTCGCGCGCCACCGCCAGATATTCGAAATCCGCTCCGGGGAGCGCCGCGGTTTTTTCCCGCCAGCTTTCCGGCGTCAGATAAAGATCGGCGGGACGAACCAAATTCCCCACTCCGCTGCGCTCGTGCGCCTCCTCGATGCGTCCCCAAACTTTGTCGAGTTCCTGCATCAGCGCCTCGGGCTCGTCGAGAATCACCCGCGCATCCGGAACCAGCCCGAAAATGCTGCGGTCCGCGCCCGCCACCGGAGCGTAGAACTCCCAGCCCGGAAAAATTCCCGCACCGGAGTCGCGCACCGCTTGCTCCACAATCTCCGGCGATCCCGTAATGCGTTTCCCCGAAAGCCGCGCATTGATCGAACCCAGCAGTTCTTCCGTGACCGGCGTTTCCGTCAGCGGCAGCAGCAACGCTTCATCCACCGGGTTGGAAGACCGCTGACTCGCCGGGTCAAACTTGCGCATGGACTCGACTTCATCCCCGAAAAACTCGACGCGCACCGGACGATCCGCTTCCGGCGAGTACACATCGAGGATGCCGCCGCGAGCGGCATATTGGCCCGGCATTTCCACCACATCGGTTGCGCTGTAGCCGACGGTATTCAGGTGCTCGAGCAACGTTTCCAGGTCGAAGGTCTCGCCCCGACGCAAAACCCGCGCCAAGTCGGCATAGTACTCGGGAGAACGCAGAAGAATTGTGGTCGCGGTCACCGGAGAAACGACAATCCCAGCGCGTCCCGTCGCGATCTTCCACAGCGCCGTCGCGCGTTCTTCCTGAATTTCCGGATGCGGCGACAAATTCTGGAAGGGCAGCACATCGCGCGCCGGCAGACTAACGACCGAGTCGGGATCCACCGCTCCGGTCAGCTCCGAGAATGTCCGAAGCACGGGCAGCAACTCTTCGGCAGCCCGGTTATCGGCCACCACCAGCACAAACGGACGCTCGACCGTCCGCCGCAACAAAACAACTATCAGTGCCTTGGCTGCCGGGGACAGTCCAGTGACACTCATGCGCCCCGCGCTCTCCCGGAGATGGGAGGCGGCACGCGTGAAGGCAGGTAGTTGTTCCACCTCCGCGAAAATTTCGCGGACGAACGGCAAAAGCATTTCTCTTTGATTCTACCAAGTCAGGCGGAGTGGGGCCTCGTTGACAAAGCCCGAACGACCAACGACTAAGGACCAACGACTGCTCGCTATTTCCGCAACAGGGGCCGCGTCAGGCACGTCGGCCCGCCTGCACCGTTGATGCAGATCTCCGACCCGGGAAACGTGCGCACATCAAAGCCGGCGTCGCGCAGGCGCTGATTTGTCTTGACGTTTTCTTCAATCGCAATCAGCCGTTTCTGACCAAGCGAGAGCACGTTGCAGGCGAGCGTGTCGCGTTCACGGTATTCAATTTCAAGCAGCTGGAAGCCGCGCGACTTCAGCAGTTCGACCGTCTCCACCGCCAGCCAGGGCAGATCGACCAGGATGGTCTGCTCATCGAGCATGCTCACCAGCGACATCAGGTGCAGACAAGCCGAAGGCCCCGGTCCGTAAGGCAGCGGCGCGGATAGCACGTCGACATTCCTAGAGGACAGCAGCGCCCGCACCTGCTCGATTCCCGCTTTGTTCGTGCGATAGCCCTCACCGATCAGCAGGGTCCGCGAATCGAGCCACACGATATCACCGGATTCGGAGGTCGCAGGCAGCCGTATCTCGCCAAACACCGGAATACCCAGTTGCCCGCAAAAGCTGGCATGCGCCTGTGCCTCTGCCGCGCGATTCTTCTTTGCCGGATTCATCAGGACGAGACCAGCGTCCGTGGCCAGCGACGCATCGTGCGCATAGACGGCATCGAGTGTGAGCGATTCCGTCGCCGGCAGGCGCACAACCTCGGCTCCGCTCTCAGTGAGCAATCCGCAAAGAATCTCATGTTGCCTCCGGGCTACCGCAAAATCGGGAGCATGCTGAAATCCAAGCTCCCGCCAAGCCGCTACCTTCACGGAAATGTCCCACCCCGCGTTACCCGGGGGACACACCATCACCCTCGACAGTTTGCCTGTCATGGAGTGTCCGTTGAAGCTTTGGGAATGCACAATAGAAGGCACTAGAAATATCTCTGACACGCCAGTACTCTCGCTCTCGAATCTAAAGAAAGGTGCTCGCGAACGCAATGCGGGGGACAAGGGCAGAACAAATACAGTCTTTGCCTCATGGCCTCCGCTAGCCGGTAATCCACCTTATCGCTTGCCTAAACACCCTCCACTGATGTACATATCAGCGGTTGCCTGTGTCAACAACGTGCTCGAAGTTCAAATAGTTGGTGACAAACCGCGTACTTTGATTCCGCCTTCCGCCTCCACGCGGAAGAATCCCAGGAGCCCTATGAAAGCGTCCTTGCGTCTGTTTTTTTTCGCCGTCATCTGTTTGGTGCTGCCCCGTCAATCTGCATTTGCTCAGGGTGCCGCCACCGGCGACCTCCGCGTGACGGTGAAAGATCCAAAAGGCAATGTCGTGACCGACGCTACAGTCACCGTGAGCGATGTCGCCAAGGGTTTGGAGCGCGCTGGCAGCAGCGATGGACAGGGTGGCTACAGCGTGCGTCAATTGGCTCCCGGCACTTATTCCGTCACCATCAACGCGCCTGGCTTCGCCAAAACCGAAGCCACCGGTATCGAAATCACTGTCGGCGGGATGGCCGAGTTGCCCGTCACGCTGACGGTCGCGGGCGGCAAGGAGATCGTCGAAGTCAGTTCCGAGGCTGAGAACATCGAAACCTCGCGCAGTTCGACCACCGACACGGTTGGCGAGCGCCGCATCGACAATCTGCCCATCAATGGCCGCAACTATATCCAGTTCACGCTGACCGATTCCCAGGTGCAGCGCGACAGCGCGCCCAACGTCGGTGCGGCGCCGACCTCCGGCCTCAACATGAGCGGCCAGCGCGCCCGCTCCAACCTGGTCAACGTCGACGGCGCCGATGCCACCGACAATTCCACCAACGGCGTACGCTCCACCGTTTCGCAGGAAGCGGTGCAGGAATTCCAAATTATCAGCAACAGTTACGCCGCCGAATACGGCCGCGCCGCCGGAGGCGTGGTCAACATCATCACCCGCTCCGGATCGAACGACTTCCACGGCGACGTCTATGGATACCTGCGCAATCGCAATTTCCAGGCCGTCAACCCCTTCAGCACGGTCTCCAACCCGGCCTACACGCGGGCGCAAGCCGGAGTGGCTTTTGGCGGACCGATAAAGAAGGACAAGACCTACTACTACTTCGCCTACGAAACGACGCGGCGGCATGAGACGGGATTCTCCAGCATTGCTCCGGCGACAAACCTGGGGTACTACGGGCTGCAGAATTTCGACACGTCAACAACTGCAGGCGGGGGCATCTTTCCCAGTCTAGGCACAATTCAAGTGACCGGCGAGCAGGCCACCTTCCTGGGGCCTGGGCTCCAACAGATCCTAGCCACCGATCCCGCTCAATTCGCCCTTCTAGCTCCGAACGTGGTGCCCTATGAATTCCTCACTGGCGCTTCGTCGGGCATGGCCCTGACCGGGGCTTGGCCACTGGCTTTTACCGGCGGGTATCAGGGAATCGGCGGTTTCCCCACCTCGTGCAACACCCCTGGGACCTGCTACATTCCACCCTCCTATCAGCCGCTCGGATTGCAGGCTGGCAATTTTCCGGTGTTTGAAGGCACCAGCCTCTACTCGCTGCGCCTCGACCATAACCTCAGCACCAACAACCGCCTGATGTTGCGCGGCAATGTCAGTCCCAGCACAGTGACCGGTATCGAAGTCAACGGCCAGGACCAGCCCTTCGGTCAAAACGCGTACTCCCGCACCTCGGAGCAAACCTACCGTGACGCGGCCGGCGTCTTGCAGGACACCTGGACCCTCGGCAACAACAAGGTCAATGAGTTTCGTTTCCAGTATGCCCGCCGTGGCTTGTCGTATTTCTACAACAAGTCCATCGCCGCCGGAGCCGATCCGGCTGTGAACATTATTGGTTATGCCTACATCGGGCGCGAGCCGTACTCTTTCATCCAGCGCATCGAGAATCGCTACCAGTTCACCGACAACTTTTCCTGGACCATCGGTCGCCACAATACGAAGTTCGGCGTGGACTTTAACTATCTTCCTCTTCAGGCGACGTTTACCGTCAACTACGGCGGCGTGTACAACTTCAGCCCCGAAAACCTGCTCCCGTATCCTTTCCCCGCGGTTAACTCGGTGCAGGCATATGGCGCAGGAATCCCTTCGTACATAGTGCAAGGCATCGGCAACCCGAAGGACTCATTCTCCAACAAGCCCCTGGGACTGTATTGGCAGGACTCCTGGCGCGTTAGGTCGAACCTCACACTGAATCTGGGTGCCCGGTACGACATCGAGTTTCCCCCAACCTTCGCGCCGCCCGCGGGCCTGGGTCTGGCCGGCTATAGCGCCCTGGAAATACAAAAAGGTATCCAGACGGATAAGAACAACATTCAGCCTCGCATCGGAATTGCCTGGAACCCGAGAGGCGACGGTAAGACGGTTGTCCGCGCCTCCTACGGCATTTTCTACGATCACCCTCTGCTCGGATTGTACTTTCTGGGCGATGCCGCCGACGCCTCCAAGACCGGACAGTTGCTCTTCTTTGGCGCCAGTCCCTGCGACGGGTCTGCCGCAAACGTCAGTCCGCTCAACCTGAACGCCACCAACATGTTTCAGGGCATTCTCGGAGCAACCAATTGCCTGCCCCCGGGCATGGCAGCAGGGCTGGGCTACCAGGGTACTACAGCGCAGGGGGCCTCATGCGGCGCCGGACCGAACCCGCAGCGCTTCGATCCCTGCTTGCCCAATTCTCCTTTTCTTAACCAGAGCTATCTGACCGGGTCGAGTCCCTTGGGCGTATTCCCGCTAATCTCCCAGCCGTTCGGGTATCCCGAGGGCAAGGGTTTTGTCTACGCCTATTCCCAGCAAATCAACTTTAGTATCGAAAAAGACCTCGGCAATGGTTTCGCCGTGAATCTCGCTTACAACTTTAACGGTGGCCATCACCTGAACCGGCCGATCAACGCTAATGCTACTCGGGGAGACTTGCTGGTGAAGAACTTTTATGCGGCAGTTGCCGCGGCGAACGCGGTTGGTCTTCCGACAACGGATCCGAATTATCCTACCGATCCACTGTCTGTGGCCATCTGCCCGACAGCTCTTGGAGGGGCGGCCCCAGCCGGCCTCTTCGCACCTGCGGCAATGCTGAGTTTCTTCCGCCGCTCGGGTCTGAATCCCTCGCTGGCGGGAGGCCCTTGTCTGGGAGATGCCCAGGCACTCGCCAAACAGGATGGAATCGGCCTTGGCCCGAACGGCGGCGCCTGCGATCCCACCCTGGCGTTTGATGCTCCAGGCGGCTGTGTTTTGATCCCTTTCAGTGACATGGATGCCAACGAATCCAACGGCAGTTCGGTCTATCACGGGCTGAGCGCCAATCTCCGCAAGCGCTTCAGCAATCACTACGAATTCCTCGCCTCCTACACCTGGTCGCACGCGATTGATGATTCCACCGACCTGCAGGCCACGCTTACTCCGCAGGACAGCTACTTCCCAAGTGCTGATCGTTCCACGTCGCTCTTCGACCAGCGCCAGCGTTTCGTCTTCAGTGGTGTTTACCAGTCGGGCAAACTCAGCGGCAGCGGTTTCGCCAGCAAGTTCTTCAGCAATTGGACCTTCGCCCCCCTGGTCGAACTAAGCTCCGGGCGGCCGTTTAACATCGTCACCGGCAATGGCGACAACTTTCAGTTTTCATCGGAAACGGGTCGTCCCAATGTTGTGCCGGCCGGAACCCCCACCAATGCCTGTGGCTACCCGACATGGGCTTCAAAATACTCGCGCACGGGCTTTTTTCAGGAGCCCTGCTTTGCCGACATCTCGTTTGCACAACTTCTACAACCCAACGCTCTCCAGCTTCTCGACGGCACCCTGGGCCGCAACGCGGGCATCTCCCCATGGACGGTCTTTAACGACCTGCGCGTCGCTAAGCGCGTCTACTTCGGTGAGCGCTTCAACATGGACCTCATCGTCGATATGTTCAACATCGCCAACGTGTACAACGTAGCGGCCGTAAGCCCGCTCTGCGGTACAACCTGCAACGCCGGTCAGGCGACCGCTGCCTACGACCCGCGCCAGTTCCAGTTTGCGTTGAAACTGAATTGGTAAAAATAACTGGCGGAGCAGTTCCAAAAGAAACGGCTCGGAGTTTCTCCCAGCCGTTTTTTCCCTGGTTCCAGCCTGGCGACTGTACCGCCGGAGCAAAAAAGAAAAGCCGCAACAAGCCTGCGGCTATCCTAGCGTTTTCGATCTTTTCTTTCTGCCTCTCGCCAGATTACTTGTTGGATGCTTTGTCCTTGGCGATGCTCTTGCTGATCCGGTTCTGCTGGCGATTGATACCAGCCTGTTCACCCTTGGTGAGATGGCCGTTGTTTTTCGCCATATCGGCCTTTTCACGGTTCTGCACATTGTTCTCGCGCTTTTCCAGGTTAGAGGTTTGCTTCGCAGTCAACGTGCCGTTCTTGACTCCGTTGCCAATGCGCTGCTGCTGGTTTTCTTCGCGGCGGTTCACTTGGTTGACCCGCGGATGGCCGGGATCGACCACGCCTGGACCTGCGCCCGAAGTGTTGGTTGAGGTTTGGGCAGCGGCGGAACCGGCGATCATTAGGCCCCCGACTGCCAGGACTAACAGCGAGTTGGTGAATTTGTTGTTCATGTCGATAGAAACCCTCAGAGCAAAGATTAGTTGCGCAGGCTCAAAATAACGAGGTTACCTAAGTATTAGTGCTCAAGTTACTGTCTTGATTCTGAGGTCCATACCCTGAAACTGGCGTCATCAATATCCCGGCTGCATTCTAGTTGTATAGACAACCTCTTTCGGGTGCTAAGATTCTCTGCTTGCCAGGGATTTTCCCCGAAAGGGCCAAATGAATCGTCGAGAATGGATCCAAACCACAGGAACACTTGGCGTGGGGTGCGTGGCCGCAAATCTCGGATCGTTGCCAGCGTTCGCGGTGGAGTCTCCAACGGGCTGCAAGTGGGAGGCCAGCATCGTGCGCCTCAACCTTCGCCACACCTGGACGACGACGATGTCCTCCAGCGCCTACCGGGACACGATCCACGTCCGCCTCAACGGTGGCGGCGTTACCGGAGTCGGGGAAGGTGCGCCGATCGTCCGTTATCACGAGAGCGCAGAGGAGGGTCGAAAAGCGATTGAGTCAATTCTTCCCTTTCTCGACGGCGCAAACCCGTGGCAATTCGAAAAGCTCATGACCCAAGTCCGCGGCCGAGTCGAGGGACAATTCGCCGCCAAAGCCGCTCTCGATATCGCCCTGATGGATTGGGTGGGAAAGAAACTGAATGTTCCCCTCTACCGCTTTCTCGGTCTCGACGCGGCCGACGCACCGATTACCACGTTCTCCATCGGAATCGACACGCCCGAAACCACGCGGCAGAAAGTTCTCGAAGCCGAGGCTTTTCCGGTTCTCAAGATCAAGGTAGGTCTGACCACCGATGAAGCCACCATCGAGGCAGTGCGTAGCGTCACCAGAAAGCCGCTGCGGGTAGACGCGAACGAAGGCTGGAAAGACAAAGAAGAAGCTGTCCGCAAGATTAACTGGCTGGAATCGCAAGGTGTGGAGTTCATCGAGCAACCGATGCCCGCGGACATGCTCGAAGAAACACGATGGGTGAGAAGCCGCGTGCACCTGCCGATCATCGCCGATGAAGCCGCCGTGAATGCGCGGGCCATCCCCAAACTCGTGGATGCCTATGACGGAGTGAACGTCAAACTCGACAAATGTGGCGGCATCCAGGAGGCTCTGCGCATGATTGATGTGGCCAAGTCCCTCGGGATGAAAACCATGATCGGTTGCATGATTTCCAGTTCGGTCAGTGTCACGGCGGCAGCGCATCTTTCGCCACTGGTTGACTACGCCGATCTGGATGGAAATCTACTGATCGCGAACGATCCCTACCGTGGCGTTACCGTGCAAAAGGGCAAGCTCGTTCTGCCCGATGGACCAGGGCTGGGAGTTCAACTGCTGTAACGGCGTGCGGCACGAAGATTTCGCAAGTGGCAGTGGCAGAAGCCAGCCCTGCTGTAATCCAGTCAACGCCTCTGTTTACGGTCGTTTAAATCTGGTGGCGGCGGTTGGACTCGAACCAACGACCTACGGATTATGAGACCGTCGCTCTAACCACCTGAGCTACACCGCCAATCCGGAAATACGCGGAAGGAAACAGGGACAGCCCGGAAATGGGCACAGAATCCCGCAGACGCGGGTGGGCGCGTCCCTACTGCATTTTAAGAGTGCACCGAATGCAGTGTCAAACGAATGCTCTGTCAAACCGCACCGGCTCCATGCGAAACTGGGCGCATGAAAGTCATCGCTGTCATTCCGGCGCGCCTCGCTTCGACTCGCCTGCCTCGCAAGATGCTGCGCGAGATCGCTGGCCAGCCTCTGGTGGCGCTAACCTACCAGGCCGTGCGCCGCTGTCCCCAACTCGACGAAGTCGTGGTGGCTACCGACTCCGACGAAATTTTCCAGTGTTGCCAGCGGCGCGGCTTGGGCGTGCGCATGACTGCACCCACTCATCGCTCTGGCACGGAGCGCGTCCACGAAATCTCCACCATCATTCCTGCCGATATTTATATCGATGTCCAGGGCGATGAGCCGCTGACTCGGCCCGAACACATCGCCACACTCATCGAAGTCATGCGGCCACCCGAGGTCGAAGTGGGCACGCTGAAAACCCCTGCGGCTGACGTCGACATCAACAATCCAGGAGCCGTGAAGGTGGTGACGGATGCTGCCGAACGCGCCCTCTACTTTTCTCGTGCCACGATTCCTTTCGATCGCGACGGCGCACATCCCCGATTCTACAAGCACCTCGGAATTTACGGTCATCGCAAAGACGCGCTGGACAAGTTCGTGCGCTGGCCGGAATCGTCCCTCGAGCGCATCGAGCGACTGGAGCAGTTGCGCTTTCTCGAGAACGGGGTTCCCATTTATGTAGCCGAAACGCCATTCGATACTGTCGGCGTCGACACGGAAGAGGATGTGCGGAGAGTAGAGGAGATCCTGAAATTGCAGAAGTCAGAAGTCAAATTGCAGAAGTGAAATCTTTAGCGCGAGTGGGCTTAGAAAGGTTTTCACTTCTGCAATTTGACTTCTGACTTCTGCAATCTTTAGTGCGTCTTCGCCCAAGTTTCCGCGGCCGCGATTCGCTTTGTGATCGCAGGATGTGAATAGAGTAGCCACTCGATCCAGCGGGAAGGCGCTCTTTCCGCCAGATTCTGCTCGGCCAATTTATTCATCGCCGAAATGAAGGGTTCGACGCTGGCCACGGATTGGAAGCAATAGCGGTCGGCTTGTCGCTCGTTAAAGCGGGAGTAGGCATTGAGCGCGGGCATCAGCAAAAATGAGAGCACGGTCGAGACCAGAATCAGCAGCGGCAGATTGGCGAAATCGGACATTTGTTCGAACATGTGGCGACGTTCCACGGCGTAATTGAGAACTTCGTTAGCCAGCCAGAAGCCGAACAGCGTGATTCCCGCCTGCACCAGAATGCTTTTCAGAATGTGCCGGTGCACGTGGTGCCCGAGTTCGTGCGCGAGCACAGCTTCGATTTCATCGTCCGAATAATTGTCCAGCAAGGTGTCGGCGAGAATGATCCGCCGGGTCGCGCCGAGTCCGGTCAGCGCGGCGTTGGCTTTTTTGCTTTTCTCGGAAAGATGCCATTTATAGACACCGCGAACGCGCGTGCCGGCACGTTCACTCAAGACGATCAGGCGGCGTTTGAGTTCCTCGTTGTCGAGAGGTTCAAATTTGTAAAAAATCGGAAACAGCACAACCGGCGCGAGTTGGGCGAGCAATACAACCAGTCCAAGAAAAACCGCCCACGCGATCACCCACCAATGCTGCGGTGCCTGGCGTATGAGCATGTAGAGCAATTCGACAACAATCGTGGCCATGACCAAGCCGATGAGAAAACCCTTGAATTCGTCCCAGACCCACGAACGAAATCTCTGGTTGGAAAGGTTATAGCGGTGCTCGAGCCGGAAACCGTAATAGTCGAGTGGAATTCCCAGCACTTTGCTGATCAGCATCAGCATCAGTACGTAGAGAAAAACGGCGTAAGTGTAATTCTGCGAAGCGCCCCGCTCCGCCAGATCGCGTAGCGTTCCCGTCCAACCGGTAGCCAGGAGCACAACCAGCAGGCCGAACCCGATCGCGAAATCGGCAATGCCCAGCCACCGCTTGGTGCGGTTGTAGCTGCGCGATTCCGCGGAATCAGCGAGAACCGGAGTGATTTCTCGTGTGGCCATTATGCTGAGTGTCATTATCCTATCGCGTTCCGCGGCTGGCTAGAACACGAAAGGGCTGGCCCGACGGCCAGAGGGTTCGAAGGCTGGATGTGCGAAGCCCGTCGAGGTCCTGCCCCGTGGATGGCGAGTCTTGAGCTTCAGCCGTTCGCTTTCTCTGCCCCCAACATGGACTGCAGAATCTGATCCGAGACCTCCTTGACCGCTCCGGGAGAGTGCGCCAGAAACAACGTGTTGGTTTTGTCGTTCTCGCCAATGGACTTCAGGGTATCGAAATATTGTGTAACCATCACCAGTTGCATGACTTCTTTTGCCGACGCCCCCCTCCACGACCTTCTGGAACTGTTCGATCGAGACCTGCAGCCCTTCGATGATGGCCTTCCTTTCATTCGCGATCCCCTGTCCCTGCAGCGCCTTGCTCTCTGCCTCGGCCTCGGCCTTCTTGACCACCAGAATCTTCTCCGCCTCGCCCTTGGCATTAGCGGCTACCTGTTCGCGCTGTGCTGCGTTGATATCGTTCATCGCTGATTTCACCTTGGCATCGGGAACAATATCGGTCACCAGCACATTCACAATTTCGTATCCGAATGTCGCCATGTCCGCATCCAGTTCCTGCTTGACCGCCGCGGCGATACTGGATTGCGAGGCAAACACTTCGCCGAGCGTCATTCCTGGGACATGCCCCAGGATCACCTGCTCGACATAGGATTTGATCTGCGCCACGGGATCGGACAACTTGTAGTAGGCGTCGTAGACTTTTTCCGGGCGAACCCGATTCTGCACCGAAATAGGGATGGTGACGAACACGTTGTCTTTGGTCTTCGTCTCCCTGGTCAGAGTGATCTGATTCACACGCAAGCTCACTGTGCCGGTCACGGAATCGAAAAACGGCCGCTTCCAGTTCAACCCAGGTTGGGCGACCCTAAGGAACTTGCCAAATCGCGTGATCACGGCGACTTCAGCCGTGCGCACCGTAAAAAAGCTTCCCAGAACCAGGTAGAGCACGATGAGAGCCAATATCCCCAACGGAATCCAGTACAGTTGATCCATTTTGGTCTCCTCCGCCGCTTCTTACTTGAAGTAAGCCAGATTATACCTTTCGATTCTTGCGTATCTGTTCTAGTGTCTAGCCCTGCCTCACGAACTTCTCCCCGCTCTCCAGAATCTCTTCCACTAGCTCGGGCGTAGCAGCTTCCACATAGCAACGCAGCATGTGCTCGGTACCGGAGGCGCGAAACAATACCCAGGCGTCGGCGCCGTTGCCATGCTTGGGAGCATCAAGGTAGAACTTCACCCCGTCGCGATTCTCCTTGCGCAGGATGGGATAAGCGCCGAGCTTCTTCGTATGCGAATCGGCGGCGCGGTGGATAGCGCCGTTCTTCATTTCATCGGAAATGTGCAGATCGCGCCGGCCAAAGTAATGCGCGCCGAATTCCCGCTGCAGATCGGCGACGAGTTGCCCGAGCGGCTTCCCTTCTTCCGCCATAACATTCGCCAGCAGCAGCGCGTTGAGAATGCCATCGCGTTCCGGAAGAAAACGGCTGTATCCGATCCCGCCGGATTCTTCTCCGCCAATCAGAATTTCATGGTCCATCATTAGATCGGCAATGTATTTGAAGCCGATGGAGCACTCGTGCAGCTTGCGTCCGTACTTCGCGGCGATGCGGTCCATCATGCCGGTGGTATTGAAGGCGCGCACCACATCGCCCGGCCATTTTTTGCGTACCAGCAGCCAGTTCAGCAGCACCGACATGCACTTGTGCGAATCGACAAAGCTCCCATCTTCCGCCACGGCGCCGATGCGGTCGGCATCACCGTCGGTGACCAATCCGGCGTGGCATTTCTCTTTCACCACGGTTTCCTGCAGCAGCGCCACGTGCGGCAGGATCGGTTCAGGATTAATGCCCGGGAATAACGGGTTCACCTCCTGGCGGATTGCAACGTAACGAATTCGATTCTTGTCGAAGATGCCCGGCAATACTCCGCGCCCCGAGCCGTACATCGAGTCAATGGCAAATTTGAAGTTGGCTTTGCGGATCAACTTGAGGTCGGCGAACTGGCAAATCGCCTCGACATAGGCTGGCTTCAGATCAACTTCTTCGATTTTCGCGGGCGCGGCTGCCCCATCCTTGCGCGTTTTGTGCGCGAGGGTGGGTAACGAATCTTGGGGCATTGTCTCGGCAGCCAGTTCGTCTTCGATCAACTTCATGATCGCGGGCGTGGCCGAGCCTCCAAACTTGGCTTTGAATTTCACGCCATTCCAGTTCCAAGGATTGTGGCTGGATGTAATCATGACGCCGCCCGCTGCGCCCAGCTTCTTGACGTTGTAAGAAACCGCGGGCGTAGGCACGTAATCGTTGGCCAGCAGCACGGGAATGCCTGCGCCAGCGATGACTTCAGCAACGGCGCGAGCGGCGCGGTCCGACAAAAAGCGCGTGTCATAGCCAACAACAACGCCGCGGTTAGGCTCCTCATGCTTGAGGACGTAGCTGGCTATCGCTCGCGCCGCGCGCCGCACGTTGTCAAACGTGAAATCGTCAGCAATAAGGCCGCGCCAGCCGTCGGTACCGAATTTGATTTGGGTCATGAAGTCCGTCGTTGGTCGTCAGTCGCTGGTCGTTGGCTGCTCGCCGTTCACTTCGGCAACCCATTGGCATCGGGAGTCAAACGATTGCCAACGACTAACGACCATCGACCAACGACTGTCACACCAGTTTCTTCAGTTTCTTCTCATCCAGATGCTTCACCACTTTGCCGACATCCTGCGACTGGTCGAGCGTCGTTACCAGAAGCGCGTCGTCGGTTTCGACAACCACCAGGTTGCTGACGCCAACCAGGGCGACAAACTTCCCGGGAACGTGAACGTAATTGTTCCTCGCACTCAAAGCAAAACTTCCGGACGATGAGACCAGGTTCCCATCGCCAGGTTTAGCCTGCGCCACGTGGTGTTCATACAGCGCAGCCCAGGAGCCCAGGTCGTTCCATCCAAAGTCGGAGGGCAGACAGAAGATGCGCGACTCGCCTTCTCCCTTAGCGGACTGGGGCTCCAATACCGCGTAGTCGATGCTGATGTTCTCGCACTTCGGGTAGAGTTTTCGAAAAGTCTCCGCGAACTTGCGCGTGCCATAAGCGGCGGCAATTTTTTCGAGAAGCAGAGCGGTATTGGGAAGGTGGTCGCGCAGCGCGTTCGCCAGCGTGTCGGCGCGCCAGAGAAACATGCCGCTGTTCCAGAAGTAGTTGCCCGCGCCAAGAAACTGCCGGGCTGTGGCAAGATCCGGCTTTTCGGTGAAGCGGCGCACGCGCAGCGCATCTTGTTCGGGCGCCCCAGCCTCGATATATCCGTAGCCGGTTTCGGGACGGGTCGGCCGGATGCCGAGCACAACGATGTTCTCTCCCGCAGCGGCGATCTCGATTCCCCGGCTGAGAGTCGCGCGATATTGGGCAGGTTCGGCGATTACGTGGTCGGAGGGAAACAGTCCGAGCACCGCTTCGGGATCGCGGCGAAGTAAAAGAAATGCCGCTAAACCAATCGCCGGAGCTGTGTTGCGCGCGGCCGGCTCGGCGATGATCTGCTTCGCGGGAAGCTTCGGAAGCTGCCGAAGAATAGCGGGCCGGAGGTCGTCATTGGTGATGATCCAGAACCGGCTGGGCGAAGCCATAGGTGCCAGGCGCCGGACGGTCTGCTGGATCATGGTTTGTTTCCCGTCGAGCGCGAGCAGTTGCTTGGCGCGACGTTTGCGGCTTAGCGGCCAGAAGCGCGTACCTCGGCCGCCGGCGAGAATTACAGGATAGAAGTGCGGATTCGTCTTCACGGGAATAGAAAGCCTACCATTTACGCCCAGGTGTGAGGAAATCTCACATGCGCGTGGCGGGCTCAGGCACCGCCGCACCGGGCACGGATGCTTTCAGGAATTCGACCGCCCATTGCGGGCGCACCATGAAACTTTGCACAGCGGCCGGAATCACAATCGCGTCGCCCTTGGCCAGCGTCACCGGATCGCGACCCTGCGCCTCGACAACGCCGCAGCCTTCGACCGCGACCAGGATTTGCACGGATGTCTTGCCCGAATTGTCTCCGGTAGAAAACACGTGCGCCTCCTTCAATTCAAACAGGTCCACCGTGAAGTAAGGCGCGGCAATCATCGCAGACTGCCGGCTCTTGCCGCCGTGAATGCTGACGGGCGCGGGACGGATCACTTTGCCCGAGGCAACGCGCTCTTTGACCGAGGCGAGGCCGCGCTCCAGATGCAGCGGCCGCGGCCGTCCGTAGTCGTAGAGACGATAAGTGGTGTCGGATTGCTGCTGCGTCTCCACAATGACCGCCCCCGGCCCGAGCGTATGCACCGTGCCGCCAGCCACATAAATCATTTCGCCCTGATAGACATTGATCCAGTTCAGCAGCCCCTCCGCTCGATTTTCTTGAATGGACTGCTCGAATTGAGCCACGGTAACGCCGGGCTTCAGTCCAAGCGCGATCTGCGATCCAGGCTTGGCATGGGCCACGTACCAGCATTCGGTTTTGCCCCACGGCTCGCCGAAGCTTTGCGCGGTGGCATCGTCGGGGTGCACCTGGACAGAAAGCTTTTCCTCGGGAAACAGAAACTTCAGCAGCAACGGAAAACGCTGTGGATCGCGCGCAGCAGTTCCGACCAGTTCGGAGCCGAATTCCTTGCTCAGGTCTTCGAGCGAGCGCTTCGCCAGTGGACCGTTCGCCACCATGCAGTTGTCGCCAGTAAGCCAGGCCTCTCCGATGCGTTCGTTGAATTTGTGGTTGGGATAGATCGCGGAAAGATCAAGCGTGCCCCACGGTCGCGGGTCGAAGGCGGGCGACATCAGGAGTGGGTAGAGTTGGGTCATGGTTATTCAGGAGTATTAGAAGCTTAAATCAAAAGGAAGGCGTTTGCCGCCGTACTTCAATCCTCCGATACAGGTCGCAAAACCGCTACGCCATGTTAGCGATATCGTATTGCGCGCCCGGTCTTCTCGTAATACCAGAACAGCAATCCGATGATTCCTAGAAGGAGGAAATGCGACCAAAAGCCCCACACTAGGTACTGCCCGATGGCCGACGGAAGGTAGGCCACGATTCCACCTTTGAATCGGATTGGATAGGAATAGTAGTTGGAGGGCTGCCGCGGCGCCCAATGAGAAGCCCATATTCCAACAGCAAAATCTGCCACGAAGTTGATTATGAATACGACGAACACCGTCATGAGCAGAGCGGGAGTGCCGTTCGGAAAATCATAACTAACTCTGCGACCTCCCGGCAAAAGGCTCTCCTCGATCGAATCCAGCAAACCACTTGCTGCTAGATGTTGCAAGATTACGAGGGAAGATTACTCTAGTGCCGGCGGCAATGTGATGCCATCTCGCTTTTGACAGATAAGCTTTGTTCAGCGGAGTAGACTCTCGGTGCTCGCGGGCGAGGGCGCCCGCGCCACACTGGAGCATCACAGCCCGCCAAAAAACTTCCGCATCCGCTCCAGCCCGCGGTCCAGTTCGGCCTTCGAAGTGGCGTAGGAGAGGCGAATGTGTTCCTTGGTGCCAAAGCCTTCTCCGGGAACTGTGGCGACGTGGTTTTCGCGCAGCAGTTTGCCCGCGACATCGGAGGCTGAGTTCATCCCGCTACGCCCGAAAAATGCCGAAACATTGGGATAAACATAGAACGCGCCTTCCGGCAGAGTGCACTTCACCCCAGGTATGGAGCGCAGTCCCTTCACCACATAATCGCGCAGCTTGATGTACTCCAAGCGCATGTCTTCCACGCATTGTTGTGGACCTTTGAGCGCCGCCACCGCCGCCTTCTGCACGATCGAGGTCGGGTTTGAAGTGGACTGGCTCTGCAGTTTCTGAACGGCCATGATGATGGCCGCCGGGCCCAGCGTGAACCCGAGACGCCACCCGGTCATGGCATACGTCTTCGAAAGCGAACCGACGACCAGAAAGCGGTCGCGGAACTCGCGCAGCGAACCCACCGAGAAGCGCTTGCCCGTGTAATTCAGATAGACGTAGCACTCGTCGGATATCACCCAGATGCCGCGCTGGTGGGCCAGCCGCACGACTTCGGTCATGTCTTCCGGGCTCATCACCGCTCCGGAAGGATTGGAAGGCGAATTCAAAATGATGAGCTTGGTCTTCGGGGTGACCAGTTTCGCCACCATCTCGGCGGTGACGCGAAAGTCCTGCGCTTCGTCGCTCCGGAGCAGCACGCAGTTACCGCCGGCGTAGCGAACCATGTCTTTGAACGACACCCAGTAGGGGACAGGCAGAATGACCTCGTCGCCATGGTCCACCAGCACGGAAATGACGTTGAAGAGCGCATGCTTGCCGCCCACCGAAGCCGCAGTTTCCTCACGCCGGCAGTCGGAGTCGAAGTCCACCGCATGACGGTGCACGATGGCGTCCTTCAGATCAACCGTCCCGCCGACGGCCGTGTATTTCGAAAAATTCGACTGGATGGCCGCGATGGCCGCATCCTTGATGTGCTGCGGCGTGGAAAAGTGGGGCTCGCCGGCGCCGAAATCCACGACATCAACACCCTGCTGCCGCAGTTTCTCGGCCTCGGCTACCACCGCCATGGTCGCGGAGGTCTCGATGCGGTTGATGCGTTCCGTCAACCGGACGGGGTGAGTGACGGCGGTCGTAACTGTGCTCATGTCTGGCGTTCTCACAACTATGTTTTCTTTTTCCTGGACTTGCTCTTGCCCTCGGAAGGCTCGCCCTCCGCGAACTTGTGAGCCACGTCCATTTTCTCACGAAGTTTCTGCTCGACCAGTTCCGGCACCAGGCAGGCGATTGAACCGCCGAGCTGTGCGACTTCGCGTACCAACCGCGAACTCAGGTACGAATACTTTTCCGCGGGCATCATGAACACGGTCTCCACCACGGGCTGGAGTTTGCGATTCATCAGCGCCATCTGCAGCTCGTACTCGTAGTCGCTGATGGCGCGAATGCCGCGCAGAATGACCCTCGCCTCAACCCGCAAAGCGTAGTCCACGGTGAGGCCCTCAAAAGTGTCCACCGAGACGTTGTCAAAGTTCGAGGTCATCGCCTCCAGCATCTTGCGCCGGTCGGCGACGCTGAAGAGCGGGTCTTTCTCGGGATTGCGAAGAATGGCCACGACCAGTTCGTCGAAAATCTTGCCGCCGCGCTCGATCAGATCAAGATGGCCGTTAGTAGGAGGATCGAACGATCCGGGATAAATGGCTTTTATGCGCATCACAGGGCCCTCAGGCGAAGAAACAAGGATTGTATGCGGGGGCAAGCAGGGATGGCAATCAGCGGGCGATGGAGAGCCGGGCGCCCCCGCCCGGCGGCCGGGGGCGGACGAATGCGTCCGCCCCTACGTGTGCAATGGCTAGCGTCTCGCCGCTGGCACTTTCACCGCTTCTGAGGCGCTCGGCATGGTCGTGACCCGTCCCTGCGCGCCAGTGGCCTGCGCCGGAACCGCTGCCGGCGTCGCTGCGGACGGGGCCAGCCCCAGCGCTTTGCGCACCTCGGCGTCAAGCTTGGCCATCGTGTCCTTGTTTTCTTTCAGGAAGGCGCGTGCGTTCTCGCGTCCCTGACCGATGCGCTCGCCTTTGTAGCTGAACCACGAACCCGACTTCTCCAGGATATTGTTGTTCACCGCCAGATCAATCAGGTCGCCTTCGCGCGAGATGCCTTCGCCATAAAGAATGTCGAACTCAGCTTCGCGGAACGGTGCAGCCACTTTGTTCTTCACGACTTTGACGCGGGTGCGCGAGCCCGTGACCACGTCTCCTTCTTTGATGGCCGCAATTCGCCGGATGTCAATGCGCACCGACGAATAGAACTTCAGCGCGCGGCCGCCGGTCGTGGTTTCGGGGTTGCCGAACATCACACCAATTTTTTCGCGGATCTGATTGATGAAAATCAGGGAGGTGCGCGACTTGGCAACCGTTCCCGTCAGCTTGCGCAGCGCCTGCGACATCAAGCGCGCCTGCAGCCCCATGTGGCTGTCGCCCATTTCGCCGTCCAGTTCGGCCTTGGGGACAAGCGCCGCCACCGAGTCCACCACCAGCACGTCAATGGCGTTCGAGCGCACCAGAGCTTCCGTAATTTCGAGCGCCTGCTCGCCATAGTCAGGTTGCGAGACCAGCAGGTTGTCGACGTCCACGCCCAGCTTCTTGGCATACCCCGGATCAAGCGCATGCTCGGCATCGACGAATGCCGCCATGCCTCCGGCCTTTTGCGCCTCGGCAATCACTTGCAGAGCGATGGTGGTTTTGCCGGAAGACTCCGGGCCGAAAATTTCAATCACCCGCCCGCGCGGTACCCCACCCACGCCCAGCGCGGCGTCGAACGAAATCGCGCCCGTCGAAATCACCGCAATCGGGACGATGGCTTCCTTCGACCCCAGCCGCATGATGGAACCTTTGCCAAACTGCTTTTCAATTTGTGCGAATGCCAGTTCAATTGCCTTGCCACGCTCGTCGGTTCGGCTACGCTCTTCGGCCATAATGGCTGCTCCTGTTTATCGATCTGGAATTTGAGCCTACACCCCCGGGCTGGAGCGTGAAGTGTTGGCTATCACATCAGTTTTGGTCAGTTTAGCATGAAGCGAATAAAAGGCGAAGCACAATTGCATTTGGCGGAGATGATTCCGGGGAGGTCGGAGGTCAGAGGTCAGATCGCAGAGGTTAGAAGCCGGGCGCTTACTCTGCAATCTGACCTCTGACCTCTGACCTTGCTCTTTTCTTGCTAGACTCGCATCATGCGGAAAGAGCAGCAAGACGGCAATAGCGCCGAGCGAGGCGCAACCATAGCAGGTCCATCACTCTATCTGGTCGCCACGCCCATCGGCAACCTGGAAGACATCACGCTGCGTGCCCTGCGCGTGCTCAAGGAAGTCGACCTGATTGCCTGTGAAGATACGCGCCAGACTCTGAAGCTCCTTAGCCATTACGGCATCCAGACGCGACTGGTCAGCTATCACGAGCACAACGAGATGACCAAAGCCTCCGAACTGGTCGTCGACCTCGAAGGCGGAGCCAAGATCGCTCTCGTCACCGATGCCGGCATGCCCGGCATCTCCGACCCCGGATTTCGTCTGATCGCCCTGGCCATCCGGCATCACGTGCCGGTCATTCCAATTCCCGGAGCGTCGGCATTCCTGGCGGCGCTGGTCGCGAGCGGCCTGCCCACCGATTCCTTCCGCTTCAGCGGATTTCTCCCCGCGAAATCAGGCCAGCGCCGCAAGCTCCTGGAAAGCATAAAAGATTCTCCGCGCACACAGGTGTTCTACGAAGCGCCGCATCGGCTATTGGAAACGCTGGCCGACGTGGTCGAGGTCTTGGGCAGCGAGCGCCACGTAGTGGTCGCCCGCGAGGTAACGAAGATCCACGAGGAATTCCTGCGCGGGCGGGCGAAAGAAATTCTTGAACAGCTCAAAGCCCGCGGAGACGTCAAAGGCGAAATTACGCTGCTGATTGCAAAGCCCGAGACCCAAGACCAGAAACCTGAGACCTCCACTGTAAGCCTCGCCCAGCGCGTGCGCGAAATCATGGCCTCGGAGAAGGCGGATCAAAAAACCGCGTTGAAGAAAATAGCCAAAGAACGCGGCATCGGCAAGAGCGAAGCCTACCGGGAGTGGCAGCGGGGCAAGTAGCACCACGAACCAGGGCCCGTTTGTCCTGCTGTCTACCGCGGCTCGGCGGATTGTCCTCCTCTGCCGAAAAACCTCACACCGCAGATGTCCATGCGTCACCGACAGCGTGCGATCCATCCGTTAATCTTAGTCAGGTCGGCAACGTCTTCTGTCTGTGATCTATAGCCCATCCCGACCCGATTAATATGTGATACAAGGTCCCGCACGCCCGAGGTGATGCGATGATTTTTAGCCACCCTGAAATTGACAGCTGCGACCCTCGCACCAAGGAGGGGCTGCGCTCTCTACTGGCGCACCTGTGTGGCGATGCACTAGAAATCGGATGCAAAAGCCGGAATGGTCCTGAGGATTGCGGCAAATGTCAAGCTTGCGCGAACTGGGGCGTCTTGTCCGAGCGGTTGAAGCTTGAAAGCCTCCGATGGGAAGATCTGAACGATATCCTGGTGTTAGTAGATCAGTCACCAGTATCAGAAACTTTCTTCGGCACGTTCCTTTCCCAAGGGAAACGTGAAATTACATTTGATGAGTTGAAGGCTGGCGTCGCAGTTTTTGAGGGTTTTGCGATCCTGCTCTTTGGCAACGTGCGTTTTGCGTATCGAAAGCTCAAGAACCTTGAGGGGCAGCGTTTACATTCCGAATTACTTGGTCTCAACAGGCCAGCTTCGGGGATATTAGGAGAAGAATTCAGGCCCCGGAGAAAATCGCTGCCGCTTCCGGCGGAGGTCGACGAGCATTGCACGTGGTTGCTGGGCTACATTGCCAGAACCAAGGTCGATCGCGACATTATTATGAACGTCGCTATGGCTGTGATGTACGGTCGAGAAGACGAGGAAGAGTTTCTCAAGGGCAAGAAGGAAACAGAGAGGAAGCTGTACTCGCAGCTTAAGGATCGACTCGCGTCCGGGGACTCTTGGCGCCATACGTATTCAAACTTCGACTCCCTGCAAACGCAGATCAACAAAATCCAAGACGAAATAGAGGAGAGTCGCCGACGGGGATGTCTCAACACCAGTCACTATCTTGCATCGGACTACATGGACGTATATGTGGCCACCTCAATGCGCGAACGTTGGGAATTTGAAGACGTGCACTCGACCGCAAGTCAAATATTTGCCCACCCCGTACTTCAAGGTCTAAACCTCCGCTATTTCGACCCGACTCAGTCATTCTTGGACAATCGTATTGACAAGGGGCTGGTTGGGGCGCTGATGCTCAAGCGAGCGCGATGCACCATCTACATGGCACAAGAAACCGACACATTCGGGAAGGACTCTGAACTGGCTGCAACCCTTGCTCAAGGCAAACCGGTCATCGTCTTTGTTCCCGAAATTATTGTAGAGGAACACTCAAAAGTCGCCTCCCTTCGCCCGCTCGCCTATCTACAGCGCCGGCTACCGCAGCTGCTGTCTGAGTACAAGATCGAAACGAAATCGATCGGCCATGTGCTGGGTTTCCTTCAAGAAACGGCATCTTTCGACCCGTACTTCCAGATCGTGGGAGAAGAGGAAAAGACGTTTCTTGACGAGCACAAATTGCATCAGAATAAGGCGGAAATGTGCGAAATTCTCGCCAAGGCGGAGAAGGCCCTGTTTGACAGCCGCGCGAGCGCCCTTCAGAAGAGCCACCCTTTGGGTCTGCAGGTCCATCTTGATACTGGGGTGGCAAACGGTGTTCTGGTTGTCAGGTCAGTGTCGCACTGCGCGGAGTTGCTTGAAAAACTCTAGACAAACGGTTGTGAATTTACCTTTGACAGCGGGCGAGAGAAGGGGATTCTGTGCCTGGTTGAAAAGATCTCAAACAGTCCATTTCGTGTGGTCACAAACAACTCGACTGTCTCTAATGCGTTTTGGAGCAGATACCTCTCCGAGGGCCGACGTACCAAATTTGCACAATAATATTTTAAGCAGTGGGGTTTCAGACACAGAAAGCTTTGATAGAATGCGTGGTTCAAGGATGCTAACCGACACAAATCTGTTCTAGCGACAAGCTTGGAGAACACACAATGTATGACCGAGATTATGTAAAAACCCTCGAACGAGAACTTGAATTGGGGAGCGACAACCGCTTTGAAGGTTGGCGCGTGGGTTCTGATAGAGCAAACAGCGCCGACCAAGATCATTCGCGGCAAGGTGAAAGGTCTTCCGAGAAGCCTGCCAACGAATAAGTGAATTTTGTCCCTGTCTCGCGCTACTTGCCCAATTCCTTCTTCACCGCCTCGCTAACGATTTTCCCATCCACCCGCATCCCCGCCGCGGCGAAGCGCGCCATGACAGCCTTCATCACCATCCCCATGTCTTTCATGGCAGGAGCAGGTGTCATCTCGGCAATCGCCGCCCGGACTCCGGCCACGATTTCTTCCTCGCCAGCGGCCTTCGGCAGATAAGTTTCGATCAGCTTGATTTCGGCGGCTTCTTTGTCGGCCATCTCCTGGCGTCCGCCCTTGGTGAACTGCTCGACCGAGTCCTTGCGCTGTTTGATCAGCGTGGAAAGTACTTGCTGCGATTCCTTGTCGTCGAGCGGCGCCATCTTTTCGATCTCGCGGTTCTTGAGCGCGGTCTTGACCATGCGCAGGGTGGAGAGTCTCTGCTCTTCGCGGGCCTTCATGGCCGCAACCATGTCTTTCTGGATCTGGTCGATGAGGGGCATGGGAGAATTATAGAGGTCGGAGGTTAGATTGCAGAGGTGAAAACCACATGCAGCGAATGCTCTCACTTCTGCAATCTGACCTCTGACTTCTGACCTTTTCTCCCCCCGAACCACGGTGTTTCGAATATTCTGGTTCCCATGCTCAAGAAAAACCGTCTCTTCACTCCCGGACCGACGCCATTGCTGCCGCAAGCGCAACTGGCGATGGCTTCCTATGGCGCGCATCATCGCACTGCCGACTTCCGCGCTCTGTTCACCCGCGTTCTGGCTGACGTCAAGGAGTTCATCGGCACCAGGAACGACGTGCTGGTGCTGTCGTCGTCGGGCACGGGTTTTATGGAAGCCTCAGTCTCGAACCTGACTTCTCCCGGCGATCGCGTGTTGGTGTTGACCGCTGGCAAGTTTGGCGAGCGCTGGACCTCATTGACAAAGGCGTTTGGCTGCTCGGTGGAGACGGTAGCCGCTCCCTACGGCGAAACATTTTCACTGGAGGAAATGCGCCGCAAGTTGACGCACGACATCCGCTGCGTTTATGTGCAGGCAACCGAGAGCTCCACCGGCGCGCGGCATGACGTCGAAGCGACTGCAAAACTGGTGCGCGCATTGCCCGATACTCTGCTGGTTGTCGACGCCATCACCGGGCTGGGCACAACCCGCTTCGACGTGGACGGTTGGGGAATCGACGTCATCATTGGCGGATCGCAAAAGGCGCTGATGATCCCGCCGGGCTTGGCCTACGGCGCCATCAGCGACCGGGGGTGGCAGCGCATGGAGAAGGCGAAGTCTCCGCGATATTACTTCGATCTGCGTAAGGAACGAAAAGCGGCCGCCAACGCGGAGACGGCGTACACGCCCGCGACCTCGCTGTTTGCCGGGCTGGGCGCGGCACTCGATTACGTGCGTCAAATGGGGGACGGAAGCCTGACAGTCGGCCGCGATGCGCTAATCGCGAACGCGGAGCTATGCGCGGCGATGACGCGCGCCGGCGTCGAAGCTCTGGGACTGAAATTATTCGCTCCGGGTTCTCCAGCGGCGGCGCTGACTGCCGTCACTGCCCCAGCCGGAGCCGATTCCACCGCCATCTGCAAACGCTTCCGCGAGCAGTTTGGCGCGGTCGTGGCTAACGGACAGGCGGAAATGAAAGGACAGCTTTTCCGCATCGCACACCTTGGCTACTACGATTACATGGACACCGTGGGGGTTCTGGCCGCGTTAGAACATGTAATCGCCGAAACCACGGGGAAGGCGGTTGAGTTCGGAAGCGCAGTGCGCGCGGCGCAGGAAGTTTACGCGAAGGTCAGGTAAGAGGTCAGAGGTCAGATTGCAGAGGTTAGAACCCGAGTACGCACACTGCGTCGACGAACTTGGAATTTTAACTTCTGCAATTTGACCTCTGACCTTCCTACGAATCCAGCGCTTCCCGGCGCAACTTGCGGCTTTCGGCCAGCAGCGACATGGAGTGCATCAGGTTCTGCAGGGTGACGATTCCGACCAGATGCTGATCGTCGACAATGGGGATGATGCTGAGATTGTGAGCGGAAAGCTTGCGGAAGGCGGAGGCCAGCGACTCCTGCCTGGCGGCCACGTCGAAAATGCGGTTCATCACCGCCTGCACGTAGCCGTTACCCTCGGAGCGCAGCGCATCGAGAATTTTTTGCCTCGACACGACGCCCACCATGTCGCTGCCGCGCACCACCGGAAAATCGTCCTGCAACGTATGCACAGCTTTTTCGAGCGCATCTTCCAGCGTGTCAGCGGGCGAGAGCGTGGCGAAATCGGTGAGCATGACTTCTTCCAGGCGAACGCTTTGCAGCACGGATTGAAACACCGCCGAGCGTTCTTCCAGTTGCGCGCCGGCAAAAAGAAAGAAGCCGGTCATCATCAGCCAATAGCCGTCCCATCGCGTCTCAGGATGCATACTGATCAGCATTCCGACCATGATCATCAGGATGGAAAAGACGTGGCCAATGCGGACGGCGCGCTGGGTGGCTTGCACCATGTCAACGCGGCGCGAAAAAATGGCCCGCAAAGCGCGCCCGCCATCCATGGGATACGCGGGCAGCAGGTTGAACAAGCCAAGGAAGAGGTTCGCCCAGACGACGCTCCGCAACAGGGCACTCGGGTCAAGCAGCGGCCTCGCGGCAAGCGAAAAGCCCGGCATGGCCGCGAGCAAAACCAGTGCAGACAAACCCGCGATGAAGAGATTCACCAGCGGCCCGGCAACGGCGATGCGGATGTCACGTTTCCAGGCGTTGATCGGGTCCGGAATGGCGTGCGCTTCGTCGAGGATGGTAATTCCGCCGATCGGCAACAGAATGATGCCCTTCGCCGGAACGCCCGATCCGCGGGCCACCAGCGCATGACCCAATTCGTGCAGTACGACGCTGCCAAAAATGATTCCGACCAAGCCGAGTACGCGCAGGGCAGCGGTGCCATCCTGAGTAGCGGCTGCCGTGCTCCACAAGAAGACCAGCAGAAACAGAAAGGTGAGATGAATACGTATTTCGATTCCGAAGAGTCGCCCGACCGGGATGGACCAACTGCGCATCGTCATGCCTACCAGTATTCTATCTTCTTAGACACCGGTTGCCTCCTCCAGGTCGCTAAGAACGTGAATCGGAAGGGCTGGGCCGGAAGAAACATGAATTCGATGAGCACGAACCTATGAGAGTCATTGCCGGACAGTACCGGCGCCGGACGTTGCGGTCGTTGCCCGGGCTCGAAATCCGTCCGACGGCCGATCGCCTGCGCGAGACCCTGTTCAACGTGCTGTGCGCGGGCGATCCGGATGCGCTGGCCGAGTCGGTGTGGCTCGATTTGTACGCCGGGACTGGTGCGGTGGGCATTGAGGCCCTGAGCCGCGGCGCGCGCATGGTGTACTTCGCCGAATCGTCCAAAGCGGCGGCCGAACTGATGGCCACAAATTTGAAGTCCCTGGGGATCACGCGCGGCTTCCAGATTCTGAGGATCGACGCCGCGAAAGCCTTGCGGCAATTGGAAGCAGCAGGGAATGTCGCGGATTACGTGTTTCTGGATCCACCCTACTCGAAGCAGGATGAGTACGCGAAAACGCTGGCAACGCTGGCGGAATCGAAATTACTGAACGAGCGGACCCTGGTGATCGCCGAGCATGAGAAAAGATTCGATCCGGGAGAGGCGTTTGGAGAATTACGGCGCTACCGGAGGCTCGTGCAAGGAGACGCCGCGCTGAGCTTCTATCGGCGAATTTAGTGAGATCGTTATAATCACTACGACATGTCCAACTTTCTACCGGTTGACGAACAACTGGCTTACCTCAAGAAGGGCGCGGCGGAGATTGTCAAGGAATCCGAACTGCGCGCCAAACTCGAACGCTCGCGCGCATCGGGCAAGCCGCTTCGCGTGAAGGCAGGCTTCGATCCGACTGCGCCCGACCTGCACCTGGGGCACACCGTCCTGCTGCGCAAGCTCAAACATTTTCAGGATCTCGGACACACGGTCATCTTCCTGATCGGAGATTTCACCGGGATGATCGGCGACCCAACGGGCCGCACGGCGACCAGGCCTCCGCTGACGCAGGAGCAGATTGCTGAGAACGCCGAGACCTACAAGGCACAGGTTTTCAAAATTCTCAGCCCCGAAAAGACAGTGGTGGATTTCAACAGCCGCTGGTTCTCGAAGTTTTCAGCCGAGGATTTCATCCGTTTGACCGCAAAGTACACGGTCTCGCAGATGCTTGAGCGCGAGGACTTCCACAAGCGCTTCCGCGAAGAGAAACCGATTGCCATGCACGAGCTGCTCTATCCGCTGGCGCAGGGATACGACTCGGTTGCGCTCGAGGCTGATGTGGAACTCGGCGGCACCGACCAGAAGTTCAATCTGCTGGTAGGGCGCGAATTGCAGCGAGCCTATGGGCAGGAATCGCAGGTGGTGCTAACCACGCCGATCCTCGAAGGCCTCGACGGCGTAAACAAGATGTCGAAGTCGCTGGGCAACGCGATTGGAATTCACGAGCCGCCGCTCGAGATGTACGGCAAAGTGATGTCGATCTCCGACGATTTGATGTGGCGGTATTACGAGCTGCTGACGGATGTGCTGGCGATTCAGATTGACGCCCTCAAAGAAGGTGTCAAAACAGGCGAGCGTCACCCGATGGAGATCAAAAAGTCACTGGCAAGATTGCTTGTCAGCGATTTTCACTCAAGGGAGGCCGCCGAAAAGGCTGCTGAGGACTGGGCGCGGCAGTTTCAAAGAGGCGGCGTGCCGGAGGATATCGAGAAAGTCGAGGTCGCGCTCCCTGACGTTATGGCTTCTTCCGACGTCGCACATCAGCAAATCCTTGAAGGCGTAACGCCGATCAAGCTGGACAGATTGCTCGCCAAGGTTAAGCTTGCTGATTCTATAGGTGATGCATCACGCAAAATAAGGCAGAGAGCCGTAAGGGTCGACGGCGAGCTTATGACCGGACCCGTAATATTCTGGAATGTTATTGGAGAGCCCAGGACCGTGAGAGTCGGCCGAAAGATAAAGAGAGTTGCGCTCACACCTTCGGGACCGACCTCTAAATTGTCATCCTGAGCGGAGCAGGCGGATTCGCGAATGCGAATCTGTCTGCGGAGTCGAAGGACCCCTACTCTTTCTGCGATGTTGGATCGCCTCAGAGACCTAACCGCACCGCAATCTTTTAGCACCGGCGGTATTTGCGCTGCAGGGGTCCTTCGACTCCGCTCAGGATGACATTTTGTTAAAGGTTCGCTCACCGGAACTTGTCATCCAGGGGAACCACTCCCGCGCCAAATCCAGCCAGTGCGGATTCAGCGACTCGATCAGCGCAATCTTCTTCGATCGCCTCCAGCCCTTCAGTTGTTTCTCGCGTGCAATCGCCCGGTGGACATTGTCGAACGATTCCCAGTACAGCAGACGCTCGACCCGATATTTGTCCGTAAACCCCTCGATGCGGTGAAATTTGTACTCAAAGACACGTTTCTGCAGGTTGCCTGTCATGCCGACGTAGAGAGTTCCCGACAGGCTGCCCAAGATGTACGCACAGTAGGATTTTCGTTCGCGGGGCATGGGAGCAAGTAGGGGCCCTTCGACTACGGCGGCCGTTCCCTTCGTGAACGGCCACCTCCGCTCAGGGTGACAGCGTTAGAGGGTGTATGCAGTGATGAGGCTCACCGAGGAATTGGTACATTTGGCCTCTTCGTATGCCATCCCGTCGCCTGTTCATAGGCATGTGCCGCCTGCAGCAAAACGATCCCATGCCATGGAGCGGCGGCTAGTTGCAGGCCGATCGGCAGGCCGTCTTTTGTGAATCCGCAGGGAACCGAAACCGTGGGAATTCCCCAGACGTTGAAGGGGCGCGTGTTCCTGAGCATGATCAATTCTTGCGAACGCAGTTGATCGGGATGCTCGCGAAGGTCGGCGATGAGCGGCGGGGGAATCGGAACTGTCGGCGTTAGCAGCACGTCCACTTCATCGAATATTTCCTGGATGGCGTGACGGCTCGCCTGGAGGTCGGCGCTCGCACGGAGAGCGTCGTGGGCGGAAATGCCGGCTCCGGACCGGATGCGCGCCAGGGTAGCCGGCTGGTAAAGCTCTGGTGAGCGCTCGACGAATTCTTTGTGATAAGCGTAGGCTTCGGCACTCGCCAGCGTGCGGTCGGTTGAAACCTCGAGTTTGATGTCGCGAATCTCGTTGTCGAGGCCGGCGAAGATCCGGATTGCTTTTTCGATTGCGTCGGCAATCTCGGGATGGAGATCGTCGAAGAAAAACGGTCGCGGAATCCCGATGCGCAGATTCGCTAGAGGGTTGTCGAACGCAGAAACGAGGCTAGGCGCTGGTCGGTCAGCGCGGGGATTCGGTGAGTCGTAGTCCGACAGCACCTGCATCATCAGGGCCGCGTCATAGACTGAATTTGTCAGTGGGCCGACGTGATCGTAGGACGATGCTAATGGCACGACTCCGCGGGTGCTGACGCGACCATAGGTCGGCTTGACTCCGACCACACCGCAGTAGGCAGCGGGCAGGCGGATGGAACCGGCAGTGTCGGTGCCGACGGCGGCGAATCCCAGACCGGCGGCAACGCTGGCGGCTGAACCTCCTGAAGATCCACCAGCGATACGCTTCGGATCCCATGGATTGTGGACCTCGCCAAAAAAACTGATGATCGAACTGCCACCGTAGGCAAATTCGTGCAGATTCTGTTTGCCTAAGATGATTGCGCCTCCGCGGCGCAGGCGGCGGACGACTTGGGCGTCTTCGGTGGGAGTGCAATCTTTAAACAGCGCGCTGGCGGCGGTGGTGCGGACTCCCGCGGTATCGATAATGTCTTTGAGGCCGATAGGAATGCCGTGCAGAGGCCCGAGATAGGTACCGTGAAAGATTTCCCACTCGGCACGGCGGGCGCGTTCCAGTGCGGATTCCGCGGTGACCGTGATGAATGCGTTCAGCGTTGGGTTGAGCTTTTCGATGCGATCGAGGCAATCGTGAGTAAGTTCGACAGGAGAGATGGAGCGGTTGAAAATTTTTGCGCTCAGTTCGCTCATGGTAAAAGGCATATAGTCTTCATATAAATCTACCCTGCTTTGGCCGCCTTTTGCGCGGCGCGCTTGGCAAACCATTTCGCCACAAAATAAACAACCGGGCCGGCGGCTAGGAGGCACGGGCTCACGAGTTTCGCGATTTTAGGGCTATTCCACAGGGCGACGCAGGTCATCGCCAGTGGCAGGGCGATCACATAGATCAGCCCGAGGTTGCCGCCGGGGATGCGGAAAGCTCGTGGCAAATCCGGCTGTTTGCGGCGCAGTCCCCAGGCGGAAAGCACGGTCAGCATGGTGGTGGCGCCCCGCAGCCAGCCATAGATGCTGATCAAGTCGCCGAGCGAGTGCAGCGCCAGGGATGCGTAGATGGCGGCGGAGATCAGGATCGCGATCCAGGGTGTGCCGTAACGCGGATGCCGGCGAGTAAGGAGTGGCGGCAGGTATCCGTCTTCGGCGAGCGTGAAGGGCATGGGAGTAGCGGTAAGCATGGTGCTGTTGAGCAGCGCCACGGTGCTGACCATGGCGGCGATCGCCATCAGGTGGCCGAGCCAGGGGCCACCGATGAGCAGAGCGGCGGTGGAGAAGTAGCTGTCGTTCCATTGCTGCCAGTTTCCGAGCGCGGCCAGCCCGGCCAGCATCGGCAGAAGGTACGTCGCCATGGAAAGCGGAACGACCACGGCAAGCGCTCTCGGATAAGTGCGCTGCGGGTTCTCAACCTCCCCGGCCACGCTCGAGACTTGCTCGTATCCGGCGTAACCCCAAATGGCCAGGGCCAAGCCAACTCCGAATGCTTTGAAAAAAGGCTGATGCGGCGGGACCAACGGCACAAACGGGTTGTGATGCCACTTGGCAAAACCAATGACGACCATGGCGATCACGGGAATGAACATAAACAATTCGAGAACAGTGGCCGCTTTGCCCACCATCTGGATGCCACGGACATTGAGCCAGGTGATGACGACGATCAGCGCGAAAGAAACCAGCCAATGCTTCCACCCGCTGATCCCGGGAAAATAGAAAGTCAGATAGTCGGTGAACATCACGGCATAGGAGCTGCCGAGGATGAATGAGGCGGTCCAGTTCCACCATCCTGCGAGAAATCCCCAGAAATCTCCAAAGGCGGCGCGGGTCCAGCGATAGAATCCACCTTCGACGGGCATGGCCGTGGTGAGTTCGGCGGCGACGAACGACACCGGGATGCTCAACAGGAACGGGATGACCAGCAGAAAGATCAGGCTCATACCCGGACCGCTGGTGCTGATCATGCCTTCGAGTCCGAAGGGACCCCCAGTGGTGTAGGAGAACATCACGAAGACGAAATAAAAAAGGCTGGCCTTGCGGACTGCGGAAGTCGCGGATGAACTCGGGGCGTTCACGATGAGGATGGCGGCTAGTGTACAGCAAATACGCTGAATTTCTGCCGTGTAGAGACGGGGTTTGCCCGCCTTGCTTGGATGCGGCCGGAGACGCGGCAAGCCGCGTCTCTACGAAAAATCGGCTATGCGCCGATTCCGAGTGGAAGGCCAGGACGAACGTGCTCCTGCTCAAGATCGAGCAACTTGCGCTTAATCTCGAGACCGCCGCCGTAACCGCATAGTGAGCCGCTCGATGCAATCACCCGGTGGCAGGGCACGACGATGGCGACCGGATTCCGGTTGTTCGACATGCCGACGGCCCGGTAGGCGTGTGGATGGCCGATGGCTTGAGCGATGTCACGATAGCTGCGGGTCTCGCCGTATGGAATTTCGAGCAGCGCATGCCAGCAGGCCAGTTGGAACTCGGTTCCGCGAAGATCGAGCGGAAAGGAGAACTCGTGCCGCTCACCCGCGAAATATTCGTTGAGTTCGCGAAGATAGGGCGCGAGCGCAGCCTTGGACTCCTGCAGATGCGTGGTACCGGGATTGATCTTCAGCACACGGTCTGCGAATTCGAGTCGCACTAAGCCCTTGGTGGACGCGGCGAGGAACAGTGGACCGACAGGCGAAGAAGTGCGGCAGTAAAACAGAGTTTCCATAACGCGTGGAGGATAGCACGACCGGCGACTGACTTCTAAAGCTAGAACTCGGGCGAATTGCCAATAAAAAGCCTCCCGCTTTCACGGGAGGCTGTTAGGGGGAGGGGTACTGTTCTTACTTTGGCTGTTCCGTTGCCGCCGGGGTAGCGCTGGTCGAAGCCAACTGCTCCAGGTCGTTCTTCAGCAGGCTGACTTCAACGCGGCCGCCGGTGATGCGCTTCGGCTTGGCCTCGCTGGTCGACGCCGGGACCGGCGAATTGCCCATGCCGACCAGGTAAATCCGGTAGATCGGAATGTCGTGGTTCAGCGCCAGATAACGAACCACCGACTCAGCCATCTTCTGCGAGTTGGAGATCGCCACCTGTCCGCGACCCGAGGAGAAGCCCTGCACCTCAACTACGTAGCCACGCTGGTTCTTCAACGGGGCGGCCATTTCATCGAGAGCAGCCTTGGCGTTCTGGCTCAACACCGTCTGTCCGGGCTTGAACAGGATCTCGGTTTGGGCGGATGCCTGATACTGATCGATGTTGGTGACCACCTTCTCAACCGTGTTCAGCCGGGTGTGAGCCTGTTGCGCGGTCTGCTGCGCGGCCTGCGCCTTGTTGCCGGCTTCAATAGCATGTTGATCGGCCTCATTCGCCTTGGCCGAAGCGAGTTGGATTCCCTGCTGCGCCCGCGCATCCGTGTCCTTGATCGCCCTGGTGTTCGCGGCGGTCAGCTCATCGAGTTCGTTAATGCGGTCGCGGATCGGCGTAGTCTGGCGCGCGACATATTTCTTGCGTGCGAATGGATTCAGGTGACCCCAGAAACCCTCACGGGTTTCTGGTTGCAAGGGGTCTTTGCCGGTGGCGGTGTCGGCCTTGGTGGCCGCCGGGGCCGCGGTCGCAGTCGGCGCAGGCTGGGTCTGGGGGGCGGAATTGTCTTGCGCAAAAGCTGGCACAGCCAGGACAACGGCCAGCAGTAAAGCAAAGATAGTACGGTTTTTCATTTTAGACTTCCTCCAAGTGAGGAGTGGGGAGAGCCACTCCGGGCGCCTTCCGGCGCGATTTTTGATTGCGTCGTTTAACTAACAGAACCCATAACTTTCGGAAGGCAAGCGCCGACGCCACGAATACCTCAAAAAACTTGCCTCAAAAAGCTGGACCCGTATCGCGGGCCTGCCTTTCTATTAACAGTTTGCGTGCCAAATGCCATGATGCAGAACGCGTAATGCAAGTGCTTTATTTTCATATATATTGTACCTGATCGCCTCGTCGGACCACATCTCCGCTGACGGTAATTTTGGCGGGAACTGGTATAAAAACTGCGTGCAGCGGTCTTGTTCCCGGGATCATCGAAAGAATGAAGAAAACTCACGGTGGAATCACGCTACGAATTCTACGACGGTCTTATTTTGTGCTGCTTCCGCTTCTGCTGGCATTCCTGGCTAGCACCCGCTTGGCGCTCGCCGAGAAAACCCGTTTCGATCTCGCGCAACTGAAACCGCCGCCGGGATTCCACATCTCGGTCTTTGCCGAAGACGTGGACAGTGCGCGCATGCTGGTTTTCAGCCCCGGCGGCGTGCTGCTGGTCAGCGAATCGGGCGAGGGCAAGGTGGTCGCACTTCCCGATCCGAAACACGCCGGCAAGGCTGAGCGGACGGTAACTGTTCTCGACGGACTGAATGAGCCCCACGGACTGGCGTTTTACGAAGGCAAACTGTACGTCGCCGAAAACGACAAAGTTCGCCGCTATGACTGGGATGAGACGAGCCTGCGCGCCTCCAACCCGAAGATGCTCGCCGATTTGCCGACCGGTGGCGGGCACTCGACCCGCAGCCTCCTGTTTCACTCGGGTAAGATGTACGTCGCGGCCGGATCAAGCTGCAACGTCTGCATCGAAAAAGATCCCCGGAGAGCGGCCGTCATGGAATTCAATCCCGACGGCAGTGCCCAGAAGATCTTCGCCAAAGGCCTGCGCAACGCTGTCGGGCTGACCGTGAATCGGAAGACCGACACAGTCTGGGTCACGGTCAACGGGCGCGACTGGCTGGGCGATGATTTGCCGCCGGAGACAATCTACGATCTCGGGAAAGATGGCGGCGACGCCGGCTGGCCCTACTGCTACGGCGACCGCGTGCCCGATTCCAATTTCACCAAGCCCGGCGATAACCGCTGCCAGAGCGTGATCCGGCCGAAAGTTCAGATGCAGGCGCACTCCGCTCCGCTGGGCCTGGCGTTCTATGAAGGGTCAATGTTCCCGCCGGAGTATCGCAACAACATCTTCGTAGCCTTCCACGGATCGTGGAATCGCAGCGTCCCCACCGGCTACAAAGTTGTGCGCGTGAAGCTCGACGACAGGGGTCAGCCCGTAGGTGGCGCGGAGGATTTCATCACCGGATGGCTTGCGCCCGGCGAAACCAAGAAAGGCCGGTGGATGGGGCGGCCGGTGGGAATCGCATTCAGCAGTGATGGGTCGATGTACTTGAGCGACGACGCGGACGGCGTGATCTATAGGATCACGTATGCGAAGTGAACTCTTTTTTAAGAAATGTCATCCTGAGCGGAGTGAATGCTCTGCGAAGCGGAGCATTCACGGAGTCGAAGGACCCCTACTCCACCTCGACACGATGTCGTCTCAGGGAGTTCTCCCGATGCTGACAGTGCCGTGAGAAAGCCGTACCATTTTGTCCGAAGCCGCCGAGTCGGTAGGGGTCCTTCGACTCCATTTGTCTCGCGCTTCGCGCGAACCAAATTCCGCTCAGGATGACATTATGGTTTTAGGCTGCGGCCCTACTCCCCGCAATACTTCTCATACTGCTGGTAAATGAACGGATCAGTCATCCCCGCGATGTAATCGCAAATCACACGAGGCAACGGCTCCTGCGCGGCTTTTTCGCGGTAGCTGCGCGGCAGGTCGTCGGGTTCCTCCATCCAGTGAGCGAAGAGTTCTCCCGTGATGCGCTCGGCATCTTCTTTCTCTCCCGCCAGAGCCGGGCTGTAGTAGAGGTTTTCGTAGAGAAAGTCTTTCAGCCGTCGTCGTTGCTCTTCGACGGGCGGACTAAAGGCGGCTAGCCGCTCGGTGTGATGACGAACATCTTCCAGAGAATGCACAGCCGCAGATTGCACCCGTTGCGCTGTGTTCGCAATCAGGTCCCCGACAAACATGTCAAAGATGCTTTTTAACGCCTCGTTAAACACCAGCTTCTCGGCCACCTTCGGGTAGCGGCTTTTTGCCTCGTTGTAATGGCCCTTGAATAGCTCGACGCTCTCCGCAATCTGCTCGACCGTTAGCAACCGCGCCTCGTAACCATCGTCTAAATCAGCGGTGTTGTAAGCAATTTCGTCGGTCAGATCGATGAGCTGCGCTTCCAGAGGCGGGCGCTGATCCAGCAAATACTCGGCGAGTTCCGGATGCTCTTTGGCATCGTAATCGCGCGAGTGCTTGATGATGCCTTCGCGGACTTCAAAAGTAAGATTCAGCCCGCGAAAAGCAGCGTAACGGAGCTCGAAGTCTTCGACAATGCGCAGCGCGTGCAGGTTGTGATCAAACGTAAGTCCGTGCTGGCGCATGGCCATGTCCAGCGCCTTTTCTCCGGAGTGGCCGAACGGAGGATGCCCGAGGTCGTGCACCAGGGCAAGCGCCTCGACCAGATCAGTGTTCAGTCCGAGTTGCGCCGCGATGGTGCGCGAGATCTGCGCCACCTCGATGGTGTGCGTCAGCCGGTTGCGGAAGTGGTCAGAGTAACGGCGGGTGAAAACCTGCGTCTTCGCTTCCAGCCGGCGAAAAGCGCGCGAGTGGACGACGCGATCGCGGTCACGTTGAAAGTCGTTGCGGTAGGGATGCGGTGGCTCGGGATGGCGGCGTCCGCGGGAGTGTTCAACGCGCACCGCATAGTCGGCGAGCATGAAACAAGTTTAGCAGCATGATCACCGCCGAGACGCGGAGATCGCGGAGAAAACCCTCTTACGGCTTTGTTGATTTCACAGGATGGAAGCAAGAAAAAAATCTTCTCGGCGGACTCGGCGTCTCGGCGGTGAAAAATCCCGACTCCTACTTCGCGTCTTCTTCCTTAGCCAGCTTCATCTTCGCGGAATCCAGTTTCTTCTGCACTCGCGTCACGTCTCCCGGATCGACCTCAGCGGCAATGGTGCGGCTCCACTCGCTCAGCGCGCGCTCCCAGTGGGTCGCTGCCAGCTTCAGCCGCCCGGTCTTCTGGTACAAATCGCCCAGGTGATCGTGGACGGTGGGATCGGTATTGATTTTCTGCGAAGCCTTCAGCAGGTTGTCTTCCGCCAATTCATATTTTCCCAGCCGGAAGTAAGCCCAGCCCAGGGAATCGAGATAGGCGCCGTTGGCGGGATCCAGGTCCACGGCATGCTTGATGTATCCCAGCGCTTCTTCCAGCTTCATGTTCTGGTCCGCCAGCATGTAGCCCAGATAATTCAGCGCCGACGCATGCTCGGGATCGCTGGCCAGCACTTTCTTGAACTGTTCTTCAGCTTCGGCGTAGTGTTTCTCCCGCTCAAAAGTCGAGCCGCGGAGAAACCAGATGTATTCTTTGTCTTCCGTCTTCGTCGAGAGCTGCTCGGCTTTGTCGAGCGCCTGTTCGGCGTCGGAGAACCGGCGCAGCCGCGTGTTCATCTGCGCCAGGGTGATGTAAACCTGGCGGTCATCTGAATTTGAATTGGAGCTGGAATTGGCGTTGGCGTCGCCCTTCAACATCGCGCGGACGTCTTTCAGCGCTTTGTCGGCATCGCCCATATCGGCCTGCTGTGCCGCCAGCACCATTTTCAGATCGCGGCTCGTGGGCAGCTTCTGCACCGCTTCTTTGGCAACGTCGGTAGCCTTCTGCCATTCCTTGGCTTCGCGCCAGGTATCAATGATCTCCTGATAGCCGCGCTCGATGTTCTCACTGTCTCCCAGGGCGACGATCTCGCGGAAAGTTTCGATGGCGGCCTGATTGTTTCCCTGCTCGCGGTAGATCGTCCCCAGCCTCTCCAGGAACACCGCCCGATTGCTCTTCTCACCGTTCGAGTATTTGCCGTCAGGCTTCTCCGATTTCTTCAGCAGGTCGCGCATGATCGGAATGGCCTCGTCGTAACGGCCCTGCGCCTGGTAGATGGCGGCAATGTTGTAGGGAACTTCGACCGAGTCCTGCACCATGGTCTCGGCTTTTTTCAGATGCTCGAGCGCCAGGTCGAATTTGCCCTGCTTGCGGTAGATTTCGGCGATGCGAACGTAGGTTTGCGCATCTTCCGGATTCGCGTCCGCGATCACTTTGTATTGCTCGAGAGCGGCGTCGGCCTGGCCATCGTTCAGCAGGTTCTGAGCCAGCCCGCGAATGGCGTCCAGGTTGTCGCGGTCGAGTTCAATCGCGTGTCGATACGCCTCGATGGCGTTCTTGTATTCCTTTTGCTGTTCGTACGTGTAGCCAAGCGCCGAATAGAGCTTCGCCGAGCGCTCCGTATTCGGTACTGAACTGAGCACCTGAGCGGCGCGAGCCGTATCGCCCAGCTCGTTGTACAGATAGGCCAGAGTAGTGACCGCCTCTTCCGAGTCCGGCTGCAGCTTCACCGCCGTCTTGAACTCGCTCTCCGCTTTTTGCAGATCGTTGTTGAGGCGATAGAGGCGACCCAGAAGCAGGTGGTCGTCCATGCTGTCGGGTTGCAGGCGGACGATCTGCTCGTACTGCTCGATTGCCAGTTTCAGAATGCTCTCGGAACCGCTGCCCGCCTGCATGTCGCCCAGCGAGCGCAGATAGATCCTTCCCAGCAGGCGCCGGGCTTCCAAATTGTTGGGATTGCGCTTGATGAGGTCCTGCGCCTCAACCACCGCGTCGCGAATTCGGCCGATCTTGTTATAAAGCTCGGCCAGGCCGGACGTCAGGTACGCCGAGGTCGGGTCCGCATCAATGGCGGCACGGTATTCCTCGATCGCCTTATTGGCCAACTCGCTGCGCCCGTTGGCCACTTGTTCCTCGTACATGTGCGCCATGGCGAAGTGGTAATAGGCGGCGGCGCGGTCGGGCGTCTTGCTCTTGACGGCGGACTGGGAGCCAGCCGTGGCCGGCGAATCCGCGCCTCGAGCGGGCTGATCTTGAGCTAGTAAACTTTGGGCCAGCAAAAAAGACCCCGCAAAAATCATACCGACAATGCAAAGCTGTTTTTTCATGAAGAATCCCGCACCCTGCAAATTCCAGCCCACACCTTGTTGGATGCTAACGATTGGATGCCGATCCCAGGCTATCCGTATCGTCCTATTTTACCCTCAGCGGGCCCTTAAGCCGTCAGAAAGCGCAGGGTGGGATAAAAGCCAGAAGTACAGGGGCCTTGGGCGACCAATCATCGTGGAAGAGCGGCCCTTCAGAGCCTGCCCTGAGCCTGCCGAAGGGGCCGCGTAAGCCCTCTGAAATCAATGCCGGCTTTAGTCCCTGAGGGTCAGAGGTCACGTCTTGACTGGGGCCAGCATCTAATGCCGGAAGTGCCGCACCCCGGTAAAGACCATGGCCAATCCAAGCCGGTCGGCCGCTTCAATAACCTCCTGGTCGCGCACCGAGCCCCCGGGTTGAATGATGGCGGTCGCTCCGGCTTTGGCGATTTCCTCGACCCCGTCCGGGAATGGAAAGAAGGCATCGGAGGCAGCGACTGTCCCTTTCAGCGGCAGCTGCGCCTTCATCGCTCCCAGCTTGCAGGAATCGACGCGGCTCATCTGTCCAGCGCCAACGCCCACCGTTTGCCCATCGCGGGCGTACAGAATCGCGTTCGACTTTACGTGCTTGCACACCTTCCAAGCGAACAGCAGCGCCCGTTTTTCTTCCGGAGTCGGCGGCCGCCTGGTCACCACTTTCAGATCGCTCTCGGCCAGCTTGTGAAGATCGGCATCCTGCACCAACATGCCTCCAGAAATGTTTTTCAGAACCCAAGTTTGCTGTCCCGCAGGAACTTCGACCAGCCGCAGGCTCTTCTTCACGGCGAACGCCGCTTTCGCCCCTTCATCGAATGCGGGAGCGGCAATGACTTCCAGGAACAGCTTGGCCATTTCCTGCGCGGCCGCCGCATCCACTGTGCGGTTCACTCCGATCACGCCGCCAAAGGCTGAAACAGGGTCGCATTCCAAAGCCCGCACGTAAGCCTCGGCCAGCGTCTTGCCGGTCGCGGTTCCGCAGGGATTGGTGTGTTTGATGATGGCGCAGACCGGCTCGTCAAACTCCCGCGCCAGATCCCAGGCGGCCTGCAGATCGACAATGTTGTTATAGGAAAGCTCTTTGCCCTGCACCTGGCGCGCGTTCGCCACGCCCGCGCCCGAACCGTCCGCATACATCGCGGCCTTCTGGTGCGGATTCTCTCCATAACGCAGGTCCGCCACTTTCTGAAAAGCCAGTCGCAGATTTTGTGGAAAGCCTTCCGCTGCTTTTAATTCGAAGTCGCCGCTCACCCGTTCCAGCGTCGAGGCAATCGCGGAATCGTAAGCTGCGGTTGTCGCAAACGCTTTCTGCGCCAGCCGCCACTTTGTTTCCTTCGACAGGATGCCGCCCGAGCGCACCATCTCGTCGGCAATCGAGCCATAATCGGCCGGCGAAGTAACTACCGCGACATCCTGAAAATTCTTCGCCGCCGACCGGATCATCGAAGGGCCGCCGATATCGATGTTTTCAATCAACTCTTCGAAGTGCACGCCCGGCTTGGCAGCCGTCTTTTCGAAGGCATACAAGTTCACCACCACCATGTCGATGGCCGGGATGCCATGCTCGGCCATCGCCGCGCGGTGGCCGCTGTCTTCGCGGCGATGCAGAATCCCGCCGTGAACCTTCGGATGCAGCGTCTTGACGCGCCCATCCAGCATTTCAGGAAATCCGGTCAGCTCGGAAATATCTTTGACGGCGATGCCGGAATCGCGCAGCAGCTTGGCCGTGCCTCCAGTAGAAACCAGTTCCACGCCAAGCGCGGCAAGTCTGCGAGCGAAATCTACCAGTCCAGATTTATCGGTAACGCTAAGAATGGCACGCTGGATTTTAGACATAAGAACCTCGGAAGCCGGGTGAGAAATTAGAGAAGAAAGATTCTAGCAGTTGGAGGCAGTGCTCAGTTGCCAGCACCCAGGGTTGGGCCCTAGCAGCCCGTGGTGAGAATGGCTCTGTACCAGGGCACGCCTTCAGGCGTGCCGAAAGCGATCTAGAATGAATGCGCCTTCAGGCGCTGGGTCTCGGGAATTCGACTTCGCCGTGTCGGAACCATCTCATTGGGCCCTGGGTACTGGCAACTGGGTGCTGGATACTAGCTTTTCGCCTTAGCCTTGAGCTTGACATGCCCGCCCTGTACCTCGACCGAATACACCACCGTATCGCAATGGTGCTGCTTGCGAAGCTCGCTTGTCTTTTTCTTGACGAAGGCGGCAAACGATTCCAGGTTGCCGGTAACCTTTTCTCCCGACTTTCGCTTGGCTTCGCTGAGCGCCTTGTAGAGCGATTCCACTTGTTCCTGCTCGGCCGTTGCGCCCGAGCACTGTACCGAGAAAGGCCGATCTTCTCTCTGGTCAACCCCCTGCGGCGTCTCGGCGCCCGCAGTTTCCGCGTGGTGGCTGAGGCCGTATACCGGATTGTGCTTCGCTTCCCGCTCTTCGACGGCGCGCACGCCCTGCACTGAGAGGATCGCGTCCGCCGGCCGGCGATAGCCTTCCTCGCGAATTCGCATTTTCTTGCGCCACAGGTCGGATTGAATCGCGTAGCGCTGCGCCATCTCGTTGTACCGGAAACGCTGCGAAAAACTCAGCCGCGAGCTATCGCTGAACTTGCGAAGTAGCGTAGTAACTTTCCATTCGATGTCGGTGGGAGGCCGCTTGGTCGGATTATTGAAGAAGATCTCGTACTCGATCTTCAGCCGGCGAAGTTGATGATCGAGCACATTCAGTTCTTCTTCAGTGGTCACAAGGAATCCCCAGCCTCTACCTTAGCGTTCCAACCACGGCGTTGGCGAGGTTCCCACCGGACACGGAGGGGATGGTACGAAAGTACCTGAGGGCAGCTGTTATTGGAGAGCTATTTCGAGCTCGACGCCATCTTCTTCACCATCGCCAGCACCAGCTTCCGGTCGCTGTCGTTCAAGTTCGCCGAATACCGGCGCATCTGGCTCAGGAAGCGGACTTCATCGTCGGAGAGCTGCGGCAGCCCTTTATGGCCGTTGCTGTGGCCTTCGGCAAAGAATTGCGACAACGCCAAATCCATCGCCCCGGCGATTTTCGCGAGCGTGTCCAGCGAAGGGATGGTGTGCCCGTTTTCAACCCTCGACAGGTAACAGCGCAGCAGACCAGTGCGCTTTTCGATGTCGCCCTGTGACATGCTTCGCTGGAGCCGAAAGTTGCGGATGGTCTCACCGATATTCATAGACACGCGACTAACTCAATCTCAAGACTGAATGGCAATATTGAAGATGCGTGCATAGTAACCAGAGTAGTACCGTCTGGCAAGTGGAAATTCCTTCCATCCCCGCTGGACTGGGTTCGGGAATGTTTCTGAGAAGCGCACCCGCTCCAGCGATCCTGCAAGTTCTTCGAAATCAGGCGCCCCTCGGGCCTTTTCCGCCAAAGGCAGCTTGCGTGATCGCATCAACATTCTCGCATATGACTGCCGATCGGTTCCCGCTCCCAGGAATCATCAGTAATCAAGGATCACTTTTTCAAAGTCGCGGCCAGAAAGTCGACCGTGCGCTGCCACGCATCGGCAGCATCCTCGGGCCGGTATCCCTGCTTATTGTTGGGATTTTCAAACGCATGACCCGCATCCGGGTAGATCTTGACCTCAATCTTCTTGCCCAGCTGTTCCATGGCTTGCTGAAACTTCTTCACATCGTCCAGAGTGATGCCACGATCCTGCCCGCCAAAAATTCCCAGAATCGGAGCGTTGATCTTTTTCAGTTCGGCAGGCTCGGTCGCCACATGCCCGTAGTTGATAACCGTTGCCGCCAACTGCGGCTCGGCCAGCGCCGTATCGAGCGCATAGCCTCCACCCATGCACCAGCCGATCGAGCCGATCCGATCCTTTTTCACGCTCGCTTGCGACGCCAAAAAGTCGTAGGCGGCTCGCAAATCACGGGTAGCCCGGTCTTCGGCCAAGCCCCGCATCAGTTCGTGCGCCAAGTCGGGATTGTCGGCGACTTTGCCGCGATACAGATCGACCGCCAGCGCAACGTAACCCTGGTCCGCCAGTTTCCCGGCCTGTTCCTTCACCCAGTCATTCAATCCCCACCACTCGTGAATCACGATCAGCGCTGGAAACGGCCCTTTCCCGGCAGGAGTGTACAGAACCCCACTGACGGTGTCGTCACCAGACTTGTAGGAAACGGCCTTGCCATCAACTGCAAATGCCGAAAGAGAGAGACAGAGAGTCAGAATCAGCGACAGCGAAAGGTTTTTCATAGAGAGGCTGAAATTGTAAACCGAAAGGTCTTAGGTGTCAGGTCTTAGGTTTCAGGGGCGACGGGTTTCCTGAGACCTGACACCTGACACCTGAGACCTGCTCTTAGGGTGTTCCCTCAAACAGCGGCCACAACCCGTCGGCCGTGACGCGGTAGATGGCGTAGGCACTGCCACCGTCAAAGGTGCGCCGGAAGAGCAATTCGCCGCGGCCATCGCCGTCGGCATCGACCGCATCGATCAGTTCCATCCTCGGAGCAACATCGAGATGCCGCGAATCCGTCTTCGAGAAAAACAGTTTTTGCAGCTCGTTTTCAAGATTAGTACGGGCGATCAGCGTGATTTCTGTGGGTTCTTCGATGCTTCCTGTTGCCGCCCCCGGCGGCCGCGTTTTCGCGGAGAGCACCAGCACTGGCTCGTTCGAATTGGAGAGATCAAAGATGCGCAAGCTCACATCGTCGAAAACAGTCTTGGGCAACTTGCCGGCAGATGCCTTCTTGCGCGCGGGCGCAGCCTCTTGGGTCGTAGCGCTTGCTTGGGCCCGAAGCTGCGCCGAGGCCAAATCGAGCATCCGGCTGCGATAGGTCGCTTCTTCCGCCGGCTTTACATCATAGGTGTAGGGACGCGGATCAGGTCCGCCAGCATCGGAAATCGCCGGAATAATAACGATCTGCGGCAAAGCTGCAGCGTCCTTTGCAGTCGCGTCGGGCTTTCCAGTGCCCGGCATCGTCTCCGTCAGGGCGTCGAACGTTATAAACGGCTCGCGGCGCGCGCTGGAGTCCGGCTTGCCGCGCCGCAACCGGGGCCGATTCGGATCCTCGATTGGCTCGTCTGACTCGGTTGTCTTCGCGGTCATGGGTGGCGCAGCCGCCTTGGCAGTTTCCGGCGCAGGCGGCGCGCTGGCGGGCGGTGCTGCGGGCTTTTGCTGTTCTTTATCCTTATCCTTATCCTTGTCTTTGTCCTTGTCCTTGCTGTCAGATCCGCTATCCGTCGATGCCTTTTCGCTGCGGCGGTGAAGCACCGGCGGCCCTTCCTTGTCTTCGATTACTGGCGCCGAATACTTCTTGCTTTTCTCCGGAGCCCTCATTCCCGCGGGCAGCCACGTGCCTTCCGCCATCCAGACGTGGTTCAGTTGTCCGGGTTGCGTAATCGTAAAGATGCCCTGCGACACGCCGGTGCGATACCCCTCGTACACGATGTCGAAATCAAGAGCCATGGGAACCGGCGTAGCTTTATACGAACCCGCGTCGTAAAATTTCCCGTCCATCATGATGGCGATGGGAGTCAGCCGGCCCTTGTTGCCCTTGGGTGAAAGCTGGATCAATCCCAGGGCGCGCGGCCCCTTGTCGGCCGCTGGCTTCCGCCCGTACTGAGTGACTGGGCCTTGGGCCACAAGCCACGAACCGGCCAGCAAAATCAACGTGGCCAAGGTGACGGCGAACATCCCGTTGCGATATAACCTGCGATGTAACTGTAACAATGTTCGGCGAGGAGAGAATTCCATATGCAAGTCAATGATAAATCCCCAGACTTCAGTACGACGGATGAGAACGGCAAAGAGGTTGCCTTAAAAGACTTCCGCGGCAAAACCGTGGTGCTCTATTTCTATCCCAAGGCCGATACGCCGGGATGCACCAAGGAAGCCTGCGGCTTTCGCGACAGCTACTCGGCCATTAAGAAAACGGGCGTGGTACTGCTTGGAATTTCGAAAGACACAGCCGCTTCGCAGAAGAAATTCCAGGAGAAGTTCAGTTTGCCTTTCCCACTGCTAGCCGATCCGGAAAAGAAGATCGCGAGCCTGTTCGGCGTGGTCAAAGAGAAAAACATGTACGGCAAGAAAGTGAAAGGCATCGCGCGCACCACCTTCGTAATCGGCCCCGATGGCAAGATCAAGCACATCTTCAACAACGTGAAAGCGGAAGGCCACGCAGACGAAGTGCTGGCGTATTTGAAAGGGCTCGGGTAGGGACGGGCGCCCTCGCCCGTCCAGGCCGAGCGAAGCTCGGCACCTGTCTGCAGCAGGGCAAATCTGGATTCGCTATAGTTTTATTCACATGACTTCGCTCGCCCGTGTTGCACCACTGAAAGCCGCTTTCTTCAATCGAGACCCGCGGCGCGTGGCGCGGGCCCTGCTGGGGAAACTTCTGGTCCGCAAAACGGCTCGCGGAATTCTCGCCGGCCGCATTGTCGAAACCGAAGCCTATCTCGGCCAAGGAGACGAGGCGGCGCACGCCGCCGCCGGTAAAACGGAGCGCAATTCCGTTCTCTTCGGTCCTCCCGGTCGCGCCTACGTTTATTTCATCTACGGCATTTACTACTGTCTGAATGTTTCCTGCTTGCCCGACGGCATCCCCGGCGGCGTCCTGTTTCGCGCCCTGGAACCGGTAGTGGGCATCCAGCAGATGGCAAAAGCGCGAGGCATCGAGCTAGGGAGAGAATCCGATCTCAAGAAAATTTCCTCCGGTCCGGGACGCCTCTCTGAAGCACTGCAGATAACGCGCGCCCGCGACAACGGGAAAAACCTGGCAAGCGCGCGCTCCGACCTCCGCCTTCTCGATGACGGCTATCGCGTACGCCGAGTAACGGTCACGCCGCGCATCGGGATCGTAAAATCCGCCGAACGTCCGTTGCGTTACTTTATCGCGGGGAATCCGTTTGTCTCCGGGCAGAGCCGATAGGGTTGAACCGCGAAGCTACTCCAACTCACGGTTCCAGCAAAATATTGTCGATCAGCCGCGTGGATCCAACATAGGCGGCGACAGCAACCAGTGTCTCTTGCGAGATCCGTTCGACAGGATCGAGCGTGGCGGGATCAACAATCTCGAAATAATCCAGCACAACTTCCGGCTCCCGGGCGATGACCTCCTTGGCAGCGCAGATCAGCTTCGCAGCGCTTCTTTCACCGGCGTCGAATTGCCGCCGAGTTTCCTGTAACGACCGTTGCAGCACCAGTGCGCGGCCGCGTTCTTCTCGATTCAAGTAAGCGTTGCGCGAGCTCATGGCCAAGCCATCCGGTTCGCGCACGATGGGGCAAGCGACAATTTCCACCGGGAAATTCAGATCACGCACCATGCGCCGGATCACCGCGAGCTGTGCCGCATCTTTCTGTCCAAAGAACGCCGCCTCGGGCTCGATAATGTTAAACAGCTTCGAAACGATCGTGGTCACGCCGCGGAAATGCCCGGGACGGGAGCGTCCGTCCAGCTTTTCGCTCAAGCCCTCGACCAGCACCCACGTGACTTCGCCTTCGGGATACATTTCTTCGACTGGCGGCGCGAACAGAATCTCGACACCCTCTTTTTCCACAAGCCGGCAGTCGCGGTCGAACTGCCGCGGATATGTCGATAAATCTTCGGCCGGACCGAACTGTGTGGGGTTCACAAAGATGGAAGCGGCCACCGTGTCGCACTGCGCTTTAGCAGCGCGAACCAGCGACAAGTGTCCCTCATGCAGAGCGCCCATGGTCGGAACCAGGCCCAGGCGCTTGCGACTCGCACGCGCATCGCGGCAAGCTGCGCGAGCTTCCGGAATGGTCAAGCATATTTTCATGGCTCGGGGCGTCAACGCTTGACCGGCTGCGGAACAAATCAAGGTTCGTATCAGGGCATCGCCAAGGTTCGTATCAGGGCATCGTTTTAGCGATGCCGATACGCATCCACTCGTGAACGCCCCTTTAGGGGCCGACCACTGGCCGCCGGCCTGCCACGCTCACGGCGCCTCGCGGTATTGCACGTCCAATTCTTTAAGGGTGCCGAGCAGGAGCGCGCGGTTCTTGCGCACGTCGGCCTTCGCCTGCTCGCTCGGAGCTTTGGGAACGGCTTCGGCGACAAACACCACGCGGCCGTAAGGCCACGCGCTCGATGGCAGCGCGACCAACTCGGCCTGCACTTCCTCCGGCTTCAGCAGATGAATCTCGCGATTGGCAAGGTCGAGGAAGCCGATCCCATCGCCGCGAACGATTAAGTACGGATTCTTCCAGCCGCTCATGTTGCTGAACGGCGGATATTTTGCGGGATCCGCCGCGGGAATCGACTCCAGTCCGTTTAAATGCTGCGTCTCCGCAGGCTCAGGCTGTGGAGGCTTCGAGCAGGCGACCAGAGCCACGACCAGAATGCAGGCGACGAGCGTTTTCACTACATCTCGCACAATGTCTTCTCCGTCTGCCATTATCGCCGCATGGCCTGCTTGCGGAGGAGTACCGTTTCAAGTGCGGCCAGTGTTTCTTTCGGCAGGTGGTAAGACTCGCCATCGTTCGGGAACTGGTGCGAAACCACGTCGGCTTTGAATGCCAGCACAGCTTGCGAGATCAGTGCGGCGGCGTCTCCGTAGCGGCGAACGAATTTTGCCGGATGTCCAAACGTCAGGTTGACCAGGTCGTGGAAGACCAGCACCTGTCCATCGCAATCGGGACCAGCGCCAATGCCGATCGTAGGCGCTTCGACCTCGGCCGTGATCATGGCCGCGACTTCGCGAGGAATGCCCTCCAGATAGATGCAGGCCACACCAGCGCGGTCGAGCGCGACCGCATCCCGCATCAGTTGCTCGATGGCATCCAGCGTTTTGCCCTGAACCTTATAGCCGCCCATAACGTTGATCGATTGCGGCGTCAGTCCAATGTGCCCGGCCACGGGAATCTCGGCGTCGATCACCCGCCGGATCACCTCCACGCGCTTCTCACCGCCTTCCATCTTGACCGCCTCGGCCCCGCCTTCCTTCACAAAGCGCGCTGCATTGTGAACCGCTTCCGTAGCATCCGCTTGATAAGACCCATAGGGCATGTCGGCAATCAGCAGCGCATCCTTCACGGCGCGACGCACCGCCCGAACGTGGTGCAGCATCTCGTCCACGGTAACCGAAAGCGTATTCTCGTAGCCAAGCATGGTCATGGCCAGCGAGTCGCCGACCAGCGCAATGTCGATGCCAGCCTCATCCACCAGACGCGCCGTGGCATAGTCGTAAGCGGTCAGGCAGGTGATGGGTTCACGTTGAAACTTCTTTTCGCGGAGCGTGGCAGTGGTGATCTTGCGGCGGGGTTCGCCGATGGGCGTGAGACTCACGTTGTCCTCCAGTGCCCCTCCGCAACCGGACGGATAGAGCCTGTACACGTCTTTGGATGGCGCTGCGGGGATTATAGCTGCAAACCGGGCGGAGGTCGATAGTCGTCGGGCGGCTGGTTATAACCCACATCTTGGACGACTGTAAATCCTTTGTGTTCATTTGGATGGAAAGCAAATATCGGATTCAACCAAACCCAAGCCAGGTGAAAACCCTGGTTTGACGGCCCGATGGCGGCGTGAGAGACTCACGTCAACGGCTGTCTGACCCTCGAGGTTCAGCGCGTATGACACTGCTTCGTCTCATTGGAACTCTATTCCTCCTCCCTTTGGTAGCGTTGCTTGCGTTGGCGCAGCGCGGTGACGTGTACAACAGCATGGGCTCGACCACTGACACAACCCGGAGCTTCGAAAGCCGCATGGGCGAAACCACGGTGCTGGTTTCTGTGTACGCGGCGGACGGCAAGACTCGTCTGGACCGGCAATCGGTCGTGAAGGTCAGCAACCCGTCTTCTCAGACCGTCCACTGGCAGGCTACCGACGAGAGGTCAGAAGCCGCATTGGAATTGATGGTTGGCACGTACGACCTCGAGGTGAGCGCAGTCGGGTATTTGAGCGAGCAAAAGCAAATCCATGTCGGTCAGGCGACCAGTACGATTCGAATCGAAATGTCCCTGCGTCCTGATCCCTCCGCAATGGATCTCAGCATAGCCGATGCTGCCATGCCCTCCAAGGCGCGCAAGGAAGCAAGGCAGGCCGTTTCCGCGCTCAAATCCGGGCACCTCAAGGACGCCAAGAAGAAACTGGATGCGGCGGACAAGTTGTCGCCGTCGAATCCCGATCTGAGCTATCTATTAGGCTATCTGTCCTATCAGGAAAAAGATCTGACTCAGGCACAGAGTTATCTGGCGACGGCTGCCAAACTCAATCCTCGCCACATGCCGTCGTTGACCTTGCTCGGCCGTGTCGGTCTCATGCAGCAGGACTATCCCGCGGCGGCAGCGGCTCTGGAAAAAGCGGTTGAGGTCGATCCTGACTCTTGGGTGGCGCATAACTTGCTTGCTGATGCTTACCTGAAACAAAAGAAGTTCGAGAAGGCGAAGCAACAAGCGGAATTGGCCATCGAACAAGGAAAAGCCGAGGCCAATTCAGCGAATTTGACCCTGGGGCAAGCCCTGGTAAATCTAGGAAAGAAAGAAGAAGGAATCCAGGTACTCCAGGCTTTCGTGCGGGATTCACCCAAGAACCCCGCCATTCCCCAAGTGCGTGATTTAATCACCTCGATCCAGGAAAGTGGCCCCGATCCTGCCCGTAATACTGAAACCGCTCATAAGGGCGCGATGTCTTTGCCCGGCGTTGATCCTCTGCTTGCATCGACTGATCTCCCGCTGTCCGTCAAATCATGGCAGCCCCAGGGAATCGACGACGGCAAGCCCTCCGTCGCGGCCGGGGTCAGCTGTCCCTTGGCGGATGTTATGGAGAAATCTGGCGAGCGCGTGAAGGAACTTGCGAACGATGTCTCGCGTATTGGGGCCATCGAACACCTGCTGCACCAGCAGATGGATGAACTGGGGAATCCTTCCACGAGGGAAACCCGAAACTACAATTATGTGGCTTCTATCTCGGAAGAGAAGCCTGGGTTTCTTCAGGTGGAAGAAGACCGGTCTGAGCGCTTGACGCGTACTGACTTTCCCGACGAGATTGCCAGCGGCGGATTTATGGCTCTGGCTCTGGTCTTTCACCCTACCCTGCGGGACAACTTCGAGATGACATGCGAAGGGCTGGGGCGCTGGCATGGCCAAGCCACGTGGCTGGTTCACTTCAAGCAGCGCGAAGACAAGCCCGCCCGCATCCACGATTACAGGGTGGGTGGCAGCATCTATTCCTTGCGACTAAAAGGCCGCGCTTGGATTACTGCGGACAAATTTCAGGTCGTGCGGATCGAGTCTGAGCTTATCAGTCCGATGCCGCAGATCCAGCTGCGCAATGAGCAACAGGTCGTAGAGTACGGCCCCGTCCAGTTCAAGTCAAAGAATCTGGAATTGTGGCTGCCGCAGACGGCAGAGATCTACCTGGACTTTCGAAAGCGCCGCTATTTCCGCAGCCACACCTTCGATCATTACATGCTGTTCTCGGTGGATTCGCAGGAAATACGGAAGGAACCCACAGTACCGCCAACCGCGGAAAAGCCGCTATCCGACTAATTGCTGAGGACTGTGTCGAGGAGTCGCGGCTCGCAGCGTCCCGGCGTACCCTGACAACGACGACAATTCTACGCGCTGGCCGCGTCCTGTCCACCCAGCGGCAGGAAGTATTGCGTGCCCTTGATCGGGGCGGAGACTTTTTTCAGCAACTCCTGCAGGTCTTCGTTGCGGTCCACGAAGTCGATCTCGGACGTATTCACGATCAGCAGGTCGGACTGCGTGTAGTGAAAGAAAAAGTGTTCGTAGGCCTTCACCACTTCCATCAGGTAGTCCTCGCTAATGGCCTTCTCGCCGGCCGCGTTCTTTTTCTTCAGCCGCTTCTTCAGCACTTCCGGAGTGGCCTGCAGGTAAATGACCAAGTCGGGTGTCGGAAGTTGTTCCCGAAAATAATTGAAGTAGCGATTGTAGGTATCGAGTTCCTGATCGTTGAGGTTGAGGCAGGCGAAGAGCTTGTCTTTTTCAAAAATATAATCGGCGACGACGGTCTTATTCGACCGTGGCCCCAGATCGAGCGCCCGCAGCTGTTCGAAGCGCCGGATGAGAAATGCGAATTGCGCCCGGAACGCCGCGCCCGGTTCACCCGCGTAGAACGCTTTCAGAAATGGATTGTCTTCCGGCTCGATCACCCGCTGCGCCGCCAGCCGCTCTCCCAGAACCCGCGCCAGCGTGCTCTTCCCAACGCGTATAGGACCTTCAACCGCAATATAACGGGGAAGCTCGAAAAGCTTGGCCATAGCTTGGCAACTGTCGTGGAGAAGTCGAAAGCAGAATATATGGCTTCGGGCATCTGCGCAATTGTGGATTGTGGGGAGGTCAGAAGTTAGAGGTCAGATTGCAGAGTGAAAATCTTTCGCGACAAGCGGCAACGCCGAATCTATAAGCTTTTACCTCTGCAATCTGACCTCTAACCTCTGCAATCGCATACAATTTCCTCATGCTCCCCGCTCTGATCGGACTGACGGCCGCCGCCGCTACGGTGGCCGGGTATCAGTCCATGGCGCCGAAAGGCCAGTGGTATGGCCGGACGTTTGCCGGCGGGCCACGCGGAAGCAAGCAAATCGCCCTCACCTACGATGATGGCCCGAACGATCCGCACACGCTGAAGTTGCTCGAAGTGCTGGCGAAACACAGCGTGCGCGCAACGTTCTTCATGATCGGCCGTTACGTGCAACAGCGCCCCGACATTGCACAAGCGGTGGCGCAGGCGGGACACGTCATTGGCAATCACACACAAGCCCATCCCTTGCTCATCTTCAAGTCGGAAGCGCAGACGCGCGAGGAGTTGGTTGACTGCCATCAGGCATTGCAAAACGCAATCGGTGAGCATTCGAAATTGTTTCGTCCACCGTTTGGAGGAAGACGTCCGGCGACCCTCAAGATCGCGCGCGAACTCGGACTGGAAACTATCATGTGGAACGTGACCGGCTATGACTGGAACGGCCCGTCCGCCGCGGTAATCGAGAAGAAAGTTGCGCGGCAAATGCGCGGCGGCGACGTGATCCTGCTGCACGACGGTGGACATCGCGCCATGGGCGCCGATCGCGCCCAAACGGTGCTTGCGACTGAGAATTTGATCCGGCGTTATCGCGATCAGGGCTGCGAGTTTGTGACGGTCGAAGAGATGCGAGCCGTCACCGTCAACCCTCGGTAGCTGGAGTCGATCCGTCAAGAAGTGCGTCACCTTGCCGATGCGCGTTTACTCTTTCGTGACAAATAATCTCGCAATCTCCACAAAACTTTACCTGCGAATGTGTTTCATTCATTAAAGGCCCCGGCACGAAGAGGCTTTGATCACCAACAGGGTACGAAGCTGGCGAGGACCAATCATGAGCAGATTCAGGATTTCGCATTGGATGAGCGTGCGCTGGGTGGCCTGCCTGGGGCTGGCCTCCCTGCTGGCTTTGAGTGGGTGCACGGCCGTAAAGGTCAAGCTGGGGATGAAGGTTTATCTGGAAAAAACACCCATTGTGTCCATCGCGGCCAGCCTGCCAAAAGGCCCGGGGATCGCGCCGGGAGAGAAGTCTCCGCTAGTGGTGGTGGTGACCGAACCGGACGGCAAGGTCTTACAAACGGAAGGGGCAGGTCATGGAAAGGTCTTATGGAAGGACCTAAAGGTCACGGCAAGTGTCGTGACCGTCAACCAAAAAGGTATTGTGTCCCTTCGTCATGATCCCAGAGTCAGCGAGGGGAAGCTGGCGCATGTCACCATCACGGTACCAAGCCATCCAGACCTCCGCGCCGAGCTCGACATTCCCTTGCGGTATGACTATAACTTTGTCTCGAATTTCTCCGGCAGCCCCGGCTCCAGCGGCATGAACGGCAGTGATGGCATGAACGGCGCGAGCGGCAGCATGGGCTCTATGGATCCCAATAATCCCTCCGCAGGTGGAGACGGCGGGAACGGCACCGACGGCTCGAATGGCCAAGATGGGGGACCTGGAGGAGACGCGCCGCCAGTGCAAGTACGGGGGACGCTCAAATCCGGAAACCATCCTCTTCTCCAGGTAGCCGTATCCGCCGCAGGCAAACAGAAGCTGTATCTCGTGGATCCGCAGGGAGGTTCGCTGACGATCAAGGCCGATGGAGGCCCCGGAGGATCAGGAGGAAGGGGCGGACGGGGAGGCCGAGGCGGCTCTGGAGGCATGGGAACGCCCAACGGAAACAACGGGCGCGACGGTTCCGATGGACGGAACGGCTTTGATGGGTCGCCGGGCAAGGGCGGAAGCATCACCGTGACCTACGATCCGCAAGTCAAACCGTTCTTGAGTGCGATCCGCCTCTCCAACCGCGGAGGGCCTCCGCCAGTATTCAAGGAAGAACCAGTGGCGGCTCTTTGGTAAGCGCCCAGCGAACGCAGTTTCCTATGCCACCACCGTTGCGAATGCCTGCTTTGCCGCTGCGATGGTCTGCTGCACATCCCGTTCCGTATGCGCCGCGCCCATAAACGCCGCCTCGAATTGCGACGGCGGCAAATAAATTCCATTTTCCAGCATCGCCCGGAAGAAGCGCCCAAAAGCTTCAGTGTCGCATTTAGCGGCCGAGGTCCAATCGGTGACCGGGCCCCTCGCAAAGAACCAGGTAAACATCGAGCCCACCCGGTTGTGGCACATAACGACGCCAGCGTCTTTCGCTGCGGCCGCTACTCCCGCAACTACTTCCCCAGCCAACTTGTCGAGCTTCGAGTAAACATCCTTGTGCTCGCGCAAGTAGCTCAGCGTGGCGTACCCGGCGGCCATCGCCAAAGGATTGCCAGATAGCGTTCCTGCCTGGTACACCGGGCCGAGCGGAGTCACCATATCCATGATTTCGCTGGGTCCACCGTAAGCGCCCACCGGCAATCCTCCGCCGATAATCTTGCCCATGGTGGTGAGATCGGGTGTGATCCCGTAGAGTTCCTGCGCCCCGCCATAGGCCAGCCGAAATCCGGTCATGACCTCATCGAAAATCAGCAGCGTCTTGTCGCGTGAGGTAATGGCACGCAGAGCTTCCAGGTATCCGCGAGCCGGAGGTACGCATCCCATGTTGCCCACGACCGGCTCCACGATGACGCAAGCAATCTGGTGCTTGAACTTCTCGAATGCTTGCTCAAGTGCACCGGTATCGTTGTAGGGAAGAGCAAGCGTGAACTGCGTGAATTCTTCGGGAACCCCTGCCGAGCCCGGAATACCTAACGTCACAACGCCCGATCCCGCCTTCACCAGCAGCGCATCGGAGTGCCCGTGATAGCATCCTTCAAACTTCACAATATATTTCCGCTTCGTATACCCGCGCGCCAGCCGGATGGCCGACATGGTCGCTTCCGTCCCCGAACTGACGAAGCGAACCTTCTCCATGTGCGGAAAAGCGGAAATCACCAGCTCGGCGAGATCCGCTTCCAATGGAGTGGAAGCTCCAAAGCTGGTGCCCTTGCGCGCAGACGCCATTACCGCCTCGACCACGGTAGGCGCGGCGTGCCCCAGGATGAGCGGCCCCCAGGAGCCGATGTAGTCCACATATTCGTTGCCGTCTGCGTCCCAAAGGTGCGAGCCCTGGCCGCGCACGATGTACAGCGGGTCGCCTCCCACGCTGCCGAAAGCGCGCACCGGGGAGTTCACGCCTCCGGGAATCAACTGTTCGGCGCGTTTCTGCAGCTTGCGGGACTGTTCTGTCTTGCGGGCCATTGTTCCTCCACCACAGCGGTCGCTAAGTCGGAAAACTCGAATATCCAGAATATATCAGCGCCGTGTGGGAGTGCCGAGTTCGCCAGCCGCGAAGCGGCGACACAGGAAAGCCCGGCACGTCAGTGCCGGGGAAGACAGGGTAGGACAAAGGTCGAGTCCCGGAGGGATGGCACTGCGGAAGTCGGCTTTCGCAGCCGCATCGAATTCATCGGACTTTCACGAAATTGCAATACTCCCGCAATCTCTAGTAGCTATCGTGATCCCAGTTGCCCTTCTAACCGGGAGGGTTTTTAGGACGGCCTTGGGGGGCTCCGGGCTGTCCTTTTTACTTTTCGCCAGCTCCTCCGCCCTATCCCCGGACCTCGCAGCCAGCGCTGATTCCCGAGTGACGCGAGGCCCTACTTCAGGAAACCAGACCTGTCCGTCAAGACTACCAAAAGGAACTATAAAAACCAGCAGGGCGAGCCTCCGCATTGGCGCGCACTGGCTGGCTCGGTATTAACCATAGTTTACTGTGCATGATATGCTGGTGTTAATCATCGAGTCGGGCAGGATTCCGGGCGTGCCGGAAGGAAAAACTGGGTACGATAGAGAGACTGACCGTCGGGGCTCGGGCCCGTAACTGTAACTTTCTATTAACCAACCGAGCGCATACTGCTCAATTCGAGTGTGCCGAATGTGATTGCAATCACACCTGGAAGTGCCCGGACGCGTTGTGGAACGTGGCAGTCGGTCGCTACTGTACATTCATGATAGTGAAAGTGAAATTCATTTTCATTAAGGACTGGTTCCTGCCGAACTGCCGGCCCGGAAGACGTCGCCGCGCCGCGCTTGCTCTGGTGTTCGCCTGCTTGTTGGGCTTCGCCGCGCCAGCCTCCTGGGCACAGGCGCAACCCGACTCCGATTCCACGCCAACTGCCCCTGCCGCCGCCCCGAGCGCTGACGATTCGTCCGGTTCATCCGCCAGTGGTGATCCCCAAGCGATGCTCCCCCATTTCAGGACCGGCCGCTTTTGGCTTTCCGGACAGGCAAACTTCATCTTTCAAACTCATCCTGACTTTCACGCCGACTACAGCGGGCCCCACAGCCTCAGTCCAAACTATGAAAAAGCCACTTCGCGAGTTATGACGCTCTACACTGGCGTGCGGCTCAACAATTCCACCGAGCTGCTGGTGGACATCGAAGAAGCTGGCGGCGCCGCGCTCAGCGAGGGCTTTGGCCTGGCCGGAAATACGGATCTGGACATCGTGCGCAATCCGCTGTTGAGCAAAGCGCCATACCTCGCCCGCGGCATGATCCACAAGGTATTCGCGTTGAGCAAGGATAAGGTCGAGAACCAGCGCAGTTTTCTATCGCTGTTCGACGAGCTACCGCGGCGCCGACTGGAGATTCGCTTCGGCAAGTTCAGCTTGCCAGATTTCTGTGATCAGAATTCGGTAGGCTCCGACACGCATCTTCAATTCATCAACTGGTCTGTGGACAACAACGGAGCCTTTGATTACGCCGCCGATACGCGCGGCTACACCGTGGGCTTGGTGGCGGATTACGAGGATCGCAACTGGGGTTTCCGTTTCGCCGAAGCGCTCATGCCGAAGGTCGCGAACGGAATCGATCTGGTGTGGCGGCCATGGCAGGTTCATGCGGAGAATTGGGAGTACGAGCTGCGCCATGGTGTCATACCGAAAAAAGCAGGCGTCGTGCGGCTGCTTGGGTATACCAACTACGCCAATATGGGAATCTACCGTGATCAGATCGCGAAAGCCGAACAAGAGCACGTCGCGCCGGACATCACTAACCACCCTTGGCATATCACGCGCAAATACGGCTTTGGCATCAACCTCGAACAAAATCTTATGCGGTACGTCACCGTATATGGCCGTTGGGGATGGGACAACGGAAAAACCGAGTCTTTTGCCTACACCGAGATTGATTCGACGTTCAATCAGGGCCTGGGATTCAGTGGTGCACTATGGCATCGCAAACAAGACCGCGCCGGCATTGCGGTAGTGACGAACGGGATCAAGAAAGATCACCAGGTGTATCTGGCAGACGGCGGGCTCGGTTTCCTGCTGGGCGATGGAGGCCTGCGCTACGGTCGGGAAAACATTTTCGAATCTTATTACACGATACATTTTTGGCGCGGGATCTATATCGCTCCCGGAGTGCAGCACATCAACGACCCCGGCTACGACCGCGACCGTGGGCCGGTCGTGGTGCCGACCCTGCGGGCGCATGTGGAGTTCTAAGAGCATGGAGCGCTGGGCGTCCCCGCCCGGCTGAATGGTGAGGCGTGCGTCTAGAACGTCCACTTCAGAGAGAACTGCATGATCCTCGGGCCATTCTGGTAGTTGATGTTCTCCAGGGTGCCGAAGCCCCCGGGTCCAGTGTTGGGAGTGAGATAACAAACCTGGTTGAGGCTTACCCCGTCGCCGCAGGTCGGCCCAGAAGGTTCGTATTGGATGTAATTCACTCCCGTGCCGTTCTGGACATAGTAATTCGCGTGATTCATCACATTGAACACCTGCGCCTGCAAGGCGATAGCATGGCGTTCCGTAAGTTTGAACCTCCGCGCCAGTCCAAGATCGATCTGTTCCGTCCATGGGCCGTAAAAAGAGTCCAAGCCGGCGAAGGGACTCGGGCTGCCCGAGTTGATACCGAGAGCGGAGTTGGCGGTGGCCTGCAGCGCGGCGGTGTTGTTGATCGAATTGCTGGCCGGAACTTGGTTACCGTTGACGGTGGTAAATGGGAGACACGTCCCCGGTTCGGCGGGGGATGTGGTACAGGCGAGGTCCATCAATGCCGCGTAAGGGCGGCCGGAGGCGAACTGCATCACCGTGCTCAGTGTCCAGCCCGACAAGGCAGTGCGTAAAAAGCCATCCTGCAGATTGTGACCCAAGCCAGGCGCGAAGACCGCGGCGATGGAGAGCCGATGGCGCTGATCGAGCAAGTAGGGTGCGCGCGTGTTGCTGAAATCAAATTGATTATTGAAATCGACGCCGCGCGACATCATGTTCTTGGAAAACGTGTAGGCGGTCTGAAAGGCCAGCCCGTGGTGGAAGCGCCTCTGCCCCTGGATGAACAGCGAATTGTAATTATTGACGCCGGGGGTGATCAGGGCATTGATTTGTCCAAATGCCGAGGTCAAGCGTCCCTCTGTCAAAAGGTTCGAATCCAAATTGGGGAGCGTCACAGTGCGTCCCGTGTCGGTCGCGATGTACGTTGTCGTGCCCACTGGCGGATTCAAATTCAAATCGTAAGCGCTCGAAGCCTCCAGGTTGACCCCATGCGTCCAACTGGTTCCGACAGTGACAACGGTCTCGGGCAGAATTTCTTGCTCGATCTGCAAACTTCCCTGGAGGATATAGGCGAATTTGAAATTCGGCGCAACCAGAGAAATATCGGAGGCCGAGAAGAGCGAGGGATCCGATACCTGGTTGGGAAAAACTGCGAGCTGCTGATTGGGAGCCAGGCTGGGATCGTAATTGAGCGAGACCGATGCCTGTTGCGAGAGCAGTCCGTTCGACACTACCGAGTTGCGATAATTCAAGCCATTCAGGTTCTCGTAGAACTTTCCGAATCCGCCGCGGACTACGGTTTTGTCCAGTGGCTGCCAGGCGAACCCGAACCGCGGGGCGATGCGCTGGTACTGATTGGGAAACTGTCCAGTCAACGGGAAACCCAAATTCTCGCTGGGCTGCGGATAGACCTGAAAATCTTCGCGCACGCCTAAATCGAGGGTGAGACGCGGACGCACCTGATAAGTGTCGTGAAAATAAAATCCATAATAAGGAACGTTGAACGAGAACTTGGGCTGCCCCGTGCTCTGAAAGAAGTTGTCGTAGAGGCCTAGGGCAAAGCTGGGCAGGTCGGGGAAACTGTACGTTCCGCGGAACGTGCCGTTCTGCTGCTGCGCATCGGGATCGAATCCGCCGAAAGCAAGGTCAGTCAGATGCGTGCGCGTGAACTCTACGCCAAACTTGAAAGTGTGCTTGCCGCGTAGATAGCTCACATGGTCGGAAATCTGCCAGATAGCCTCATCCGTGCGTCCACCGGCAAACCCGGCGTTGCCCAGTTGAAAATCGGAAACGTCGCCTTCCAGATCGGCGGTCGGGTAGGCGGGGTTGACCTGCCCGGTGGGGGTGGAAAATTGGTCGTCGCGCGAGAAGCTGGCGTGGATTTCATTCAGCAGACTACTGCCATATGCGTGGCTCCATCCCGCGCTGGCATGGTAATCGCGCACAAAGGCATTAGCCAGCGTGCTCTTGCCGAAGAGAGCCGTTTGGGTGCCGAGAATAAAGCCGTGGGGGGAATCGAAGCGGTTCCAGTTGAGGCTGAGATAGAAGCGGTCGTCCTTCGCGTCGCGGTAGTCGATTTTGGAAAACAGCGACCAATCGTTGGCAAAGCGGGACTGGACCCCGAGGTTAGTCTGAATGGCGTTCAAAGCGTTAGCGACATCTTGCAGATAGACCTGGTTGGTTGGATCCGGCGTCGATAAGCTACTAGGCACGGGAAACGCCGCGTTGGGCGCGGGAAGCACCGTGCCAGCGGGCACGCCGAAGGAAGTCTCGTCGAGTCCGGTAAAGCCGGGATTGATGGCGGTGATGGGATCCTTCTGGCGCTGTTGCTCGTAATCGACGAAGTACCAGGCGTGGTTGGAGACAATTGGACCTCCAAGGTTTCCGCCAAACTGCTGAAGAATGTTGACCGGACGCGGAAAGCCGTTTTCCTTGTCGATGGCGTCGTTGGCCCCTGTGCCAGAGTTGCGGTTGTAGTAGAAAGCGTTGCCGTGAATCGCGTCGCTGCCCGAGCGCGTCACCACGTTGACAAAGCCAGAGGCCGCTCCACCGTAATCCGCGCGATACGGAGTCACGGCTACCTGAAACTCCTCGATCGCATTCTCGCCAAAGATGTAAGGAACCTTTTCACCGCCCCGCGCGTTGCCGAAGTAATTGCTGGTAGCGCTGGCGCCATCCACGGTGAACGAATTCGCACCGTTGGCATTGGCGTAGCCCGTGTCCTCGCCACCCTGTTCGCCAGCGAAACTGACCAGTCCGTTCTGGCCGTCGGGGCTGGCATTGGGGACAAGCAAGGCGAAATCGAGGAAGCGCCGTCCGTTCAGCGGAAGACCATCGAGCAACTCGCGACCGATAATCGAACTTTGGTTGGAATCTTCCGTCCGCAGCAGCGGCGATTCGCCGTTCACCGTAATCGACTCGCTGCCGGTACCGGGCTGGAGACTGACGCCCACCGATGTGGGCTGCCCGATTTGCACATAAATGCCTTCCACCCGCTCCTTGCGGAATCCTGCCGCCGTCACTTCGAGGCTGTAGGTTCCAACCGGTTGCGAGGGAAATACGTAGATTCCCTCCTCATTCGTCCTCCGTACCGATTGCTCGCCAATACTGCGAGCCAGGAGTGTAACGCTGGCACCCGCCACAGCGGCGCCCGAGCTGTCTTTGACTACCCCACGCACCGTTCCCGTGGTCACCACACTCTGAGGATACGAGTCAATCGAAAGCCCGACGAAGACGAAGAGGAGAATAATCAGATAACAAATGTTTTTCATCGCTGGAATTCCTTACCAAGGCTCGGTCCGGTTGAGATGGCCGCAGACGCGGACACAGCTTCGAGCCAGATAGAGAGCCCCCAGTGAATTCGTGATTTAAAGATACCCCGGCTGTCCCCGTTTAAGAAAGGAGAAAGCCGGGACGCTTGCTGCACTACGCCTCGGTGCTTATTCGGAGCCGTTCTTGCCGGCTTCCTTCGTCTCGAGCACCGTCCTGTTAGGCTTCAACGCCGGATAGGGCTTACCGCCCTTCAAACCGTTCCAGAGAATCCGGTTGAATTTCTCCGTAGGGATCCGGTCTGCCTGGCTGAAGTCCATACCCTTGGTTTGCGCTTCCCACCAGGCTGCGTCGTGCGTGGGATGCGGTATTGCGCCTGGGTTCTGAACGTACTTGTTGAGTATCGGAAGCGAAGTGCCGTAGAGGTAGCTGGACGGGATCGCGGAGTAAGTCCAGCCTGCTTGCGAGATGTTGAAGGCGTTCGTCATTGGCGGAACACCCGCGTCATGCACGCTGAGTGGAGACAGGCCGAGGACTCCTTCGATCGTCCGCAACATGCTAACCGTCGAGTAGGGATCGGAGACCACCGCACCCTGCTTCACGTAAGGTCCAACGATGAACGCAAGGCTGCGGTCACCGCTGACGTGGTCGGCGCCATCCTGGGGATCGTCTTCAATCACGAAGATGAGCGTGCTGTTGGCGTAGGGGCTGTGGGCGATCTTATCGACCGTCAGCCCTACCGCGTAGTCGTCGTCGGCAATCTGAAGTTCCGGCGTGTTCACACCGAAACTAGCGGTGCCGAAGTTGCCGAAGTGGTCATGATCGTAGCGCAGCAAAACCAGATTGGGGAATTTATTGGTCTTGACCTGATGGTTGAATTCCCGTGCCCATTCCGCGTAGCGGAAAAAGTCGGGGTAGCTCTGATCGAAGGGCCAGAAGCAGAGATCGGTGCGGGTGAGCAGTGCTTTCTTCGCCGGCCACTCAACCTGGGTCGGAGGCTTCGTGGAGCAAGGATAGGCGAGAGTAGGACTGATTTCGCCAAGTTCTTCGCGTACATCCAAAGCACCCAGATCGGTGTAGAAGCCGTAGTTGCGAACGCTGAGATGAGCCTTGAGCGCGGCATCCCAAAGGTAGCCCGTGCCTTCTTCGCCATTGGGACCATCGGCTTCGACTTCATTGGCGTTCCCGGGTAGCAGGTTCGGGTCGGGTGGATAGATCGGTTGCTCCACCTGACGAGCGGCGACGCCGGTGACCGCGACGTTGATGTTGCGGGCCGTGCCTTCACTGTCGTATTGGCAACCGCCTTTGCCGTAGTTGACCTTAACGCACTTCTCGTTGAGATCGAGCGCGCGCGCCGCAAGCGACCACTGCCAGCCGTCCATGCTCACCATCGAACTGTCGTCGAAATTGTCGAAGGTCACAAAGTTGTTGGCAAAGTTGTGGAAGTTCGGCGTGACGGAGGCCGGGAATTGGGTGTAGGCCGGATCCGCATTCGCTCCATTGGTCAGGTCGCCGAGGATCTGGTCGAAGGTACGATTCTCCTTCACGATGTAGATGACATGCTGAATATGGTTGTGCAGGAACGACATGGTCGCAACGTCCTGCGGGCTCAACTGGTAGTCGAAGCCATTGTTCTTTGCCACCTGGCCGGTTAACTGCGCCAGTTGCACCGAGTTGGGCACAGGCAGCGTCAGGAAGCCCGAGTACTCGTTCTGCCACGCATACTGGTTGCCAGAGCCATCTTGTGCAGCCACGCTTAGACAGGCCGAGCCGAAGCCGCCGCCCGGATCGTTATTGATGTAGCGGCAGTTCGCGGTATTCGGAGTTTCTACGCTCTTGCCATTCACCACGTAGAGAGTAGAGCCATCCGGACTGATGCTGACAGAATTGGGGTACCAGCCAGTTGGGATGAGCCCCGCGACGACTGGTTTCTTTCCGGTGAGGTTGATGACAGCTACCGCGTTGGTGCCGCCGTCGGTGACGTAGGCAGTGCTCTCATCGGGCGAAAGAGTAACGCTGTTGGGATTGCTCCCCTTGGGCACGATTTTCCCGTTGCCGAGAATTCCTGCCGGCGCGCTGGCGTTGACCTCGCTCAGCACTGTATTGGTCGCGGTGTTAATGATGATCAACTCGTCGGAGTTGGCCGCTACAACAAACAGCTTGGTTTGGGCAGCATTGAGAATCATCCTCTCCGGGTTGCCGGCGACCGGGATCCGGTTGGTCAGGGTCAGAACACCACCAGAAAAATTCAGGACGTCGATCTCGCGGTCGCGAACGCTGGAGACGTAAACGGTGTTGCCCGCGACAGCGATTCCGTATGGAAATTCTCCACCCGGGACTCCCGTTTGCAGAGGATTGATGATGCCGGGACGGAGATCAAACTCCTGGAGAACCACGCCATGGACCAGGTCCACCGAAGTGATGGAGTCAGTTTCGTGGTTTGCCACGAACAGCGTATTGCCATCGGCAGTGATGCCGAGCATAGCAGCGGTCGGGCCAGTCTCGGTCTCCTCGCACATCAGATCGCAATAATGATTGAGGTTGATCGGTGTGCCAGATTCCGTCCACAGTCCGCTTTGCAGCGTGAACGTGTGCACAACGTCATCGCCTCCGCCACCCACATAGAATGCGGAACCATTCGGGGCCCATAGGATCCCGTCAAAGGTTTCTTCAAAATTCAGCAGCTGTACTACTTGCGTTTCCACCGGCGTACTGGGCGTGGAGATGTCATAAACGAAAACAAATTCGCCCGAATCCGCCCCGGTATAGTTGCCGCTTGCGTCCTCCATCAGGTTGTAGCCGCTGGTCAGGACCAGCATAGTCTTGCCGTCCGGGCTAATGGCCGTGGTTTCGGCGCCATCCGGCGTATAAACCGGAAAGTCCGGCAAAGAAGTTGTCAAAGGTACAAAAACGGAGCCCGGGGCTGCGGTCGGCGTAATGGTTGCACCGGTTGGAAGTATTTGAGCGACCGCGAAGCTGGTCAGCGCCAGAATGGCCATGAGGCCGGCTCCGCGAAGGAAACTCGTGATCTTCATACGGTGATCCTCCAAGATTAAGATCGTTTCGGTTGAAAGCTCCAAGCCCAGATGGTTAAACAGCGAAACAGAATCAAGAGGTGGGAACACCGAATAAATAAACGAGTAATGTTAAGGCTGGATTATGGAATTGTGAAAAGTTGGTCACATCTCGCACTGCGCCGGCATGGAGAGACGTCCAAATTGGTGCGAGGGGCAAGCTGGAGTTGTCGCTTTCAACCGTTTCGCGTAATTCCAGCTTCTTGTTTTTGCGCGCTCTGCAGCGCCCAAGCCATGCGCGGCGTATTGTGGGCAATCCCGAAGCGGCCCTGAGCATCGAGCAGAATGATCCCGCCATGGCCGTTGAGGCGCTGCTTCAGATAATTCATCGCTTCTTTCGCAATCCACTCTGGCAGGCTTCCGGATTCGACCCGGTCCGCCGCCCACTTCGCCAGCACCAGTTTCATAATCGGTTCGCCCCATCCGGTAGTAGAAACGGCCGCGCTCGAGTTGTCGGCATAGCAGCCGCAGCCGATGAGCGAAGAGTCGCCGAGGCGTCCGGGATCTTTATTGAGCGTGCCCCCGGTTGAAGTAGACGCCGCGATATTGCCATCGCGGTCGAGGGCAACGGCCCCCACCGTGTCGTGCGAAATTTCGGGCGCGAACAGATCATTGCCGTGGGTTGACTGCTGCGCCTGATATTCGCGCAAACGCTCGACCTCGCGAGGAATGATGAGATCTTCATTGCGGCAGAGAGCGATGCCGTGCTCGGCGGCAAAGCGCTCGGCGCCCTCGGCAACAAAATAGACGTGTGTGCTGTCGCTGAGAATCTTGCGGGCCACCCGAACCGGGTTGCGCAGCCGCTCCACACAGCCGACACCGCCGCCGCGCAAGGTCGCGCCATCCATGATGAAAGCGTCAAGCTGCACCTTGCCGTCGCGGTTCAGAAAGCTGCCGCGGCCGGCGTCGAAGATTTCGTCATCTTCCAGAACGACCACAGCTTCTTCGACCGCGTCCAACGCGGAGCCGCCGCCTTCCAGCACACGCCATCCCGTAGCCGCGGCTTTTTGGACGCCATGAAGGTGCGCCTCGACCATGTCGTCGGGAATGGCCCAGGCGCCGCCGTGAACCACCAGAACAGGATTGTTTGCCACTTTCAGTCCTTTGGGAAAAGTTGCCGTATTAGTGTATAAGCTATCTCAAGAAATCGTTCCCGCGTAGCTTCCGGGTAGGGCATGGCATCAGCCATGCCAAAGTTTCATCCTGAGCGAAGCCAACCCTACGCATTTGAATTTATAATGCAGTGCGACTTCGTTTGAATCCTCGCACCAGGAGATTGGAATGCAACGCAAAGCCAGTGCAGTGTGGAAGGGCGGTCTTAAAGACGGGAAAGGGACAGTTTCGTCCGCCAGCGGCGTTCTTTCGAATACGCCCTATTCGTTCACCACGCGGTTTGAAAATGCTCCCGGGACGAATCCGGAAGAACTGATTGCGGCAGCGCATGCCGCCTGCTTTTCGATGGCGCTGTCCGCCCAACTCGGAGGCGCGAACCTGACGCCGGAAAGCATCAGCACAGCCGCCACCCTTACCATGGAGAAACTCGATGCCGGTTGGACCATCACGGCCGTGCATCTCGATGTGGTCGCCAAGGTACCAGGCGCGAGCGCGGAAGCCTTCAGCACAGCCGCGCAAAATGCCAAAGCGGGCTGCCCCGTATCCAAGGTGCTGAACGCGAAAATTACGATGGATGCAAAGCTGGGCTAGAGTTCTGAGTAGCGCCGCTGCACTGAGCCCGAGCCTTAGCTTTGCTGCCGCAGAGCCTGCCGCAGCTTGTGATTGAGTTTCACCGCTTCCTGCGACGCCTGATCGATCATTTCGACCCAGCGCCGCAAGTTCTCGGGTGGGCCTGCCTGCGAAATCAGGTAGGTGGCCTGCACAATGGTCTCGAGCGAGTTGCTGAGATCGTGCGCCATCAGCCGAAGCTCTTTCGCCAGTTCTGCGGGAATTTTGTCGGAGGCATTTCCCATAATCACGGACGCCGTGAAGCCTTGCCAACGGCGCAAAACCAGAGCTGGTGACATTGTGCTCGTTTGACAGCCAGGCGCCAGCCAGTAGATATTAGTGTAGTCCCCCTAAAAAAGGGCCTGCCGACTTTATTCTTTGTTAATGCGGATATGGCGGAACTGGCAGACGCGCTAGGTTCAGGTCCTAGTGGCCGCAAGGTCGTGGAGGTTCGAGTCCTCTTATCCGCACCAAAATCAGCTCTTAGCTCCTAGCCTTTAGCTAATCCAAGCCCCGGAGGGGCGACCACGCTTCGCTGCTATCGTTACCAACCGGCACGGTCCTTAGATCGACGTCATAAATCCCCGGCAGAATGGCGTGCGCGCCTTATTCCACGGGGCCCCGATACTAAGGTACCGCCAATACCATCGTCTAATTGATTCGCCGGAGCCCCTCGGGTCTAATCGCTCCATCGCAGCCGATTCGGTCGGAAGAGCGAGATTGCAAAAGCCCTGTCGGGAGGAAAACGATGAGTATTATCGATAAGGCGCTAGAGGCAAATCGTAGCTATGCAAGAAACTACAATCCAACGCTGGGGAAGCGTCCGGCCCCCAAAATCGTAGTTGTCACCTGCATGGACCCACGGCTCTCAGACCTGCCTGGAATCTTGGGTCTGCCGCAAGCCGATATCGACGTTATCCGAACCGGCGGACCCGCGGTAACAGAAGATGTTCTCGGGGAACTTATTATTTCGAATCGTGTACTCGGAACCACAGAGATACTGCTTCTCAACCACACCGGCTGCGGGTTTACGACATTCACAGATGACGAAATGAACGCGAAGCTGAGAGCTTCTACCGGGGACGCGTCGCCGGCTCCAATGCGCTTCTTCTCCTATAAGGACCCCGAGGAAAATACTCGGGAGCAGATCAAGAAAGTCCGGTCGCATCCCTGGATTGCCAAAGAGGTTCCGGTCCGCGGCTTTATTTTCGACGTGGACACCGGGAGACTCAGCGAAGTCAAAGCACTTGAAGAAGAAGAGCGCGCTGCTTGACGATCGCCGCAAAACTAGATGTAGGTCGGGTAGACGCTCCGCTCGCCCTCCAGCCAAGTATTTAGAGAAAGGACGGTGGAGACATGCCGGAAGCAACTTGGAAGCCTCACGAGAAACATGGACGACTGACGATGCAGAGCGACTTACCCGACAGCGTCTACGCGTTTCCGAACCAGCGTAAAGAACCACTGACCGACGCACAACATGTGCGTGACGCGGTCGCGCGGTTCGATCAAGTTATCGACGTCTCCGATGCCGACCGTGCTTTGGCATTCGCGAACATCGAGAAAGCTGCAAACTACTACAACGTCGACCTCGCCGAAACGTCATGGCACGACCTGGGCATTCGTCCTCAAAAGAATAGAAGAGAGGCTGCCGCCAAAGGCGCAGTGACGCGCGAACGCCGAGTGCAGAGCTAAGAATCCATTGGTCAGAGAGTCGGTCGACAGAAGGGGACGAATATGAAAGCAGTCGTTGTCCACCAATATGGCGGTCCTGAAGTACTCAAGTTCGAGGAATACCCGGATCCGGTGGCGGGTCCCGGCGAAGTACTGGTGCGGGTCGCCGCCACGAGTGTGAACCCGATCGACTACAAGCGGCGTGCCGGATTAACGAAGGATTTTTATCCCCTCCAGTTTCCGGGCCTCATCGGAGTCGATATGGCGGGGACTGTGGTCAAGCTTGGGCCGGGAGTGGAAGGCTTTTCCGTCGGCGACCAGGTGTTCGCCATGGCGGACAATACTTACGCCGAACTTTGCGTCGCGAAAGCAGCGGTCTTGGCGAAGATCCCTAAGGGCCTCGATTTGATCCAGGCGGCGGCGCTGCCGCTGGTGACGACGACCGGCAACCAGCTCATGTCCGCTACGGGAATCAAAGCGGGCCAGACGGTTCTCGTCGTAGGTGCTGCTGGAAATGTCGGGCGTTCGGCGGTATTCACTGCGAAGGAACGCGGGGCGACTGTGATCGCGGGGGTTTTGAAGAGGCAGATGGATGAGGCGAAGACTGTCGGCGCGGATCAGGCGGTCGCAACAGACGACGACACCGCGATTGCGAATCTTCCACCGCTCGATGCGGTGGCGGATACGGTCGGCGGAAGGACCGCCGAGACGCTGATCGCCAAGGTCAAGCCGGGAGGAGTGTATGCATCGGTTGTCGAGGCACCGCAGAACGCCGGGCAGTACCCATCTGTAAAGGTGGTGCACGTATTCTCGAAATTCGACAGGAAAACGCTCGAGTTTATGGCCGAAGCCGTGCGAGATGGCAAGCTACTAATTCCGATTAGCCAGAAACTGCCGCTCAGTGAAGCGGCCGAGGCTCAAGCTACGGCAGAAAAAGGTGCTGTCGGGAAGATCTTGCTGGTGGCTTGAACTCTTTGCGGTTTATCTACAGCAGGAGGCACCGCATGAATCTTCCTGACGCGCCGAATGCACACGAAGGCTTCTTCGCAACTTGCTTCTTCACCGTGAGCGACCAGGAGAAATCGAAGGACTTCTATGTCTGAAATTCTTGGTGGGAAAGTGATCAAGCCAGACAATCCCTGCTACATCAAGCTAGCGAATACGTAGCTAATCCTCAATTCCGGCGGTGGCCCGACTCCCGACAAGCCGGAGGTCCTTCATGAAACACCGCCGGATCTGAACAGAATGAATAGCTTCCTCAATTTGCGTGTCGCCGACATCATCAGTTTCAAAATCATTGCCGCACGGATCTCTTGATCTCGGACTCCAGGACACTGCTCGTTCTTTTGTTGATCGTCCATCTGGAGCCCTCACTTCGAAAAGAAGCTAAATGCTTTAGCGGAATCGGAGTTCAGACTCCTCCAACGAGTTGTTGGAAAGGAGGGGACGGGCGCGACTCTTGTCGTACTAGCCTGGAGCTTGCGCCAACGGCAGCCGCACCTGAAAACATGTGTCTCCAGGTTTGGAGCGGACCTGAATATTGCCGCGGTGCTTTTTCACGATACGTTGGACTGTGTCGAGGCCAAGCCCAGTTCCTTCCCCGACTCCCTTGGTGGTGAAGAAAGGTTCGAAGATGTGGGGCTGGACCTCAGGAGAAATCCCGGGACCGTTGTCGGCGATCTCGACCACGACGCAATCGTCCTCGCGATAAGTGCGAACTAGAAGTTCACCGTTTCCACTCATCGCGTCAATCGCGTTGTCGATGAGGTTGGTCCAGACCTGGTTGAGCTCGCTCCCGAAGGAATTCACGAGCAGTGGAATTTTCTGATAATCGCGCTGCACGGCCACGCCGCCTTTCAGCTTGTGATTCAAAATGGTCAGCGTGGTCTCCAGGGTCTTCACAATATCTACGTTCTGGACGGGCGACTGGTCCATAAACGTGTATTCCTTGATCGCGCCCACTAGCTCAGAGATCCGCGAGGTGCTGTGCTCGATCTGGTTCAACAGGTCCGCGATCTCCACGGAAGCCGAAATCCTTATCAGCGCTGCCCGGGCAGTACCCGCATCGAGCGTAGCGAACAGCTTTTCCAACGCTTCCGGCTTGAAATTCCTGCGCGCGAGATCGGCAGCGAGCTGCCACAGATCGCTTTGCCCATGGCTACGAAGCAATGAGTCCAGTTGCTCCTCCAGGTCGCTGGCGGTGAGGGCATCTGGTGGAGGCCCATCCATTTGAACAAGCGACGCCTCCAACTTCTCAATTTCGGATCTTCGCGCCGCAGTGAGCTCGCGCCTTCCCAGTTCGTGGCTGGCATCGCGGACCCGCTTCAGAATGTCGCGCAACTGGCTGGTAGCGCGCTTCGCAGCCGATGCCGGATTGTTGAGTTCATGGGCGAGGCCTGCCGAGAGCTTGCCCAGTGCAGCCAGCCGATCTCGCTGCTGTTCGAACCGGGTGGTTTCGCGGATTCGGTCCGACATCAAGCCGACGAGGCGCGTGGCCAGTTCCGGCATCTTCTGCAACAGTTCGGGAAAAAGCGAGGCGGGAAAGCGCAAGACGCGGGCATCGCTCGTGGCCCGCCCGCTCAGGGTGAATTGCTTCATCCTGGAAAATGGCAGTATTCCAGTCACCTCACCCGCTTTTCTCTCGAACACCACGGTTTCACCCGCAAGTTCGCCGCGCCACTGAAATTCCCCTTCGAGGAGCACAAACATCGCGTCCGCCAGATCGCCTTGGCGTGAGTAGTTTTCACCCGTCTTGAGATGCAGCTCTTGCGATTGGCTGATGAACCAGGCGATCTGGTCGTCGGGCAGGCCCGCGAATTGTGGGACGCGACGCAGGAGATCCGATGTTTCGACCATTTATACCTTGCTCAAATACTGATGGATGAACTGCACCGCGACCGATCCTTCGCCCACTCCGGAAGCCACCCGTTTGACCGAACCATGCCGCACGTCGCCCACCGCAAATACGCCCGGTACATTGGTTTCCAGCAGGAATGGATCTCGATCCGGCGCCCAGCCCCTGGGACGCTGTCCACCTTGCATCAGATCCGGACCGGTCAGAATGAATCCGCGGTCGTCCCGCTCGAGGGTGCCCGCCAGCCAATCGGTCCGCGGCAGAGCTCCAATAAAGATGAACATTGAGCTTGCCGGCACACGCTCCACCTTGTTGGTGTCTGAACAGAGGACTGAGATCTCTTCCAAGTGCGTTTCGCCGTGCACCTCGGCGACGGTCGCATGCGACCATAACTGAATGTTGGGAGTTTCCTTGATCTGATCAATCAGATATTGCGACATCGTGCTGGAGAGAGATTCCCCGCGCACCAGGATCACGACACGCTCCGCGTATCGCGCAAAATTCATCGCGGCCTGGCCGGCGGAATTTGCGCCGCCCACGATGTAGACCATCTCTCCTTTGCAGGAGAGTGCTTCCGTGGCGCCGCCGCCGTAGTAGACTCCCGCGCCTTGTAGCCGGTCAATGCCCGGAACGTCCAGTCGCCGCCACTGCACTCCGGTCGCGATCATCAACGCGTGGCAGGAAATCTCGCTGCCATCGGCCAATTTGACGATCCGGTAAGGTCCCTCCGCGCGGACGCCGACTGCCTCCTGCGGTGCCAGAATTTCGACTCCAAAACGCCGCGCCTGCACAACTGCGCGACGGGCAAGATCGCCCCCGCTGAGCCCGCTGGGAAATCCGAGATAGTTCTCAATCCGAGAGCTCATTCCGGCCTGGCCACCCGGGGCCTCGCGGTCCATCATTACCGTGTGCAGACCCTCCGAAGCGCTATAGACCGCAGCCGCCAGACCGGCCGGCCCTCCACCCACAATCGCCAAATCGTAAAAGCTGGTTTCGGCGCGGGTTTGCAAGCCAACTTTTTGCGCCACTTCGGCCGGCGCACTGTTGAGCAGCTTCGTACCATCCGAAAATAGGACAACAGGAAGTTCACTCGCATCCGGTCCGAGGGCTTCGAGCAGCCGCTTGGTTTCTGGATCGTTGGCCGAGCCCTCAACGTCGATCCACTGGTAGGGAACGTGGCTGCGCGCCAGAAAATCCCGCAGTTCGTACGATCGTGGAGACCATCGCGTGCCCAAGACCCGGATTCCCTCGAAAGCGGGACGGTACGAAGCCTGCCAGTCATCGAGCAAGTCGTCCAGTTGTGGGTACAGGTGCTCGGTGGGAGGATCCCACGGCTTCATAAAAAAATAGTCGAGGCTGGCCTGGTTAATGGCGCTGATCGCGGCGTTGGTGTCGGCATACGCAGTGAGCAACGCTCGTTTCGCGTCAGGGAATATTTGCCGCGCTTCCTGCAGGAATCTGACACCATCCATGTGCGGCATGCGCTGATCCGCCAGCAAAAGGGCTACGCCGTCGTTGCGAACCTTCAGCCCCTTGAGGAGATCCAGCGCTCTTTCCGGGGAGCCGCTGCTGAGCACGCGATATTCAGCACCGTAGTGCGATCGCAAATCGCGCTCGATTGCCCGCAGGACATCCGAATCGTCGTCGATCGTCAGCAGGATCGGCTTCGCCATGGTGGCTGTCAGACTGAAGATGAAGCTGGTGATTCCGGAAAAACCCCAGCCGGAACAGATTGATTAGATACAGAAATCCTTATTCCGTTGCATTCTTATTCCGTTGCATCCTCATCGCAATCAAACCCGCCATCAAGCCACAAGTTCAGCTGGCTCGATCTCGTCCACGTAACACCACACCCAGGTTTCTCCCGGCTCAATCGAACGGATCAGAGGGTGCTGCGTTTTGTGGAAGTGTTTGGTGGCGTGCTTGTTCTTGGAAGAATCGCAGCAGCCCACATGTCCGCAAATCAGGCACAGGCGCAGGTGGACCCAGGAGTCTCCGGTTTTCACGCAATCTTCACACACGTGCTTTTCAGTGTTTCTGAACTTGATTTGGTCAAGGTGGCTGCATTTGTTTGGCATCGGTTCCTCCTAGATGAAAAACCACAATTCTAAGTCAAGTCACCTCGGTCATGTAACGAAAGGGCACAATCACGGTCAAGAGCCGCTTCTTTCACTCACAATGTTCGTGGAGGTCTTCATTTGTGTTCCGGCTTGATTATCTATCTTGCATACTGACCGTCGCGTCCACGATTCTGGTTGGACGGCGGTGCTGGGAAGGTTGGGCTCTGGCTGGCGTCAATGGTGTACTTATCTGCATTATCGGATTCAGAACGGCTCAGCTGGGCTTTATTCCCGCTAACATGTTCTGCATCGTGATGAGCGCGATCAACCTGCGCGCGTGGCGCAAGTCGGGAGTATCTTGAGCAGCGAGTCCGGACAGGTGTCGATTCCACGCACCGGCTGCTTGAACCGCGAATTCACTCCGCGATGAGCAGGTTCTCGGCGAAAGGCCATTGCGCGTCGATCCACTGAGCCTCGCAGCGAAATCCGGCGTGGCGCGCGGTCGCGACGATCTCTTCGGCCGAGTACTTGTGGCTGCTTTCCGTCCATACGGTTTCTCCTTCATGAAACTCGACCACGACTTCTGCCGCCGGAATGCTCACCGTCTGCCGCCGCGTCGACCGCAGGTGCATCTCAACGCTCCGGGCGTCGTGATTGATCTTCGCTACGTGGGCAAACTGGCTCAAGTCAAAGTCGGCGTCGAGTTCGCGATTGATGCGGGCTAGCAGGTTGAGGTTGAAAGCAGCGGTTACGCCGAGTTCGTCGTCGTAGGCTCGGAGTAGCTGTGCGCTGGGTTTTTCCAGATCAGTTCCAAGAAGCAGAGAATCTCCGGGTTCGAGAATCCGCCGCACCTCGGCCAGGAACTTCACACCCGCCAGGCGATCGAAGTTCCCAATCGTGCTGCCGAGGAACAGCACAAACAGGCGCTGGCCGCTTTGACGGTACGCGGCCACCTCCAGCAACCCATCGAGATAATCGCGCTCAAAACCCACGATGCTGATCGCGTCGATGTTGCCCAGCTCCCTTTCGCACATTGCCAGGGCCGAGCGCGATATTTCGACGGGATAATAGAGCGTCCGCTGGCGGCGGCAGAGCGCCTCGAGCAGCCAGCGGGTCTTCTTGCCACTACCACTACCCAATTCGGCAACCGCGACCGGCCCGGCGAGACTGTCCACTATCTCGTCCCCATGGCGTCGCAGCAATCGTTCGTCGGCCCGCGTGAGCCCGTACTCCGGGAGGTGACTGATCACTTCAAACAGAGCCGAACCAACATCGTCGTAGAAATATTTGGACGGAAGTTCCTTCTGTCCGGGCCGGGTGAGCCCGGCGCGAACGTCAGAAGCGAATTCATATGTCGCATTTGCAGGAATCGCATGGACGAGCATTTACCCGGCTCCTCTCCTGTCAGCGGCGCACGCAGCGGAAACCCGCATACACGTGTTGGTAATGCGCTTGAAACCAGTTGCGAAATGTCGACCGCAGCATGCACGCAGCCGTGCGCGCCGAGGCGCCTTTCATGACGAAGTGCTTGCCATCGAAGAAGTCCGCGGAATATCCGCGATAAAACGGAAATGGCTCGAACCCGGGGAACGGCGCAAAGACAGTGGAGGTCCACTCCCACCCGTTGCCCAACATGCCGTCTACGCCGAAAGCGCTGCGACCTCGCGGAAAAGCGTTTACTGGCGCGGGGTCCCAGCGATCGAAATCAAAGTTGCCGAAATTTGAGTTGGGTTGTTCTGACCCCCAGGGATAAGGTCTCTCGCTTCCGTCCATGGTGCCGTAGGCGGCGCGATGCCACTCCGTTTCCGTCGGGAGTGATTTCCCCGCCCAGCGCGCATATGCCGCAGCCTCCGCGTGACTCACGTACACGGGCCAGTCGAGCGGCAACGGAATCTCGTCGAACATGGTGCGATAGAGCCAGCCGCCACTTGCGTTCTCCCAGAACACCGGATACGACACATCGTGCGCCGTTTTCCAATTCCAGTCGTCGTCGCTCCAGAAATCGCGCGTCTCATAGCCGCCCGCGGCCATGAAATCGAGATACTGTCCGTTCGTCACCATATACTGGTCAATCTCGAACGCAGGCATCTGTAAAGTGTGGGCATCGTACTCGTTGTCCCAGCCGAAGCTGTCGCCACGGCGTGCGAGACCGAGTGTTGCCGTGCCGGGCGGGATCTCAACCATTCGATGGTTCGGCGGGGGAACAATGGGACTCGGCGCATCCATCTTCGGAAGATTCATCTTCGGCGGACGCACCTGATGAATCTTCCGGTCCAGCGGCAACGGGTGCAACATGTAGGCCAGAGTCTCGACGTGCATCAACCGGTGCTCAATGGCAACGTTGAGCAAGATGTCGAGCGAGAATCCGTCGCGCGTGTGAGCGTGTGGCTCCAGAACTCCTTCGGCCAGTCTTTCGTCCAGATTGGCCCGGATTCTGGCTACGTAATCATGCACCGTTTTCAGGGAGGGCCAGTCCGCTGGCCGGTCGGAGGGCAATCCGCCGCCGACCGGATCAATGCCGAAGGCAAACAGCTGATCAAACTCGGAATGGAAGCTCCCGAGGCCGAGGACGCTTTCGTGGAGCAGGTTCCAGTCAAACGCTTCAAGATGTCCCAGATAAAAGATGATGCGGTGACGCTCCGGAATCGGCCGTTCGTACATCGAATCAGCGCGGACCAGGCTGAAGAGAGCGTCGCTGTGCCGGCGAGCATCGAAGACTCGCTCCAGCAACCGGTAGCGGACTGCTATTTCCTCTTGGGCAGCAGGCATTCGGCCCTCCGTTCTACTGTTTGGACGAGGCGGCGGAAAGAGCCATCACGGCTGGACAAGACGCATCGCCACTACGCAAGCACCAGCAGCCAACACCGGCATTCGACGGCGTCGAAGGCCACGTAAAATACGGTGATGCGCATTTCCTTGTTTCGGGTTGATGCGTTCACCGAGCAGCCATTCGCAGGCAACCCCGCGGCGGTCTGTCCACTTGATTTGTGGTTAGATGACCGTATGCTGCGCAAAGTCGCAGCCGAAAACAATCTTTCTGCGACGGCTTTTTTCGTACCCAATGGCAACCAATACCAACTCCGCTGGTTTACGCCCCAGTGCGAGATAAGGCTATGCGGCCACGCCACCCTTGCGGCCGGCTACGTTGTGCTCGACATCCTGCAGCCGGGAATCGATACCGTACGGTTTGAAACACGGTTCAGCGGCATGCTGACTGTGTGCAGGAACGGAGACCTTTTCGCGATGGACTTCCCGGCGATGTTTGCGGAAACTTGCGCGAAGCCCCCCGACACGCTCGTTCATGCGCTCGGCCCTGGCCCGCCTCCATCGGAAGTTCTGGAAGTGAATGACACTTACATTGCAGTCTACGAAACGGAGAGCGCAATCCGGAATATCTGCCCCGATTTCGCGCGACTGGAGCAGCTTCATCCTTTTGCCGTGGCACTCACGGCGCCTGGAGATGAGGTCGACTTTGTGTCGCGGTATTTTGCTCCGAGTTATGGCGTTCCAGAAGATCCTGTGACCGGCTCGGTCCACTGTGCCCTCACCCCCATACTGGACACGCCGCTTTGGCAAAGCGCACCTCCATGCGCGCCAAGTGTCGGATCGGGGCGGAGAACTCTGGTGTGAAATGGCGGGAGAGCGTGTCGTCCTCAAAGGCGCTGCCGTGCTGACACAGAGAGGCTCGCTACTACTTTGAAACCAGGCAAGGCCAGCCTATTGGATGAGTCCCTGCTTCTTCAGAAACTCGCGCGCGACTTCCTTCGCGTCGCGATGCTGGCCGTCGACGGCGTAATTCAGTCGCTGCATCTCTGCGTCAGAGATTTTTCCCGCGAGCCCCGCAAGCGCACGGAAGACGTCCGGATGTTGCTGTAAAGTTTGCTCGCGAATAACCGCGACCGCTTCATAGGGCGGAAAATAGTGCCGGTCATCTCCCAGAACGAACAAATCCAGAGCGGGAATCAGGCCGTCGGTCGTGTTGCCCGCGGCCAGGTCGATCTGACGATCTCGCAGCGCCCGCGCGAGCAGGCCCAAGTCCATCACGCGCGGTGGCTCGACGAAGTGCAAACCGTAGGTTGCAGCCAGACCACGATATCCGTCAGGCCTCTCCATAAACTCGTAGCCGAACCCGGCTCGCCATTGCGGAGCAAATGCAGTCGCCTGGGACAACGTTTTGATGTTCAAGCGGCGAGCGTCCTCGCCCCGGATTTCCATCGCAAAAGTGTCGTTGAAGCCGAAAGGCGAGCTTAACGTCAGCCCGAAACGATGTTCATATTCTTCTTTGACTCGACGATAAACTTCCACCTTATCGCCAGCTGCTTTTTGCTTGAGAATGGCGTTCAGCGCAGTGCCGGTATATTCCGGATACATGTCGATCCGCCGAGCCAGGATCGCCTGCTGACAAATATAAGTTCCCGCCAGATAGAAGCGTCGCTCCACCTTCAGATTGGTGTGGACCTCGATCTGCTGCGCCATGATTTCACCCAACAGGAAGGACTCGGTGAAATTCTTGGACCCTATGACGATGCGATCGGAACGGGACGGCGAACAAGACGGCAACAGCAAAGCCGCCGCCAAGAAGAGCAGCGCACAGACGCTCGATTGAGGGTGCTTATCGCGCACGCAAACGCCTCTCCAGCCATCCCAAAGCGAGGTCCGCCCCCAGCGCCAGGATCGCGGCTGGAATGGCCCCGGCCAGAATCACTCTGTCGTCGACCATGGCGAGGCCCCGGAAAATGAATTCTCCCAGACCTCCAGCGCCAATCGCTGCAGCGATCGTAGCCAGCCCGACCGAAATGACAACCGCAACCCGCACACCCGAGAGGATCACGCTCATTGCCAGAGGCAGTTCCACTTGAAACAGAAGCTGCGATTCCGTGAGCCCCATGCCTCGCCCGGCCTCCACCACGGCGGGATCGACTCCGCGGATTCCCGTGTACGTGTTCCGAATAATCGGCAATAAAGCGTAAAGGGTCAGCGCCAGAATCGCCAGTCGATCCGCGCGCTCACCCAGCCATGGCACTGGCAACAAAAACCCGAAGAGCGCAAGACTCGGGATCGTTTGGATAATATTGGCGCCCCCCAACACCGCCTTGTCGAGCCGGGGCCGATGCGAGATCACAATCCCCAGCGGTATTCCGACCAGCGCTGCCAACAACGTAGAGAGCCCGACCAGCCAGAGATGTTCCAGCGTGAGTTCCAGCACCTGCCTTTGGTTCTGCCAGATGAATCGGAAAACGCTCATGACGTGCCTCGATTTACCGCTGACTCAAGTCCATCTCCGAACGCCTTAACGTAGGCCGACGCCCACGGATCGGTAGATCGCAGGAATTCCTGAGGCGTCAGGACGGTGACCAGCCGCCCCGCTTCCATCAGGGCGATACGCGATCCGAGCCGCAATGCCTCGCGCAGGTCGTGCGTGACAAAGACTACGGTTTTCCGAAGTCTCTGCTGTAGAGAAAGAAACTCGCGCTGCAGATCGTCTCGCGTGAGAGGATCAAGCGCACCGAAAGGCTCGTCCATGAGGAGTATCTCTGGATCTGCGGCCAAGGCACGCGCCACCCCGACCCGTTGCTGCTGTCCGCCCGACAGCTGGTGCGGATAACGCGACGCCATATCTGGCGCGAGCCCCGTCAGTTGCAACAACTCCCGTACGCGCGCGCGAATTCGTTCTTCGGGCCACCCGACGATCCTCGGAACGAGACTGATGTTTCGTTCCACCCTGAAATGGGGAAAGAGACCAACGTCCTGGATAACGTAGCCGATACTGCGCCGCAGGCGAATGACATCGCTTGATGCGTTTGGCACGCCTCTGACGCGCACTTCCCCGGCAGTGGGCGATAGCAGGCGATTCACCAGCTTCAGCGTTGTGGTCTTGCCTGAGCCGCTGCGTCCCAACAGGACAAGAGTCTCTCCGAGCTGGACCTGCAGATCGACTCCGGAAAGAACCTGTATATTGCCTACGCGGTAGGAAACGTCACGGAATTCAACGACCGGATTGGCCACTGGAGGCTGCATCTGAGCCCAGCATACCCGAGTTCAAATCAATACCAAACGTGATTCCGCCTTCACTTGCGGGCACAATTCTAAAGCTGTATTGCCGATCCCCAGCGACTTAAGTCACTTCTAGGTTTAGCTGCCTTCGCTCACATCGTTGCGACCAAGCATCTTCTGACCTGCCGGAACGCCTATCTGAACGCCGTTCCATGAAACTTGAGAGAAGTTCGAAGTGCAACATCGTTGCTCATCGATGGGACGGCAGATTGTATTCTTGATGTGACCCTAGCGGTCGAATGAAAAAACAATGCAATGATCTGCTTTTAAACTGGGGAGTCCCAGCCTGAAGTTTCAACGCGGAAGCGATTGGACGTACGTCGGCAGGCGATGGTAAGCTGGCGGTCCTAATCCTCGTGTGCGACCAGGATGACACCCGATGGAGCCCAATCCGTGCCTGCCCAATCGCAGCCGGTAGCCGCGCCGCTTACCCGCGCCGCGATCTTCCTTGTCGTGACACTCAATCCGGGCGTTGACAATCGTGCCACCCTGCGCTCGTTCTGCGGGGATCTCGCCGCGCTGGTGCGCGCAGTGGAATTTCGCTACCTGGAGGGGGACCTTTCCTGCGTCATGGGGTTTGGGTCTGATGCGTGGGACCGCCTCTTTGGGCCACCGCGGCCGGCAGAGCTGCACCCGTTCGGGGAGATTTGCGCCGGAGCGCGCCATGCGGTCTCCACGCCGGGCGATTTGCTGTTCCACATTCGCGCCCAACGCATGGATCTATGCTTCGAGCTTGCCACTCAGCTTATGGCGCGTATCGGAAATGCCGTTTCGCCGGTGTACGAAGTGCACGGTTTCCGTTACTTCGATGACCGCGATCTCCTTGGTTTCGTCGACGGGACGGAGAATCCTAGGGGCGCGGCAGCGACCGACGCTGTGCTTGTCGGCGAGGAGGACGCGGCGTTCGGCGGGGGCAGTTACGTCATCGTGCAGAAATATCTCCACGATCTTGACGCGTGGAATGCGCTCTCCACGGAGGCGCAAGAACGCATCATCGGCCGCACCAAGCTGTCCGACATCGAATTGGACGAATCCGCCAAACCAACGTCAGCGCACAACGCGCTCACTACGATCGTTGAGAACGGGAAAGAGATCAAGATCCTGCGCGACAACATGCCGTTCGGCCAGCCCGCGCACGGTGAATTCGGGACTTATTTCATCGGCTACAGCCGTTCTCCCCGCACAATCGAGCAGATGCTCGAGAACATGTTCATCGGTCGGCCGCCCGGCAACTACGACCGGCTGCTCGACTTCAGTCGTGCCGTCACCGGAAACTTGTTCTTCGTGCCGTCGGCGACATTTCTGGAGAACGTGACCGAAGACCAGCCTTTAGATGCGGAGGCCTCTGCCTCGCCCACGGCGGCGCCACCCTCTCTATCCATCCCATCGCTGCGCGAGGGTTCGCTCGGCATCGGTTCCCTCAAAGGAGACAAACGACATGAATAACCTCCATCGCGAACTTGCTCCGATTTCCGATTCGGCATGGGCTCAGATCGAAGAGGAAACATCGCGCACGCTCAAGCGCTACTTTGCCGGACGGCGCGTCGTCGACGTAAAGGGGCCGGGCGGCACCGGCCTCTCTGCCGTCGGCACTGGCCACCTGCGGGCGATCGCGGCTCCGGGCAAGGACATCGTCGCAAGGCAGCGCGAGGTGAAGGCGCTGGTCGAACTCCGTGTTCCATTCGAACTGAATCGCCAGGCGATCGACGACGTCGATCGTGGCGCGAACGACTCGGACTGGCAGCCAGCGAAAGACGCCGCGCGACAGATCGCTTTTGCCGAGGACCGCGCCATATTCGAGGGCTATGCCGCCGCCGACATTGGTGGTATCCGTCCGGGGACCAGCAATCCGATCATGACTCTCCCCGCCGACGTGCGCGAGTACCCGGAAGCCATCGCTCAAGGGTTAAGTCAGTTGCGTCTCGTCGGTGTCAACGGCCCCTATTCGGTGTTGCTCGGAGCCGACGCTTACACCGCGCTGGCCGAGACCAGCGACTACGGATACCCGGTGCTGGAGCACGTCAAGCGGCTGGTCGACAACCAGATCATCTGGGCGCCCGCCATTGCCGGTGCTTTCGTACTGACCACTCGTGGCGGCGATTTCGGCCTGCACATCGGCCAGGACGTCTCCATCGGTTATCTCAGCCACACCGATGCCGCTGTCCGCCTGTACCTGCAGGAGTCGTTCACTTTCCTCCTGCTCACCACCGAGGCTGCCGTCGCGCTGGCTCCCCCAGCGAAGGCGAAGAAGGCGTGACGTGAGACTCAGATTCTTCTCACACGCAACTCGAACCCTTTCCAAGGATGAGGCATTGAGGGTCTAACGATCAGTACGCTTTGCCAAGGTCCAGCTTATGCATCTCAACTATCTGCTCGCGTTCGATGGAATCATTGCGTCTCGAGGTGGCATTCCTCTGATCGACCAGGGAGTGATTATCGGCGCAATCGGTTGTTCGATTCCCAGGACGAAGTCGTGAGCACGGCGGGGGCGGCAGTAATTAACAAACTCCCGGCGAGGATCAAATGATACGTTAACCTCACCTTCGCCGAGATACGCCGGAGACTTCGCTAAGGTTGGTACCCGTCCGCCATCCACTTTGCGAATAGCTCAATGCGAGCCTGAGGCCAAGGACCTTCCCCCCTCGGGGGCGGGGGCGGCATTACCGCGCCACCGATTCCCCGAATGCGGTCGTAAATGGCGGCCGCGTGCGTCTTGACGTCATCATAACTTCCCAGGTTGAACGCTTTGCTCATGCCTCGAATGTCTCGCTCCGTAAAAAGCGGGCGAATGTCCGCTTGAAAGCTCGTCGGTTTCGTCATTGTTCCTCTCAGCCATTGGATTATACGTATGCGGCGCTCGCGCCTCGTGACTCTAGATCACCTCAATAACTTGCCGGCGAGCCTGTAATCAACACTGAACTTTCCCGGACCTGAGCAGAGCAGCCAGATAAAGAAGAGCACGTACAGGACTTCCGGAAGGTAGAGGAAATCGTCGAGCCAGTTGAGAGGCGAAAGTCCTTTGGGCAAGGTGGAAATCGCGCTCGTCAGGGTGGCGACAATCATATCGATCAATAAAGCTACGCAGGCTGGGGTCGAAAGAAATCCCACGGCCACCAGGGATCCTCCAACGAACTCGACACTCGACACGAAATAAGCCGTCTGGCGGGGAAACGGAATTTTGGACTTAACCAGCGTTTCGTAAATATCTTTCATGTCGCCGGCGACAAACAATTTGTTTGCTCCGGAGATGGCGAAGAACAGCCCGATCGAAACCCGTACCAGGAGGATGGCATATTGTTCCAAATCACTGCTACCCAGCAGCGCAAACTGGACCAACCGTTTCCAATCCATCTCTCGTTCCTCCATCCAAGGGAGAGGCTGTGACCATACCCGATGTCACACCGACTAGCCCCGGCTACCGCACCAATGTCAGCCTTACATGAGGCCAGTGCTCTGTCCGACCTCGATAATGCGTCCCCGATTCTTATGCCGCTGAAACCGACTTCTTCTTCCCATCGAGTGCCGGTAGAAGAAGGTTCAGAAGCGCTTGATCAGAGAACGGGTTCTGACCTGAGATCAGCTCGTGATCTTGAACGACATAGCTCGTCCATGGAGCGAGCACACTTACGTCACCGCCCGCCGTACTCAAGGCGAAGTCCGGGTAGAAGAGAACCTTTCCACCAATCTCCAGCGGTTCCCGCTGCTGCTCTTCCGCTGTCGAAAAGATGGTCATCTTATATCCAGAATAGATCCAGCCTTGAGCCTTTGCCCGCGCTCCAGCGGCATCGCCCGCCGACAGCGCGGCGACCACCTCCGTCGAATTCGGAAGCGCCGAGAGAAGTGAAATCGGGCCATGGCAGAGCACTGCCGTAGGCTTGGATGTCTTATGAAAGTGTCTCAGCACGGTGCCCGCGTCGGGATCATCGAGTAGGTCCATCATCGGGCCATGGCCGCCGGGGACGAAAACAGCGTCATATTGATCCAGGCCCGATGCGATGACATCCGAGATACGAGTTGGATTTTTGAGCCCAGTCAGGGTGTCGCGGAATTTTAGATAGTCCTGAAGCTTAGCCTCGTCCCCGCCGAAGAAGTCGGCTACAGCTGAATGGACATCCATTTGCGGCGTGTTGCCTTTGGGGTTGGCGAAAGTGATTTCGTAGCCCTCCTTCATCAGGGCGCGAACCGGAACCGTCAGCTCGTTGAGATAGTAGCCACCGCCGGTATAAACCTTGCCATCTTTCAAGGGCAGGCCATGGCCGCTCGATACCAGCACTAAGATTTTTCCTCTAGTTGTCATTGTTGTTCTCCTTTTTGAAATCGAATTCTGCGCTACTGAATATGAGCTAGCTCATCGTCCGCGGCTTCCTCCAAAGTGCGTAAGGACCAACTACCGCGGTTGATGTGAGTTATGCCCCTGGGAATCCAAACATCAACCACGACTGATTGGTCACCCAATGCGGGTATAGCTCCGTCATCTGATCGAACAACTCCTGGTCGGACGTCGCGGTTTTCTGCAGCCGATCGAAGTCCTCGAGGTAACGCTTGGTGTCCTGGATCGTCGAGGGAGAGTCGGGCGCGCCAGGCTTCTTGTGACCGGCGACAACCATCGTGGGGTTCAGCGCTGCTAACCGGTCCAGGGTCCGCGATCCAATTCCTTCGGCTCTCGGGGGTGGTGTCGCCGACATACATGCGGCATTGGTTGTAGACAACGTCGCCAGCGACGATCAGGCCGATCGATGGGACGTAGAGAGACGTCGAATCGGGACTATCGGTGCGGCCCTGCTCGATAATGCGCAATTCGTGACCCTCGAGAGTGAATGTGTCGGGCTCATAGGGCTCGGGTGATACCAACTTGGTGGCGACCTGCCCAGGAAACATACGGCGGGCCAACCGCTCGACAGTGGGAGTGAAAGACATCTGCATGGCCTTCACCGTCTTGGGTGTTGCTATCGCCCGAGCGCCGGGGAAACGGTCGAGCAGAATGCTAAGGCCGTAGAAGTGGTCGAAGTGGGCGTGCGTTATATAGATGGTTTCCAGGTTGCGGTTGTGCAGAGCGACCCAATCCGCGAGAGCCTCGGCCTCAGCCACTGTCCCCATTGCGTCCACCAGCACCGCGTCGTACGCGCCGAAGATTAAAGTCGCCGCGATAGGGTCGAAGCCGAGCGCTTCGCCGAAGGACTTTGGCCGCTCGCCGACCATAGTCTTTCCCGGGGCCGTAAAAACGTTCACACTAAGCGTGTTCAAGGCGACAGGCGCGGTCACGCGCGTGATCTCTTTCAGTTCGTTTGTGACGACCATCTGGTACTCCTTTCGATGTCAGAGCGAGTGACTGTTCAAAGCAAAATTGGCAGAAGCGCAACGATGAGGCGCAGAGTCGGCATCCCATCAGGCCCGAGTGTTAACCGTAGGTGAGGGTAGTGCTCTGTCCGACCTCGATAATGTAGCCGTCAGGATCGCGGATGTAGCAGCGAATCTCGCCGTACTTAGGTATTGGCTCCGTGATGAACTCGGCTCCTCGACTTTTCCATAATTCATAGCACGCTTGAATATCCGCAACGCGGAAATTCATAAAGCTGTTGATGTGATTCGGGTCTGGAACGCTGAGCGTTACCGTCGGCTTATCCGGGGTCGGCCCGCCCCCAACGTTCAGAATCATCCAGATATTCGCAAGCTGAAGGTACCCAGGCGCGTTGCCGTCACCCAGGCTAAGAATGCGAGCGCCGAAGACCTTTTCGT